>Ga0307412_10000170_pt1 | contig 46468 bp, 70 predicted proteins | sample DK1Cmetagenome_3_FD_203823 | JGI IMG/M metagenome (GOLD analysis project Ga0307412, IMG submission 203823) | Maize rhizosphere microbial communities from greenhouse at UC Davis, California, United States - DK15-C-1 | ecosystem: Host-associated > Plants > Roots > Rhizosphere > Soil | place: USA...
CTGCCGTGGCGATTCCAGTCTGCTGGATGTTGTTCCACAGTGAAGCCAATAAGACTAGCTGCTTTTTCAGCCATCCGATCAGCTCCTGTACGACACGCACCACTAACAAGAGTTACATCTTTGGGGTATCCCTGTTGTGAATACCAGTCTTCCAAAGTCTTATAGATGAGATCGTAATCATCCCAATCTCTGGACCCTGTGATAAGAATTCTCATCCGACTCTCCTAAGTCCTACTACTCGTACGGCTTGCGGATCAGTTCGCTTCTCGGGGAAGCTCGCAAGATAAAGCTCTTCGACAAATACGTCGACGTTCCAGCCATTCCGGTGCAATGTAACCTTCCGGTTCAATTGCTGAGACTGATGATCCCGGTGTGCTCTCTGCGAGATGACCCGCTTCGTCAATGTAGAGCGGACCGATCGAGAGTCCGAGATTTCGTATCCCGGAAACTTCGCGATCTTTCGCCAAACGGTACTGCTGCTCAATCTGTCTCCCCAGACTTAGTTTGCCTCCACGCTGACCGCCAACTATCCATGGGAAGTGACGGAGTATTGAGGTTTTGGTTTCTTCTTGAATTGGTTCGTATACTTCAAAGGTATTTAGAATGTATTTCTCAACTTGACCGAACTCTTTGCCCTGTTCGAGCCAGTAGTTGCGCATCCAGTCGAGTTGCCACTTATTGATGATGGGCTTCCAATCAGTCACGACAAGACCTCCTCAGTGATTTCTACGCCTTCACGAGCTAGTCGCTTAAGTTCCAGCTCCATGTCCCTGCTCCGTCGTTCACAAGCCGTGGTAGATGGCTTCCAATCTGCTTCTGAGACTCGGACGACGTGAATAGAGCCGCCTGCGATTCCTCGGATAGCGTCCCCACCTTGTACTGACAGAACGATATTGCTCGGATCTCGCCCTGTTCGAAGAGCGTAGATAGCTCCGATTCGCTGAGTTCCGAAGACGACGACTGTTTCTCCATGTCCACGTTCAGCAGGCCTTTCTTGCTTAAGATTCTTTTTTCGCATCGTTCCGCCGCCCAACGAATAGTACGATTGCTACCAGTCCGGCTAGGAAGATCCACGGCCAGAACCACTGACTTCCGAAGAACTGCAGCACAAAGCTGATGACCAACGCAAGTACCAAGAGGACTATGAGACATCCCCAGCCTGCGTCTTGCTTGTCTTTCTCTGACAGACCTGATTGCATTACTTCTCCTCCAAAGGTGCTGCAAGACCCCAAAAGCCTACCCAGTCTTTAATTTCTGATACCCGCCAACGTCGCAAGATGCCGAGCTCATCTCGAAGTCGGTATACGCCGTACTGACTGGGTTTGATTATTTGATGACGGAACTTACCCCGTACTTCCTGCTTTTGATTTACTTCGTACTTCGGGTGACCCGGGATCGTCTTCCATACCCCGTCGTACTCAGGGAATGCGGTCAGAAAGAGCTTCCAGTAATTGCGGGTGTACTGCTTACCCTTCTTTGTCACGTTGTAGGAGTAGCTGTTACCGTTCGGCACGGACATGATTAGGCGCTGCTCACCATACCGATTACTACGGAGATCCGCGTCCTCGTTCATCTCGTAGTCTGGGAACTCTGGAACCTTACGCCATTCCATGTCTGTTACATCGCGACCATCTACTGTGACGAGTCGTGCTTTTTTAACTGTTTTGCTAGGCATTGCTGAGACCTTACTAATTACGGGTGAAGTTCGGGAAAAGCCTTCTTGTGAAGGAAGCTGATGTTCATCATCGTGGGACGACCATCTTTGTAGAGAATGATCCGAGGGGTGCGCCCACCTTTTTCACGAGGTATGTTGTACTCCATACCAATTGCGCGAATGTCTTGGTACTGACTCATCTCGTAGTCCGGGAAGTTCTCGAGGGTTCGCCAGACTGGAGGAATGGATCTTGTTGGTAGAAGCTCATGCGGAAGGTCCAACTCTGTATATAGCTTCTTTGAGAGCTCCTCTTGGGTCTCCCAATCAGCAGCACTTGTAGGAAGACCTGACAGAATTCGTTCGAGGTTCTCTACTTCCGCCTTAGCAACATCAGGCCATTCTTTTTCCTTCTCAGACTCATCAACAAGCGTTACCAAGTTAGATCGCAAACCCTTGGTGGAGGACAGGAAGAAGTCGACATCGATCTCCAGCGTCTCCGATGTCATGTAGCCGTCTTCATTAAAGACCGGCAGTCGTACAACTTTCACTTAGCAATTCCTTCGAGGAAATAGACATTGTTACCTGACCTTTGCACAGCACGTTGCGTCCACTTCTCGAGGACATACTCAGACGCACTAAGCATGGATGCGAATGGACCTATGTATGAACGCCCAGTCCAAATCCAAAACACACCGTCTGCACTTTCGCGTATATCAAATCGCATTACCGCTTACTAATCCCTTCGAGGAAATAGACGTTATGACCGTACATTCTTTGTGCACGTAGTGTGATCATCCATATAATATGCTCTGATGCGGATAGTAGTGATGGGAAAGGCCCCACTTCACTAAAACCACTACAGACCCAAATTTGACCAGCGGTATCAACTTCAATAGTCGCATGTAATCCAAGATTCATTACCGCTTACCATCCTGTTCAGATCTGAGTGAGTGTGGGAAGGGCACGTGAGGTCTACCGTTCACGTACCACTTCCCATCCTCGGTTTTCTCCCATATGTCCCCGGTAGCGGTATCGACATATGATCCGGGACCCCACATGTCTTCCGGGTTCATTACTTCTGATCACTCATCAAAGCCAACAAACGAACTCGGTCCGACATGATTCGATCGCAATGTGCCGCGGCATCAGCTGAATTGTCGAAAGGTCCCACATCCGCATGACCGGTATCAACCCAGAATTTTCCGTCTTCTTTATGACTGACTATGGGAACTGCTTGATTATTAGTATGCTCGGGAAGCGATTCAAGTAACAAATCAAGAACGGCGTAAATGCTCTTATTCGTCATCGGACCAGTATAGTAGTGATTCGCATCTTTGATTTGTGTGAGTGCTTCTCGAACGGTAAAGGGTATGTTAGTTACGACCGTAGCCATTACTTCTCCTTAGGAAACGCGCCCGCCATGATTGAATCAAGCGAGATCACGAACTTCTGACGGTTGATCCAGAACTCCACGAACTCGCCGTCGTTGGGACGCATGATAAATTTGTAAGGGGCTGACGGGGCCTTGGTGGTCACCCGTCGTACTTGCCGGTTTGCATTTACTTCGTACTCGGGAAAGCCCGGAACAGGCCGCCAGTCCAACTCGCGCTCTTCATTACGACGCAAGTCAGCCAGACGGCCATATCCCTTAGCCCTCTTGTACAGGTCGGGCTTCTTCGGCATTTACTTCCTCAATTTCTGCGTGTAATTTTAGAAAGAGCTACATCCATACGTGCTTGATGTTCCATCCGCTCTTTCATTCGCCGAAGAGATTCTATGCGCTGCCGTTCTTCTTCGGCTTTAAGTCCTTGTGCCAACGATTCAAGACCTGCAATCATTGCGTAGACTCCTGAGGCAGCTGCATACTCCGAATAGTTCATCTCGAAGGTCGGCTTCTCATTCATGATACGCATTTCACTTGCTAGAGTCTCGAGCGCCTTCGAGGTAAGACCTATCGCCATTGTGGAAGCAAATCGTGTTTGTAGAGGGAGACCCACTTGATTGCACGGGCGGTATTCACCATATAGTCTTGATGATACGCTGAGGTAGTCAACATTTTTATATAGATGTAGCGTGCAACTTTTTGGCTAAGCCCCACGCGCCTAGCCATCTCATAAGCTTTCTCAAGATTGGTCACTTCTTATGCACCTCAATCCAACCAGTCTTCGAGACGTTACTGGTCTTTTCGTATTCGTTATTGAGAGCCCCCCGAGTTGCGAGACCTACAAAGGATGGCGTCTCCCCAAGTTCCGAAATCAAGTAGAGACCTGACGAGAGCTGCAGGTAACCCGGCTCAAGGTTGTAGTCAGCTTCAAGCTGCTTTTTGTTTTCTCTGGTAATCTTGAGTGCCTTCAAAGGAAGGTACCATCGCTTTCTCGTTGAAGTTCTTCTTCTCCATGATTGACTTTAAAATCGCTCGGTCAATGAGGGAGTCAGACTTAAGGATATAATAGTAGAGATCCGTGTACTTAGTGTTGAGTCGATCAATTCGTCCCTTGGATTGGTGATTGATCTTGTAGGAATAGTTGAGAGAGAAAAAGGCCATGGCATCGGTCGTGATACAATTCCATCCCTCAGCCCCTGCTGTATATTGGACAAGGTATAGCCAACGTCTTGAAGTTGGGACCGCATCGTGTTTATGTCCGTTCCACTCGGCGCTAGATATGCCATGGAGGACGCCGAGGGTTCGAAGATCTTCGAGTTCGTAGTTGAAGTTATAGAAGACGATGAGTCGATCATGTTTGTCCAGTAGTTCCGATATAGCTCGGAGACGCGACGCATGGCTATTGACAAGCTTTCGCGCGACGATGAAGAGTTCGCTAACATCCTTGAGTGGTCGATCCTCATATATGTGCCAGCGTTTCTTCCAAACACGCTCGAACTTTTCCTTATCGAAGTCCACCGGTACGTACTGAATGTGACGGGTCGTATGTCGTGGGTAGGGCATGTACACCGTGATATTACGCAAATGCCGTAGCAGTGTGCCGGTTCCCACGTAGCGATCGATAGAGGGGAACTTAACGAACCTCTTATAGACCACGTGCCGTTCGACGAACTCTGACTTGTTCTTGTAAAACCCGTTCGCGAGAAATACCGGACAGTAGTCCATCCAGACATCTCCAGGAGTGGCACTAAGCAATATCCATTGGTTAGCTTTAGCGATCTTGAGGAAAGCTTTAACCCAAGACCCAGAGCCAACGAGTCTTTGCTCGTCGAAGATGAAGAATGCATTCTTTACGTCCTTATACTTCTCAATGTTGTTCCACGAATCCGTGACAACTTTAACGCCATCGCTATTGAATTCACGTGACGTAGAGAGGCCGAAGGGAGCAGCTTCTTCCTCCCAATCAAGATTGTCTCGTTTCTTTGCCGTTGTGATGATGTAGAGATCCATAGGTAATTGCATTTTGACATAATCGCCGAATCCATTGATTCGAAGATCTCCCTTACACGCTCTAAGTACGTAGTAAGCGATCGCTGTGCGCGACTTACCTGTTCCCACGTCTCCGTTGAGAATGCATCCATTCTTCATCTCCTCAATTGCTTTAAGTTGGTGTTTGCCTAGTTCTACTCCGGCCAACCCTGATCAACTTCCTTGGCTACCCCGGTCATCTCTTCCCACTTCCAACGCTCCACCGAATACAGAACATAACGGCACTCGTCAATATCGCAGATGAAATTAAGCTTTTTGAATGGTGAGTGCGGATTGTCATTTGGGAATGTTAGATACGCCATCCTCAACTTATGTTTATGAGGTTCTAATTTTTTCGCAGGCATCGGCCAAGGTTTTAGATTTCCAGGAAGAAATACGTAATCGGTATCCGGATTTGCTCTAAGCCACGGTTCTAGTGGGACACCCGCACAAGCTCGTCGTCCCTCCAACCATCCGGGATACCAATCGTGTGGTTGATGAGGGGCTGATGTATTACAGTTTCGAACTTTCATCACGTCTTCTTTCTCTGCGGTTTAGTAGGCCTATGCCGTCGACAAACAGAAGATATTCGACTGCGTCCATTACTCACTCAGCTCATCAGCGTCTTCGTGAATCACCGCGGGTACTCTCCCGGGGCAGTGATAGTTTGCACTACCTATGTAAGCTCCGGAGTCCCGATAGAACACGTGAGCATAGTGTGGAATGTCCTGACCGCAGAAACGTGCTACCCAGTCCATTAGATCTTGGAGCCCGTGTGAAGCCAGCCCTGAGGACCCTGCTCAACAATTCCGGTGCAGTTCCCATTGCCGCATTCGCAGTTGTTACGCATAACTCTTCCTTACCAATCGTAGTATTTAAATGTGTAACCCATATGAGAACGTCGCTCCCCCCGCAGGCAAGCATAGATGCTCCCATAATCGCCCCCAATGAAATCAGCGCAATCACGAGCAGTCCTATAGACCTGCCCAGTCTCAACAACTTCAACGGGTCGTCCAATGGGCCTTCGACTAGGTATAAGTCGATCGCCAGCTCTTGGACGTTTTCGAAGACGCAGGTTCCTCACCGAACAATCTTCAAAGTCGCCATTCAGATGAATGACTTGTTCCCTCGGGTCGTATCCTGTAAAAAACGCCGAAGCAACCAAGCGATGTACGTAGAAGTCTCGAACTCGTCCTTCGAACGACAGAGATACCCGAAGATATCCCTCGTCATTGGGACGCGGCTTCAATACTTTATCTCGCTGTATATTTGCTACACGACCAAGATCACTGACCGCGTAGTTTGGATAGCCATCGATTGCTACCCATTCTTCCCTCATGAGACCCTTTCAAAAAATGAGACCAAGCAGTGATGGGAGCTAGAGTTTCCCCTAGCCCCCACCGGGGTTATGCTGCTGTTTCTTCTACGATTGGTTGAACAATATGAAGTTGTGGTACTACAGGCTTACAAGTAGCCTCTTCCAGATGCTTCCGGCTCTTCTCGGTCAGCACCCAGAGTAATGGACTGATTTCAGGATCGCGCACGTAGCAGTTGAGATCTATGTCGCAATCAGGACAAACCAATCGGATGTGAGGCCTGAGACCTTTTCCCCCAGCCATGGTTAAACCTGCTTGTATTCTGCTTCGAACTCCTGCGGACGCATAGCATCGAATTCACCGTCTTGCTTAAGGATGATCCAATCGCCGACGAATACGTTTTTCTTATAGGTATACGTATTGGTTCGAAGTGCGATGAATTCAGGAAAGTTAGGATTCTCCGAAACCCATTTGGCACGGGTCTCTGTGAGTTGTCCGTTGGAGTTGACCCAGAGAGCTAGGTCTGTCCCGTTCTGCTTGCCACCTTTGAACTGGCGGGCATCAACGGTTTCGGTCTTTTGAAATGTCGGCACTAGCTTCTTTCTTCTTTGAAATTTCTTCCTTCGTCCATTTGATAGCATTGTTACCAAAGACAAAGGAGTAAAAGAGTGCGGTTATTGCGAAAGCTGGGGTAGATGTGACTGCAGCGTATGCTAACCAGAGGGTCTGGCAGCCGAGGTTTATATACCACGACCACCAGACCTTCTTACCCGCGAGATAGAAGCCGGTTATGCCGACGAAACCTATAACCCACGAGAGTGTTTGTTCGAAAGACAAACTTAACGAACCGTTCCTTTGAAGAGACGGAAGACGACGATGCCAATACCGAGGGCAAGAATCGCAATGATAATGAGACCTGCCGTATTGTTACTACCGGTCTTTGCCAGCTCCGCAGGCTGCTCCGTCGGATTCTCAGCTGCCTTCTCGACCTCTGCCAGTTCTGCAGTGTGGACTACCGGTGCCGGAATAGTGGGCTGAGGGGTCTCAGTAACCACCGCAGGTACTTCCGGAACTACTGGTGTATTCACATCGCCCACAGGAGCAGCAGGAACCTCTGGAGTCACAGGAGTAACATTAGTTTCTTTAAGCGCATCCTCAATGGAGACTGCAGGAGAAACAGGAATGATCGTTACATCAGGCTTCGAGGGGTTGACGGGCACTGCAGGAGAAACGGGAACCACAACGACGTCGGGCTTCGGTGTTACAGGTACCGCAGTTTCTCCCGGGGGGATAGTGTCAACGATAGGCGGAAGTTCCACAGCATGGCAGCGAGGGACTGAGAAGACCGCAGACAAGGAGCGTCCCGGAGCAAGAGGGTTGTTGAGGGAGTAGTACTTGCTCATGAGGTTTGCGGTGATAAGGAAGCCCTTAGCATCCTCAACGAATGTGTAGGATGCTACCAAGACGGTGTCAGCACCATACTCAGCGTAGATGTCTTCCATGCCATTAAGGTCCTCAGGAGTGCGTGCACATCCTTCAGCTGCCGTCGGAACTACGAGGTTGACGATCTGTTCCTCGTACTTCGGGTAATCAGGTTCCGTTGCATTTGCCGGAACGACTCCAAGACCCATGATGGCTACCACCATGAGCAGGAGAGTTGCTAGTACTTTTTTCATTTTGTATACCCCAGTCTTTTGTTTTGGATAAAGCTTTGGTTTATTTTGCGACCTTGATGCTCAAATAGAGCTGACCATGAACATTGTATGGCGGGCGTTCGGATGCAAAGAAATATGTCATTCCATCGTCAAATGACAAGATATCGGAATTGGCTTTATTCCGCCAAAACCCAACCTCCTTCGAATACGGGAGTCGCTCATTAAGGACCCATTCCCATTCAGAAGGATCGTCCGTAATAGCCAAGGACCAGATGGCTTCGAAGATATCGCCGGATACCGTGTATGTATCGCCATCACGAATTACGACGTAGTCATTCACCCAGAGTTGGTCTTTACACGCCTCCATCCAAATTTTTTCGGGATGAACCTTAGGTGCGAAGACCATGTCGCCTTCGTCATCCTCAACTTCCACATACTCGGTCTCATCGACAATCTCTGCAACCCAGAATGCCCCTAGCTCAGCCTTGTTGAGGAGCTCTACGACCTCAAAGGCGTGATCAGATCCTTCAGTAAAACCTTTGAACTGAATTGCTTCGCACAGTGTTCCGTCTTCACGTACATACTTCTGCATTACTTGTAGCTCTCTTTCGTAACTGTGATGTAAGTACCAACATTTGTTTTGAGCCAAAATTCTTTGCTCACACAAATATCGCGGTACTCATAAGTTTGGGAGTCCTGAACCTCGAGCTCATGGCACTCAGGACGATGTTTGAATGTGCCGTCGGACTTCTTAACTTTTCGAGCGGGCTCATATTCTTTTTCAACTACGTAGCCGTCTCCAGTCCATCCAGTCCAGAGACCGGCATCAATTCCACATCCGCTGACCGTCAGTGCTGCGAATAGTGAGACGATGCCGAGGAGCCAGCTTTTAAATTTGCGGTTCATACATTCCTCTCAACAAGTACGTATTCCTTCTTTACCAACCAGAAGAATGATTCGTTGTAGGTTCGTGAGCGATGGACATCATCTGCGTAAATACCTACGAATGATGTAATGTCGCCTCGACGCTTGAGATTGGTTACCATACACCACTGGCTAGTCTCTTTGATTCGAGGGCAGCGGTAGTCATCACAAATGTGAGGATTCGAATCGAGATGGTATGAAGGGTTCTCGCGCATGAGAGCTTCTTCAAGAAGAATAATCATTCCTTCTTGAAGCTCTTCGCCACGGAGTATCACATCAGTGTCAGGATTCATTTCGAAACCACGACGAACGATTCCATATGGGATTTTGGCCGCGCCTTTAATAATCTCAAGGTTCTTCAATTTCAATCAACACTCTCTGTTGTTCGGATTCGATAATCATGTCGATCGGGGAACCCTTACCAGTAATGTGTGCATACATGGCAAGGTCATTGATAACGCTCCCACGAAGGAAGCGCCATTGCTCCAGAGTGATCAGGCACTCACCCATAGGCTCGATGTGATCTTGGAACTTGTGGGTAAGCTTCACACCTTCTTCAAGGCGTCGATAAAGCATCTTAGCCATCGGATGGTTGTCCATCTTCTGAGAAGCTTTTTGAGGATTCCCTTTTGTGGTCTTCTTCTTAGTTGCCAAAAGGGTGATTGCCTCTCGCTACATAATGAGGAGTTTTCGGCGTTGCTGGGAGTGGTGGAGCCACAACTTCAACACGCTTTCCGATTTCCTCATACTCGGCGTCGAATTCGGATTTCTTCAAAACATCGAAGCGACCGTCAGTTCTACGCACAAGGTAATCACCAACATGACCCTTTTTAGTACCGCCAATATTTGGCACCAAGATTTCCGTATAGGCATCCACGCCACGGTCTACTTCTCGATTTACGATGCCACCACACCAAGTAGCTGCCGTTGCCATCGTGTGCTCACGAAGCTCAATAGCTTCCAAGTTGTCAGGCTTACGCTGATAGCGCTTTACTACATTCGTCATCTTTTACCTTTCAAGAAAAGAAGAGAGGTGGCAGATTACTCCACCACCCCTCAAGTTTGTTAACCGATGGTTTCCCAAGGAACATCAAAGTTGAAGTTCTTGTTGCATCGACGACACCGGAAATCTCCCGTGTCAGGTTCGATGATCAATGAGCCCAACTTACGAGAATGTAGTGTGTGGTAGATAGCCCATATTCCAGATCTAATAGCCCAAAAGAACCACTTTGTAAGTTCTACTACTGCGCGCATTACATTCCCCTTAGGTTGTTATTTAGAAGCCGCGCTCCAACTGAAGCTGACGGTGCTCACCGAGATCCTCCAAGATCTCAGCGTCCCCACTTTCGATAGCCAGCTGTGCGCCACCCGGACCGATCTCAGGCAGGTATGAGTACTTCTGCTCGAGCTCGTCTTCTTCAATGGTGATGTAGATGGACTGGAGCATGTTCTTCACACCCTCATTGCCATTGAATTCCCACTTAAAGGGTCGGATGATCATGTCGACGCTCTTAATGGACATGAAGTCCAGAACATCAATGTCTTCTTCACCCATGACAGTCTGACCACGGCTAGTGATCATACGTACACGAGGGGGCTGCAGACGGGGGTGGTACTTGATCGAGATGGGCATCGTTGCAGCATAGCGAGGATCTTCGCCATCTTCACGAGGCTTGGGGAACTTAATCTTCCAACCCTGCTCCACCAAAGCTTCTGCTTCTTCACGGCTGCCAATGATCAATGAGAAACCACGCTTGCCGCCAACCGGGTCGAACGGGGTGGGTGCTCCAGCGAAGTTGCGGAACGTGATCTGTGCGCCTTCGACGATGAGGTTAGACGAAGGTACTTTGATAGTCATTCTGTTAGTTCTCCTGAACTGTATGTTTTGTACAAATAATGGCGACCCGGATCAGGTAGAGGTATCACCAGTGCCCAACACGGCCAGCACTCTAATCCGGGTTCTTCTCTGCCGTTTCAGGCCACGAAGATTAGGGTGCTACTTCTTGTATGTCGGATCGATGGAAAGGTGCTGTATTTCCATACCCTTCGTCATCATCTCAACAACCTTGTCGGATGTGAGAATGATGCCGAGAGTGCCTGCCTCACTTACAATGGCTTTTCCAACTATTACGCCATCCATCATCACATTTGTGCGTTGACGTTTGGCGGGACTGTTATGGGGAATCAATTTCGTTAGGACTTTCTTGTGGATCGGGGATCGGCACGACCGGTATTGATTTCGTCGTTACCGTTACGACCTCGCCGTCGATGATCTTTTCGATTGGAATTTCAAACTCAGTCATCTGCTTTCTCCGCTTCTGTGTAGAGGAACGAAATCTCCATAACAAGTCCACTAGCGAACAAGTCATGGAGACTATACATCGGTGCTCCAGTTGGGATGGTGATCGTCATCCCTTCGTGAACATCTGACTTAACCTCAGCGGTGACAATGTTGTCTACGCCGGGTATAGTCATTGCGACCGTCGTCTCAAACGAGCGGAGTTTGCTTATAGTTCTATTGGGCATGAACCCGATCCTTTCAAGAGGATGAGTGGGGCCTTGAATTAGACCCCACTCGTTATGCTGCTATTTTGTTGCCGTCGTCCACGAACGCATTGAAGTCGCCGTACTTGGAGATGGTGGTGACCGCTTCATCGACGAGGTTCTTGAAGTACCCCTCATCGATATCCTTCTCCTTGTGAGAGGCTTCTACACGTTCGGCTTCGAGCCAGAGGTAACCCTTAGTTCCGGTAGCTGCGTCATACTTTCCGCCCTTTTCACGGAGGAGGAGAGCGCCTCCCTTGCCTTCCTTGATGGGGCAGAACAACCCACCCTTACCAATGAACTGAAGTTGACGTTCTCCAGTGTCATCGACCATCATCTTGTTGTGGCTAGTGAAGTCGAGATAGAGCGCAGTCTTGACGTGCTTCTCTTCACACTTATCCCGGAACGTAAGAGGTTCCTTAGAGAAGAGTGTCTTGAAGACGTAGGGGTGCTTGAACTGTGCTCCAGTTGCTGTCCACTTACCGATAAGGCTTTCGTCCTGAGCCCAACCGTACTTAGCAACGTAGACCGCCTTATTCACCAAGCAGAACTTGCTGTAAGTCGCTTCATGCTCGAACTCATAGCCATACCGTTTACCGAACTCCATAACTTCCTGAATGATCTCAGGAGTAGCATTTGGAATCTTGATGGAGTCCGTCTTGATGTGAACTGCCGAGAAGCCCTTCGACTCAACGAACTCCTTCAGATCGATCATGAACAGAGCACCTCGCTTCGCCACGATATTGTCGACGTTGCGAGGATCTTTGAACGGGTTCTGGAACCGAGCCGAAGTCAGACCGTACACGATGTTGATCACGATCTTAAGAGCGTAGGACAATGCCTTGGCATCATCTTTACTGCCAAGATAAGGAGCCAACTTGCCGTCGAACATCTTTCTTGCTGCATCGTAATCGCCACGCTTGATAGCAAGACGAGCACGAACAAGGTCATAGAACCGCTCTGTGTATGGACCGAAAAGATTCATTGCATAGATGCTCGTTGGGTGCATAGAAGCGACGTCGAGTACAGCTACATTCTCGTAGATTCCCGGTTCTTCGTGAACGTACCCACCTTCACTGGGGTCTTCACCCTTATAAATACTGGTACCGAAACTGTACTTGTAGCCCGGGAACTGCTCTTCGAGACGCTTGTAGACGAACTTATCCCACGGCTTACGATCATCTCCGAAGACGATTTTTGCTGTGTGACGCTGAGTGGTGTCGTTAACTGACAACCCACTAATGTCTGCCAAGATCTGCCGAGCAATGAAGTCCTGAATACGTGCTTCGAAGACCTGCTCGGTAGTGATGACGTCGTTCACACAGTATTCCTCGACTTCTTCCCAACGCTCTTCTGGAACTGGTTCGTCCCAAGGAAGACCCAATTCACTGTGTTTGAGTCCGAGTTCGATCTGAAGTTTCTTCAGACTCTTCTTCTCCGACATGAAGTCGTAGATATCGGCTTCCGAGACATCGTAGGCTTCGCCGAACTTAGCGTTACCTTCATTGCTTACCAGACGCTTACTCAGATCATAGATCCGTGCATTGTCATAACCCAAATACGCGCCGTAAAGAATGTGGTTATCGTACTGACGGTTGTAGAAGCCAACAAGCTTCAACTTCATCAACTGCTCGATTTGCTGAGCAGTCGGATTGATCATCCGGATCACAGTATCGCTACCACGACGCTTGTAGCAGATCATGAAGAGGTTCGGGAACACTTCCACGTCATAGAAGTAGAGCTCGTCGTCCTTTGGTTCATCCGGCTTAATGAACGCCGAGGGAGTGACCTCTACATCATTGTCCGGCATATCCGCAGATTTGAATTGCATCGACTTGGCAACACGAAGAGAAGGGAGAACCTGATTACTACTCTTCGATGCGAACGTCAGGATTTTAGTTTTCATATCGCTAACGTCGTAAGTCATGCCCGACGCATACGCATCATCAAGGATTTTCTTGATGAAATCGACACTTGGTTTAGTGGCGTTATGAATCTCCTTATTCAAGTTCCGTTCGATCAAGTCGCGAATTGCCTTTTCGCTCTTGACCACGTCTGAGTTGATCACTTTCTTTTTCTCCTTTAGAGGAAGTCCACTGCTGATAACGGCGACAGGAATATTATTACATTTGAGTAGGCGCCTTCGTAGCGAGCTATCGCCGGTAAAGACTTTGACTTCGATTCCGTCATCATAGACGCGACTGAGTTCGGTAGCGTCGCCGTCGTATATATAATGGAGGTGAACCCCTGCTCCGCTTTTACTGTATTCAGCATAAGTAGAGGGCCAACTGCTAGCAGCTTCGAGATTTCGTTCCGCTGATTTGTTTCCATTGGCATCCTTCAGATCGAAGTCGATTACGATATGGCTCTCTGGAGGTTTGACATAGTGAAGCTTGGTTGTGTCGATCTCTGAGAGCTTCGTTGTTACATCGGCCCACTTCTTGATCGGAGTCTCATTGGCGGTGGTGTATTGCGCTGGCTGATCTTTGTAAAGGTCATCCAACAGCGATACAGTTTCATCCATTACCAACGAGAATCTCTTTTCATTTTTCTTACTCGGGACCTTGTACTTGTCAGCATTGAATCCGGAGTACCAACTACGTACACGAACCTCGCCAACCCAAGCGCGTTCCTCGAAGTTTTCGAAGTAGTTTGACAGTTCCTCTCGGAGCTTCATCCGGTTCATCTCATAAGTGAAACCGGAGTCCTTCATCCACTCCTTGTACATGTCATAAGCCTGTTGGAGGGTTACTCCGTCTTGCTCTTTGAATGTATCGTAATGCGCTTCGATAAAGTTGAAGAACACGTCGGTCTGCAACATCATCTGAATCGGCTTGTAACCCGAGTAGTAATCCTTACCCATATCCCGATAGGTTTCGAGGCAGTGGTACGCAATTGCACCAAGCTCGAAGTCAACCTGCGAGACTAGCGCCTGATATCTACGGGGCGATAGCCTTGCGCCAGAAGGATGGACGTCGATCATACGTCGGATAAGACCCGATTTAGCATCCGTGATTTTGACAGCTTTGTTAGTTGCCATCATCAAGAACGTGCGAACACGCATCGAATGCTGAGGTTTGTATTTCTCATTGATCGTCATAATGTCGTGACCAACGATCGAGTTCACTTTCGTGTTATCCTCGATCTTCGACATGTCACCATCAGGATCAATAGCCAGAAGAGGGTTAGTCTTGAAGGCTTCTGTGGCAAAGGAGTTGTTGCCGGTAAGAGCTTTAGCCTCGAAGGTTGTGTAGTAGCCTTCGAAGAGCTTCATGATGATCTCGAGGATCGTACCTTTACCAGCTCCGGGGGCTCCATAGAAGACCAAGAACTTCTGAATCTTCTTGGAGTCCCCCGATACGATAGCGCCGATAGCCCAAAGAATCTTTGCAGCTTCTTCAGGTTCGTAGAGCGTCTCCAAGATTTCAAGGAAGGCGCTAACATCTCCGGGAGCCAAAGGATATGAAAGGCGACGACTTACGTAATCGCTCTTCTTTACCTCTGAATTGCTGAAGGTAAGGTTCTCATCCAGTTCTTTGGACGAGTCCGACAAGTGGCCGATATAGTTTCGAAAGCTCAACCAGCTACTGCTACTGAAGTCGTTCATGTACTTGACTTGAACAACGCCTTCATGACGCTTCTCAACTTCAGCTTTACGAGCATCAAGCACGCCGTCGACTAGACGAACAACATCGTATTCATCAGTAGACCAGAGTCCTGCTTCGGCATCCCAAATTGCGTAGAATGACTTGCCACGAACCATAAGGTCTTTCGACCGCATGACTTTGAAGTCCGGTATTACTTCCATAATTCCATTTCGTGATGTACGTTCCACCACTCGACAGAAATCCAATTCCATAGTTCCCTCCTCTCCCGGAGTCTAGTTAAGAGGCTTCATCGAGATTTTCGAGTAAGTAAGCCTGCAGCTGATACCAAATATTGACTTGTGTTTGATCTTCTCTTGCATGTTTACAGGGGAACAGTCCCCCGGCTCCATCCTTCTCATAGGTTCGGTCAAGCAATCTTGCTAGTATCGCATTGACCTCCCCTATGGCAGTTTGGTCGTATTTACGATCGTTAAAGGGCTGGAGTCCTAAGTTGGTGATAAGAATCCAGAACCAATCGCCGGGCTCCTTACCATCTTCAAAGGCAGCCCGGCATGCAAGACCGATCAACATTTCGAGAACTGAGCAATCTAGTTGCAACCAGTTAACCTCTACGTCTTCGATTTCCTGATCCTCGATGAAGACCTTCCGAAGTTCTCGGCCGTCCTCAGCGCGGTTGTGATCATCCCTGAGGATAATAACGAAAGGCGTATCGTACAGGTGCTTTGCTAGACCCCAGTATGATCGATCGGGATTCCGGTTGCTAATAGCTCCGATGAATTTCCCGTACAACCACTCGAAATATAGGTCGTCTAAAGTCCCGTTCTCAATCACTCATGGGACCTCATTTTCTTGATGGTACGCTTCGGAACCTCGGGTTCGTCATTGATGTTGAAACCGATTACGTGTTCGTACTTGCCGTCGTCGAGCGTCACTTCAAAGTCAGCAGACACTCGTTCGTTACGGATATGAAGGACTCGATCGTCTCCTGATGCAAGACCGAAGTAAATGAGATTCTCACGTCCAACGGTCCCTTCGAGATCGGGGATGTAGGAGTCGTCAGCTTCCGTCAAAACTCCGTCGCCTGCATAGTAATTAAGTGAGAGCTTCTCGTGATCGGGACGATCCATTCGGAACTCTTCATCCGTAATTACGTACGGGTGACTCGGGCTTCGATCCCATTGAGTTACGTCGTTGGGGTCCCGTTCACTCGACTGATCTTCTCGTAGTTGTTTCACGTATTCCACCTCCTGTCTGAGGTCTTGATCAATCTGGTCTTCCTCGGGGAAGTCTTCATCTCCAAGGGGTTCCTGCTCCGTGGGAGGCAGGTAGTTCGGATCTGGACGACGAATTACTCGCACGTCATCCGGGTTTCCGTACCCTAGTGTCGCTGCCGCTTCTGCAAGGCTTTCTTGAGTACGGTCGTCGAGATCCTCTGCCGTATCGATCTCTTCTGAGTCCGGCTGAGAAGACCAATCAGACCGGGCCTTCTCTGCATCTTCCTCCCGAAGACGATTGAACATATCACGGACCTTTTGGATCTCTTCTTCGGCACGATGTTCAAGCGTTCGTTTAGCCACGTAGTAGCCAACGCCTCCACCAAGGCAGATGCCGCCTGTGAACGCCAAGATGATTTTTGTGTTCGCATTGATCATTTCTCCTACTCGTTTCCTACTTGGACTTGCGAGTTGCGGGCCGTCGTGCCCCAGAGTTCAACTGCTTCTGCAAAGCACGGAGACCTTCATGCTCACGGAATGCGGGGTTGCGGACCGGTTCACTCTTGCGAGTCTTCGGAGCAACGTTCGCAGTCGAGGGCGTAACAGCCTTCGGGGATGCAGTGGTCGAGTTGATTTCAGACGGCTTCGTCATGGTTGATTAATCTCTTTCTTGTTTATGGCAGCAAAGGGGTGATCCGTTTATGATTGGTGCGCCGCATTCTTCAACGACGCACCAATCGGTAAATCCGGTCATGCTAGAGGAGGTTGTACATTACGCCGTCGACGTTGAAGTCGAGCCAGCAAGAGCGTTCGAAGCCATTGATGAAGTTGCGCTTGGCTTCGTTCTCGATATCGAACAGACCGAAGTCGATGAATCCATCCATGGTCTTCGGGTCGAAGTTCTTGTGAGACTTGGCAAGCCAGCCGACAACCTGACCTTCAGGAGTAGCTGCGAAGCCAAGAGCCTTGTATACATCGTTCAGGAATACGTAGCCACGAGCGTTGAGACGATCGTTCAGCCAGTTCTGCTGGTTCGAGAGTTCCATCTGGTTCTGTCCGGGGATCTTGGACCAGTTGTCATTGCTCTCGTCGTAGCAGCGTGCGTATGCCGAACCAAGGGGGTTCTGCACATCAACGACCGTCTTGGTTCCCGTCTGAGTACCCTCAGCGTCGAACTCGGGGATTTCCTTCTCGACAAGACCGAAGCGGAACTCCTTGTCCTTGTCTTCGCCGAGCTGATCGATGACGCGTCCGCGGTACTGCATGAAGCCGGTTTCAATGGCCTTGTAGGCAGCAATCGCCGATGCGTTGCGCTGGGTCATGATGCCATGGGAACCCATGAGGCAGCCGATACCCACTACGCCAACCGAGACGGCCGGGATGTAGAGCTTACCGACCTCAAGTGCACGGGTGACGTAGACCTTTGAGAGTGCCTTGGTGTATTCGGTCTCAGTCTCGAACTCGTCGAGCTTGTGAGCTTCCTTGACCTTCGAGGCTTCGTCTTCGGCCTTTTCGATGACATCTTCGAGCTTCAGGGTTGCCTTGGCTGCGAGGACTGCTGCCGTCGTCACACCTGCAACACCAACGACCAGAAGGATCTGGGGGCTGAATCGCTTGACCTTACCGGCACCCTTGAAGAAGAGCTTCGATGCGGTGTTGACAACGGTCTGAGCGGGTACTGCTGCATTGGCTACGATCTCTGCCGTATCCGTTACTGCGTTTGCTACTTCGTTACTCACTTTTACTCCTAATTAGTTTTCGACCATGCGGTCAAGTGCTCGGGACAGAACGGGCATTGCTTTGCGTACTTCGTCTTGCTTGCGACGATGGTGTAGAGGAAATCCTTCATCCTCACCCCAAGCCATTACGATTGCAACTGCTGGAGGGAACTCGTCATAAATATCGAGCTTCCTCTCGAACTCAGCATCAAAGGCTTCTCGTATTTTCCTTTGTTCTCTACGTCGAAGGTAGGTCGATGCTATTGCGAATGCGACCATCATGAGAAGCGTCGTTATTACAATTACGAAGACACGTTCGGTGTCAGTCACAGATCCCCTTTACTTAATAGCCGGTTATACATGGCATGGACTTGTGCCTCTGACAACTTTGCCACTTTGGTTGAACCGGGATAGCGTTTCTTAAGTGCTTCCCGTTTTTGCTCAGTGCTCATTTGACTGGACAGGCCTCCATGTGATCCAGATGGCATGTGTATCATCGTGATATATGATGCCGAATTCATGTCCGGGATGATCCTGAACGGCTCTTGCATATGCGTCTGACAAGGCAAGATTAAAACGTTCACGTTCAGAATTACTTCGAATCACTTCGGTAATTAAAGTGAAACTACCACTTTCATCCGGACTTTTAGGTCCAACGGTGTGACCAAATATGGTAGTCATGATCTCCTACTTTATTTCGAGCGGACGCGGAATGTCGAGGATGTACGCACCGTGGACGGGACGAACCCTTGCTCCAGCGAATGCTGCACTGTCCCAACCAAACTTCAGATCAGTGAAGCCGTTTCCGGTCTTGCCGAGGAAGTCGAATACGTCAGCAACCGTGACAACGCCGAACTCATCAATGGCATCGCTGAGTCGCTCGATTACTTCTTCTGCCTGATCACGCTGAGGGAATGCGAATTTCGAGAAGTCGAAGTTTCGAATATCCTCCTGTGTCGGACCTGCCGGAGCGGACCGAACGCCACTTCCAACGATCTTGCCCTGTGTGGAAATGGAGCCGTAGTTGGTACCGCGGATTACAGACCCGACAACTGAGGAACCGACCGAGCTGTTCCGTCGTCCACCGCTGGCACCATACAGTGACCGGTGTGCACCTTCATGGATGATGTTGAAGAGGATATCCCGAGCACCGGGAAGTAGTACGTCGAGAACGATGAAATGCCCGACAGTCTTGGCATCTTCACCACCGAAGCTCTCTCGAATACGCTGACCGAGACCCTTCTTTTTCTCGACGATCTGCATACCCTCGATTTTCGGGATTTTGATCTTTTCGACCTTGGCTTCTTCTTCAACAACCTTCGCCTGCTTGGAGGCCTTGCTGTTGCTTCCGTAGTTGGTCGGGGTTACGGGTACTTCAGATGACATTGCTAATCCTTAAATATGAGGTGTACGTCGAGGGGTCTCTACGTACTACTTACCTTCTTCGGCGTCTTTCTTGGCGTCGTGGTCGTCATTGACACCCTTGACGAAAGCAGCTGCGGCATGCTCGATGTTGTTGAGCGCCTCGACGTTTTCATCGATCTTGCGTTCGCTGTATCGAACTGCATGTTCCGAAGCCAATCCGGCGAGTGCTGCTGCACCTGCGGGGATTGCCACCTTCTGGAACAAGTGGAAGCCCTTCGTGAGGAGAGGGCGTGAACGAATGAGGGCAGGAGCCACCTTCGGGACGCTGGACTTCGCGGCATATCCAACCATGGTGCTGACACCGGAGGACACGGCGAGACTGCTGACCATTTTGAAGGCCTCTACTACTGCGGGATTGAACATGATACTTCCTTTCAAGAGGGATGTTTAGAAATGGGGTTAGGGTAAAAAGTGGGGGACAGTATTTACCATCCCCCACTCAGGTACTACTAGTTGTTCTGTGCTGCAGCCTTACGAGCGGCAAGCATTGCTTCGAGGTCGGAGATGCTGGGCTCTTCCGTAGCGGGCGCTTCGAGAACAGGCTCCGCCGCCGGAAGTTCAGGAACAACCTCAACCGTCGACTTCGGGGCTTCCTGCTTGGCCTTGTGACCCTGAAGAGTTGCCTGTGAACGCTCACGAGCAGACTGGGACGTTGCTGCTTCCTGACGAACCTGCTCACGGAGATTGGCGGGCATGAGGCCGTTGACGAACTCGGCCATTGCGTTGGCATCGGTGCAGAGCTCAGTCACCAACTCGGAGTATGCGCCGCTGGACTGGAAGGACTCGGAGAGACGAACGCCGTTGCGAACCTTGACGAAGCCCTTGCCATCGGTGGTCTTCTCACCGTAGCCATTGAGGATGATGTCGTCGAGAACGGCTACGAGTTCGGCACCCTGAAGGTTCTTACCGATCTTCTCGAGCTTGTCAGTGAAGCTCTCGGTGTGCTGGTCAATTGCAGCCATCTGCATCTTGACGAGTTCACCCTTCGAGAAGTTGAAGTAGAAGTCGTCCTGCTCTTCCTGATCGAGGAAGTTGGTGAACTTGATGGTCTTCTTGATCATTTTTCTGTGTTACTTTCTGATAGTGCTTGAATGGATGTCCCGCATTCGACGAGTTCGTCCGTATCAGGATGGAGTGCTACGCCAATGCAGTTTGTGTATTTGCCGTCGCGGCACTCAGGACAGACCGGCATACGCTTCGTCTGTGTATGCAATGTTGGAACGCTTGATGTAGTGGTCGACGTAGGTCTCGCCCTTGTTGCCGTTGTAGGTAACCTCCCAGTACTGTCCGGGCATAATGTCTGTGCTGACAAGCGCCTTCCAGTTCTGGAGTTCCTTCGCAAACCATACGACGTAGAACTCATCGAGACGTGCTCGATTGACTTCGTCACTGGCGAGGAAAAGGTCGTTGAATTGATGACGAACCAGCAATTTGGCTTTCGTCATGTAGTCTTCACGATTGAGGACGACCGTCTCAGGTTCCTTGTCCACGGTCTCTACTGCCGCTTCGGTGGTCTGAGTCTGTCCCTGATATGCTTCAAATGCAGAGGTCATTAGTTACCTATCTGTTCGAATATGTATGCCAAGCCCATTATGCCCGACACTACTAGAAATATGATGCAGAATAGCACCATGCCGTACATGATTCTGTCGATCATGAGGATTACCTTGTTGGGGCATAACGCAACGGAATATCGGGGAATGCTTTGTGGATGGCCATTTGGGTAGACATCCGTGTCCCATCAATAGCCGTGATTTTTACATCATAACGAGTAACGCCTTTAACTTGCACCTCACCGTCACGGCTAACCCGAATATCGGGGTTTACTCCGGGGATGGTGCGGAATTCATAGTTACGTTTGTCGTTCTTTGACATCACAATCTCCTAAAAATGGGGTTAGATAAAATGAAAACAGGAGTACTTGTAATATACAAGTACTCCTGTCGCACCTTAGTTTTCTTCGGGCTCTTTCTCAGAGATCGTGAATGAACCATCCACAACTTCGCCGATAACGATGTCTTCGTCCGGTTTGACGAGCATGGCGCCAGCGACAACGCCGATGGCAACTCCAGCTACGATCAATGATTTCCGAAGGATGATCTTCTTGTTCTCATTGGCGAGTGTGGTGATTTTTTTGATCTTCTTGATCATGATTATCCTTTCAAGATAATAGGGGTGTCACTATAGGACGTGTTAAAGCTGCGACGTCTTCATACCAGCGAAGTTGTGCTGGACGAGAAGAGACTCCGCTTCTTGAAGATGACCGGGGTTCTGCTCAGCAAACTCTCGCTTGAGTTGCTCTGAGAAGTTGTTCGTGATGTTGATGACGGGCGCCCCATCCGCAGTCAACTTCTCTTTCAAAATCTTTACGGCTTCTTCCGAACCGTTGAGGATGCGCTGCTCTTCAACAACAGCACGCAGGAGAAGAAGGTAGTTGATGTGATCGGAGATCTTTTCGTTCCAGACCTCGATCGGGTATTCCTCACCACTCTCACACATGTCATACACAGACAACGTGTGCTTGGCCATCATCCCGGCAAGTGCGCCCTGAGGAGTTGTTCCACGCAGAGCCGCCGTCGCCTTGAAACCACGAAGTTTGTCAGCGTTGGGGTTGTAGTGTGCGTTCTTGGAGAACAGCATGTTGCGTGAGCGATCGATCTGCTCGTCAATTACGATGTCGAACTGTGCGGCTTCCATTTATTTATCCAAATCGGTCGAAGTTGCGGATGGGTGCTTTTGCGTAGTCGATGGTGATGCAGGCACGTGTCCTACCGTCATCCGTCGTGATGATCTGAGCGGAATATCGGGGTTCCAGACGCTTGTCCGTCGTCCAACCGACTTCCTCACCGATAGTGCTCGGCTTGATCTCCAAACGACGATACAGATCGTTCAGTGATGCGTAGTCGTCGTTGAGGATCTGATAGTTCGTGTCGTTCATAGCACGCTTGACAGTCTCCATGTCGCTCTCAAAGTAGCGCTCGGAATACCTGTCACAGAACAGCTGCGATCCCTTGTCAGAAAGGATGATCTGAGCTTCCGGCCCAGTTCGGTCGACGAAGTCCTTCATGACCTCATCGTGAATTTTGGTTTCCTTGGTTTCACCAATGTGCTGGATTACTTTGTCTTTGTAATCCCGGAAGGCCATTTCCGTAATTCCATAAGCACTGGCCAATGCGGCTGTGCGCTTCGTGCTGACGGTGTTTGCGCCGATGATGCAGGCAATCGTAGCGGTACCAACCAAGGCTGCGGGTACATAATACCGGTAGGTGAGTTTGAACTCGTCTACAAGCGTCAGTTCTTCCGTCGTTTCGGAGAGGTGATTCTGCACATCAAGGTGTGCTTGGGGCGCAGCTTTGGCTACCATTACAGCAGTCGTCACTACGCCGACAACTGCAACAGCCGTCAGGATTGCCGGAGAGTTGTCGCCGACAAGCTTTCGTGCTGCCCCAGCGTAGCGAGCAAGTCGTATCATCAGAGCTTTAACCTTTCAAGAGTCAAAAAAAATAATGAGAAGATGTAGATTGCTCTACGCGACTATCGCACTCGCTAGTAGCTCGTGGTGAAATAGTCTTCTTCTCACTATAGGGTGTGTTTTTTCTGCGATGCAAAAAATAAGAGTAGATGTATTGCTACATCAGCTTCGACTTATTGCTAAGTGTACTCTCTCATTATAGGCCATGTTATTTCTGCGAGGCAGTTGTGGCCAGAGGCAAAAAATAAGAGGGTGAGAAGTCGCTTTATATCCTTGCGGGTAGTGCTGACACTTCTCGGTGAAAGGCGGAGGGGGCCATTGTTAATTAGGCTCCACCACTTTAATCAAGTGGTCCTTTCATTATAGGACATGTTATTTTCGCGAAAAATGAGAGACCGTGTTAGGGTCCCTCATTTTGAAGTTTACCGACGACGGTTGTCGTAGGCACCTCGGCGCTGAGCGTCTTCTCGACGTCGCACTTCCCGTCGCCAACTCGATGCATTGCGGGCTTCGGAGACACTATGGATCAACTTGGCCGATGCGAGTGCAGCAGCTGAGATGGCAGCGAGTGTTTCCAAAGGACGCTCTTGCATGAGCTGAACGAGGCGAGCTTTTGCGGCGTTGAATTTCTTCTTGGCGTTCTCGGTGTTCATTGTATTTCCTTTCGTAGGGGTTCTTCATTATAGGGCGTGTTTTTCCCGCGAAAGCAAAAATGAGAGACCGTGTTAAGGTCCCTCATTCGGGGTTAGTCTTCTTCCTTGTCTTGGTACTTGGCTTCAATTCCACAGGCAGCAGCGTACTTGCCGGTTTCGAGGACGGCGGAAGTGGCGAGGACGAGCAGGATTCCTCCAACCACGTACTTGACGGTCTTCTTCGAGATTTCGAGGATTTCGTCTTTGGTGATTGAGGGAGTCGTGTCGACCATACCGGCTTCCGTGTCCTTCTTCAGGCGGAGTTCGATTTTGTGGTTCTTGAACATGGTGTTCCTTTCATAGGGGATTAACTTCTTCATTATAAGCCGTGTTAATCCTGCGAAAAAATAAGAGTCCGTGTTAGGGACTCCTATTAGTATTACCTTCCAGTGGGGGTGTAGTAGCGAGGATCATTACGCTTCAGGTAAGCCTTTACGCCCCAGTCGATGAGGATGTGAAGAGCTACACTGTATACGACGGTTCGACCGAGGTGTTTAGCGAGTTCATTCACAACCATCTTCTTGGTTGCGGGGGCTCCTGTGATTGTCATGAGGTTTTTCATTACATTTCCTTTCATAGGGGTTCTCACTATAGGGCGTGTAATATGTGCGAAAAAATAAGAGTCCGTGTTAGGGACTCCTATTTTGATTACTTCTTAAGTTTCCGTTTGACATTTTCTTTCACGTCATACAGCTTCTCAGCGATCGCCGGTCCGTAAAGAACCGTCGCTACGAGGGCCAACTGCAAGACGCTTCCGGCCACAATTACTTGTGTGGATGCGCGCTTATAGTTGACACCTTCGAAACGAAACTTCTTTACGTTCGGGGTGATCAGCAGGTAGCCGATATCAGTGAGGTCCTTTTTGATTGTCATTTTGATTCCTTTCAGAGGGGGTTCTCACTATAGGACGTGTAAAATGTGCGAAAAAAAAGAAGGGCTTGTTAGACCCCTCTTATTTCGATTACTCTTCTCGATTCATCTTACGAATGACTGGAATACGTCGAACGCCATTAGCGAGGGCTTCTAGCGACTTCGCAATCTCTTCGCAATCAGCGTCTGACATTTCAGAGTTGATTGTAAGGGAGACTTTATGCGTGATGCCGGAAGTCCTGCGGATCAGTTCTTCGAGTTCTTCATTCATGATATGTCCTTTCATAGGGGGTTCTCATTATAAGGCATGTAGAATCAACGAAAAAAAGAGAATCCGTGTTGGATTCTCCCTTGAGGTCTAGTGGTGACGTGAGTTTGCGAGGTTACGCATTTCGCGGATAAATATCCAGATCAACCAGAGCCCACCAGTGAACATGGTGAGCAAGAGGTCAAGGATAAAGTGGCGGAATTTGTACTGCTTCTTCATTGTAATACCTTTCATAGGGGTTCTCACTATAGGGTGTGTAAAACGTGCGAAAGGCAAAAAAAAAAATAAGAGGAGGTGAATGATCCAACGAAAATCATTCCATTAAGCGCCTATTCTAGGTGGCGCCACGCTAGGTGGGGTTTACACCCACGCATTCGTGTCTTAGCATCCCTAATGGGATCTCCTTCTCACTATAGGGTGTGTTTTTTCTGCGAGGCAAAAAATGAGAATCCGTGTTAGGGATTCCCATTTGAGGGTCTAGTCGGTTTCTTCTGTATTTCGTTTCTTGTCGATTTGGGTGACGAGGTATTCGGAAGCGAAGTGAACGGCGACGCTGACTACCACGCCAAGAACAAATTTCTTGACGAGACGGCCACGCATCTTGTTACCTGCTTCAACGATTTCTTCGTCACTTGCATTTTCAAGGGCTTCGATCAACATTATATTGCCTTTCGTAGGGGGTTCTCATTATAGGCCGTGTTAAACGTGCGAAAAAATGAGAGTCCGTGTTAGGGACCCTCATTGGGGGTTAAGCTTCGATTTCTCGGTCAACGAGTCGAGCGGCGCTTTGGCGGATCTCCATCTCTTCCTTCACATCTTCCGTGAACACCTTGACGGTCTCGACAGCTGCTTTGGGCAACTGGGCGACCGCCTTGGGGAACAGGGCGATGGAAGCAAGGGTGTGGACAACGCGGTTCTTGCGTGCAGACATGGTATTACCTTTCTTCGGGGTTAACTTCTTCATTATAACCTGTGTAAATTCTGCGACGAAAAAAAGAGAATCCGTGTTGGATTCTCCCTTAGAGTTTACTTCCAGAATTTCTTCCAGAATGGCTTCTTCTTCAATGGCACGATGGGCTCTTCGCGGTTCCAAGCCCGGAAGATCTCTCCACGAAGTTTGGAAGCTTGACGATGCAACTTACCGAGTTCCTTCAACTGCTCTTTGGTGAGCAGGTAAGTGGTCTTCAGTAGTTCATCTTCGAACTGTCCAATCTTCGCAAGGGTCTCCGAGTATTCGGTTGCGGCGGATGAGCGCGTGATTGTTGAAATAGTCATTAGGTTTCCTTTCATAGGGGGTTAACTTCTTCATTATACCCCGTGTTAAATTCGCGAAAGAAAAAAAGAGAATCCATGTTGGATTCTCCTATAAGTTAGTTGTTCTTGCAGGATCGTGCGATGTGTAGATCAGCGACCATGACGAGGGCTGCGAATGTGGATTCCCATTCGAGCTTGAGCATCATGTTGTCGTACTGGTACTTTGACATTATTGTTTCCTTTCAGAGGGGTTCTTTCTCACTATACGCCGTGTAAATTTCGCGAGAAAAAGAGAGTCCGTGTTAGGGACTCTCCTCTGGAGGTGCTTATTGTGTAGCGATAAACGCTAAGAGTGACACTAGTGTGACAAACGCCAGATATGCCATAATGGTGTTTATGTCATTCCTGTGGTGGTCACGGTATGTTCTCAATTTGTTCATAGCGGTCCTTTCATAAGGGGTTCTCATTATAAGACAAGTAATTTATGCGATTTGTTTTGTGGGGATTCTCCCCCGGGGTTTTTCAGGAATCGAAAAAAAAAAAGAAGGCTATGTAAAAATAGAAGCCGTGTATAAGGGGGTTTATTCCTTACACACGGCTCCTATTTTGATTGTTCTTATTGGGCGGTATACACGTTTATACGCGAGACTTGATTACAAAGCCCAGCGCCTTCGAGGTGATCGTGTGCAACTGCTCGTGCTTCAGGATCAGGCCGATACCGAGGAGGTTTCCGAGAACTGCGATCACGCCATCTTTGCTAACGCGTTCGGACCTATTGGATAGGTCGATCTTGTTAAGCCTTTCAAGCTGATCGATAATTCTTTTGTACTCTTCCGAGTCGGGCTGATGCTTAAGCAACTCTTCAGTTGCAGCGTCAATCACCATTTGCATGGCGGGGTTTTTTACTGTCTTGTTAAACATGAGTTTCTCCTTTCAAGAGTTCTTCATTATAAGGCGTGTATTTACCGCGATCCGCTCATCAGGCGGAAGGGTTGAATCCCTTGAAGGTAACCTGAGACTTATTCAGGACATCACTAACCTTCTTGGGGTCCAGCTCGAACTTCAGGACAGGGAGGCCGTCGTCATTAGTATGGGCCACTACCTCTCCATCATAGCCCCCGGGAGGAGGTGTGTCGGCTTTGCTATACGCATTACGAAGGAACGCCAGCAAACCTGCAAGGAAGATCGACACGAGGGCCAATGTTCCTGCAATGTTTTCTGGATTCGGGAAGACCGCATCTCCCCAGAACTTGTTCAAACCGAAATACAGCCCACTAAGAGCTGGGAATACGAACTCCACGAACCGCCGAAGCAGATCGAAGAGCCGATCGTTGATTACGGGACCCTTTGAGGGTGCCTCGTGTTCAGCCATTGGATGCCTCTTTCTTAACGCCGTACTCGACAGGTTCATGTCCGAGTAGAATTACTTGTCTTTGAAGTAGCGCTACGTGATACTCGGCTTGGAGTCTCAGTTTGCGCTCATCTTCTGTTTCTTGCTCAGCAGCTTCACGACGTTCAATTTCCCGCTGTGCTTGTGCGAGATAACTGGTGTTTTTTGCTCGTTCGCGGGTTGCGCGCCGAGTGATCATCGTGAATATGCCCTTGCCGAACGTTCCTAAGAACGTGCTCGCCCCCACCGCACCTAAGAGGGCAATAATGAACTGCTGCGTACTATCCAAGGCTACCCCCTTTTAGGTAAGAGAGGTGCGAGCTGAGCGCCTTTGATTTCCAACCATCTCTGTACAAATGTTAACATCAGAATTAAGCAAATCGCAATTCCGACGGGTGACGAATTCAACCAAATGATCATTGTCAAATACATCAAAAGACCGCAACTCAACAGTGAGAGACCGGATCGCTCCAACCACCAGATGCCCGGTAGTACGGCAACCCCACTGCACAAAGCTCCGATAATAAGAAAGATTGCAAACCCAACCACGAAACCGTGGCCGACGGCACTTTCAAGGGATCTAGGTACTGAGAGCAATACCATGATTCCGACGGCCAAAAGACCGATATAGATTAAGAACTGAATTATGCGAACCACACGTGGCTCAGCAATCTTCATGTAAGCAGAGTAAACCCCGGCTTTTACCCATTGGGACATAGTTTTCCTTAAATAGCGGATAGTGTCGGGTATTCAGCAGACCCTTCAGGGCCATATGACTGAATATACTCAGTAACTCGGTGTGGGATAACCTCGCCTAAGCTATCAAGTACCGGCACAATGTCGCCTAAGCCATAATCGACACCGTATTTGTAAGGAGAGTTCTCAACTACCTTAAAATCGATTTCGTTGGCTTTAGGAAAACCTACCAAAGTTTGGTATCCCCATTGAACCGCACGTGACGGCTTATTGGTTGCGTTGAAGGTCTCGTCGCGTCGAAGTTCCGATGCATCAGTCCATACCTCACGACGATCAAGTCCGCTAGGAACGACACCGAAGCGATTTACTCGCCATATTTCACCAACACCAACAGCAGCGGAATCCCACGGTGGAAGGTTGACAACAGCTACATTTTTATGCGCTTTATCAGACTTCAGACGACGGACATCTTGTATATTTCCAATTGACTCAGAAAATACAGTTTGGAAAGTGTGATTCGTTTTGTCTTCACCGTAATATAGCTTGAAGTACATTAGAACACTTCCGGGCCTATTACGAATTGTGAACCCAAGAGAGTTTGAAACGCAAAGCTTCTGAACGGCGTCATAGAGGTAGTCCCCATATTTAACCACGTCAAATACCGTCGGATCTACAAAATCCACAGGTGGCGTGGTGTCGATATTAAGGAAATCCACACGTCGTTCAGGAATGGTGGCTAGCGCACCCATGTTGTGAAGAACTAGGTAGCGTAGGAAGGCCGTAAGTGTGTTGCTCGACGGTGCTACCGAAGTCACATCGCAGATACGACGATCCATGATCGACGATAGCGATCGACCAGTTACTTTGACATGTTCCTCTTCTTCAACAGACTCAACTACCATTGTTTCCTCCGAAGAGGGGATAGACAAATATGATGTTCTATTCAACAAGTCATACGTGTCTTCCCCTCTTGGAAGAAGTAGCTCAAAGTCCCCACTAGCCATGTACCGATCGGTCCAAATAAGAGAGCCGAAGTTCTCAAATATTCCCTCTACATTAAACAAAGAGTTTTGTGCATATACTTCCATGACTTACAACCCTTCGTACAATGTAATCCAACTCACCTTAACCACCACATGTATGGGTGCAAAGTTAGTTGAGGTATATGAAAATGATGAGGACTTTTTAGCCCTGAGTAGCGGCCATTGACTTTCTTTGAGAAAGAGGCCTTGACCGTCGTTACCAGTGAGAGCTCCAATAATATTGAAAGTCTCGTTGGCAATTGGACGATGGAGTATTGCCGACTTACTACCTACAACAGAGTTGAGTGTAATAATGTCTTGTGATCGAAGACGATAGCCACCGGTGAGACCCATTAGGTTAGCGTCTTCGATACGGAATCCTCGAGTGGGATATCCTGCGGTTACTTGATTGACTTGGATAGCCCCAGCCTGAGGCGCAGGTGTTCCGCTGATAACCTGCGCCTCGACTGTAACTCCAGTATGAATTCCACCAGTATATGGAAGCGTTATTGCAGAACCATCGCTCGGCAATATAACGAAATCATCTACTGCTGGATACTGGATGAAATATGGATCTTCACACACTACCGAGACTTGCATCGTCGGTTCTTTTGCAAAGATCTCGGGCTCGACAGTTTCCACACGTCCAAATATCTGACGCATTTTGGAACCTGTCTTAAATACCATCTCAATCACTTCCCCAACTGGGAAGTAGTCGTAGAGGGCGTAGCGTGAATCCTCAACCGTTCGTCCTCGGCGAACAGCTGTCAGTTCGAGCTTGAAAACAATGTTTCGAGCCCCAATCTGAGTTGAGTTATGACGCACGCCAGCGCCACCTACTTTTTGTGAGGAGTTAAACTGGGCCGCAACCGGACCCAGACCTTGAATGTCTGCAATCCTGATGCCGTTATTACTTTTTCCAAGATATAGAGTTTCCTCTACGCCGCGGTCCCAGTTATTAAGGTATACGGATTCGATCATTATCGATCACCACTCCTTTCAAGGTCGAGATCTGGTTGTTTGTCCGACGGTAAATATCGATTTCCGACAGAGCCTTCGGTGATGTGTTGTACTGGTTGTAGGTAACCTGTGCGGGTTCCTTAGGATCAGTAGAATTAACGAACATTTCAGCCTTAGCTTCTCGGTTCGCCTCAGCAGTCTTAGACAAGACGGTAGCCTTGCCATATGTACCACTAAGATTCATCAATGAAGGTGAAAGCATTCCATCGATATTTCCAGCTTCCTTCTTTACAGAAGAGAGGTCCAGTACAGGACGAATGGTCGGGTTCATATTCATATCCGTAGCCGATACCAGCTGACTGATATTCGACATGGACTGCTTGAGCGTATCAAGCGCAGAAGAACCAATGTCTCCGACAGCCGATACTACTCGACCGCCATATTCCTTCGTACCATTCGCCCAACCGAGACCGGTGTACTTACCAACCGCAAAGAATTCACGAGAAGGTGAGTGGATACCAAGGATTCTCTTTGCTTCATTCAGCGCAGAGTTAGCCATGTCACCAATCGATGTAAGTACACGCCCACCCATGGTTGCGAGACCGTTGACCATACCATTGACGATTGCTTCCGCAAGATCGGCACCAGCATTAGCCATACGAGTGGAGTTGTTCTTTACTGAGGTAGCCATACCTTCGATGAAGGATACGACAAGATTGACGCCTGACTCGATAATCTTTGGAAGACCTCGAGCGATGCCGTCAATGAATTCAGTAATAATCTTGGCTGCAGCATCAATCAGCTTACCGATATTGTTAGCGATACCCTCAAGGATACCGACAATAATCTTCATGCCCGCATCAACGAATAGTGGAAGAGCTCGAACCAGAAGTTCGACCAACATAACGATAAGTGCCCAGAGTGTTTCACCAATCTTAGGCGTTACTGCGATGATACATTCAAGAAGTGCCAACAGCAATATTGTGAAGGCTTCCACAAATATGGGTACTGCTCCGCCGATTACTTTAGCGAATTCGACAATACCCTCTGCCAATTTCTGTAGAGCAAGGGGTATCAATGCAAGGATACTTGCTACGAATGCGATAAGGGCTGGACCTGTAGCTGTAACCACCGTTGCGATGATTGCAAGACCCGCTGCAAACGCAGCCACGCCGATACCAGTAGCAAGCAAGCCGAGACCCAACATTGCTATGGCAGTACCCAACGCGAATATGACTGGGACGATGGGCGCCATGATGAGACCTGCCAAACCAAATATGATGAAGACCGCAGCAAGTGCAGCCATGCCCATACCAATTTGTTCCCAACTCAAATTACCAAGTTGGACAAGCACTGGCGCAAGGATTGCAAGACCTGCTGCAACCACGAATAGTGCGGCAGCTCCGGCCAATGCGCCCGTCATCATATTCATACCAATAGCGAGAATGAGCATGGCACCGCCAAGAGTAACGAGACCCTTGCCGATTTCTTCCCATGACATGCCGCCCATTGATTGAAGTGCCTGAGAAAGGATCAACAAAGCCGCAGCAATAACTACAAAAGCAGCCGCCTTGACAATGATATCCTTCTCATTAACACCGTTCATAGCCATCGTAATGACCTTGAGAGCCACGGCCATAACAATCAGACCCTGTGCAGCTACACCAAAGTTCAAGCTACCCAAAGCACCAATTGCATCAGCCATAACCTTCATTGCGTAACCCATGATGCCGATTGCGATTGCAGTCTTGATCATATTTCCGCCGTCGCCGACACTCTTGCTGAAGTTGTTCAGAATCAAGAGGACTATGCCCAGAGTAGCGAGACCCTGAACAAGACCGCCGAGATTCATCGCAGCGAAGTCCGCCATAGCGCTAGCCATGATCTTCAACGCAATACCCAACAGAATAAGGCCCGCTGCGGAAGCCATAGACCCCGCATTGACCTTAGTCATGTTGTTGAATATAGAGAGTGCCGTGAGCAACCCAGCTACACCAATAAGGCCCTGAATCATCCCACCAAAGCTAAGCGCCGCAATATCAGTCACAGCACTAGCTAGAATCTTGATAGCCACAGCTACAGCCATAAGACCGATGCCAGTAGCAATCAAGTTTGCAGGATTCTTCGCCATAGCTTCAGTCGTCTTAGCCAATGCAGCCAAGAGAACTGCTACACCGAACAGACCCTTAATAAGCTCACCCCAGCTGAGTCTGGAGAGGAGCATCACAGGAATCGAGAGGATTGTCAGAGCAGTTGCCAAGAGAATCATCGATGCTGCGATAAATGGTAGCTTGATGAAGCCCGATCCGATTGTGATCTTATCGAGTGCTTCCATTGCCTTACCGAGAATTACCACCATGACACCAATACCGATAAGAGCCTTTGTGAGGTCTCCGGAGTTGATCATGGACAGTGCCACTACAGATATGGTCAAGATGCCGATTGCGATTGCGATCTTCATCAAGGTATCTGCCTGAAGGTTCTGCTGCATCGCCCCAAGCGTGCCAGTCAAAGCTTCCAGAACACCATTGATTGACTCAACAGACGTTTCCAGATGCTTCATGAGACTGTCCTTCATCCCATCACCCATACCAGTAAGCTTCTTGAAGAAGTTACGGAAGAGCAGAACCAAGCCAGCCAGAAGGCCGGTGTTAACCAAGTCCAAACTCTCTTCGAAGCTGACATCAGTCAGAGCATTCTTGATGTTGTCCTTGATGTCTTGGAACATCTTGGCAATAGCTTCACGAACCGGAAGCATCTTCTGCCAGATCTGGTTGACTACTTCCCCAGCCTTTTTCCAACCTTCGGAAATAGCATCGCCCATACGCTGAAGAGATTCGATACGTTCCCGCACACGTGTCATTGCAACGTCGACACCCTCATCGAGTGAGGATACAAAGATACCTATGACACTTACGAGTGCAAAGAATACATCGATTCCACTAGACAATGCGCCAACCAATTGACCACTAATAAAGCTGGCAAACTTGGAAATGAAGGGCATTGCTGCGCCGCTAATAAAAGAGGCCATATCAAAGATCGCTATTGCGAACTGCAATACAATCGGAATAACTCGACCCAATGCAGAACCCATAGTGGTAGCTACAGTCGCAAGTCCCTTGAAGAAATTCTCAATGAACTTAGAGTTCTGGATTCGTTCAGTCAGCTTAGCCAACATGTCAGTTACAGGCTGGAGACTTCCCTTGATGGAATCGCCGCCTGTAGCAAACGCCTTAAAGAATGCAACCACAACACTGATAGCACCAGTGATGATACTTAGTCCTATTTTGATGATTGTAAACAGGAGCTTGAAGGCTTGACCGATGAAGTTAGCAGTTTCCTGACTTGGCATCATAGCTGCAGTCAAGTTGCGGATTCCCACCGTAATGTCATACAATCGCTGCCCAGTCATGGGTGGGAAGACGGAACGGAAGGCATCTTGGACTGGTTTGAGGATTCCCATCAGCGCTTTAAACGCGTTTGAGATCGCTTCGATCATGACCGTACGGCCACCAAGCGCATTCCAGTCACCAAGGACCTTGTTTCGTGCATCTGCAGAGCCCTGAACCATAGATCCAATGACGCCGTAGACGCTAGTCCACATTTCCTTAGCCTGCTCGAAGTCACCAAGGATCAGCTTCCAAGATTGTGCCCAGCCGGAGCCAGTGATTTCTTGAAGTGTGCCTGTCAACTGTGTGAAGGTCTTGATCTTGGTTGCGGCATCCTGAGCAGTACGAGCCATCTCCTGAATTCCAACGATCTGTTCATCGTTGTAACCCATTGCTCGGAGTTGTTCATCCGTCAAGTCACCAGTCATCTTCGACAGGGTTTCGTTCATGACCTTAGTCGTGACCCAGCCCTCTTGAAGAGACATTCGGAAGCTGCCGTGCTTGGCAATCAAGCCGTCGACATTCTGACCCTGATTCTTAGCAGTCTGAATAAGCGCGTCTTGGAATACCTTACCGCCCATACCAGCATTAACTACCGAGTTCCAGTCCTCAAGACCGACCTTACCGGCCGACATTGCCTGAGAAAGCTGGTACATCGCAGTCGATGCCTGCTGAGAGTTTGAGCCAGAGACTGCAGCAAGGTTTGCGATACCCTTAATAGCTGCGGTCGAATCATCCAAGCTAACGCCTGCTGAGGTGAACGTACCAATGTTCTTGGCCATTTCAGCAAAGTTGTAGATGGTCTTATCCGAGTAGTGGTTCAACTCATCAAGAGCACCATTTACATCTCCAAGGGTTTTGTTTTCCCATTGGGTGTTAGCCATAATTGTCTGGATAGAACCGAGGTTTGTCTCATATTCTGCCAGACCAGATTTAGCGGGATCAAGGAACAGTGATCGAGCCATATCGGCACCGACCATTGCAGCCTTAACACCGATGGCGCCAATAGCAGCGATACCAGCAATCGACATTGCACTGATGCTAGATTTAGCATTCTCAGCACCATTCGTAATCGGCAAGAATGAAACTGCTTTGGTAGCCAGATCCATATCTGCGATACTTTGTCGAACGGTTTGTGCTCCATTAACAACGTTCTGGAACGAGAAGTTCTGCGCAGACATCTTGAGGTTGCCGATGCTACGTTGAACTGAATCAAAGTTGAGATTCTGCTTGATGTTGGTAGCCGCATCAACAACCGCTTTTGCTCCTGATTGGAACGTAGTGGGGTCGAGTTTGAGGTTTACCTTTTTACCGGCAGCATCAAGATCACCAAGAGACTTTACAGCCCCATCAAACTTGAGCTCTTGTTTTAGTTTCTTAGCGGAATCAACTGTGGATTTAACTCCAGCGTCAAGCGTATTGGTATCAAACTTTAGGTTGACTTTCTTGCCAGCGGCATCGAGGTCTCCCAAAGCTTTAACGCCTGCGGAAAAGTTTAGACTGTTTTTAAGTCCATCCAACGAGGACAGAGTCGTCTTAATACCAGCCTCGAATTGGCTGTTGTTGAACTTAATTGAGACGATGCGCTCGTCAATGGTACTCATGCAGATGTCACCGCCTTCCATACGTTATCTGCAATTTTGTCAAATACAGGTTTCATTGCCGGGTTAATGAAGTCCCGTCCTTGAACATAGCCACCGGTTCCTGTACCATGCCCATACTGCAAGAGAATAGCGACAGGAGTTCCAGCGACGACGTGCGAGTTTGTCCACTCAATAGAGTGCTGCCCCTTGGAACTAGTAACTTTATAGCTCCAAGAGGCAGCAGTCTTACGGGAGTCAACTGGGGTAGCCGATTCCAGAGCGGCGACTCCTTCCTGACCATAACGTTCGAGAGACTTAAAGAGCTCTTTTCTCGCCATTTTCCTCAGGAAGTCCTCGGTCTTTTTAAATGAACCTTTCGATTCGAATGAAATAGCACCCAAGATGACTCCTATTTTGATGATGTTAATCTATTGCCCAGCTAATGCTAGCCAAGGACAAGTTTGTTATGGTCCCCGAAGTAGCAGACCACAACTTTCCAGATAGAGTTCCCTCATCTGGACCATAAACTGCAATACGAACTGGAGCTCCAGCATCTGCGATCATAACAACCACATCGCCGGTACCAACGGCAGGGCATAGATTAGCGGGGAAGGTAGCGAAGTTTGTAGCCACACCACCCGTACCACCAATGCGTCCCATCAAGCTCAATCGTCCAGCTCGAACTCGGTATTTTGGAGCATCCCAACCAGAGGCGGATGTCCATCCATTGAGTAGAGTGAACGACGTCCAATCAGTATCATCCGGATAACCTGTCGCGCCTCTTGGGCCTGACAGAGTAATGTTCCAATCAGAGAACGTTCCTGATCCACCAGTTTCGATAACGTTTACTGAAATAGCACTTGTGCTAGCATTAAATGTGGTATAACCCGCCATGTAATTAAGTGGGTTGGCTCTGGAACTAATCCGAACGTAAGTACCGGTCATGAACCCTAGAAAAACGGGTATGTTCATAAAGGTCTTTGCGCCCGTACCAATGGTGACGGAGGAGTCTGATACCGATCCTGTATGAGCATCGATACCGTTAACGCCACCATCTCCAGGATCACCCTTAGGACCTTCAGGACCCATTGGACCTTGTACGCCCGTTGAACCCTGAGGTCCTTGGATTCCTTGCGGACCGGTTGCCCCAACGGGAATTCCAAAAGCAAACGTTCTTGCGGTTGACGTTCCGCCGAGCGTTACTGTTGGAACTGAGCCTGCTGCCAAACCACTAGCGGTTGCGCTAGTGATTGTTCCAGCAGGACCCGTGGGTCCCGTTGATCCCGTAGGACCCGTGGGACCTTGCGAACCCGTAGCACCCGTAGGGCCAGTTGGAATGCCAAACGCAAATGTTCGAGCAGTTGATGTTCCACCAAGCGTTACTGTAGGTGTAGCACCGGCAGCCAATACACTTGCGGTTGCGCCTGTAATTGTTCCCGAAGGACCGGTAGCGCCAGTTGAACCAGTAGGTCCGGTGGGACCTTGAATGCCCTGAGGACCAACATCACCCGTGTCACCCTTTGGGCCCGTTGCACCGGTTAGACCCGTGTCACCCTTTACACCTTGTGGACCCGTAGGACCAGTAAGGCCAGTGGGACCGGTAGGACCTACATCACCAGTGTCACCCTTTAGACCCGTGGGTCCGGTTGGACCAGTAGCACCTGTAGGACCCGTGGCACCCGTTGCTCCAGCTGGAATACCAAAAGCAAAGGTTCGTACAGTCGATGTTCCACCAAGAGTTACCGTTGGGGTTGCTCCAGCAGCCAAACCACTTGCAGTTGCCCCAGTGATTGTTCCGGCAGGTCCTTGAGCACCTTGAATACCTTGGGTGCCTTGAACACCCTTAATACCCGTTAAGGAAAGATCCCAATCAGCAAAGGTTCCCGACCCACCAGTTTCAGTAACGTTGACTGTAATTCCGCTTACGCCGTTATTTGCCGTAACTACGCCAGCCATGTAATTATTTGGATTAGCTCTTGATGCTGCACGAACATATGCATTAAGTTGCCAATTCAAAAATACCGGAATTGATCCAAATGTTTTCGAACCGGTACCAATGGTATTTGATGTGGTCGAAGTAGATCCAGAATATGCAGGAATACCCTGCAGCCCCTGCGGACCCAAAGGACCTTCGGGACCAGTGGGTCCTTGGGGGCCCTGTGCGCCCGTCGATCCCGTTTGACCTTGTGGGATACCGAAAGCAAAGGTTCTTGCCGTTGATGTGCCGCCGAGAGTTACTGTAGGTGTCGCTCCGGGAGCTAGAGATCCAGCAGTTGCACCGGTGATTGTTCCCGAAGGACCTGTGGCACCTGTAGCACCTTGGATACCTTGGGAACCAGTGTCACCCTTTACGCCCTGAATACCTTGCGGTCCTTGTGGACCCGTAAGACCAATTGGCCCAGTATCACCCGTGTCACCCTTTACACCTTGAGCACCCGTGGCACCGGTTGGAATACCAAAAGCAAATGTTCTTGCCGTTGATGTTCCACCCAATGTGATTGTTGGGTTTGTACCGGGCGTAAGAGCGGTGGCGGTTGCACCGATAATCGTTCCTGAGGGACCTGTAGCACCAGCGGGACCTTGAATACCTTGAGCACCTGTATCGCCCGTGTCACCCTTTGGACCAGTTGCGCCAGTTAGACCAGTATCACCCTTTAAGCCCTGAGGTCCGGTTAGACCTGTGGGACCTGTAGCACCAGTTAGACCTGTATCACCCTTAACGCCTTGAGGACCCGTTGGTCCAGTAAGACCTGTGGGGCCCGTAGGACCAGCAACACCTTGAATGCCTTGAGGACCTTGTGCTCCAGTGGCACCCTTTACACCAGAAAGATTAATATCCCAATCTGCAAAGGTTCCCGATCCACCTGTTTCAACAACGTTGACTGTAATCGCACTTACACTACCGTTTGGGGTAATGTAACCAGCCATGTAATTAGCGGCATTTGCTCGAGAAGATATACGAACGTATGCACCATTGATGAACCCCAACACAACTGGAATATTCGAAAAGGTCTTTGAGCCTGTTCCAATAGCAATTGATGAGTTGGATGTCGATCCTGTGTATGCATCTATGCCATCGATACCTTGTGGGCCTATGGGCCCTTCGGGACCTGCTGGACCCATCGGACCTTGAGCTCCAGTTGAGCCTGTAGCACCTTGAGGGATAGCGAAAGCAAACGTTCTTGCCGTTGATGTTCCACCAAGGGTTACTGTGGGAGTTGAGCCGGGAGCTAGCGAACTCGCAGATGCGCCAGTAATTGTTCCCGAAGGACCTGTGGCACCAATCGGACCAGTATCTCCCGTGTCACCCTTTACACCTTGAGGACCAGTAGCACCAGTAGCACCTGTCGGAATACCGAAAGCAAAGGTTCTAGCAGTTGAGGTACCACCCAAAGTTATGGATGGGTTTGTACCGGGCGCAAGAGCGGTGGCGGTTGCGCCAATGATTGTTCCAGAGGGACCTGTGGCACCAATAGGACCTTGAATGCCCTGAGGACCGACGTCACCCTGAGGACCGGTAGGGCCCGTTGGGCCCGTGGCGCCAGTTGAACCAGTTAGACCCGTGTCACCCTTTACACCTTGAATACCCTGAATGCCCTGAGGTCCTTGCGGTCCCACACCACCCTTTAGGCCTGAAAGATAGATATCCCAATCTGCAAAGGTTCCTGATCCACCTGTTTCAACAACGTTGACTGTAATCGCACTTACGCTACCGTTGGCAGTTTTATAGCCAGCCATGTAGTTGTTTGGATTAGCCCTAGAGCTAATGCGAACGTATGCACCGTTGATGAAATTTAAGACAACAGGAATATTCGAGAAGGTCTTTGAGCCCGTACCAATAGCGACGGATGAATCGGATACCGATCCACTATATGCAGGAATACCTTGCAACCCCTGTATACCCATCTCGCCTTCGGGACCTTGAGGACCTGTAGGACCTTGGGCACCGACTGGACCTTGAGGACCTTGCGATCCAGTATCACCCTTCACACCTTGAGGGCCCGTTGGACCGGTAGGGCCCGTTGGACCCGTGGCGCCAGTTGCACCTTGAGCACCCGTAGCCCCTGTTGGAATACCAAAAGCAAACGTTCTTGCCGTTGACGTTCCACCTAATGTTATCGATGGGTTTGTACCGGGCGTAAGAGCAGTTGCCGTTGCACCAATAATTGTTCCGGAGGGGCCTGTAGCACCAATGGGACCTTGAATACCTTGAGGACCGACTTCACCCTGAATGCCCTGAGGTCCTTGTGGACCAGTATTACCCTTAACACCTGACAGAGAAATATCCCAATCGGCAAAGGTTCCTGATCCACCGGTTTCAACCACATTTACAGAAATAGCGCTTACGCTGCCATTAGCGGTGGTAGTACCCACCATATAGTTATTTGGATTGGCTCGTGAAGCAATTCGTACATAAGTTCCGACGGGCCAGTTTAGAACAACTGGGATAGAGCCAAAGGTCCTAGAACCAGTGCCGATGGTGATGGTGCTTGTGGAAACTGACCCGGAATATGCGGGAATACCTTGAAGTCCCTGTATACCCATCTCACCTTCGGGACCCTGAGGACCCTGAGGACCTTGAGCACCCTGAGGACCGGTAAGGCCTTGTGAACCCGTGTCGCCCTTTACACCCTGAGGACCTTGGATACCCTGAGGACCAGTAAGACCGGTGTCACCCTTTACACCCTGAGGACCCGTTGGGCCTGTAAGGCCTCGGGGACCTATCGGACCTTCAGCACCAGTTTCACCTTGAATACCTTGGGGTCCAACATCTCCTACGTCGCCCTTTACACCCTGAGGTCCTTGGATTCCTTGCGGACCTGAAGGACCGATATCGCCCTTAATACCTTGGGTACCCTTTACAAGACCGGCATTTTTATTGGTCCCCCCAACCGTAGTTAGAATGAGGTTACCATTTGCATCGATGAGACCATCTGTAACGGAGGCCGCTTCGATTTGGAGCATTCTCTGTGCGGTGAGGCCTGTAACTGAAGCCATATTTCCTCCTTAAGTTATAGCGAACTAACTTTGTACATTGACCCATCGATGTAAACTGCCGAGGGTGAGTGGATTTGAAAGGTCGTACTGTCAAGCATTTCAACAATATGATCAGGACCTTCGGCAGTGAACGTACCATCGCCGTTGTCCGTGATTTTAAGCATTGAATTTTCTTGGAAAATATCCAAAACTTCTTCTGGAGATGGAAGTCGGGGATTTTCATCACCGTTACCATAGAGAATATCCTCAAGGACTGCGATAGTCTCAGGATATGTCTTTGTGGTGTCGATTATTAGATGTGCACTTTGAACGCCATCGATATCCAGAGGAGTTGTAGTGATATCCCAACTGAAAGTTGTAAGATCATCTGAATCACTGATAGAAATATAATCAACATCGGATACTTCAGCGAGAGCATTATATACGATATGGATTTTGTAGCCTAATTCGAGACCGACTAAGTCATTTCCTAGACCAGTTCGATAACTAAAACCAAATGTTGGGCGTTCTTGTCCAGATACGAGGTCATCTTCGACACCATCATATTTGGAAAATTCAATAGGGTATGTAAAAGCCTCGATTTTTGCAGCGAAGCTTCCTACATCATCACGTCTATCGATTGGAACGCCGTCAATATAGAAGTATTCGGGGGCCTCAAAGGAAGGAGCCTCCGTAACTGATATCAGACCATTCCAAGCAACGCCCGGTCCATTTTCTGGAAAGAATACGCCTCGATCTACGCCATCTTCATATAGACGACTCCCGTGTGTATCCCATTGGATCTTAACCATTTACAGAGGCTCCTTTCTTATTAGAGGTATGTAGCACTTACAGTAATGCCCGCAGCTACAGCAGTATTGTCTGATGGAGTTCCAGTACCCATGCTAATTCCGATGCCCGCTGTGAATCGCTTACCAAGCAATCCAAAGTCCTGACATAGATGTGTTCCCGCAGGAATATATAGCGTGGCGATGGGAACGTCTGTTGCAGGGACCGGAGTAGTTGTCTTGTTATAGAGCTTCAGATATATGTTCGAGATCGAAGAGTTGAATATCGAAAGCTCTGTAAGAGAACCCGGAGTAGATTTAACTACTGCAGCATTCGTCGAAGCCGCACTGTTCAAGAAATATGCCGAGCCAGTAGCCGGAGCTACAAGGAAGTTTCCCGACTGCGTGACAGCGTGCGTTTGAATTGCAGGAATCGGTTCCGTAGCATATGTACCACGAATAAGAGTCCAATGCGCAATAGAGCTTGCTGTGACGGTAACCGAAGTTCGAATACGCATCCAACGAACGGCATTTACCGAGGCTTCCCACGCATATGTGGTTCCTGCACCCGCGACGATTCCCAAGTTAGTTGCCTGAACTTCGGGAGTATTTGCGTTAGTACGAACTGCTTGAATTCCAAACCAAGTGCCATCGGTACCGTTGGTGGAATCGATTGATCCTTCGAATACGAAAGTTCCAGCAGCCATCGTTGCTGTGCCGGTGTTCTTTACGTGCATGACGATGTTGGATGCGTCTGTAACATCTACAAAAAGTGTAGATGCAGCACCAACAAGATCGCCTTCTACAGGGAGAAAATATCCCGGCTTAGAAGCAACACGTAGACGACCGTCCGGATTCAAACTGAGCGCAGCCATTACACCCTCAGCAAGAGCTTGTTCAGCCGCGGTCGCCTTTCCTGCCAGAAGCAGATTTGTAATTGTCATTTTTAATCTCCAACGACTAGTTTAAGGACGGCGAAATCTCCGCCAGAAGTATCAAGCCACATTCGCTCTTCACCAGTCTTGAGATCTGGAGGATTGATAGCTTTATGAACTCGAACCAACTCGTTCGTGTAGGTGTACCCTTCGGTATCCGAACCGATTTCAGCAATTAGTTCGATATGCGTATAGCCAACGTATAGATTGTTGAGCTCATATGCTGAAGGCAAATATGGCGACGTATTGTCAGTGCCATATAGCATAGATTCGATTTCCGTCAACAATTCAAGTGGTGTTTTTCTCGAATCAATGATGAAGTGTGCGCTGGGTGCATAGTCACTCGTGTATGGCGGAAGGGTTGTGATGTCCCAGCTAAATATGATTGGTTCAATGTCATCACTTAAGGATGTATTTGAACGTTCCGGTGGCGATGCTAAAGCATTGTACACCAAATGGATTTTATAGCCATGCTCCATACCATCAACGTCATTACCAATCTTAGTTCGGTAACTGAAACCGAAAGATTCCCTTGGTTGCTGACTTATGAAGAGACCATTATGGATGGAATCCAATCCATCACATCGATCGAATTCTTCAGGGCTAGAATACGCTTCAATTGTAGCTTCGAACTCTTCAGCCGAGGCTACGTTTAGGTATTTATAACCATCAATGTAATACGGTTGAGCTTCACCACCAGTAGGAGATTCGGATACAGAAATCAGTCCGTTCCAAACGACTCCATCCAACCCTTCTACATACAAGACGCCTCGATCGACGCCCAATTCATAGAATCGTTCTCCGGAATTACCCCAAGTAAGTTTCGTCATTCAGATCCTCCTTCCTATGATTAGCCTGTAGTCTTATGTTCTGCAAGTCGAGCCTCATTCAATCGACGACGTTCCGCAATAGCATCAGCCTTGTTGGCATTCTTCTTAGGCGGAGCATTCTTTTCATTGAATACCTTGATGAGTGTGAAGAGCCGGTTCAAATGCCAGTATTCACACTCTTTATCGATGCCTGCTGAAAACATCCAGTAGTAGATCACTTCTGAAGTGATGATCTCTCGAGTGTTTCGTCCTTTAGCTTGGCCCGCCTTTTCAGAGAACCAAGTTGCAGACATCTTTGCATTGATGTAGTCGTTGACTTGTTTAAGATGCTCATTCGTGAGGTTTGTAAAAACCTCCGGAGGAACATTAGGGGTTAGACACATCGAGTGGATGTACCCTAAAGTTTCTTCAGTTGTTTTTTCCTCAGGACCGAGGAATGGCTTTTCCCAAATCGACTCCCATTTTGAAAGAGAGATTAGGGAATGCTCCAACTCAAGAGTTGTACTGTTTGGGTAGACGAACTGTTGCAGCTCTTCGTCCCAATCTTCTGCTCCAAGAATTGTAAGTGTGAGCATTCCCTAATCTCCTTTCGGTATGGCTTAGACGTACTTGAACAGCCAGTCGTCGTCGGTGACAAGCGGGAACTTGTAGCCGAGTGCCGGACGTGCGTTAACAACCGTGTCCTTGGTGATGACAACGTTGCCAGTCTTCTTGATACCATCAATGAAGTACTCGACACCGGTGACGGTCGGAATGGTGATCGTCTTGGTTGCCGAGGTGTAGGTCGGAGCCGTGGGCTCAGCCTGAGTCAGCGACGTAGCGAAGAGGGTCAGAACTTCGGCCGGAAGCGGCAGACGGGCATTGGTGCCAGCCGTACCGTACAGGATGTTCTCGAGTTCCAACAGCTTTGCAGCGTTGACCTTGGTGGAGTCGATCGTGAGAATCGACGAGTTCTTGTAACCGGGTACGGCAACAGGAGTCGTGGACAATTCCCAGCTGAGGGTGATCGCCTCGGGTGAATCGTTAACGGTTGCGTAGGCCTTCTCCGTGGGAGCAGCCATTGCGCCGTAAACGAGGTGGATCTTGTAGCCGAAGTCGGAACCAGAAACGTCGTTACCAACGCGGGTCTGGTAGGACAGACCGAAGACCTTGCGGGTCTGCTGACCAACGGACACACCCAGCGTGGGCATGGCGGTGCCATCGCACTCAGCGAACTCGATGGGGTACGTGAAGGCCTCAAGAGTCGCACCGAAGTCTTCGGCCGAGATGAGGTTCAGGTACTTCATGTTGTCAGCGTACTGAGCGTTTGCTTCAGCGCCCGAGGGGCTTTCGGTTACGGATACGAGACCGTTCCAAGGGAAGCCAGTGGTGTAGGCGCCTCCGGCATCGGTCTTGTAGAGGACGCCCTTGCTGACGCCCGTCTCGTAGAAGCGTTCTCCTACGTTATCCCATGAAAGTACAGTCATGGTTTCTCCTTTTAGTAATAGAGTTGAAAGACTTCGTGATGAAGGTTGTCTGCTACGAACTTCCGTGAGAAAGAACATAGCGGTAGTGCAGCGACAGCGTCAGGAATTGCACTAAGTGCGCTTCGATCGATTACCGTGACTTGATAACGTTTGGTACTTCGGTACGGAAGATTGTTCGCATGCGTGATTGCCCTGTTATCCAACTGGTAGATAATACAGGGGTACTCAAGCGTAACGTCAGAGGGTGTCTGGAAGTAAACCTTCGTTACTCCCGGTATCCCACTAAGCAGCGTTTGGAGTTGTGCTCGTCGGTCCGTTGTAAACACCTCCAAGGCTCAAGATAAGGCGGGGTCGTTGGACTTCGACTCGGTCGAGTTCCCACAATTCGCCTTCATACCTGATGTAGCGGATGGAACGCAGATGCGTAAAAGCAAATGAGTCAGCCACAACGCTAATGGAGTGGTTCAAAGTGATGTTGTTATTAACGCTGTCACTAGAAAGGAACCTTTGGGCGTTCGAGAGGACGTTACCAATGTACTTTCGTTCACTGATAACGTCCTCCCAAACTCCGGGCGCTATTTCTACAGTGTCTCCGAAACCGATTTCACCGTAGAACCGTGCCATTTTGAAGTACTACTACGGTGCGGTGTAGCTGAAGGTCCAGTTACGGGTCGACAGCGGAGCCAAGTAGTAACCCGTGGTCGGTTCTGCAGATACATCCGTGTTCTCAGTGATCACGATGTCGCCTGCAGGAACAACCGAACCGTCGATGAGGTACTCAACGCCGGTCTTAGACGGGATGGTCAGGGTGTTGGTGGAGGTGTTGAAGGTCGGAGCCGTAGCTACGACTTCAGTACCCTGATCACGACGGATGACCAGAGCCGACTTGGGCTTGGTCAGTGCACCCGACATGCGGGTTTCCATCAGGTACTTGTACTGGTTGAAGTCGATGTCGAAGTCCTCGAAGGAGGTGATTTCACCACCCTTGTTGGTACCGATGGTGTAGTCGATCAGGTTGACGATGATACCGATGAGGGTAGCGTCTTCGCCCATGGGCTCAACCGGAACGATTTCCTTCACGCGGATCGCTGCAGCCAGTGAAGCCTCGGTCTCGTAGAGACGACGGCCCATCTTGTCCTTGAGCAGGAGCATCTCAGTCAGAACGGCGTCCGTGGTGTAGAACGTCGGGGAACCGGCGCCACGGTAGTTGGTACGTGCGCGGGTAATCTCGTCGATCATCACGTCCGGAGCAACGTTCGCTGCCAGCTGAACCTTGTGAGCGTAGAGCTCGTGGTCGTTGGCTACGGAGCGGATGCCGATACCATCGGTCTGGCCCTGCGGGTCCTTGATCTTGTCGGCGTGACCCACTGCACGACCGTCACCAATGAGGACTGCGCGAGCAATTTCCTCGTTCAGCATGAAACGGATTTCCCACTTCAGCCATGAGATGATGTCGATGTCCGTGATGTCGATAACGTCGTCACGGTCCAGCTTCTGCTTCTTGTAGATGGTCGCGGGAGAAGTGGAGCGCTGCAGCAGCACAACGACTTCGTCCTTCTTCAGGCTACCCTTGGTGTAACCCTTGGCACGAGCTTCCTCGGCGGTCAGGTCGGCAAGGATAGTCTTGACCTTGGCGAACGGGGAGTGCTTCGTGGCACCCAGAACCTTGGAGACCCATTCCGTCTGACGGGAGATGAGCTCGGGCTGCTGGGAAGAAACGCGAGCGTCCGGGAAGAGGACGTCGATGTTCTCGATGCCGTAGTCGGCGTGCTCAAGGGTGAAGGACTCGAAAGCCTTCTTGAAGGAACCCTTCTCGCGTGCGAGCTGGTTGATTTCGACTACGTCGGCGTGGGACAGAGTCTTGCGGACAACAGTGGAAGACCCACCGTCTGCGTTGTTTTCGAATGCGCTGTACTTCATGTTGGCAGAGCCTTCCTGATTGTGCTGGAGTTTTTCGGGTTCGGTACCGGACGGAGCGTCGGCATCGTTTTCGTCAGATGACTGATCGGCATCATCGGAATCCTGAGAGTCATCGGAGTTGTCCGAATCGTCATCATTTGAATCGTCGTCGGCGTCGTCCGAATGTTCGGCCGTTCCATCGGAGGATTCGTTGGCTGATTCGAGAGCTTCCCCGATCAAACCGTGGACTACCTCGAGTTGTTCGGAAGTGAACGAGTTAAGTACCTCATCCACATCGATCTCCTCATCGGTTTCGTCGTTATGAAGGACAACAGGATCATCGCCAGCTTCATCTTCATCGTTGTGCCGGACAGACCCGGAGGCTGCCTGACTGATGAGTGCGTAAAGAACAGTTTTCTGCTCTTCGTTCATACTCTTCACGATGTCTTCGACGGTCTTGTCGTCCGAATCGGCCGCTGCGTCATCATCGTCTGCGTGAGAGAGATC
>Ga0307412_10000171_pt1 | contig 46170 bp, 40 predicted proteins | sample DK1Cmetagenome_3_FD_203823 | JGI IMG/M metagenome (GOLD analysis project Ga0307412, IMG submission 203823) | Maize rhizosphere microbial communities from greenhouse at UC Davis, California, United States - DK15-C-1 | ecosystem: Host-associated > Plants > Roots > Rhizosphere > Soil | place: USA...
GTTTTCTTGCCCGTCGGCGTCAGCCGCGGGACGCCTCGACGGGCGCTGTCGCCTGGTACTTGTCCGTTACGTGGGTGCACCCCACCGCCGCCATGGCGGCCAGCGTCAGCAAAATAGCGCTGCAAAGTCGTTGCGTCATGCGTGCCCTCTCCCTTCCTAGTTGATGAACCGCACAGCGGCTTCCGCCACGACTATACCGGGGCGCGTCCGCCACAGCCAGCGCAGCAAGGCCACGTGAACGCCGCACCTCCCGTTACCAGCCCCGATCAAAAGGGGACAAGACATTGCAAGAATGTAACTGCCCGGTCTAGTGCGGCTGCGCTGCCCGCTCGTCGGAGAATGGCCCGGATATCGCGCTTTGCCCCGTTACATTTGTCCACAGCCACGTTTGACAGGCCCGTTGTGGGGCTCGTACGGTAAAGGCTAGCTGATCAGTGTCCAACTCAACCGCGATTGCAGGACTTATAGGCCATAAGCCTTGTGTCGCACGCAGATAGAGAGAGGTCACCATGAATAACGACATCATCGCCGGCAAGTGGAAGCAACTGACCGGCAAGGCCAAAGCGGCCTGGGGTGAACTCACCGACGACGAGTTGACCCGTACCGAAGGCAACGCCGAACGCCTCGCTGGCTTGATCCAGGAGCGTTACGGCAAGACCAAGGAAGAAGCGCAAAAGGAAGTCCGGGATTTCTTCGACCGCAATCCCTGAATCCGCCCCCCCGCCCTGATCGGTCGAATCTACTGGAGAAGCTGACATGTTGCACTACGCCGTTGTTTTCTTCGTCATCGCGATCATCGCGGCGGTTCTCGGCTTCGGTGGCATTGCCGCCGGCGCCGCGGGTATCGCCAAGGTCCTGTTCTTCGTATTCCTGGTACTGGCGCTCTTGTCCATCCTGAGCGGCGCCCTACGGAAAAAATAGGACACGTTGATAGATAGAACGCGTAACCCGAAAGAGTCCTGCACGACCGCGTCGTCCCTGGACGACGCCCCGAACACTGAGTTTCAAGGAGGAACTATGGAAATTCGCAAGCTGATCGCCGCCGCCGCACTGGGAACAGGCGCTGTCTTCACTTCCATGGCTTTTGCGGCCGATGACGGCAAGCCCAAGCAGTCCGTGGGCGAATATGCCTCCGATGCAACCGTGACCACGAAAATCAAGGCCGCCTTCGTCGCCGACAAGCAACTGAGCGCCCTGGACATCGCGGTCGAGACCAACACTGGCGTCGCCACGCTGACCGGCACGGTGGGCACGTCGGCCGAGGCCGATCACGCCGCCACCGTGACGCGCGGCGTGGAAGGCGTCAAGCAGGTCATGAACAACATCAAGGTCGACCCCGCCAAGAACAAGCGGTAAGGCCGGCATCGTTTCCGACTGAGGCCTAGAGAGCCTGCGGCGCCTGTGTACGACACAGGCGCCGCTTTCGTTTTGGGGTTCGGAATGCCGGGTCGGCGCGCCGGCTCCGGTTTGGCACGCCTGTGTTCGGCACGCAAGCCTTAGAGGGTGATCGACCCCCGGCCGATCTCGAGCGCGCGGCCGCCCACCTGGATGCGGCCGTCGGCCAGCACGTCCAACAGCAAGCGGCAGGGCCGGCCCATCTGATCGCCCTGCTCGACCAGGATGCTGGCGGGCAGCGAACGTTTATTGTGGACCAGCCAGCCGCCCAGGTTGGCGCAAGCGGACCCCGTGCCCGCATCCTCGTCCACGCCGCCTCCCGCCTTGGCAAAAAAGTAGCGGGCCACCACCACCTGGCGCGCATCCTGCACGCGGCCTTCATCGAAGGCGAACACATATAGCGTCTTGCGGCCCAGGCTGCTGGTCTGCCAGCGGTGCAGTTTCGAGGCGTCGGGCGCCGCGCGGCGCACGGCCTCGACGCTGGCCAGCGGCACCAGCAATTGGTCCGCGCCGGTATCCACCCAGATTGGCTCGCCCAACAGGTCATCGGCATCCAGGCCGACCAGGCCGGCGATCTCGGCGCGGTCCAGTTCCGGTGGCGCCGTGCGCACGCCACCGGGGCATGGCGCCGTGAAGGTCCAGGCGTCCCCCCGGGCTTGTACCGGCACCACCCCGGCTTTGAACTCAAGCGTCAGCGCATCGCCGGTTTTGCGCAGGTCGCGCACCACTTGCGAGGTGCCGATGGTGGGATGCCCGGCGAACTTCATTTCGTAGCCGGGCGTGAAGATGCGCACGCGCGCATCCGCGCGGTCCGACGGCAGAATGAAGGTGGTTTCGGAAAAGTTGAACTGCGCCGCCAGATTCAGCATGGTGGCGTCGTCCATGCCGCGCGCGTCTTCAAACACGCAAAGCTGGTTACCGCTGAAAGTGGTGGACGCGAAAACGTTAAGCAGGCGAAACGCGTAGGAAGTCATGAAAAACGTCTGGAAGAAGGCTGCCGGCCGGTCCGGCGGGGCTTCCAATGTATCGCAGCGCCCCGCGTCAGACCATCAAGCCGTTCTTACCAGATCGCAAAGAAAAACACCCACGCCATGCAGAACGGCGCCAGACCCGCTGCCAGCACGAGCCAGCCGGCGGCCTTGCGCCACCCTTGGGACTGACGCTGCGTCAGCAAACGCGCGAACAGACGCAAGGTCCACAACACCGCCAGAGTCAGCAAGGTGAAGCGCACCGGGCCGGCCCAGGCGGCTTGCACGCCCTCGTGCTTGAGCAGGTTGACCGTGGTGGCGGACAGGCCCAGGAACACGCCGATGCCAGCCGACGGGATCAGGCCCTGGGCCAGCTTGTGCACGCCGGGACGGATCCAGCGCGTGACGGCCGCACCCGGTTGCTCGGCGGCCGGCGCCAGGCGATCGGCGATCCACAGCGACAGGAAGCTTGCGCCGCCAACGATGACCGTGGCGCCAACGACGAACAGCAAGATGCCCGCGCCGTCCAGCCACGAGAAGCTGTCGTTCACGTCCGGATAGTGCGTCAGGATGAACCAGGGCGCGTTGTCCATCAACGGCCACATGATGTCGTGTTCCACCAGCCAGGTGGCGGCCCATTGCTTGGCGGTCACGTACCAGGGGCTGGCGCTCCAGAGGAACGCGCCGATCGCGATGCCCATCAGCCCGAAGCACAGCAATGCGGTCTGCCATGCGTCGCCGTCCGCGACGTGCACGATCTCTTCTTCGGGCGAACGCGGGGTCAGTGCGATCGCGCCGCGATAGCCGCTGCAACGCCCGCAAACATGGCAATCGCCCGCGCCCTTCATGTGGCGCAGCGGCACCAACGGCGCGCAGTTGATGGGTTCGATCCGGATGACCGGATGGCGCCACTTCTCTTCGTCGACCTTGAAGTGCCACGGCGCCAGCTTGGCCAGCAGGTTGAACACGCCGTTGACGGGACACAGGTACTTGCACCACACCCGCTTGCTGCGGCCATAGCGCCAGCCGACGATCATGGCGGCGACGGTGGACCCGCCAAGCACGGCCAGCACCGCCAGCGGATACTGATACACGCTGACCAATTGGCCGTAGACCGTCGTCAGCGCGAAGGCTACGAACGGCCAGCCGCCCCAGCGCATCCATTTGGGAATCGCACGGCCCTGCCCGCGCTCGCTGGCCCATTCGGTCAGCATGCCTTCGGGACAGAGCCAGCCACACCAGGCGCGGCCCAGGATAGGCATCGAGATCAGCACGAACGGCCACCAGACGCCCCAGAAGGCGAACTGCGCGACGATGGTCAGGTTGTTGAAGACCGATGCCGTGTTGTCGGGCAAAGGCAGGATCGCGGGCACGATCAGAAGAAACGCGTACAACGCGACAATGCCCCACTGCAGCTTGCGCAACAGCGGGGCATGGTCACGGAGGAAATCGGCGATCCGGGAGGTCACCCTCCCGAGTACAGCAGCCATGTTCACACCTTCATTGTTCAGTCCGGCATCACGTCGGAATCAGGATGCGCGCTGGGCGGCCACCGGGGCGCGAGCGGACTTATTGCCCACCCAGCGCAGCAGCGCCCAGACCACGATCCAATAAGCCACCCACAGCAAGACCGAGATCAGTGCCGGCAGCGCGCGGTAGCCGGCGAAGTCGGCCAGGACCTTGCCGAAACCGGTGCTGTCGCTCAAGAGCCATGAGCTGTCCCAGACCGGGTCGACGATGGTCGGCAGCACGTCCAGCGAAATCAAGTGGTCCAGGCCGCCAACCAGCAGCGAACCCGCCAACAGCAGCAGCAGGATTTCGGTGACGCGGAAAAAGCGGCGCCAGGTAATCAGCTTGCCGCCCAACTGCAGCAGCCAGAACGTCAGCAAGGCCACCGCGAAGCCGGCGACGCCAGCCAGCGCCAGCATCAGCATGTCGCTGCCGCCTTCGCCCGCCGACACGGTGCCGTAAAGGAACACCACGGTTTCGCTGCCTTCACGCGCCACGGCGATGGCCACCAGCACGAACAGCCCCCACCAATTGTCGTTGGCCACGGAACTGCGCGCCCCGCTTTCCAATTCGCCTTTCAGCGTGCGGCCGTGCTTCTTCATCCACACGACCATCTGCACGACCAGCGCGCACGCCGCCAGCGACATGATGGCCTGGAACCATTCCTGCCCCTCGTCGCTCAGCCAGGACGACACGCCCAGCAGCACCAGCGCCAGCGCGACGGCCAGCCCCAGACCGGCCGCGACGCCGCCCCACAGATAGTTCAGCCCGCGCTTGCCTTCGGGCGTGGAGCGCAGCCAGGTGTACAAAATGCCCACCACAAGCATGGCTTCGACGCTTTCACGCCAGACGATAAAAAGGACCTGTTCCATGTATTGCTACCGCTTATTCCTTGGGCTTGACGACCAGGGTGCCTTTCACGCTCTGGTGAAAGTCATCAAAAAAGGGATACTCGCCGGGACGGGAAATGGTGATCACCACGAAGGATTTCACCCCCGGGCCCAGCACTTTTTCCTTGCGCAGCGGAATGCTCTCGAATTCCACCGGCTCGTTGCTCTCGTTGATGAGCTCGATCTTGAAACGGCCGGCGGGCACTTCAAGCGTCGCCGGCTCGAAGGTGCCGTCCGGCTTGAACCGCAGCGTGAACGTCGGCAGTTCGTCCGCCTGCGCGGGCGCCATGCCGGCAAATACGGCCAGGCCGATCAGCACGGCGGCAGCAACGCGATGCAGGCGGCGCACGATCAATATCCGCCTTTCTTGCCGGTGCCGGCGTAGACGAATTCGTACTCCAGCTCGAACGGTTCAAACCACGGGCCCACGCCGGTTTCCTTGTCGACGTGGCGGCCGAAGTGAGCCATCTTGTTTTCAGACGGCGGCAAAATCGAATACTTCAGCTTGTACTTGCCCGGGCCTTCCAGCTTGACGTTGTCGCCATAGTGCGGGCCGTCGTTGGCGACCATGGGCATGAAGGTGCCCTTCTGCACGTTCTGGCTACCGACCTTCTGAATCTCGAAATTCACGACCAGGTAGGGCACCCATTCGCCTTCGGGGAAACCGGTCTTGTTGCCCGCGGTGGCGTGGATATCGGCCTCAAGGTGGACGTCGGAATCCTTGGCGGGACGCATCATCCCGGGCGGGTCCATTTCGATCGGCTGCAGATAGACCGCGCCAACTTCCATGCCGCCCTTCTCAACCGGCTTGCCGATGGGGTATTCGGCCGCTTGCGCGGCGGATACGCTCAGAGCGACGATGGCCAGCGCCAAGGCTTTCTTGATCATGTGCAAAATCCTCGAGACACAAATGAATGGCGGTTCCGATAAAACTAAACAAGAACCGTTTTCATTAATGTAACCAAAAAAACTGACATATCCCTGAACCTCAAGGGCCAAAAAGGGGCGGATTATTGCGTTCAGTCAAAGGGCGGCAGGGCCGGCGCGGGCAACAAAAAAGCCGGTCAGGCTAACGCCCTACCGGCTTCTGGATCAACGGGAAAGGGCCTCGGCCCACCCGCTTGCGGCGGTGATTACTTGCGGCCCGAACCCGGCGGCGTGCTGCCGGGCGTGAACGGGAACGTCGAGAACATCGCGCGCGTCTGGTCCTGCATCTGGTCCTGCATCTGCACGAACAGGTTCTTGCTCTGGTCGATGTAGTTATTCATCATGTTCTGCAGCATCGGGGTCTGCACATTCATGAACTGGGTCCAGGCTTCGGGCCCGAACTGGCTGCCGTACAGCCCTTTGGACTGCTCGGCCATGCGGGTCTGGATTTCCATGAAGGCCTGGATGTTCTTCTCAAGGTAAGAACCCATGATGCCCTGCATGGCGTGACCGTAGAAACGGATGATCTGCGACAGCATGTTCGACGAGAACATCGGCATGCCGCCGCTTTCCTCTTCCAGGATGATTTGCAGAAGGATGCTGCGCGTCAGGTCTTCGCCGCTTTTGGCGTCGACCACCTGGAACTCTTCGTTGGCCAGGACCAGTTGCTTGACATCTGCCAGAGTGATGTAGGTGCTGGTCCGGGTGTCGTATAGGCGACGGTTGGGGTATTTTTTAATCAGGCGCAGGCTGGCGCCGGTTTGTGCTTGCGTCATGTGTGTCCCCGGATCGGGCGATCTCTAAGACTTCGAATAAGGTGGAGTGTAATGCCGGAAGGCCCTGTCCCCGAGGCCTTCCGACGCCTGGAACCGCCCGATGGCGGTCCGCTGCCCAACATTAGCCCATGTGCAGGCCGCCGTTGAGCGAGAAATCCGCGCCGGTCGAAAAGCCCGATTCATCCGAGGCCAGCCACGAGGTCATGGATGCGATTTCCTCGGGTGTTCCCAGACGGCGAACCGGAATGGTGGCCACGATCTTCTCGAGCACTTCGGGACGGATGGCGCGAACCATGTCCGTGCCGATGTAGCCCGGCGAAATCGTGTTGACCGTGACGCCCTTGCTGGCGACTTCCTGAGCCAGCGCCATGGTGAAGCCGTGAATGCCCGCCTTCGCCGTGGAATAGTTCGTTTGGCCGAACTGGCCCTTCTGCCCGTTCACCGAGCTGATGTTGATGATCCGGCCCCACTGACGCTCGACCATGCCTTCGATGACCTGCTTGGTCACATTGAACAGACTGTTCAAGTTGGTATCGATGACCGCGCGCCAATCGTCCGCGGTCATTTTGCGGAACAGACCGTCGCGCGTGATGCCCGCATTATTGACCAGCACATCGACCGGACCCATGTCGGCCGTGACCCGCTCAAAGGCCGCTACCGTCGATTCCCAGTCGGACACGTTGCCCACCGAGGCATAGAACGTGTAGCCCTGCGCTGCCTGCTCATCCAGCCATTGCTGGTAATTGCGGCTTGGGCCGCAACCTGCCACCACGCGAAAGCCATCCTTGGCCAAGCGCTGGCAAATAGAGGTGCCGATACCGCCCATCCCGCCTGTTACGTAAGCCAGTTTTCCGCTCATTGGACTTCCTCCTGTGTGCGACGGACGCCTCGTTGATTAACTTTCTTATTGGCCTGGGTGAACCGCGCATGGCGGCTTCAGGCAGCCCTGACCTTTACATACCTGCCAGGCGCCGGCTCGATCGGCCGGTACTTGGCATTGCCTAATTTTGTACGCGCCTTGACCTGCTTGCCCGCGTGTCCCGACAGCCATTGCGTCCAGTCGGGCCACCAGCTGCCCGCGTTTTCAGTGGCCTGCGCGAACCAGGCGTTGGGGTCGCCGGGCATGTCGTGTCCCGCGTGCCCCAGCTTGTCCGCCACCCAGTAGCTGCGGCGCTTCTTGGCGGGCGGATTCACCACGCCGGCGATGTGGCCCGAGGCCCCCAGCACGAAGCGTTGCGGGCCGCGCAGCAACTGCGTGGATGCATAGGCCGACACCCAAGGCACGATGTGGTCTTCGCGTGAACCGAATATATACGCCGGCATCGTCAGGCGCGTCAGGTCCAGCGGCAGGCCGGCGGCTTGCGCGCGGCCCGGCACTTTCAAATTGTTCTCAAGGTAGGTATTGCGGAAGTACCAGGAGAAGAACGGCCCGGGCAGATTGGTGCTGTCGCCATTCCAGAACAGCAGATCGAACGCGGGCGGCTTCTGGCCCTTCAGGTAGTTGCCCACCACATAGTTCCAGACCAGCTCGTTGGGCCGCAGGAACGAGAACGTGGTGGCCAGGTCGCGCCCGGGCATCAGCCCGCCGTTACCCAGTTGGTGGTCGCGCAGCAGCGCATGCGCTTCGTCGACGAAGACTTTCAGGATGCCGGTGTCGTGGAAATCCAGCAGCGACGTCAGCAGCGTCAGCGACGCCACCGGCTGTTCGCCGCGGGCCTCGGCCAACGCCAGCGCCGACGCCAGCATCGTGCCGCCCACGCAGAAACCCAGGGCATTGACCTTGGGCTGCTTGGTGATGTCGCTGGCCACGCGCAGCGCCTGCAGCACCGCGTCGTCGAGATAGTCGGACCAGGTGGCGCGGTCCACGCCATCGGTATCGCTGGCGACGGGGTTGCGCCACGAAACCAGGAACACCGTGTAGCCCTGCTCGACCGCATGACGCACGAAGGAATTTTCGGGCTGCAAGTCCAGGATGTAGAACTTGTTGATGTTCGGCGGCACGATCACCAACGGCAATTCGTGCACCGTGGCCGTCGACGGCGCGTACTGGATCAGTTGGAACAGCGTGTTCTCGAACACCACTTCGCCGGGCGTCACCGCCACGTTGCGGCCGATCTCGAACTGCGATTCGTCGGTCTGGGTGATGCGGCCTTTCTTGACGTCGCCCAGCAGGTTGGCCAACCCTTCGTTCAAGGCGCGTCCTGCGCTTTCCACGATGGATTGCTGGGCGTCCGGATTCAGCGCCAGGAAGTTCGATGGCGACAGCGCATCGACCCACTGCATGATGGAAAAGCGCAGGCGCTCGCGCATGGGCTCGCTGACCTGGGCCGCGTCGACCATGCGTTGCATGGCGCGGGCCGACAGCAAATAGGTATGCGCCAGCAGCAGATGCGAACCGTTGGCGGCCCAGGCATCGCCGGCGAAACGGCGGTCGGCCAAGGGCGCAAGCGCGCCGCGTCGGGCGTCGTCACAAAGGCGCTGCCACTCGCGAGAGAATTCGGCCTGAATGTCGGCCAGGATTTCCGGTGCCACGCTCACCGGTATGGGCCCTGCGGCGGAGAGATTGGCATTCACTTCGACACCTTGTTATCGAGACTTCTCGATTGATGTTGCATTCCGGGTCCTGGACTGTCAATGCGGGTATACAAGGAGGCCGCCGGGGCGGGCGACAAGCCCGCGCGCAGCCCTTGCGCAAGATCAATCCGGGTCGAGCCAGGCCAGCAGCGCCATGCGTCCGGTTTCAACATCGCGCCGGTACGAAAAGAAGCGTTCCGAGTCGGTCACGGTGCACATCCCGCTCAAGGAGACCTCTTGTACTCCGGCGCGGCGCAGGCGGAAATCGGCCAATCCGGCGAGGTCTGCCAGCCACTTTCCCGAGAGGCCCGGACGCGGCGTGAAATAGCGCGCGGTAGCGGGATCATCATGGGTGAAGGCGTCAAGCACGTCCTGGCCCACTTCGAAAACCCGCGGGCCGATGCCGGGGCCGACCCAGGCGCGCCAGCCGGTGGCCGCTGGGGCCTTGGCGCGCATGGCCGCCAGCGTATGCTCGAGCACGCCACCCGACAAGCCGCGCCAGCCGGCATGCGCCGCGCCCAGCACCTTGCCGTCGGCGTCGGCGATGACGACCGGCAGGCAGTCCGCCACCATGACGGCCAGCACGCGGCCCGGTTGCGACGTGACGCTGGCATCCACCGCCGGTTCGTCCGGCACATCCTGCGCATCGGCGTCCACGACGTCGCTGCCGTGTACCTGGCGCAGCCACAGCGGGTCGGCCGGCACGGCGGCGCGCACCCGGCGCCGGTTCTCGGCCACCGTGTCCGGATCGTCGCCCGCCCGGCGCCCCAGGTTCAGGGTGTCGTGCGGCGCCACGCCCGCGCCGCCTGCGCGCGTGGTGCAGAAATAGCTCACGCCGGCCCATTCCGGGCCCGTTACGACAGGCAGGCTGGCGATCACGCGTTCCATGCGATGTTTTCCTGGACCTGGGTCATGTCATCAGGCAGCGCGGCGGCGAACTGGACTTCGCCACTACCGCCCGGGTCATCGAAATGCAGGGCGCGGGCATGCAGCATCTGGCGCTGCGCGCCTGCGATATTCTTGCCGCCGTAGATCGTGTCGGCCAGCAGCGGGTGGCCCAGGCTGGCCATGTGGACGCGGATCTGGTGGGTGCGGCCGGTTTCCAGGCGGCACACCACTTCGGTGACACGGCCACCGGGATCCACCTGGCCACGGCGGGCGGGCGCGTAATTGGTAATGGCGGGCTTGGGCGCCACCGGGCGCTCGACGCTCATGCGGATCGGCACGCGGGCATCGCGGCCAATGGCGCGTTCGACACGGCCGGCGCTGGCGATCCAGCCATGCGCCAGCGCCACATATTCGCGGCCCATGCTGCGCGCCTGCAACTGGCGCACCAGGTGCGTCTGGGCGCGCTCGTTGCGGGCGACCACCATCAGGCCAGAGGTGTCCTTGTCCAGTCTGTGAACGATGCCGGCACGCGCGACGGACGCCAATTCCGGAAAGCGGTACAGCAAGCCGTTAAGCAGCGTGCCGCTCCAGTTGCCCGCGCCGGGATGCGTGACCAGGCCAGCGGGCTTGTTCACCACGATCCATTCGGGGCTTTCGGCCACGACGACGAATTCAACGGGTTCAGGGGTGAAGGCGCGCGCATCGGGCGCCGGCTGGGCCCAGACTTGCAGCTCGTCGCCCGGACCGACCGTCTGACGGATCTTGCCGGGCGCGCCGTTGACGTGCACATTGCCGGCTTCGATCCAGCCTTGCAGGCGGCTGCGCGAATGGTCGGGCAACAAGCCGGCCAGCACCTTGTCCAGCCGGTCGGCCTTCACGGTGGAAGGCACGGTTACAAGTTGCGGTTCGCCCCGGTTTCCACTGGGGGTTTCGTCGGCGTTTTCATCGCCGGTTTCGTCGGAAAGGCCCAGAAGTTCATCGTCGGAAACGAGATCTGTGCCGGCGGCTGTATCAGACATGGAGACAAATCATATAATCAGCCTGCCATGCTAACACCAAGGATACGATTCTCGTGATTCACCACTCCGCAGCTCCCTCGAACCCCGCATCCCGAAGCGGGCCGGTTTTGCGCGTGGTTATCGCGCTATTTGCCGTCATCGTCATCGCCGGTTGCGGCTCGACCAACAGCAAATACGACAAGACCACCAACTGGAGCGCCGAACAGCTCTACGCCGACGCCAAGGCCGAAATGTCCTCCGGAGGCTGGAAGGAAGCACGCGAACGCCTGACCGCCATCGAAAGCCGCTACCCCTTCGGCGTCTACGCCCAGCAGGCCCTGCTTGAACTGGCCTACGTCAACTGGAAAGACGGCGAAAACGAACAGGCCCTGGCCGCGATCGACCGCTTCCAGCAGCTGTATCCCAACCACCCCGGCACCGATTACGCCCTGTACCTGAAGGGCCTGATCAACTTCACGCCGGCCAGCGCCTTCATGAGCAACATCACCGGCCAGGATCCCGCCGAGCGCGACCCCAAGGGGCTGCGCGCGTCTTATGACGCGTTCAATGAATTGATCAAGCGCTACCCGGACAGCAAGTACACGGTGGACGCCGAAAAGCGCGTGGCATGGCTGGTCAACACCATCGCCATGAACGAAGTCCACGTTGCCCGCTATTACTACGAGCGCGGCGCCTACGTGGCGGCGGCCAACCGCGCGCAAACGGTGATCACCGACTTCGAAGGCGCCCCCGCCACCGAAGAGGCGCTCTACCTGATGGTCGAGTCCTACGACAAGCTGGGCATGACGGAACTGAAGAACGACGCGCAACGCGTCTACGACAAGAACTTCCCCAACAGCGACTTCAAGAGCAAGGGTCTGACGGCCGACCGCAGCTGGTGGAACCCGTTTGATTGATGGGTCCGTGTCCGGCTGGCCAGTGCGCGTTTGATTGGCCAGCCAGCGCAATCCAGCCGCATGGGAAAAAGCAAAGCCCCTCGATCGAGGGGCTTTCTTTTTGTCCGCCGGGGCCACGGGGCCGCCGGCGCCGTTATCCCTGCGGCGCTACGCGTCCCCGCCTTCCTGCTTGCGCCGATAGAACGCCAGCACCTCCTCCAGTTCGCGCGTCCGCGCGAAAGGCGGCAGGCCGCGCCAAAGGCGCTTGCCGTATGGCTTTTCGACCAGGCGCGCATCTCCCACCATCAGCACGCCCCAATCCGACTCGGTACGGATCAGACGGCCCGCGCCCTGCTTGAGCGAGATCGCGGCCTCGGGCAACTGGTATTCCGAAAACGGATTGCCCCCCTCGGCCCGGCAGGCGCGCAGGCGCGCCTCGATGACGGGGTCGTCGGGCGGCGCGAACGGCAGTTTGTCGATGGCGACCAGCGTCAGCACGTCGCCGGGCAGGTCAATACCTTCCCAGAAGCTGGCGCTGCCCACCAGCACCGGATGCTTGAGCTTGCAAAAACGGTCCAACAGGTCGCGGCGCGTGCCCTCGCCCTGTTTAAGCAGCGGCCAGTCGTGCCCGGCGTCGTCGAAGGCGTCGGCCAGCAAGGTCGCCACCTTGTCGACCGCGCGCAGCGTCGTGCACAGCACCAGCGTGCCGCCGGGGCTGGCTTCAAGCAGGGGCAACAGCGTCTGGACGAAACGGTCCAGGAACTGGGGCGATTGCGGTTCGGGCATGCCGCGCGGCACGAAAAGCAGCGCCTGCTCGGGATAGTTGAACGGCGATTCCCACTTGCCGGTGCGGGCGCTGGAAAGCCCCAACTGGCTGGTGAAGTGCGTGAACTCGCCGTTCACCGACAGCGTGGCCGACGTCATGATCCAGGCCTGGCCCGGCTTGCGGTATTTGGAGAACGCCTGGGCCACCGATAGCGGCGCCGAGTGCAGGCGCACGTGGTGCTGACCGTGTTCGACCCAACGCACCGCGGGCCCCGTCCATTGGACGGCCGCGGCGGCCACGCCTTCCAGGATGGAAGCCGGCGTGGCGGGGCCGTCGCCCAAGTCGGCGGCGGCGGTGGCGTCGGGCGATTGGTCGTCGCGCCCCCAGCCTTCATCGGCCATGCCGGCATCGGCGCGGCCCGGCGTGGCCCAGCGTTTGAGGCGCACGGAGATTTCAGCGCCGCTGCGCGCAGCGGCCATCAGGTCGGGGTGTTTCTCAGCCACCGCGCCCAAGGCTTTGGTGGCCGTATCCACGGCCTCTCGCAGGGCGGCCAGCGCCTCGTCGAATTCCTCGGGATTGGGGATCGCGTCGAACGTGGCTTTGCGGCCCGGCATCCGGTCCAGCGGCGCACAGACCAGCCGCAATTCGCGCGCGGCGGTTTCCAGATGGCGGCTGACGTCGCTCCATTTGGCGGCTTCACGCGCGTACGCCAGACCCGCGACTTCCAGCGCGCGGCCGAAGTCCATCAGTTGGTGCGTGGACACGCTGCTGCCCAGGAAGCGGGTGGCCGTGTCGGGCAATTGATGGGCTTCGTCGAAGATGACCGTATCGGCTTCTGGCAACAGGTCGGTCACGCCCTCTTCGCGCAGCACCAGGTCGGCCATGAAAAGCGCGTGGTTGACCACCACCACGTCGGCCTCCTGGGCCTGGCGGCGCGCCTTGACGACGAAACAGTCGCGGATGCGCGGGCATTCCTGGCCCAGGCAGTTCTCACGCGTGGACGTCACGCGTTGCCAGATGTCGGCGTCTTCGGGCACCTGGGCAAGATCGCTGCGGTCGCCCGTCTTGGTAATGCCCGCGAAGACCTGGATCTGGCGCAGTTGCTGGATCTCGGTGCGCGATTTCAGCGCGCGCTCGTCGCCCTGCAGGCGTTCAAGGTGATAGTGGCAGACGTAATTGCCGCGGCCCTTGAGCAGCGCCGCCGTCACGGGCGCGGCCAGCGCGGCGCGCACGCGTGGAAGATCGCGCGCGAACAACTGGTCCTGAAGCGTGCGGGTGCCGGTAGAGATCAGCACCTTGCCGCCCTGGATGAAGGCGGGTACAAGATAGGCCCAGGTCTTGCCGATACCGGTGCCCGCTTCCGCCACCAGCGTGGCGCGGTCCTGGATGGCGTCGCCGATGGCCTGCGACAGCTCCACCTGCGAAGGGCGTGGCTTGTAGCCGGGCATGGCCGTGGCCAGAGGCCCGTCCTCGTCAAAAAATTCGGAAATATCCAGGTCCAGCATTACGGCAGCCTAGTGTCGGTCGGAGTCTATGGTGAACCGGTACCGCGTACGGTTCGGCCGCCAGACACTGATGTGGGAAAGGACCAAATGATACCCGTTGCGGCGCCCGCCTCCGGTGGTCGCAGGGACGGATCGGTCCATGTTGGCACGTTCTGTAACAGTGGCTTATGGCACAATCCGCCCCTTGTTTTTCCTTTTTGTCGTCGTATAGAGATGTCTGAAACTTCCGCTATCACGAACGTCGCCGCCGGCGTCGACAACGCCCGCATCGTCGCGCAGCTTGCCACCGAGCTCGGCGCGCGCCCCTCCCAGATCGCCTCGGCGGTGGAACTGCTGGATGACGGCGCCACCGTGCCCTTCATCTCGCGCTATCGCAAGGAAGCCACCGGCGGCCTGGACGATACCGTGCTGCGCAATCTGGAAGTGCGCCTGGGGTACCTGCGCGAACTCGAAGAGCGCCGCGGCTCCATCCTTGAATCCATCTCGCAACAGGGCAAGCTCACGCCCGAGCTGCAGCAGGAAATCGCAACGGCCGATACCAAGCAGCGCCTGGAAGACTTGTACGCGCCGTACAAACCCAAGCGCCGCACCCGCGCCCAGATCGCCCGCGAAGCGGGCCTGGAACCGCTGGCGGACGCGATCCTGGCCGATCCGGCCTGCGACCCTGCCGCGCTGGCCGCGCAATACCTGAACCCCGAAGCGTCCATCAACGACGCCAAGGCGGCGCTGGACGGCGCGCGTGACATCCTGGCCGAGCGCTACGCCGAAAACGCGGATCTGCTGGCCGACATGCGCGAGCATCTCTGGTCCACCGGCCTGATCTATTCCAAGATGGTCGACGGCAAGGAAACCGAAGGCGCGAACTTCCGCGACTGGTTCGATTTCAACGAGCCGCTGCGCACGCTGCCCTCGCACCGCATTCTGGCGCTGCTGCGCGGACGCCAGCAGGGCGTGCTGGAACTGCGCCTGGGCCTGGAAGCCGAACTGGAAGCGCAGCTGCCGCACCCGTGCGTCGCGCGCATCGCCAACTTCCTGAAGCTGGGCAACGGGCTGTTCGCGCTGGACGCCACGCCGCGTGCGCGCTGGCTGGGCGAAGTCTGCCGCTGGACCTGGCGCGTGAAGCTGTTGACGGCGTTTGAAAGCGAACTGATCGGCCGTCTGCGCGAAAGCGGCGAAGCCGAAGCCATCCGCGTGTTCGCGGCCAACCTGAAAGACCTGCTGCTGGCGGCTCCCGCCGGCCCCAAAGCCGTGCTGGGCCTGGACCCGGGTATCCGCACGGGTTGCAAGATCGCCGTGATCGACCAGACCGGCAAGGTGGTCGACACCACCACCGTCTACCCGTTCGAGCCGCGTCGCGACCGCGAAGGCACGATCAACACGCTGGCCGCGCTGGTCGCGCGCCACAAGGTGGACCTGATCGCCATCGGCAACGGCACCGCTTCGCGTGAAAGCGAAAAGCTGGTGGGCGACATGATGGAACGCTTCCCCGACCTGAAGGTCACCCGCGTGGTGGTCTCCGAGGCCGGCGCGTCCGTGTATTCCGCATCGGAAACCGCAGCGCTGGAATTCCCCGATCTGGACGTGACCCTGCGCGGCGCCGTGTCCATCGCGCGCCGCCTGCAGGATCCCTTGGCCGAACTGGTCAAGATCGATCCCAAGGCGATCGGCGTGGGCCAGTACCAGCACGACGTGAACCAGCGCGAACTCGCGCGTTCGCTGGACGCCGTGGTCGAGGACTGCGTGAACGCCGTCGGCGTGGACGTGAATACCGCATCGGCCGCGCTGCTGGCTCGCGTATCGGGCCTGAACTCGCTGCTGGCCAAGAACATCGTGGCGTGGCGCGACGAGAACGGCGCGTTCCCCACCCGCGATATCCTGCGCAAGGTGCCGCGCTTTGGCGATAAGGCCTTCGAACAAGCGGCGGGCTTTTTGCGCATCCCGAACGGCGACAACCCGCTGGACGCCTCGTCGGTCCACCCCGAGGCGTATCCGGTGGTCGAGCGCATCGTCGCCAAGATCAAGGCCGAGGTAAAGCAGATCATCGGCCAGCGCGATGCCTTGAAGGGCGTATCGCCATCCGACTTCACCGACGAGCGCTTCGGGCTGCCCACGGTGCGCGACATCTTCGCCGAACTGGAAAAGCCCGGCCGCGATCCGCGCCCGGAATTCAAGACGGCGCAGTTCAAGGAAGGCGTGGAAACGCTGAATGACCTGTACCCCGGCATGGTGCTGGAAGGCGTCGTGACCAACGTCGCCAATTTCGGCGCGTTTGTCGACATCGGCGTGCACCAGGACGGCCTGGTCCATATCTCGGCGCTGGCCGAGAAGTTCGTCAAGGATCCCCGCGATGTGGTGCGTGTGGGCCAGACGGTCAGCGTGAAGGTGTTGGAAGTGGATGCCGCGCGCAAGCGCGTCGCCCTGACCATGCGCCTGAACGATACCGCGGCCCCGGCACGCCGCAGCGGCGACGCGCCCAAGGGCGGCGACCGGCCCCGCCGCCCCCAAGGCGATGGCGGGCGCGGCAATGCAGGCGGCGGCGCGGCGAACAGCGCAATGGCGGATGCCTTCGCCAAACTCAAGCGCTGATCTTCCCTGGTCAGACGACAAAAGCCCGGTGCATTGCGCGCCGGGCTTTTTTTTAAGCTTAGGACTTTCCCTTAAATGGGCTTATTCCTTGCGCTCCCTCAAGCATCAAATCACAAAAATAAGGGAAAATATCTAATTGTGTCCAAATAATAAAAGCTGGTGGCGTAGGGGAACCCGGCAGGCACAAATTCCATGATCAGGCGAACAGCGGCGCGACCCGTCTATCAGGCACGAAGCACAACAACAACAGCGCCCTATCCCTGAGATTCCCCGGAGAGCCATCCGTCATGCGCAATACCATTACGCTTGCCGCTAATGAAGCGGCAACCATTACCGCAGAAGAAGCCGGCCATAGCGGCGCTTACAACGAAGTCACGCTGGGCCAGTACGCGCATCTGATCGTCGATGGCGCTGAAGTGACCTTCAAGCACATCACGCTGGAACGCCTGGGCACCCGCGTCATCGAACTGCGCAATGGCGCCCAACTGCATGTGGGCGCGCTAGGTTTCGCCAGCATGGGGGCCAGCATCATCTATCGCATCGGCGCGGGCTGCGCGCTGGTCTTCGATGCCAGCCAATGGGATCCGGAAGTCGTCGCCAACACCACCTTCGACTTCGCCAGCCAAGGCAGCGGCACGCTGAAGTACTTTCCGTTCATCAACCCGGAGTGGCTGGACTGCCCGAACGTCACGGGCTATTCGGAAGGCGACATGCTTGAAATCGCGGGCCAGGGCAGCGCCCAGCGTTTCCAGGTGCGCGATGGCCGCATCGTGGCCAGCGCCCGACTGGCCTGACCGCGCGGGTTACCGGGCCACACCCGGAACGTTCCTGATATTGCGGTGGGGTCCGCCGGCGGCGCGATGCGCCGCCGGTTGACACCCTTATTCCTGCGACAACGACGCCAAGGCCTCGCGCGCACGTACCAATTGCGCGTCGGACCCGGCCTGCGCGCCCGACGGCGCCGTAGCGACCGCCACGCCGTCGATCATGGCCGCATAGCCCTCGGCGCTGGCCTGCAGCACGCTGTCAGCCGGTTCGGACTGCAAGCGGCGCATCAAGGCGCCGGCCTCCTTCGGGTCGGCAAAGCGCTGCGACAGCAGCAACTCTTCGCCGTCGGCAGCCAGCAGGCGGAAACGGAAGCCGCCGTCTTCATCGCGGAAGCTGACAAAGCGGGCGCCCTTGCCCTTTTCCTTTTTGCCCTGCGCCTTGCCTGCCGCCACGCCGGCGCCAAGGTTGCGCAGGCCCACGGCCTCGCGCAATTGCTGCATCAGCGGCAGGGCCAGTTTGCGGGCGCGGGCGGCGCCGGCTTGCAGGATGTCTTCGATGCGGCCCGGGTTGGCGATCAGGTCAACGTACTTTTCACGCATCGGCGCCAGCAGCGCTTCCAGGTGTTCGTACAGCGCCTGCTTGGCGTCGCCCCAGCCCATTCCCTCTTCCAGCTGCTTGCGGAATGCGGCCGATTCGGCCTGCGTCGCAAACGCGCGGTACAGCGTGTACAGATGCGAGCTTTCGGCGTCCTTGGGTTCGCCCGGCGCGCGCGAATCCGTCACGATGCGCATCACCGACGCGCGCAGCGCATTCGCACCGCCTTCGAACAACGGAATCGTGTTGTTGTAGCTCTTGGACATCTTGCGGCCGTCCAGGCCGGGCAGCGTCGCCACGTCTTCCTCGATCGTCACTTCCGGCAGCGTGAAGTAGTCGCGGCCATACAAGTGGTTGAAGCGTTGGGCGATATCGCGCGCCATTTCCAGATGCTGGATCTGGTCGCGGCCCACCGGCACCTTGTTCGCATTGAACATGAGGATGTCGGCCGCCATCAGGATCGGGTACGAGAAGAGCCCCATCGTGACCCCGTCGTCGGGGTCCACGCTTTTGGCCACGTTCTGGTCCACCGACGCCTTGTAGGCGTGCGCGCGGTTCATCAGGCCCTTGGCCGTGACGCAGGTCAGCAGCCAGCTGAGTTCGGGAATTTCGGGAATGTCGGACTGGCGGTAGAACGTCACGCGTTCGTGGTCCAGGCCCACCGCAAGCCAGGTGGCCGCGATTTCCAGGCGGGATCGCGCGACGCGGGCGGGATCATCGCACTTGATCAGCGCGTGGTAATCCGCCAGAAAGAAGAATGCGTCCACGCCGGGCTGGGTGCTGGCCTGGACCGCGGGGCGGATCGCGCCTGCGTAATTGCCGAGGTGGGGAGTTCCAGTCGTGGTGATGCCGGTAAGGACGCGGGTATTCATGGGGCGAAGAGGCGTTTGCTAGGGGAAACAAGCAGTGTAACGTGCTGGCGGCACGGAACCGCCTGGCAGCGCCCCGCCCAAGGGGGAATCGGCGCGCTACAGGACGGCCAGCAGCGGCGCCGCCAGCGCGCATAGCCCGCCCGTGGTCAACGCGGCACGCGGGCGGAACGTCAGGAACCAGATCAGCAGCAGGCCTGCGATGCTGAGGATGCCGATCCATTCGACCGTGCCGTAGCTCCATCCCCAGACCGCGGCGGAGGCGCACAGCGACAACGCCAGCGCGCCCCAGCCGAAGGCCCGCAGCGGCACGCGGTGGCGCCGCGGCATGGCGCGGTCGAACAGGTTTTCGTAGTGGCGATCCATACCCAGGCAAAGGGCGGAAAAGCCGGCGTAAGCCAGGCAAAATGCGGCAAGCGTCATGGCGTATCGCCTCGCGGTTCATAGACGACGGGGTTCGGGGCGCGCGGCGCCTCGGGTTCAGCGGCTTGGGCGGAAACCGTTTGAATGGCAGGCTGGGCGGCGCGGGGTTGGGCCACGGCCTTCGCGCGGACCTTCACCGGGGCTTTGCGTACCCGCGCCGCCTTGCGGGCCATCCACGCGAACAGCAACGCGCTGGCCAGGCACGTCAGGTCGAATCCGGCCATGACCCAATCGCCTTGCGGCAGGGACACACCCAGATGACGCGACGTGGTGAACGCGTTGACAACGGGCACCAGGGCCAACGATGCAGCGGCTACGGCCAGCAGGTCCTGCCATTTGCGGCGCTGGAACAAGAAGGCATAGACCAGCGACAGCGCCCAAGCCGAAAAGAAGGCACGCACTTCCCAGACCTGGCGCCCCGGCATGTCTGCCGGCAGTAAACGATTGACCAGGAAAAAGGCCGCTACGCCAAAGACCACGCCCGCGATCGTACCGGCGTTCAGGCCATCGACCAGACGCAAGGAAAACGCCTCGCGGGCATCGCCCGGCCGCGCCTTTTGACGGCGCTTGGCAATCCACAGCACCAGGCCGGTGCCGACCATGGCGGTGCCCGCCAGGCTGACGAGGAAATAGAACCAGCGCAGCAACGGGGCCGCGAACAGCCCCAGGTGCAGGCCCGTGATAACGCCGGCGGTCTTTACCGTGGCGCTCAGATCGTCTTCGCTTTCCTGGAGTTCGCCCGTCACGCCGTTAAAGCGCATATAAGGCGCCAGGCGGCCATACGACACGCCGTCGGCGGCATCGCGCACCAGCGTGACGGTGGCGCCGGCGTCTCCGGGGTTGTTGACCGTGACGCGACCGACCCGGCCCTGCCAGTGCTGCTGGGCTTGTTCCACCAGCGGCGCAAGCCGGACCAGCGGCGCGGGCTGATTCAGCGGCGGCGTGACCTTGAACTGCTTGAAGACGTCGTCCGTGTATTGGCGCGAGCTTTCGTAAACGGCATGGATGCCCGCGGGCATCAGCATGATCATGAACAGCACCAGGCCGCTGAACGTGATCATCAGGTGGAACGGCAGCCCCAACACGGACAATACGTTGTGCCCATCCATCCAGGCGCGTTGTCCGCCCTTTCCAGGACGGAAGGTAAAGAAGTCGGTGAATATTTTCTTATGCGTGATGATGCCGCTGATGATGGCCACCAGCATGAACATGCCCGCAATGCTGGCCAGCCAGCGCCCCCACGGGAACGCGGTTTCCAGCTCGAAGTGGAACCGGTAGAAGAACTCTCCGCCGCGTGTCTCGCGGCCGGTCACGGCCTGCCCGGTCGCCGGATCCAGCTTCACGCGCACGAATCCGCGTTCGCCCGGCTTGGGCTTGGGCACCTGATACAGCATCTGGATCAGCGGTTCACGGTCCGTAGGCGGTGTGATGAACCAGCGTTTCGCATCCGGCGCATGTTCGCTCAGGTAACGTTGTCCGATTTCGACCGCCTGCACGGGGGGTACCGGCTTCGCCTCGATCTCGGGTTGCATCCACTGCGTGATTTCGGGCCGGAAGAACGCCAGCGACCCCGTCAGGAACATCGCGAACAGCACCCAGCCGAAGATCAGCCCGGCCCAGGTGTGCAGCCAGGACATGGACTGGCGCAGGCCTTCTTCGCCCTGCGCTTTGACTTTGGCTGCCTTCATGCCGCCCCCATCATTCGCCCGGCCAGGAACAGCCCGCCCAGCACGGCAGCCGGCAGCAGGACGCCGGCCCAGGCGCGCCAGGCGTTGCGCGTGGCGAATACCCAGATCACGCCACAGGTATAGAACACGAAGGACAGCATCTGCGCCGTGGTGACGGCGTCTGCCCGCCCCATCGGCAGCCAGACGGCCAGGCACGCCGCAGCCGCCGAGGCAAGGACATAGCCGCCCAGGATGGCCGCAGCCATTCTGGAAAATACGGCCATTCGGTAGCGCATCATGCCTGCGCCGGCTGCGGGAGCTTTCACTTGGACACGTTGAAGGTCAAGGTGGATACGTAGCGGATCTTGGCGTAGGACTTGCCGTCGGCCTCGCCCGCCTTCTCTTCGGCGTGCGCGGCTTCCAGCACATACTGGCCGGGCCACGGCGTCGTGATTTCGATGCGGCCATTTTCATCGCTGTGGAAACGCTTTTCCCACTTCGGCGGGCCGAACACGGTGACTTCGGTTTTGGCCAGCGGCTTGCCCTGGAACTGCAGGACGAACGTGTTCGCGCCGGCGGCGGTCGGCACAAGCTCCAGGTCCAGCTTGCCTTGCGTGTCGGCCCGGCCGGCCTTGGCGTTGTACTTGACGAGCGTTTCCTTGAACTGGATAGGCTGGGCCAGACGGACATCGCCCTTGCCCGTCGCGCCGAACTCAACGAAATCCGCGCCTTCGGCCGACACCTTCAGCGTCTTGCCGTCGGCACCGGTCACGACCGGCGACACCAGAACCTTGCCCAGCAGGCCGTCGCGCTTTTCACGCAGATCATCAGCCCATTCGCCAAAGTACGCCTTGGCCGAACCTTCGGCGCTGCGTTCCAGCCAAACAAAGTGCGCCTGCGCGGCGCCCGCGCTGCCCAACAGGGCAATAGCGGCCAAAGTCCTAGCGAATTTCATTTTGGATTTTTTCCTTTAGTCCGAAAACCGGTCCAACAACCCAATCAGGCAAGCCCCGCGGCCGATGCCTGTTTGGCAGGGCCTAAATTATAACCATTCTCACTACGGACCGGGTGAAAAACTGGGGAAGGATAGGACACGCTGGTTAACCCCTATTCTTTTAAATCCCGCTTTAAATATATTAAGCACATATCAATGCTCTTTCACCGCTCTTCAACCAGGAGGTCCTCATGACCCATCCCCGCTGGACTGGCATTTTTCCCGCCATCACCACAAAGTTCCACGCCGACGAACGGATCGATGCCGAAGGCACCGCGAAGCACATCGACTTCCAGATCCGCAACGGCGTGCATGGCATCGTCACCTGCGGCTCGCTGGGTGAAGCCAGCACCTTGACGCTGGAAGAAAAACTGGAGGTCACGAAGATCGCCCTGGACGCCGCCGGCGGCCGCATACCCGTCCTGGCCAACGTCTCGGAAACCAGTACCCGCGAAGCGCTGCGCTACATCGAAGGGGCCAACAAACTGGGCGTCGCCGGGTTCATGCTCATGCCATCCCTGATCTACGTGGCGGATGCGCGCGAAGCCATGCTGAACGTGCGCACCATGGCTGACGCCGCGCAGCAGCCCGTCATGGTCTACAACAATCCGCTGGCGTATCGCGTCGACCTGAAGCCGGAACACATGGCCGAACTGGCTGATTGCAAATGGATCGCGGCCGTGAAAGACAGCTCGGGCGATACCCGCCGCGTCACGGACCTGCGCAATGCCGTGGGCGACCGCTACCAGATTTTCCTGGGCGTGGACGACCTGGCCTACGAAGGGTTGGCATTGGGCTGCGACGGGCTGTTGGCCGGTGTGGGCTGCGCTTTCCCGCGCGAAACCGTTGCCCTCTATGACCTGATGAAAGCCGGCCAGCATGCCGAGGCCCTGGCGCTTTACCAATGGATGACGCCGCTGCTGCATCTGGACGTTTCGGCCAAGCTGGTGCAAAACCTGAAACTGATCGACGTGCTGGTGGGCGTGGGTACCGAACACGTGCGCCGCCCGCGTCTGCCCGTGATCGGCGAAGAGCGCGCGCTGATCGAACGCGTGGTGGCGAAGGCACTGGCCACCCGCCCGGCGAAATACCAGTCCGTCCCTTGAACGGCGGCGCAAGGCGGTATCCGGCGGCGATACGCCCGTAGATAACCCAAGGTTATCCCGCCGCGTCATCCGCCGCGTTATCCGGCTCCGGAACGGGGTGATGCTGCGGTCGACCGCAGCACGACGTCGCCCCGTTCCCTGCCTAGACTAAGGCTGCATCCCCCTTCCCCCTCACACTGAGGGCCAACCCTGCTGAAACAAAGGCGGCGCCATGAAGCAGATCCGTGTCATCGATTCCCACACAGGTGGCGAACCCACCCGGCTGGTCATTTCGGGGTTCCCCGACCTGGGCGCCGGCACCATGGCCGAGCGGCAACGACGGCTGGCCGGCCAGCATGACGCATGGCGCGCCGCCACGGTGCTGGAACCCCGCGGCAGCGATGTCATGGTGGGCGCATTGCTGTGCGCCCCGGCCGACCCGGCCAATGCCGCCGGCGTGATCTTCTTCAACAACGCCGGCTATCTGGGCATGTGCGGTCACGGCACCATCGGTCTGGTCGCCACCTTGGCCCATCTGAATCGCCTTGCTCCCGGCGAACATGGCATCGAGACGCCCGTCGGCACCGTCCGGGCCACCCTGCACGACGACGGCTCGGTCAGCGTGCGCAACGTGCCCGCCTACCGGCTGCATCACGCTGTGCGCGTGACGGTGCCGGGCCACGGCGACGTGACCGGCGACGTGGCCTGGGGCGGCAATTGGTTTTTCCTGGCCGCCGACCACGACCAGCGCATCGCGCCGGACAACCTCGAGGCCCTGACCGCCTATGCCTGGGCCATCCGCCAGGCCTTGCAACGCGCGGGCATCACGGGCGCCGACGGCGCGGAAATCGACCATATCGAGCTGTTCGCGCCGGACCCCGACGCCGACAGCCGCAATTTCGTTCTATGCCCCGGCAAGGCCTATGACCGCTCGCCTTGCGGCACGGGCACAAGCGCCAAGCTGGCCTGCCTGGCGGCCGACGGCAAACTTGCCCCCGGCCAGATCTGGCGTCAGGCCAGCGTGATCGGAAGCGTATTCGAAGCGAGCTATGCGCGCGCCGAAGACCAGATCCACCCCACCATCCGCGGGCGCGCCCATGTCTGCGCCGACGCCACCCTGTTGATCCAGCCCGACGATCCCTTCGGCTGGGGCATCCGCCTGTAGCCGGCAAAGAAGCCTTCTCATGTCACACCGTCATACGGATGTCCTGGTGATCGGCGCCGGCATCGTCGGCGCCGCCTGCGCCCACGAGCTGGCGCACGCCGGCCTCTCTGTGCATGTGGTCGACGCCCGCTTGGGCGGCGCCACGCAAGCCGGCATGGGCCACCTTGTCGCTATGGACGACAACGCCGCCGAACTCGCGCTAAGCAGCGCGTCGCTGGAAATCTGGAAAGCATGGGGGCCTCGCATGAACGCAACGGCGCCCAGCTGCGCCTACACCCGCTGCGGCACGATGTGGATCGCCGCCCACGACGAGGAAATGGCCGAGGCCGAACGCAAGCAGGCGCGCCTGCACGCCTGCGGCATTCCCGCCACGCTGTTGAACGCGCGTCAACTCGCCGCCGCCGAACCCGCCTTGCGCGCAGGCCTGGCCGGCGCGTTGCAAGTGCCCAGCGACGGCCTGGTCTACGCGCCCGGCGCCGCCCGTTGGCTGCTGGCGCATGCGCCCGCCACGCTATCGTTCGAAGCCGTCGAAGTCCGCGAGATCGACGCGCAAGGCGCAGTGCTGAACGACGGCACGCGGCGCAACGCCAACGCGGTGGTCCTGGCCGCCGGCATGCCGGCCACCCGCCTTTGCGCGGACCTGCCCCTGCATCCCAAGAAAGGCCACTTGGCCATCACCGACCGCTACCCCTTTGCAATCCATCACCAATTGGTCGAGCTGGGCTACATGGCCAGCACGCAGCAACGCGAAGGCGCCGCCGTCGCGTTCAACGTGCAGCCCCGTCCCACGGGCCAATTGCTGATCGGCTCATCCCGCCAGGTGGGCGAGGCCGACCCCGCCATCGAGCCCGCCGTGCTGTCGCGCATGCTCAAACTCGCCATCGACTACCTGCCGGCGCTATCCGGCCACCACATCATCCGCACCTGGACGGGCGTGCGCGCGGCCACCCCGGACGGTCTGCCCATCATCGGTCCGCATCCCACGCGCAAGGGGCTCTGGCTGGCGGTGGGCCACGAAGGCCTGGGCGTCACCACCGCCCCGGCCACCGCGAAATTGCTGACCGCCTTGATAACGGGCGCGCCGCCGCCGCTGGACGCCGCGCCATTTTCGGCCACCCGCCACTTCCCCGTTCACAAGGCCGCGACATGACGCCCACCCCGCTTGCACGCGTGCGCATCCAGCTCGATGGGCAACCCGTGAACGTTGCCGCGGGTAGCAGCGTCGCCGCCGCCCTGGCCGCCCGCTCGCCCGGCAACTCGCGCATCTCGGTCACCGGAGAAAATCGAGCCGCCGTCTGTGGCATGGGAATCTGCCACGAATGCCGCGTTCTGATCGATGGGCAATTACGCCTGGCGTGCCAGACGCCTTGCCAGCAGGGCATGCGCATCGAAACGGTACTGGACCACGGCACGCGCGCCGCTTCCGCCGGGGCGCCGTTTCTTGAAAGCCACGACGACATCTGCGACCTGCTCATCATCGGCGCGGGTCCCGCCGGAATGGCCGCGGCGCTGGCCGCCGCTCCCAGTGGGCGCGCGATCGTCGTCGTGGACGACAATCCGGCCCCAGGCGGACAGATCTGGCGCGACGGCCCTGGCGTAACGCTGCCCGATTCCGCCAAGCGGCAACGCGAGCAACTTGCGCGCCACACCAACATCCGTCTGCGCTGCGGCACACGCGTGGCCGGGCTGGCGGGCAAGCCCGGATCGTCGGCGCTGCTTCTGGAAGACGCGCGGCAGGGATGGGTCCAACACTATGGATCTCTGATCCTCTGCACGGGTGCGCGCGAGTTGCTGTTGCCGTTCCCGGGCTGGACGCTGCCCGGCGTGACGGGCGCCGGAGGCCTGCAAGCGTTGATCAAAGGCGGCATGGCCGTGCGCGGCCAACGCATCGTGATCGCAGGGTCCGGCCCGCTGCTGCTGGCGGCCGCGCAAAGCGCGCGTCACGCCGGCGCGACGGTGGTTCGCATTGCGGAACAAGCCGCGTGGCCGGCGCTATTGCGCTTTTCCGGCAGCCTGGCGCGCTGGCCCGGCAAGGCCGTGCAAGCCGCTGCCCTGTTCCACCCCCAATACCGCGGCGCCAGCCATGTGCTTGAAGCCGGCGGCGACGGCCGGCTGCAACACGTAAGGCTGCGCCGCGGCCGCCAGGTAGAACAGCTTGCCTGCCACCGTCTGGCCTGCGGGTTCGGCCTGGTGCCCAACACGCAGTTGGGCCAGATGCTGGGTTGCGCGCTCAACGCCCACAACGGCCTGCAAGTCGACGACCTGCTCCAGACCGGCGTGCCCGGCGTGTATGCGGCCGGCGAATGCACGGGTGTCGGCGGCAGCGAACGGGCGAGCATCCAGGGCGCGATCGCGGGATACGCGGCGATCGGCGAACTGGCGCGCGCTACGCGCCTGGCGCCCCGCCTAGCGCGATGGCAGGCGTTCGCAAACACGTTGCGTCGTCATTTTTCATTAGGCCCGCCCGTGCGGGCATTGGCCCGCCCCGACACGCTGGTCTGCCGCTGCGAAGACGTGCCGCAATCCGCCCTGGCCGGCTGCGACGGCTGGATCGACGCCAAGCTACATACCCGCTGTGGCATGGGCGCCTGCCAGGGCCGCGTGTGCGGCGCCGCCACGCAAGCGTTGTACGGCTGGCGGCCCATGCCCTCCCGCCACCTGCTTGCGCCTACGCGCATCGACACCCTGGCCGGCCTAGGCCTTCACGATGGCCATGCCCCTGCCCCCACGACAACACGCTGCGCTGACGCGGCGGATTCCCCGAATAAGGAGCCCCAATGACGAATACCCTGGACGACGGCATCGCCTTCGCCGAGCGCCTGGCCGATGAAGCGCGCGACCTGTACGCGCCCTACCTGAGCGCCGCGCCGCGCACCGACATCAAGCCGGACCGCAGCCTCGTCACCGCGCTGGACCAGGCCATCGAGGCGCATCTGCGCTCGCGCATCGAAAGCACGTTCCCCAGCCATGGCATTTATGGCGAAGAAGGCGGCACTGTCCGGCTGGACGCCGAGTACGTCTGGGTGCTGGACCCCATCGACGGCACCGCTCCCTTCATTGCCGGAATCCCCGTGTTCGGGACGCTGATCGCCCTGCTGCGCCGCGGCGTGCCCGTCATGGGCCTGATGGATTTCCCCGCGACCCGAGACCGCTGGGTCGGCGCGGCCGACCGCCCCACCCGGCACCAGGGCCAGCCTTGCCGCACACGGGCTTGCGGCCAACTGGCCGACGCCATGCTCACCACCAGCAACCCCGACTTTTATGCGCCGCACGAGTTTCCCGCCTTCCAGGCCCTGCGCGAACGCACGCGCTGGCGCATTTACGGCGGTTGCTGCCTGGCTTACGGCGTATTGGCGTCGGGCCGCACGGACGTCGCGATCGACGCCATGCTGGCGCTGTACGACTACGCACCGTTCATTCCGATCATCCAGGGCGCTGGCGGCGTCATCACCGACTGGAACGGCCAGCCCCTAAACCTGGACAACCCCAGCCCGCGCATTCTTGCTGCAGGCGATCCCGCGCGGCACCGCGAAGCGCTGGACCTGGTGCGCCACGCCATGGCCTGACCCTGCCGCAAGCCGCAACCGCCGGCTGTTTCCCCGCACTGACATGTTCCCTCTTGGGCCAGGAGCCTCCTGCCATGGATATTCGCATTGAAAATCTTTGCATCTCGTACCACCAGCAACGCGTCATCGACGGGTTGAACCTGGACATCGCGCCGGGCAGCTTCTTCACGCTGCTCGGGCCCAGCGGTTGCGGCAAGACCACCTTGCTGCGCACGCTGGCGGGATTCATCCCCGTCGAATCCGGCCGTCTGCTGTTCGGCGGCAAGGACGTCACCCGCTTGCCCGCGCACCAGCGCAATATCGGCATGGTGTTCCAGGACTACGCGCTCTTTCCCAATCGAAGCGTCTTCGACAATGCGGCGTATGGCCTGCGTGCCCGAAAAATCGCGCCGGCCCTGATCAAGCAGAAGGTCGCGGCCGCGCTGGAACGCGTCGGTCTGGCGGAATACGGCAAGCGGCTGCCCGCCGAGCTTTCCGGCGGACAGCGCCAACGCGTGGCGCTGGCCCGCGCACTGGTCATCCAGCCTCAGGTGCTGCTGATGGACGAACCCCTGTCGAACCTGGACGCCAAGCTGCGCATCCAGGTCCGGCAGACCATCGCCGACCTGCAACGAGAGGCCGGCATCACCACCGTCTTCGTCACTCATGACCAGGAAGAGGCGCTGGCGCTGTCAGATCAGATCGCGGTCATGCAAAAGGGCCGGGTGGCGCAGTTGGGCACACCGCGCGACGTCTATGGGCATCCCGCCAGCGGCTATGTCGCGGACTTCATCGGCGCCGCGAACTTGCTGCCCGTGCAATGCGTGGCTGCGGCCTCAGGAACCGTGCGGCTGGACCTGGATGGATACGCCATTGCCGCGCACGCGCCTGCGCCCTTGAACGGCACGGCCGTACTGGTCGCGCGGCCCGAAGATATCCGACTGTCGGCGTCCCCGGGGCCCGGCGTACCCGCGCGCATCCTGGCGGAACAGTACCTGGGGATCAAGATGAACTACCGCGTTCAGCTGCCCGGCGGCCGTCTCATGAACGTGGACGTGCATGGCGGCCAAGCCTCGCCGCTTTCCCGCGGCATGACGGTCAGCCTGGCGTTCGACCCCAGCAAGACTCTGGTGTTGGCATCATGAAGCGGCTGATCTCCTCATTGCGGTCGCCCTGGACCTGGCTGTCGCTGGCGGTGTTGGCCGTGCTGGCCGTCTTCCTGGTGTGGCCGGTGCTGAACATCCTGTCGGCCAGCGTGCTGGCTCGCAACGAAGACGGCCATTCGGGCTGGCGCCTGCTGTTGTCCGACCCGCGCTACCTGCGCGCCATCGGCAACACCCTGATGCTGGGAGCCGGCGTCACGGTGCTGGCCGCCGGCATCGGCGTGCCGCTCGCCTACCTGACCGCGCGCCACCGCTATCCCGGCAAAGTCCTGGTGTCGATCCTGCCGCTGATCACGCTGGTCATCCCCGAAGTGATCGGCGCGCAGACCTGGCTGATGATCCTGGGCAACAACGGCGTACTGACGCGCGCCCTGCGCGACGGGCTGGGGCTGGACATCCCTTCGTTCTATGGCTGGCCCGGCCTGCTCATCGTCATGACCTTCACCTACTACGCCTATATCTACATCGGCACGCTGGCGGCGATCCGCGGTTTCGATTCGCAATTGGAAGAAGCCGCGCAAAGCCTGGGCACATCGCCATCCGTGTCGCGGCTGAAGGTCATGGCGCCGGTCGTGATGCCCGCCATCCTGGCCAGCGCCCTGCTGGTGTTCACCATGGTGGTGGGCAACTTCGCCACCTCGATGATCCTGGGGCACGAGGTCGAACTACTGTCCGTCCTGACTTACCAGGCGTCGGTATCCGAAACCGGCAGCGACCCGGTCATGCAAAGCACGCTGGCGACCACATCGATTTCGCTGGTGATGCTGGCGCTCTTTCTTCAACGCTGGATCGTGTCGCGCGGACGCTACGAGATCACGCAAGGGCGCGGCGCGCCCGCCACGCCCTTGCGTGGCCCACGCGCGCTGGCAATGGCTGGCGCCGCGCTGGGCGTCATGGCGCTGTCCATGCTGCCGTTGGGAACCCTGGCCGCGGGCGCCTTTACCCGCGCCAACGGCCCCGTGATGCGTTGGGGTGAATGGACGGCCGCACACCTTGAACGCGTGTTGATCAGCGCGCCGGCGCCGGTCCTGAATTCCATCGTCTACGCTGGCGTGGCCACGCTGATCGCCATCGCCTTCAGCACGCTGGCCAGCTATTTGATCGTCAAGAAGCGCAACCTGCTGACGCCGTGGCTGGATTACCTCAGTTCGATTCCGCTGGCGCTGTCGGGCACGGTGATCGGCATCGGCCTGCTGATGACTTTCGGCCACGGCGCGTTCGATCTTTCAGGTACCGCTGCGCTGATCGTGCTGGCCTACATCGTGCGGCGCTTGCCGTTCGGCGTGCGCAACGCCTCGTCCACGCTCTTCAACTTGCCCGACTCCATCGAAGAGGCGTCCGTCAGCCTGGGCGTGCCGCCATTGGCGTCATTCTTGAAAGTCGTACTGCCGCTGATGGCGCCGGCCATCGCTGCCGCGGCCGTGCTGACCTGGACCACCACCGTGTCGGAGCTGAGCGCGTCGGTCATCGTGTATTCGCCGGGGCACGAAACCCTGCCCATTCAGATTTTCCGGTTGATCGACAGTGGCCTCATGGCCCAGGCGTCGGCCTACGGTCTGGTCCTCATCACCGTGATCCTGGCGCCCGTGCTGCTGGCGACCCGGATATTCAAGCTGCGGCTCTTCGCCTGAGCCGGCTGCATTCACCCCTAGCGCAAGAGGCCTCCTGATGATTCATCTTCCCCCGCTTAGCCGCCGCCAGGTGCTCAAGCTACTGGCTGCGAGCGGCGGCGCCTGCGCCCTGCCCGCCCGCGCGCTGGCCCAACGCGCCGAGCAAGTCGTGCTGTACACCACGCTGAATTCGCAGTCGGTGGAAACGGCCAATGACATGGCCCGTGAAAAAATGCCCGGCGTCCGGCCCAGCGCGGTCGTCGGTGGCAGCAGCCAGCTGCTTAAACGGATCGAAGCCGAAGCGGTCAAGCCAAAGAGCGATTTGTTCTGGACGTCCAGCGCCAACATCATGAATGCCTACCGGGCGCTGTTCGAGCCCTACCTGTCTCCGGAGGCCGCGGCGATCCCCGGCACGCTGCATGGCCCCGACGAGCTTTGGACCGCCGCCAACATCCATATCGTGGTGGCCATGGTCAACGCGCGCCAGCTTGCTGGCGCCGCGCCGGCCAGTTGGGCCGATCTGGCCGACCCCCGGTTCAAAGGCAAGATCATCATTGGCGACCCGGGCAACAGCTCGACCGCATATACGGCATTGTGGGGTATCGAGCGCGTCCTGGGGGACGCGGGCCTGAAAGCCCTGGCGCGCAACGTCAGCGTCTCGACCTCGGCCTCGCATGTGGTGCGCAGCGTCGGCCAGGGCGAATACGCCGTCGGCATCACCTTCGAATCCACGGCCTACCCCTATGTGGCCGGCGGCCAGAAAGAGATCGGCATCATGTACCCGGAAGACGGCACCTTCACCGTGGCCGACAACATGGCGTTGGTGAAAGGCGGCCCAAATCCGAAGGCCGCGCGTCGCATGTATGACCTGCTGCTATCACGCGATATGCAGCTGGCCCTGTTGCAAAACGCGTACCGGCGCCCCAGCCGCAACGACATCGACGTCAGCAAGCACCTGGGCATGCCGCCGCTTGCAGACATCCGGATCGTGACCGCGGACGAAGCCGACGCCGCCGCCGACCGCGATGCGTTCTTGCGCCGGTGGCGGGCGCACGTGGCGGCGGCGCGCGCCGGCTGATGCGCCCTGGGCAGGAGCCGCCCGCGTGTTCCCCAAAAAAAAGCGGCCCGAAGGCCGCTTTCCATGGGCTTACCTACCAGCGATACCGCAAGCTTGCCTTCACCGAACGCTGGTAGCCGTACCAGCACCAGGAATCGCCCGAGCAAGATGCGATGTACTCCTTATCAAAGAGGTTCTGCACGTTCAGCGCCACCTGCATGCCCTTCAACGACGGCGACACGCGGCCCAGGTCGTAATCCAGCATCAGGTCGAACAATGTGACGGACGGCACCTTCATCGTGTTGGTGTCGTTCGCGTACGAGGAGCCGATGTAACGCACCCCGCCCCCCACGCCCATGCCGGCCAGCGGCCCATCCTGCAGTTGGTACCGCGCCCATGCCGACGCCTGTTGCGACGGCACGCCCACCGGCGTCTTGCCCTTCAAATCCAGACCGGCCAAGCTGGGATTCGCCTTGGTGTATTCGTTGTCCATCAACGAATACGCCGCCACCAGCGTCAGCCCGCGCAACGGCTCCGTCTTCGCTTCCAGCTCGATCCCCTGCGTGCGCAGTTCACCCGCCTGGATCGAGCACCGGCCGCCCGCCGTGCCGCAGATATGCGTCGGATCGGGATCGGTCGTCGTCATGTTCTCGCGACGGATATCGAAGGCCGCGAACGACAGCATCGTGGCGCTGCCTGGCGGCTGGTACTTGATGCCGACTTCGTACTGGTTGCCTTCAATCGGTTTGAAGGGCACGTTCTGCCAACCCGTGCCCGATTGCGGCTCGAACGATTCGGAATAGCTGAAGTACGGCGCCACGCCATTGTCGAAGTTGTAGATCACGCCCAGCCGGCCCGTGAACGCCTCGGCGTTCAGTGACGACGGCGCGACGCGGCCCGACGCGATCGTGGTGGTTTCACCCACCGTGCGCGACCAGTCATAGCGTCCGCCCAGCAGCACCGACAATCGGTCGATCTTGATCTGGTCCTGGAAGTACAGGCCGGTCTGATACTGCTTGGATGTCGCGTCAGTCGAAAAGGCCGGCACCGGGATGTTCTGATGGTTATCCGGATTCAACACATACAACGGCGGCGCGCTGCCAAAGCCGGACAAGGTATCCGTCTTGACGTGCTGGTAATCGAAACCCAGCAGCACGGTGTGCCCGAACGCGCCCGTGTTGAAGCGCGCTTGCATGTTGTTATCGATGGTCAGGGCGCCGACATCCACATCGGTCGCGATCGAGGCGCGCTGCTGATACAGGTAGTTGGGGTCCAGATAGCCGAAATTGGAATTGGACGCACCATAAACGCTTCGGTACGTTGCCTCGGAACGCGTCCAGCGCAGGCTTTGCGTCGCCTTGAACGTGTCGTTGAACCGGTGGTCCAGCACGTAACCCAGCGAATAGCTCTTGCGGTCGCTCTTTTCGAAATTGGCGTCGCCGTCGTAGTAATCGGCAGGCAAGCGGATGCCATCCGGCGCCCGTTGCAGCGTGCGCATCGACGACAAACTGCCGTACGATCCCATATCGGGATCCCGCTGGAAATTCGTCAGCACGGTCAGCGAGGTGTCGCCGTTGGGCTTCCAGGTGAAGGCCGGCGCCACGAAATAGCGGCGTTCCTTGGTGTCCTTGACCTGGCCGTCGGACAGATAACCCGAGCCCACCAGGCGATAGAGGTACTTGCCCTCTTCGTCGACGGGGCCCCCAAAATCGAAGTTGGCGCGGCGGTAATCATAGTTGCCGACTTGCACTTCCACTTCGCGTAGCGTCTCTTCCAGCGGGCGCTTGCTGACCTGGTTCACCACGCCGCCTGGGCCGCCCTGGCCATACATGACCGATGCCGGCCCTTTCAGGACATCCACGCGTTCAAGGCGGTAGGCGTCCACTTGCGGCAAGGCGTCGCGGCCGCCGAACACCCGCAAGCCGTCCAGGTAGGTCGACGCCGAAAAGCCGCGCACCGTGAACTGATCCAGGCGCGTGGCCGTGGCGCCGCGCGACTCGGTCGCCACGCCCGCCGTATAGCGCAGCACCTGATTCAAGGTCTGCGCGCCCTGCTCCGTGATCTGTTCACGCGTTACGACGGACACCGATTGCGGCGTCTCGATCAGCGGCGTGTCGGTCTTCGTTGCGCTGACGCTGGCGCGGGCGACATACCCGACCGTGGGCGCCAACGCGCTGTCCGCCATGCCGGACACGGTCACCGGCGCCAGCACAAGCGCATCGCCCGACGACGCCGCCGGCGCAGGCGCCAGCGTCCAGGTGTTGCCCGATTGTGCGCGTGCCTGCAAGCCGCTGCCCGACAACAGGCGGGCAAAGCCCGCGCCCACCGAATACGCGCCGTTCAGCCCGTCCGACCGGCGACCGCGCACCAGCGCGGGGTCGAATGACAGGATCACACCCGCGCTGCGCGCGAACTGCGTCAGCGCATCGGCCAGCTCGCCGGCGGGGATCTGGTAGCTACGCTGGGCATTGGCGGTGGCGGGGGTGGATTGCGCCCAAGCCACGGGCATGCCGGCGGCAAACGCGCCCGCGCAAGTTGCGGCCAACACGGCCATGCGGCCGGCGGTCAGCGTGGAGCGCAAGCGCGCGTGTGATGAAGCAGACACAGAAACTCTCCCTGTACGGTGGTCTATCTCTGCCTTTCCGTATGGGAATCGAAAACCTGCAACCCGCCAGAAAAAAAAGATGTAACGCTCAGGCTTGGCGCGGGCCAACCTGCAACCAATATTGCGTGTGCCGCGTCACCGAGATAGGCAATGCGGGTTCCAGCGCCTTGAGCGCGCGTTCGGCATCGTCCAGCGGGAAGACACCCGACAACCGCAGGGCCGCCACCGCCGGGTCCACCCGGATCAGTCCTACACGCTGGCGCGCCAGGTACTGGGCGAAATAATCCAGGCGCCAGTCCTTCGCCACCACCAGCCCGTCCACCCAGGCCAGACGGTCCGGGTCGGCGGCATGGCGGTCGATCTGGCCGCCCGCCGCGAATCCCAGGCGTTCACCCGCGGCGGCATGCGTCCACACGCCGTCGCGCCATAGCGCCACGCTGCCTTCGTATACGCCCAGGCGTGACCCCTCGCCCGTGCGGCGCACATCGAACCGGGCGCGTTCGGCGCGAAGTTCTCCATACCCCGTGTCCACGCGCAACGCGCCGATGCCGGGTCGCGATTCGGTGTTCACCAGCATTTCGCCGCGCAGCAGGTCGATGCCCCGGACATTGCCGCTCAGGTGCAGGCGCACCGCGCTGTCGCTGTTCAGCGTGATGTTCAGGCCATCAGCCAGCGCCACCGTGCGGCGCTCGCCCACCTCCGTGCTCAGGTCGGCGGCCAGACGTTGCCACGGCGCATGCTGGTAGCCAGCCCACCCCGTGGCGGCCAGGCCGGTGAACGCCAGCAAGCCGCGCAGCGCCGTGCGGCGTGCGCGCGACGGCGGCGCATTCAGCGCGGCGTGCGCCAACGCCGCGGGCACCCGGCGCGCATCGCGGCCAATGACCTGCAAGCGATCCCAGGCCTGTTGGTGCGAGGCGTCCGCCTGAAGCCAGGCGGCACAGGATTCCCGTTCGTGCGCGTTGGCCAGGCCCGACTGCAGCTTGGCCCACCAGGCGATGGCCTGGCGCACTACCGGGTCCGGCGGCATGCCGCGCGCGGCGTCACTCATAGAAGGCGGCATAGCACGCGGACATCGCGCGCACCATGTACTGTTGGACGGAACTGAGGGACACGCCCAGGCGCCGGGCGATTTCGGGATACGTCAGGCCGTCCAGCTGCGACAGCAGGAAAGCCGAACGGGCCTTGGGCGGCAGCCCGTCCAGCAGGCGGTCCAGTTGCATCAGCGATTGCAGTTGCTCGGCCTGCGTCTCGGGGGAAGGCGCATAGGCCTCGGGCAGCGTGGCCAGATACGCCAGGTACGAATACTCAAGCGCGGCATGACGCTGATGGTCCACCACCAGCCCCTTGGCGATCGTGGTCAGCAGGGCGCGCGCCTCGTTCACGCGCACCACTTTGCGGCCCTGGATCACCCGGACGAAGACATCCTGCGCCAGGTCCTCCGCGCGGTGCTCGCAACCCAGCTTGCGGCGCAACCAGCCGAACAGCCAGGGGCGATGTTCGCGGTACAAGCCATCGACAGGCGCGACAGCGGTGTCGGCGCACGGGATCGATGCGGGAAGATAAGGGGAGGACACGATTGAGACGGCGGCGCGGGACCAGAAGTCTCAAAATCTTAATTGATAATGACTAGCGTTACCAATCCTATATCCGTTCGGCCCCTGCAACAGAGGCCGTATGCGGCATAACTACAACGTCACCGCCAACCGGCGCTCGGATTCCAGGTATTCGCGCGACTGCATTTCAAGAATGCGCGACACGGTGCGATGGAATTCATTGGCCAGCGCGCCTTCGGTGTAGATTTCCTCGGGTTCGCATTCGGCCGACATGATGAGCTTGACGCGATGGTCGTAGAACACATCGATCAGCCACGTGAAGCGGCGCGCCTCGGACGCTTGGCGCGGCCCCATCTTCGGCACGCCGGACAGGATCACGGCATGAAAACGGTTGGCCAGTTCCAGATAGTCGTTCTGCGACCGGGGACCGCCGCAGAGCGTGGCGAAATCAAACCACACCACCGAGCCCGCCAGCGCCAGCGCGCGGATCTCCCGGTGCTCGATGTGCAGCAGCGGCTCCTGCGGCGGCGTGTCGGCCAGGCTGTCGAACGCCTTCTGCAGCGCGGCTTGGGCGTGTTCGTCCAGCGGCGTGTGATAGCACTGCACCTGTTCCAGTGAACGGCGACGGTAATCGATGCCGGCGTCCACGTTCATCACGTCCATGCGCGACTGGATCAGCGCGATGGCGGGCAGCACGCGGTCGCGGTGCAGGCCATCGGTGTACAGCGTCGAGGGTTCGTAATTGGACGTCATCACGAAGGACGTGCCGTATTCAAACAATTTGAGCAGCAGGCGGTGCAGGATCATCGCATCGGCCACATCCGACACGTGGAATTCGTCAAAGCAGATCAGGCGGTAGCGCTTGGCCACCCGCTTGGCCACTTCATCCAGCGGATCCTGCATGCCCTTCACTTCTTCCAGCTCGCGGTGCACGCCACGCATGAACTCGTGGAAGTGCAGGCGCGTCTTGCGCACCACGGGCACGGTGGCATAGAACGCGTCCATCAGGAAGCTCTTGCCACGACCCACCCCGCCCCACAGATACACGCCGCGCGGCACGTCGGGCCGGTTCAGCAGCTTCTTCAACGCGTTCGAGCGCATCGATTTGAACTTGAGCCATTCATCGTAATAGCGCTGCAGGCGGTCGATCGCCAGCTTCTGGGCGGCATCGGGCTCGTAGCCGCGCTCGGCCAGGGCGTGTTCGTAGTATTCGCGGACGTTCATGTGGATCAGATAACCTTGACGATGCCCCACGACACGCATGCATCGCATGCTTCCCACCCCGTGGGGTGCTTCTATCTTGGGGCGGCCCGGCGATAAAAAAAAGGGCGGGTTCTGGAACCCGCCCCCTGTCTTGCTCAGGTCAAGCGTCGCTTAGAAGTTCAGCGCGCGCTTGTCCACGGCCAGAGCGGCTTCTTTCACGGCTTCCGACAGCGTCGGGTGCGCGTGGCAGATGCGGGCGATGTCTTCGGCGGCGCCGCGGAATTCCATGATGGTCACGGCTTCCGAGATCAGTTCCGAGGCCATCGGGCCCACGATGTGCACGCCCAGGACTTCGTCGGTCTTGGCGTCGGCGATAACCTTGGCAAAGCCCGTCGTGTCGCCCAGCGCGCGGGCGCGGCCGTTGGCCAGGAACGGGAAGCTGCCAGCCTTGTACTCGCGGCCTTCGGCCTTGAGCTGCTGTTCAGTCTTGCCCACCCAGGCGATTTCCGGCGACGTGTAGATGACCCACGGCACGGTGTCGAAGTTGACGTGGCCATGCTGGCCGGAGATGCGCTCGGCGACTGCCACGCCCTCTTCCTCGGCCTTGTGCGCCAGCATCGGGCCGCGCACGACGTCACCCACTGCCCAAACGTTCGGCAGGTTGGTCTTGCAGTCGGCGTCCACGGCCACGAAGCCGCGTTCGTCCAGCTTCAGGCCCACGGCGTCGGCGTTCAGGCCGCCAGTGTAGGGCACGCGGCCGATCGAGACGATCAGCTTGTCCACCACCAGCTTCTGTTCAGCGCCCTTGGCGTCGACGTAGGGCACGGTCACCGACTTGGCGGTGGCCTTGATCTCGCCGATCTTCACGCCCATCTGGATGTTCAGGCCTTGCTTGGTGAAGGCCTTCAGCGCTTCCTTGGCCACTTGGCCGTCAGCGGCGGCCAGGAATTCCGGCATCGCTTCCAGGATGGTGACGTCGGAACCCAGGCGGCGCCAGACGCTGCCCATTTCCAGGCCGATCACGCCAGCGCCGATCACGCCCAGCGTCTTCGGCACGGCGCCGATGTTCAGGGCGCCGTCGTTGGACAGCACGACCTTTTCGTCAAACGGCAGGCCGGGCAATTCACGCGCCGACGAACCCGTCGCGACCACGACGTGCTTGGCAACCAGGTCTTCTTCGGTGGTGCCGGTAACCTTGATGGCCCAGCCGCCTTCCACTTGGCCGCTGAACGCGCCCATGCCGTGGAAGAACGTGACCTTGTTCTTCTTGAACAGGTACAGGATGCCGTCGTTGTTCTGCTTGACCACCGTGTTCTTGCGGCCGATCAGCGTGTCGAGCTTCAGGCTGACGCCCTTGACTTCGATGCCGTGCTCGGCGAAGTGGTGGTTGACTTGTTCGAAGTGCTCGGACGATTGCAGCAGCGCCTTGGACGGGATGCAGCCGACGTTGGTGCAGGTGCCGCCAGGTGCCGGGCCGCCTTGGCCATTTTGCCAGGCGTCGATGCAAGCGACCGACATGCCGAGTTGCGCGGCGCGGATGGCAGCGATGTAGCCGCCAGGGCCAGCGCCAATCACGACGACGTCAAATTGTTTGGACATAGTGTTCTCGCGTGTGAGATGTGGGGTGGAACTCGCCCCGCCCGACGCGGTGGCGCCGGAGGCCGGCAGAGGGCCGGCCGGGGCGCCGCCGGCCCGAAGGCCCGGTGCGGCGCCGCGCGCGGAGCGTCGAGATTACAGGTCCAGCAACAGACGCTGCGGATCTTCCAGGGCGTCCTTCATGGCGACCAGGCCCAGCACGGCTTCGCGGCCGTCGATGATGCGGTGGTCGTAGGACAGCGCCAGGTAGTTCATCGGGCGGATGACGATCTGGCCGTTTTCGACAACGGCGCGATCCTTGGTGGCGTGAACGCCCAGGATGGCCGATTGCGGCGGGTTGATGATCGGGGTCGACAGCATCGAACCGAACACGCCGCCGTTGGAGATCGAGAACGTACCGCCGGTCATTTCTTCAATGCCCAGCTTGCCGTCAGCGGCGCGGCGGCCAAAGTCGGCGATGGTCTTTTCGATTTCAGCGATGGACAGCTGGTCGGCGTTGCGCAGGATCGGCACCACCAGGCCACGCGGGCTGCCGACAGCGATACCGATGTCGAAGTAGCCGTGATAGATGATGTCCTTGCCGTCGATCGATGCGTTGATCAGCGGGTACTTCTTCAGCGCGGCCACGGCGGCCTTGACGAAGAACGACATGAAGCCCAGCTTGATGCCGTGTTCCTTTTCGAACTTGTCCTTGTACTTGCTGCGCAGATCGATGACCGCTTGCATGTTCACTTCGTTGAACGTGGTCAGGATTGCGTTTTCTTGCTGCGATTGCAGCAGGCGCTCGGCGATGCGGGCGCGCAGGCGGCTCATCGGCACGCGCTGTTCCGGACGGCCGTCCAGCGACAGCGTGGTCGGGGCCGGGGCGGCCGGGGCCTTGGCCGGAGCAGCCTTGGCGGCGGGAGCGCCGGCAGCCAGGGCGTCGCCCTTGGTCACGCGGCCATCGCGGCCGGTGCCGGCCACGGAAGCGGCGTCAACGCCCTTCTCGGCCAGGATCTTGGCGGCGGCGGGCGATGCCACGCCGGCAGCAGCCGACGAAGCGGGCGCAGCGGCGGGGGCCGGGGCGGCAGCGGCTTGTTCGGCGGCCTTGGGGGCTTCGGCCGGGGCGGTCGCGGCGGCGGCGGCCTTGGCGGCGGTGTCGATGCGGGCCAGTACTTCGCCCGAGGTCACGGTGCTGCCATCGCCCTTGACGATTTCAGCCAGCACGCCCGAGGCGGGCGCCGGCACTTCCAGCACGACCTTGTCGGTTTCGACTTCGATCAGGATTTCGTCCGCTTCAACGGCAGCGCCCGGCTGCTTCTTCCAGGTCAGCAGGGTCGCTTCGGAGACGGATTCGGAAAGTTGGGGGACGACGACGTCGGTGATAGCCATTTTGTTTGTTCCGTAAAGTTGTGTTCTGGTCACGCGGCGCGGCAAGGTTCGAAACGGGGTTCCAAAACGCTTGCCGCCCGCGGCGCGTGCATCAAGTCAGGGTTACTTCGTCAACATGACCTTGAACTTGGGCGCGAAAGCCGTTTCGATCAGGGCCTTCTGCTGCTCTTGGTGCTTGGCCAGGTAGCCCACGGCCGGCGATGCCGACGCGGCACGACCAGCGTAGCCCAGCTTCTGGCCTTCGACCATGTTCTCGTACACGTGATGCTGAACGTAGAACCAGGCGCCTTGGTTCTGCGGTTCGTCCTGAACCCAGATCACTTCGGTTGCCTTCGGGTACTTGCGCAGTTCCGTTTCGAACGCCTTGTGGGCGAACGGGTACAGCTGCTCGACACGGATGATCGCGACATTGTCGGCGCCACGCTCGCGGCGGGCGTTGACCAGGTCGTAATACACCTTGCCCGAGCAAGCCAGCACGCGCTTGACCTTGCTTGCGTCGATCGTGTCGTCCACTTCGCCGATCACCGGGCGGAAGCTGCCACCGGCCAGATCGGTCAGGGGCGAACCTGCGTCCTTGTTGCGCAGCAGCGACTTCGGCGTGAACAACACCAGCGGCTTGCGGAACGGGCGGATCATCTGGCGACGCAGCACATGGAAGATCTGCGAAGCCGAGGTCGGCTGGATCACTTGCATGTTGTTGTCGGCGCACAGTTGCAGGAAGCGCTCGATGCGGCCCGAGGAGTGCTCGGGGCCTTGGCCTTCGTAGCCGTGCGGCAGCATCAGCGTCAGGCCCGACTGGCGGCCCCACTTGGCTTCGCCGGAGCTGATGAACTGGTCGATCACGACCTGGGCGCCGTTGACGAAGTCGCCAAACTGGCCTTCCCAGATGGTCAGCGTGTTCGGCTCGGCGCTGGAGTAGCCGTATTCAAAGCCCAGCACCGCCTCTTCGGACAGCACGGAGTCGATGACGGTGAACGGGGCCTGGCCTTCCGACACGTTCTGCAGCGGAATGTAGGTGCCGTCGTTCCAGCGTTCGCGGTTCTGGTCGTGCAGCACGGCGTGGCGGTGCGTGAACGTGCCACGGCCCGAATCCTGGCCGGTGATGCGGATGGCGTAGCCCGAGGACACCAGGGTTGCGAAGGCGAGGTGTTCGCCCATGCCCCAGTCCAGGTTCATTTCGCCCTTGGCCATCGTGCGGCGGTCGTTCAGCAGCTTGGCCACCAGCGGGTGCACCGTGAAGCCTTCCGGAACCGTCGTGATGCGTTCGCCGATGCGCTTGAGTTCAGCCAGCGGCACGGCCGTGTCGGCCTGGTCGGTCCACTTGGCGCCCAGGAACGGCGACCAGTCGATGGCGTACTTGCTCTTGTAGTCGGTCAGCACCGGTTCGATGGTGCGCTGGCCGTCTTCCATCAGCTGACGGTAGTCCTTGACCAGTTGATCGGCTTCGCCTTCAGCCAGCACGCCTTGCGTGGTCAGCTTGTCGGCATACAGCTTGCGCGTGCCGGGGTGATGGCCGATGCGCTTGTACATCAGGGGCTGCGTCAGCGACGGGGTGTCTTGCTCGTTGTGGCCCAGCTTGCGGAAGCAAACGATGTCCACGACGATGTCGTGACGGAATTGCAGGCGGTAGTCCAGGGCCAGCTTGGTGACGAACACCACGGCTTCGGGGTCGTCGCCGTTGACGTGGAACACCGGGGCTTCGATCATCTTGACCACGTCGGTGCAATACAGCGTCGAACGCGAATCGCGCGGGTCGGACGTCGTGAAGCCGATCTGGTTGTTGATGACGATGTGCAGCGTGCCGCCCGTGCCGTAGCCACGGGTTTGCGCCAGGTTCAGCGTTTCCATGACCACGCCCTGGCCGGCGAAAGCCGCGTCGCCGTGCACCAGCACCGGCAGCACTTGCTTGCCTTCGGCATCGCCGCGGCGTTCCTGGCGAGCGCGCACGCTGCCTTCGACCACGGGGTTGACGATTTCCAGGTGGGACGGGTTGAACGCCAACGACAGGTGGACCGGGCCGCCACGGGTGGACAGGTCGGAAGAGAAGCCGTTGTGGTACTTCACGTCGCCGTCGGTCAGGCCTTCGGCGTGCTTGCCTTCGAACTCGGCGAACAGGTCGCCGGGCATCTTGCCCATGATGTTCACGAGCAGGTTCAGGCGGCCGCGGTGGGCCATGCCGACCACGATTTCCTGAACGCCGTTTTCACCGGCGTGGTTCACCACTTCGTCCATCGAGGCGATGAAGCTTTCGCCGCCTTCCAGCGAGAAACGCTTCTGGCCGACGTACTTGGTGTGCAGGAAGCGCTCGAGCCCTTCGGACTCGGTCAGTTGCTGCAGGATGTGGCGCTTTTCTTCGGCCGAGTAGGCCGGCGCGCCCAAGGTGGTTTCCAGGCGTTCCTGGATCCAGCGCTTGGCGGCGGGGTCGGAGATGTGCGTGAATTCAGCACCGACGCTGCGGCAATACGTGTCGCGCAGAGCCTTCAGGATGTCGCGCAGCGTCATCGTGCTGGCGGTCGTGAAGTAGGTGTTGGTGGCCGAGTAGGTCTGGTCCAGATCGGCTTCGGTCAGGCCGTAGAAGGCGGGATCGAGTTCCGGGATCGGGGGACGTTCCTGGCGCTTGAGCGGGTCCAGGTCGGCCCAGCGCGAGCCCAGCGAGCGGTAGGCGGCAATCAGCGATTGCACCGACACTTGCTTGCTGGCGACGCTCAGGTCGGGTTCGGCCGAGCGTTGCACGAAGGCATTGGCCTTGGCGCGCTGGGCAAACGATTCGACGATGGGAGCGTGGGCCTGGTCGCGAGTGGATTCCTGGCCATCGGTAGCGGGAGCGTGCTGCAACTGGTCGAAATACTCACGCCAATTGTCAGGAACCGAACCGGGGTTGTCGAGGTAGGCTTCGTAAAGCTCCTCAACATATGGGGCGTTACCCCCAAAGAGATAAGACGTGGATAGAGATTCTATTTCCGAAGACATATCGCTTCACCTTTACGAGTGCTTCACTCGACACGATGCAGGAAAACCTTCCGCAGCACGGGCTTCCCGTTAAGCGGATCGCAGGGGCAGAAGGCGCGTACAAGCCTTGATAGCCGTATGTTTGAAAGTATAACCCTTTGAGTTTATGGGCGTCTTGCTGCATTTGCGTGACGCAAAAGCCCGTGCGGAATACCTGCATGCGGCTTTGGAATGTCCGTCGAACGCCTGCAATCCAGCCGTCTACGCGCCATCAAATTCCGTCAATCGAAAATGCCGCAGCGCGTCATTTTCAGGCGCTCCAAACAAGAGTGTTGCGCAATAGCCGCGTCATACCGGCAGCGAGGTCGTGGACAGGATCTCTTTCAACACAAAAAAGGTGCGGATCTGGCGTACGCCGGGCAGCTTGATGATCTCGCCCGCATGCAGCTTATTGAAGCGTTCCAGATCGCGGATGCGCAGCATCAGGAAGTAGTCGAATTCGCCGGCCACCAGATGGCACTCCAGGCAACCGCTGATACCGCGCGCCGCTTCCTCGAAATCGGTGAAGGACTCGGGCGTGGAACGGTCCAGCACCACGCCCACGATCACCAGCGTGGCCATGTCGACGGCGCCCGGTTCCAGTAGCGCGACCGTCTTCTTGATGACGCCTTCCGCCTTCAGCTTTTCCACCCGCCGCAGGCAGGCGGCCGGGCTAAGGTGGACGCGCGCGCTCAGGTCCAGGTTGGTGATCTGCGCGTCATCCTGCAGCACGCGCAGGATGTGGCGGTCGATGCGGTCCAGGCCCGGCGTGGCGGTCATTTGATGCGTCCCTGAAAATTTAATTTCGTTAATGTTTTTATATACGAAATATCCAATTCCCAACAACGCCTATTAATAACTTTAAACACGGAAAACGAATAAATAACGCAATTGACCGCAAATCCCGGCGATTCCTATGATTTCCTATCCGCGCCACCCGGCCGGCCCGGACCTTTTCCTTCAGGAGCCCGCATGGATCTGCAACGATTCCCCCGCCATCGCCTGACCTTCGGCGACACCCCCATCGAAAAGCTCGACCGCCTGTCCGCGCACCTTGGCGGCAAGGTCGAGATCTACGCCAAACGCGAAGACTGCAATAGCGGCCTGGCCTTCGGCGGCAACAAGCTGCGCAAACTGGAATACCTGATTCCGCAGGCGCTCGAACAAGGCTGCGACACGCTGGTGACGATCGGCGGCATCCAGTCGAACCACACCCGCATGGTGGCCGCCGTCGCCGCCAAGCTGGGCCTGGCCTGCGTGCTGGTCCAGGAGAACTGGGTGGACTATTCCGACGCGGTCTATGACCGGGTCGGCAACATCATGATGAGCCGCCTGATGGGCGCCGACGTGCGGCTGGTGGACCAGGGCTTCGACATCGGTTTCCGGCGCAGCTGGGAAGAGGCGCTGGAAGACGTGAAGAAACGCGGCGGCAAGCCTTATGCCATTCCCGCCGGCGCGTCCGACCACGAATTGGGCGGGCTGGGCTACGTGGGGTTCGCCGAAGAGGTGCGCCGGCAGGAGGCCGACCTGGGATTCAAGTTCGACTACATCGTCGTGTGCGCCGTCACCGGCAGCACCCAGGCGGGAATGGTGGTGGGCTTTGCCGCCGACGGACGCGCCGACCGCGTCATCGGCATCGATGCGTCGGCCACGCCGGAACAGACGCGTGCGCAAATTCTTCGGATCGCGCGGCGCACGGCGGATCTGGTGGGGCTTGAGACCGGCATCGCCGACAGCGACGTGGTGCTGGACACGCGCTACGCGTATCCGGCCTACGGCCTGCCGTCGGCAGAAACCAACGACGCCATCCGCACCTGCGCGCGTCTGGAAGGCATGATGACCGACCCGGTCTACGAAGGAAAATCCATGCAGGGCATGATGGACCTGATCCGCCGCGGCGACATCCCTGCCGGCTCGAAAGTCCTGTATGCGCACCTGGGAGGGGTGCCGGCGATCAACGCCTACAGCTTTCTGTACCGCAACGGCTAACGAAGGCTTCGGCGCGGCCGGGTTCGGATCGATGGGATGGCCGGCCGGCGACCTGCGCTGAACCGGCCGCCGCCCTGCTTCGGCCTACTTCGTCTTGGCGCCCGCCTGGAACCAGGCGCCGATCAACGCGCGCTCATCGTCGGTCATGCCGGTGGAATTGGCCATCGGCATGATCTTCGCGACCACCACTTGCTGGTAGACGGCTTGGGCGTGGGTGGCGATCTGCTCGGCCGAATCCAGCCGCACGTTCTTCATCTGCACTTGCGCGCCGTGGCACAGCAGGCAGCGCTGGTCGAACACCTGGCGCACCTGCACGAACCCGACCTCTTTGGACACGGCGGCCACGGCCGGCGCCGCCACCGGCACGGGCCGCATCCAGATGATGGTCAGGCCCAGCACCGCCACGCCCAGCAGCGCGTACGGCAACGGATTGCGCGCATTGCCCAGCTTGAAGCGGTGACGCACCACGAAGAACTGCCGAATGGCCGCGCCGCCCAGCATGATCAACAGCAGCACGATCCAGTTGTACGGATGCGTGTAGGTGAAGCTGTAGTGGTTGCTCATCATGGCGAACAGCACCGGCAGCGTGAAGTACGTGTTGTGCACGCTGCGCTGCTTGCCACGCTGGCCGTTGACCGGATCCACCGGCTTGCCGGCCCGCATCGCCGCCACGTTCTTGCGCTGCCCTGGAATGATCCAGAAAAACACGTTGCCGCTCATGGTGGTGGCCATCATGGCGCCCACCAGCAGGAAGGCCGCGCGCCCCGCGAACCAGTGGCAGGCCAGCCACGAGGCCAGCGCGATGAACACCGCCAACAGCACGCCGACGACGGTGTCGCCATGCTTGCCGCGGCCGAACCAGCGGCAGATGCCGTCGTAGACAAGCCAGAACACCACGAAGAACGCCAGCGCTACCGCCACTGCAGTGCCGGGCTGCCAGTCCATCTTCGTGCGGTCGATCAGATAGGTGCTGGCATTCCACAGGTAAGACACGGTGAACAACGCGAAACCGGTCAACCAGGTGCTGTAGCTTTCCCAGAACGACCAGTGCAGGTGGTCGGGCAGCGTCTTGGGCTGCACCGCGTACTTCTGCATGTTGTAGAAGCCGCCGCCGTGCACCGCCCATTGCTCGCCGCCCACGCCTTTAGCGGCCGACTCCGCGTCGCGGGGCTTCTCCAGGCTGTTGTCCAGCATCACGAAGTAGAACGACGTGCCGATCCACGCGATGCCGGTGATGATATGGGCCC
>Ga0307412_10000173_pt1 | contig 45901 bp, 65 predicted proteins | sample DK1Cmetagenome_3_FD_203823 | JGI IMG/M metagenome (GOLD analysis project Ga0307412, IMG submission 203823) | Maize rhizosphere microbial communities from greenhouse at UC Davis, California, United States - DK15-C-1 | ecosystem: Host-associated > Plants > Roots > Rhizosphere > Soil | place: USA...
CCCTGGGAATAATAAATGTTATCCCCCAGTCGCCCGACCTGTGGAAGACGCGACAGCGTCAGCAGGAAGTTTCCGGTCCAGGCGTAGTCGATCTTCACATCCTTGAGCTGCGGGAACGCCTTGAGCATCTTCGGCCGAATGATCGCCTCGATGTTCGCCGGATCCCTCGCGCCATACACCACGCCGCCACCGAAGATCAGACGCTTATCGCCTGTCAGTCGGTAGTAATCGAGCAGGTAGTTGCAGTCTTCGACGCAATAATCCTGCGGCAACAGGCGATGAGCCAACTCTTCCCCCAACGGCTCAGTGGCGATCACCTGCGTACCGCAAGGCATCGACTTGGCTGCCAGCTCCGGCACCAGATTGCCTAGATAAGCGTTGCCCGCCACGATAATGAACTTGGCCCTGACCTTGCCCTGCGGCGTATACACAACCGGACTGGCACCGCGCTCGATGCGCACCGCTGGTGACTGCTCGTAAATCACCCCACCCAGCGACTCCACCGCCGCCGCTTCGCCCAACGCCAGGTTGAGTGGATGAATGTGTCCGCCGCTCATGTCCAGCATGCCGCCCACATACTCATCGCAAGCCACTACCTCGCGAATACGCCGCTGATCCAGCAACTCCAGTTGCGTATGACCGAAACGTTCCCATAAACGCTTCTGCGACTCCAGGTGGCCCATCTGTTTGGCGGTAAGGGCGGCGAACACACCGCCATCTTTCAGGTCGCACTGAATCTGATACTTCGCCACCCGCTCGCGAATGATCCGCCCACCCTCGAACGCCATGTTGCCAAGCAACTGCGCCTGCTGCGGACCAACGCTGCGCTCGATCACATCGATGTCGCGGCTATAGCTGTTGACGATCTGACCGCCGTTGCGACCCGAAGCACCAAACCCAACCTTGGCTGCCTCAACGATCGTGACCTTGAAACCGTGCTCCAGCAAAAACAGCGCGGAAGACAACCCCGTATAGCCCGCACCGATCACGCACACATCGGTTTCGACATCATCCTGCAGGGCAGGGCGCGACGGCGCCGGATTGGCCGATGCGGCGTAATACGACGCTGGGTAGGATGTGTTCGCCATTCTGGAACCTCTGTTTTATATTTTTTACGAATGCAGCGATCCTACCCGAGATAAAAATCCGCCGCCAGCCACCCCCGAATCTTCGCTGTATCGGCGAAATTAAATATTTTGCATATTCATAGGGTTAGGTGAAAAAAAGGTGTTGACACCCCTTTGGAATTCCGTAGAATGCCGCCTCACAGCAGGCACGTAGCTCAGTTGGTTAGAGCACCACCTTGACATGGTGGGGGTCGTTGGTTCGAGTCCAATCGCGCCTACCAAACAAAATCCGCTCTGCTGGGCGGTCTAGAAGGGCTCACCGAAAGGTGGGCCCTTTTTTGTTGTCTGCGATTTGCAAAACTTTTGCAAAACTTTTGCAAAACCTCCACCTCACAACGCCAATTCGGCCCCCACCTCGACGTACTCAATTGTCTTGTTGCCGTGTCCCTCCTGGTAGTGCCTGGTCATCTTCTCGTCCGCATGGCCCAGCAGCGCCTGGATATACTCCTGCGGGAAATTCTGCTGTTCATACAGCCATGCGCCCAAAGCGCGGATCTCGTGAAAAGTGGGGCGCTCACCGGCGGGCACATGGTCATAAGCGTGCGCCGCGTCCCGCGCCTTACTGAACTCCTTGGTCAGATAATCCGGCGTTACCGACGTCCAGTGATCCTTCGCGTCGATCTGTTCCCGGCGCCGCGCCTTCGGCTTGTAATGGATCAGGTAGGGCGAGACCAGCGGCGAGCGCAGGCACTCGCCGACGACTTCATGCAGCGCTGCACCCATGGTGATCTTCAGGTGAACCGGATTGTCGTAGCCCTGAGTCTTGCCCGGCGACACGGTCAGCGTGTTCTTGTCCATGTCGACCGCCGACTTCAACCAGGTCACGATATCCTCGCGGCGCTGGAGACTGGTCAGTGCCAGGCGAATTGCTCGCTTCAGCCAAGGTGGCGTTGTCGCCGCGTCGATGATCGACTTCAACCCCTCTAGCGTGTGCCGCTGCCGCTTCTTCTCCGCCTCCTTCTTCACCAGAGTCAGCTCGGCATTATTTCGCTCGGCCAGGCCCTTGGCCACGGCAAACGCGAATATCTGCACCCACAGCCCCCGGTGCTTGGTGTAGGCGTTGTTGCTGAACTGGTCCAGATACTCGGCCATAGCCAGCACGTCCATCTGCCCGATCAGCCTATCGCCAAGGTCCTGCCGGTAGCGCTCGATCTTGAATTTGATCTCTTCCAAGGTGCGAGCGGCGTACCCCTTATCTACCAGCCATTCATCGTGGAAGCGCTGGAGCAGGTTGCTGACAGTCGGCAGGCGGTCGCCCGTCAGCAGGGTGAGCAGTGCGCCATCGTCCACAACGAGCGCCGCCAGTTTCAAATTCGCCGCCCGGGCGAGTTTTATTGCCTCTTCTATGGGGCGGTTGATGCTAGTCATCAGGCCGGTGATTGGATTGCGGTACCGCCAATACTTCCCGTTGGGGTAGAGGTTCGGCGGTAACTTCCTGTTTTTCAGTGTGCGCGGCCGGGCAGCCATCAGCCGATCTCCATCATTTGGGCCAGCAGCGGGTCAGTAGAGCCCATCACTGCGGCCTGGACGTCCACAAAATACATCCCGCCTTTCACTTCTCCTGCCACCTCGCCTTCCTCAATCCATTTCTTCAGCTGCTGAACGCTCGGCTTTCCGCCGACGTAGCGCAGCTTCCTGTATTCGCTCACCTCCATAAGCCGGGGGAGCTTGATCGTCATTTGTGCAATGACCTTTGCCATGATGATGCTCCATGCCGCGCGTGGCGGCAGAAGGTGGTGAGGGTTATGCGCTGGCTTTTGCCAGCACCGCGTCGGCCACCGCCATTGCTGCTTGGGCGTCGTCGACGTAGGCAGGATCGAACCCGCCGGCCAAGTGGATGGTTGCTTGGCAGGCGCGCAGGTTTTCTCGGGTGAGTTTCAGCGCGGCGACCAGCTCTTCGTGCAGTCCGCGTTCCTCGCGGCCGATATCCCAGAAGCGCTGGCCCCAGTGTCCGGCTGGCGGCGGATTGGAGTTTTGCGCGCCCATGGCCAGCGCTCCGACCACTGCGTCCAGCAGGTCGCGCTTGTAGGCGTTGTCGCCGTCGATGCTCAGGCCGTTATGGCGCAGCGCGTCGAGGGCGTTGTTCAGGTTTGCCTCGGGCGATGGCAGCACCAGGTCGAAGTCGGCCTTGCCGGGGTGGCACACCACCAGGAACATTTGGCAGCCGAGCGACAGGTGCTGGGCGATATCGGAGATCGCATCGATCGCCACATCACGCAGCAAGGATTTTTTGTCAGGCATAGGAATTCCTCGCCCGCCATTCACCGGCAGGCTGTAGGTGGATTGGGGATTACATCAAGGTGGCTAGATATGCCTCTGCGATTTGCCGTCGCAGATCTTGACGCTGGGTAAGATTGATCAAGTCGAGTCGAAGCAGGCGGTTGGTCCATCTATCGCATTCGCGGAAGAAACGATTTCTGGACTTGCGAGTTGCCACTGGGGCGATAGCAATCATTGCTTCAGTAAACTGTTTCATGAGGCTTTCCTTTTGGGGTGAGCCTCAATGGTCAATGCATCGAACTGTCGGTTTCCCGACTATATTTCTCTGAATCCGCTCATGGCCTAGGCCCCCTATACACAAGCCACGCCATGTAGAGCAGGGGGAGGATCATGGCTGTGGCTCCCTGCCCATGGCGGCGTCGATCGTGCTGTCCACGTTCTCCTTGCTGAACTTCACGCCGGTAAACCAAATCGGCGTGCTGAGGTAGAACTGGTGGACGGACTCGCTGTTATCGCGCAGCCATCGATACCGCTCTGCATCGTTGCGCAGCGCTTCGACATGCTCGTGCAGGTTTTCGCCACGCTTCAGGCCCAGGCTCTCGCGCAACGTGTCGCGATTCGCCAGGCACGCCTCGCCGATTGGCTGGAACTCTATCGCCTTGTCTAGCTCACCCCGGAGCCGGTCGATTTCTTTTCTCAGGCGCATCGCGCAGGCGTATTTCATGCCGTTGCGGGCTTGGTTCAGGTCGTCAATCAGGGTCAGGACAACATCTGGCGAGCATTCCTTAAGAAAGGTCTCGTCGCGACCGAGCAAGCCCGCGTCTTCAATCATCCCAGCCCAGCCGTGCGAGCGGATCACCTCGTCGCGGCAGCCTTCGGCCAGCCGCTTCAGTTCGGTGTAGTCGGTCATGGCGTCACCTTGTGCCGCACCCACACGCAGATAGGGCCGTCGTCGGTATCGTGGATCGAGAAGAAAACCAGCCTTCGCCGGCGGGTTTAGTCGGGTGCCAGGCAACACAGTCAGCGATACCTTCAGCAAGCCAAGACGCCTGCAACTCCTCGGACGCGTCATATTCGAAAGCCAGTTCGCGAACTTCCAAGCCGCGCGAGTCAAACCAGGCGTATGGGATCAACTCGTCTTCGGTAGATGGCCAGGCTGGGTGGGTCCAGCAGCCAGTTGCGTCACGATCAACTGGCAACGGCTGGATCAAAACATTTTCTTCAGACATGACTTCGTCCTTGCCGCTATAGCGGCTGACTTTGAAGGGGGGTTACAGCTTTTGCGGGAGGAGTACAGATGTACTCCTGTTGTTATTTAGCTAATCAGCAAATCGTTGCAAGGTCATTGAGTAGGTCATCTACGCGAGTGCTAGGCCGACGCCGTGGATGATGCTTCAACCCTGATCGATACAGTCAGTGGTTTTGTGGACAACTGAATCCTTGATGGCTTTTTGCCCTGCGTTGGTGTTTTATGGCGACCGCACATCACGCGCATGCTTGACTGAGGGGCGAGGAATGAATTGGTTTGAATTGCAAGCGGTTGAACTCGACTATAAAAATCTTATGGGTTCATGGCGTAATGGTGAACTCACGCCCTATGGGTGGCTTGGGTTTTCGTTTTCAGAAATACACTGGGGGCTTTATGTTGTTTTCATTGGGTTGAGTCTTTTTTGTGTGAGGTGTATATATGTGCGAGCCAGCACATTTGAAGATCGCATCGCAGGTTATTGTAGAGTCGCTATAGTTTTATTTTTTGTTTTGTTTTTATATGCTTGTTATGTGGTTGGGTTATTATGGAATATTCCATTAGTAAGCGTGCCTAGCCAAGTGCGCGAGGGTGTTTTTGGAGATAGCTTTGGTACACTGAACGCTTTGTTTTCTGGCTTGGCTTTCTCTGGCGTGCTAATTACCCTTCTGTTTCAGCGTAAAGATCTTTCTGAAACAAGAAGCCAAATCGCGCGTCAGCAAATTGAATCTCAATTTTACAGTATGCTCAACCAGCAGCAGGAAATTGTTAGAAACCTCGATTTGCAGAAAAGAGATACTAATGACGTGATTGCTCGAGGTCGTGATTGTTTCAGAGTGTGGGAAGATGCACTGACTGAAGTATATAAGATTTGCTTAAAAAAGAAAATTGCCAACCCTCATCGATTGGCTTATCAAGCAATTTATCTAAGCGGTAGAGCGGACCTTGGAGTGTATTTCCGGAGTTTATATTCTGTGTTCCGATTTATTGATGAGTCTGGGCATCAAGATGCAAATAAATTTGGCGTGGTTGTTCGATCTTTGATTTCAGACTATGAGCTTGTTTTACTATTTTATAATTGCCTATCCGAAAGGGGGGTGGGTTTTAGTAAGTATGTCTATCGATTTGGCCTGTTTGATAATTTGGATGATAGCCTTCTTTTGAATCCTGAAGATATAAATTTGTTCACTTACGAGGCTTACGGAAGTAATCAGTATCTCATTGGGAAGTTAGAGGTCGGGCCGCCTGATAGAAGCGAATAGTTTCCTTCTGATAAGAACACATTTTTGAATATGGGATGCCAGGGTGGGCAGCGCCGGAATTTTAAAACGCGGCGCGTGCTGATCCTTTGCTGGAAGTTTCAGAGAGTCCTAACCGCAACTCTCTCGGCTAGTTCGGTTTGGAATCGTGTTTAATCTGTTTACGCCTTCCGATACCGTATCCATCGAATAGGTGGGTTGTGCTGGGCTCTCGGTTTTGTCGCACGCCCTGGTGAGTTATAGCCAGTCGTCGCGCCGGCTGCTGATATCGTCACGACTGATATCGGTAAAATTTGGACACAGATAGTCCTCTCCGGTCCATGCCCGGGCGGTGGAGTGGGAAGGGGGTACCTAGCAAATGGCCTTCATGCGATCATCCAGCAGAAGATATGAGCACCATGGGGGCTTGGCGTGAAAGAATATATTCGTCCGTTACATGGTTTTTGGCTGGCATCTTTATTGCCATTAATCGTAGCGCTAGGGCTAGCTCTATATTTCTATAGACTAAAATTTGGAGGCGAACTTTCAGGTGTTTCTAGTGATTGGTCCAATTTCGGAAGCTATATCGGTGGTATTTTTGGTCCGCTTGTCTCGTTCGTGACTCTTGTGGCTGTTTTGAAGACTGTCTTTCTGCAGCGTGAATTGTTAAATGCTCAGCAGAAAGAGTTCGATCGAATGAATGAGTTGCAAACGAGGACATTCGAGTCTCAACAGTTGCAGGTGGAACGCTCTGCGCGGGATAGTTTGGTTGTCCAAATCGCCGCCGCCCAAGAGTCCGCGGTTAGACTAATTGAGATGAGAATGCATATGCACGAGCGTGACTTTGATCGGCAGCATGACCTGTCTTTCAGGTACCGGGCTGAATTTGAAGCAAATATGACAGAGGAGCAATACGAAAAGCTTAAACGTATGGTTGACCATCGAAACAAAGCGAGGGAGTCTGTAGATTGCCTATCGAAAGTTGCATTAGATATATCGCTTGCTGAGTTTCAAAGCGTCATGGAGGTCCGTGAATTTCTTGCGGAAGGTATAAAAGCGGTGTATGAAAAACTTGACCAGGCATACCCTGGGACCCTTAAGCAAATATTGTAAAAATCAATCGCCGCAGAAGCAGTCGATGTCTTCGGCGTAGCCAAAGGCATCCATCTGGCCTTTGTAGTTTTCGGCATACCAGGCTAGATGGGCATATTTCGGGCGGTCCATGCGGAACACCTGATTGAATTTTTCCTCGGCCCCGGACCAGAAGATCACGCGCTCCGGCTCTGCTTGGATGGCTTTGAATAATTTGTCTTCACCCTTTTTCCAGCACAGGTCACAGTTGCCAAGATCTGAATCCATGCCTAGGTCGAAGTCCTGTGATAGCCAGAAGGCGGCCACGTCTTCCTTGGTGGTTCCGGCTGTGTAGGAGGGGCAGACGTTGTCCCACCGCGTGCCGCCCTTTGCGTTGGCGGCCATCATGCGGTGATAGCGGCCGGGCTCGTCCTTGCGGATACCGATTACACAATCCCACTCGTTGTAGCCCAGCGCACGCATATGCTTCTCACCGATTTTGATCTTTAGGTAGGCGGTACACATGTTGTTCGAGAAATTCGGTAGGACTGGCGCCAGGTTCTTCTCTGCTTTCCGGTAGGCTGCGTAATACTCAAGCATCATGGTGAACGGCTCGCCGTTGCGGCTGGCCGTTTCGAAGTCCACCAGCTTGTACCAGGGCGCGTCGTCCGGCTGGCCGTACACCCGGCACCATTCCATCCAGACAATGTTCACGCTCCAGCGCTTAGCTATCTCGTCGATGAAGACCAGCGTCTCCTCGCGCTCTTTGCCAGTATTCTGGAAGAACAGATGAACATCCGGTGGCATCACGCCGCCGTGGGCTTCGAGGATCTTGTAGACCATGTGGCCGCTGGTGCGACCACCGCTGATGCCGATCTGGGCCGGACCCTGGATCAGATAGGGATTCATGTTTACTCCAGACAGCCACCGGCCTAACCGGTTGGCGTGATAGGTATTGATGGGCTATTGGTTAATAGATCGGCAATCACGCCGATGCTAGGAGGTGGCTTATGGGAGGAAATAGTGGCAGTGGTGGAGATGGTGGCGGAGACATTTATTGGCCTTGGAGCACTCATCCAGTTCCGTTTCCACTTTCAAATGCCCCGGTATCAATCAAGGATCTAATCGGCAGGAAGTTCCGGGTAGTGCGTCAAGGTGATGTTGTAAATCAGGAGATTGACTCAGGACGCGTGACAATTTTTCTTAGTAAAGACAATAGGATCGAAGAAATATACTGTGACCCCGACCTTCCACGTAAATAGGTTCGTTTCATTTACCGCCCTGCTTGAGGGGATACTCTTTGCGGTGCAGGGCTTCTAGTCAGTTAGTTGTTGAAGGATTCGTCGTCCGATCCAGCGAACGACGGTGACCGCCTTGCTGTTGCCGATGGCCTTGTAGCGAGGCCCGTCCGGGCATTCCTCGGCGGGCTTGCCACGCCAGGGGATCAGCGTGTAGTCGTTGGGCATGCCCTGGAGGCGTTCGCATTCTCGGGGCGTCAGGCGGCGCACCGCGGTGCCAATCTGCGCAACCGACATTCCCTGCCCAACCTTGCCGCCGCTACCGCTTAAAGCGCCGGTGATGCTTCCGTTGCCCGCCTCGTAACGAAGTTCAGCGCGAGAGTTCTCCGCAAACGCGGCAACTATCAGATGGCTGTGTCCGTGGTTGGCGTCCTGATGACTGCACCCGTGGAGTCGGCCGTAACTCGCATCGATTGGCGGTACCACGAAGAACGTCTCGCTTTCGATATCCAGGCGGCTGTCCTTCGCGGTGAGCGTAGCGGCCAGTTCGATCGATCCGTCCAGGCTATGGCCGCCGAACGCTGGGATGCCGCCGAACATGCTCACCGCAGGCCCTTCGTCTCCCTCACAATTCACGCAGCCGTACGGCCCGAGTTCTTCGCCGAAGATGTGCCCGCATCCGCACTGCAGCGCAGGGCCGAAAGGAGCTGTTCCGGTAACGTCTTGCCCCTGGCCTCGGCTCGGCGCAGTATCCCGGCGCAGGCCTTCTCGCTCAAAAAGTACCTCGGTGGGATCGAATCCGTCTCGAGCACTTGCGACAACGAACACGCGGCGGCGTCGTTGGGCCAATCCGAAATATTGGGCGTCCAGGACCCTCCACGCGATTGTTCTTTTGGGTCCATACACACAACCAGCGTTCGGCCATTTCTTCCCTGAAGGCTGCAGTTCGCAGTCTTCCCCAGCAAGCGCGCCAAGAAAGCATCCGAAGGCGTTGCCTTTGTCACTGAGGACACCGGGGACGTTCTCCCAGACGATGACGCTGGCGGGCTTTCGCTGGCCGGCGCGAACATAGTCAACTGCATCTGCAAGCTCCACGTATTTAATGGTGAGGGCGCCGCGGGGATCGGTGAGGCCTTCCCGCATCCCGGCCACGCTGAAGGCCTGGCATGGCGTGCCGCCGACCAGAACCTCGGGCGCTGGGATCTTGCCGGCCAGGGCCAGGGCCGCCAGGCGCGTCATGTCGCCAAGGTTCGGCGTGTTGGGGTAGTGGTGGGCCAGGACTGCCGACGGGAACGCCTCAATCTCGGCGAACCAACTGGCGCGCATGCCGAACGGCTTCCATGCAAGCGTTGCCGCCTCGATGCCGGAGCAGACCGAGCCGTAGGTAATTTCCATGCGGGATCCTCGCCGGTTGGCGTGATTCGAGTTTGTGGGCTATTGGTTGATGGCCCGGCATGAGGCCGGTTAGGAGTTTCGAATGCCAAACCGATCAGAGTCGTATCGTGGTTTCATCCAGCGCTATCCCCGCGCTGACTTCACGAGCCAGGTTCACGAAAGCGGGCGCACTTCGGAGATTGCAATCGGCAAGCTGCACGACATTGTCGAAGCGATGTTTGTTGGTATCTACAATCAGGACGGCAGCGTCGTGGCAGAGCAGCACTTCGACGAGCAGACGCTGAGAGAAAACCTTGGCGTGATAAGAGTTTTGCCTGAGGCAGCGCTGAAGATTGGTCGACAGAATGCCGAACGATTTGCGGGGCCGATCAAGACTGGTTTTTGATATCACGCTTCAATGCCGGTCGCGGCGAACGCTTCAAGCTGCCGCGACCACTTTTCCTTAATGACCAATTCAGATCGCGACATGCTAACGAAGCGTTCCGACTCGGCCGCTGGCGCGCCTGCCAGATTGATGATGAAAGTCGAAACCGTCTCCTGCCATTCCTCGAAGCCGTGGCGCTCGCTGAGAACCTGAAGCGCATCATCGAGCGCCTTTGAAACAATCAGCGTGCGCTTCTCGGCGCCGATCCGATCGAGCAGCGCCTTTTCCTTGGCTCGCTTGTCCTTCTGCAATTGCGCATTGCTCTTGGCCATGGCCTACCTCTTCAATTCCGCTGGCCGGCAAATAACGCCGGGGTCTGTCGTTTTTACTGTCTAAATGATCAGTTGTGGCGCCTGGCCGCTACATGGTTTATTTCAGGGCACATTTACCCAATGGAGTTGGAAGATGGCCTGGTACAAATATGATGCAGACGTTCAGAAGAGCGCTTCGAAAGCATATGACGAAAAATTCAAGCCAGGAGAGAAAGCCAAATGGCACGGAATTTATAAGTGCATCAATTGTGGCGACGAAATAGCCATCGCCCAAGGCCATACCCTGCCTGCGCAAAACCATTACCAACATGCTGCTGGTAAGCCAATCATCTGGCGCCTGTCCGTATATTCTGAGCAAAAAAAGTAACGACCCATTCACTGAACGCCCGCCATTTTGATTGGTCGCTTTATGGCGCCCCTGGGAACTTGATGTTGTTCTCTCGAGCGATCAGGCGGGCGCGCTTCGTTGCCATGCCCATTTCCGTTGCCGCCTCGATCACGGTCTTGCCTGCTTCGGCCAGCGCCTTCAGCTGCGGAGCCAGCTTGTCTCGTTCGGCGCGCAGCTTCGACGCGTGGGAGCTACCAAACATCGCTTCACGCTCACCACTCACGCCAGAGGCGACATGCTCGATCGTCTTGCCGGCGCCGAAGAACTGATCCAGCTGCTGGTTCAGGTTATCGATCAGTTGGTCGCGCGGGTTGGGTTGCGGCACACCGATCATTCCAGGTCACCCGAAAGCGTGACCTTGATGCCGTCGGCGCGCGACTCGAGCTGCTGGGCGAAGTTGACCGCCTCTTTGTAGCTGAAGCGGAAGCCCCGCACCTTGCTGGTCGCGAGTTCCACGATGTGGTACGCGCTTTCACCTTTGGTGACGACCTGATAGCGGATCTTCTGCACGGGTGGCTCCTTGCCAATCAGGGCGTAGAACTCGGCGGTGGCTATGGTAGAGCGAGCGTGCAGGGCCGCGACCCCGTCGACTCGCTGTTGAATGGATGGATGCATGGCGATTCCTCGTTGGGGTTGCGTTTATTCGTCAGCACTCTGCTCGCCTGCCGTTCGCCGTGGGGCGCAGGGGAGAGTGCTGGCGGATAAAGGCGGTCCTGAAAAAGCCCGATCGGGACCGGGCTTTCGATTCGCTTCACAAACGCCTCCGTATGTGAGCGCTGGGCGCCTTCGTTGGAAGGGCTTGAGGTTGGCTATTTCATGGCGGTCATCCTCCGTTGTTCGCTCACTGGGCAGGCAGTGGCCAGCTGTGAATCCGCATCGGAGTGTGGTCGTGAAGGCTGGGCAATCGACCCCTATACCGGGCGTCGAGGTGGCCACCCCGCTGTTTGCTGGCAGCTCATCCGATCAAACTCCGATGCGGCCTGGTGCTGGGGAGTACCAGGTGCTCGGGCCCGGGTTTGCACCGGACTTCCACGTCACCATTACTTTTATATGGGGTTCATACGTGTAGTTCGCCCATTTCCGTAGGCTTTCGCCATCCCGCTGCCCACTCATGGAATGGGCAGAAGTGATGCGCTAATAACGTTTTGCCACTACTTCGATTAGAATTTGTCCACCCCCCAAAACAGAGGTACATGGATGTGAAACGTGGACTTGGTGCTTTCGCTTTTCTTCTTGCTGCGCTTGCCGCATCAAACTCTTTCGCTGATGAATCCGAGCAGTCGGTAAACAACGCTTTCACCGTGTGCCAGATGCTGGATAGCACCGGCTCATTGACCGAGCCATGCGATGTTTCAGGCTGGAACAGTTCGGTGATTATTTCGGTGGACGCGTCTCCAGGTGAGGCACGAAAACTATGCCCATCCATCAAAAAGATGCTGCAGAACAACAACATGAAGTTCGGCCCGGGCTGGACTATGAAAGTCACTTCCCCGTACAGCGGCGATAAAGCGATCGCCACCTGTCCTCTCTAACCTTCCGGCTTCGTTTCCGAGCAGCCCTCGCTAGAAGGCTGCCCGGTGATATTTCATTTCTCGCTACACATCTGCCGGAGTCCTCTCTCTGCCCGCTGCCGCTACTGGCGTCACATCGGGTGGCTGTGTAACTTCGCGTGCTCGCATGTGGGAGCCCGGCCAGTTCCATCGCTGGCATGGAGATCGAAGTTTGTGTTTCGCACTGTTCCCGTTGCCGGGGATCGATCCGCGAAGATTCCTTACTGTTAAAGAGCGGCGGGTCTGGGGAGGCCCTGGCGAGCCGCTTCGGCGTCTCGATGAATGTAGTTAACCATCGGTATATATCGTCGTCAATACCGATGGTTAATTTAATTTCGAAAGGTGTACGATATGCTCCGCTTAATACTGGATGTGCATACAGTTGTAAGGGGGTTTTATGAGCGAACAAAAAGAACAGGAACCGCGCGGACGGTACGAGATGGCGGGGATAGATCGGCTTGGGCTGAGGGTGTCGAACATGATCAACCACCCGGTCGCGCAGATTCAGCGTTGGGTGACGATCCATCGCCTGGACAGCGATGGCCATCGGGAGTGGGAGGAGGTGATGGGCCTGCTATCCGAAACGGACGGTATAGACATGACGCTCAACGACGATGAGTCGGTGACGCTTAGGTGGGAGGCTTGCGCCGATGAGGATCGGCCGGTGGAGGTTATCGAAAGGGTAGAGGAGCCAGCGCCCTTCTGACAGGCAAAGAAAAGCCCGGCGATGGCCGGGCTAATCTAGAAGCTTGTAAAATTGCGCCTTTGTAACACCCGCTTGAAGACTCATCCATTTTATGAGGTCTCCATGAAAAGGTGCCTTTGGCTTATCTACCGTCACCTTGCGGAAGGGAGGGCCAGGATTCACCCATTGTTCATGGCTTCCTTCCTGATTCCGAAAAACAAAGCCCAGTTTCCTTAAAACGCTTGTTACTTCTTTGTAGGTCAGGGGGCGATGCCTTCCGAAGCCCATTCCGCATCCTTAGCAAACGATTTGAAGCGCCGGCTCACTGAAGAAGCGTACGTCTCGGCGCCGAGAAAAACGGCGCATGAACGAGTAAGCGACTGCTTTCACCTCGTACTGCAGGCGAGTAGAAAGTGGGGCACGACGGCCGAGAAGCTCAACGGCGTGCTCTTTGTCCACAGTCAAGGCCTCTACGATATAGGACTTGATTTGAGCTTCAAGCTTTTCCTTCGCTTGTTCGAAGCTCTCGCCCTGGGTGGCGAGGGTGAACTGCGGGCATGCTGCAATCCACAAGCCGTCTTTTTTCTCTGCATAGCAACGGAGAACGAAAGGGTTGTTAGACATGGCGTGAATCCTCTGATGAAACGATCTGTCAATTCTCCAAAATCCTTGGATCATGACGAGCAGCGATTATCGATACCTATGTGGATAAGTCAATTAAATCCCGCGACACGAAATACAAATTCACAAAACGTGTCGCGTACCGACGACTATAGCTCAGACGCAGGCCAGACAGGTCGGTTCCCTTATTGTTTCGGCCGATGAGGACAATTCTAAATGGCTATAACCTAAATACTACGCGACGTATGGCGAATGTCTTACACGAAAGGCTTGGCGGCTCAGACCAGATTCGCGTTCCAAACCAGCAACACTCGCGCCTGGATGTAGGTTTCTTCGGCGCGAATCGTCCGTGCCGGATGCAGTGCGTTATCCGAAATCATGCTGAGCTGATCTTCACCAATCCACTGGAGCCGCTTGATGTACAGGTGGCCATCCCAGGTGAACATGTAAATCCCATCCCCAACGAACTCCCGGATGCTGATATCCACGAGGAGCGGGTCACGGTGCTTGATGGTAGGCGCCATCGATTGGCCCCAGCCTGTCACCATCTTCAGATGGAAGTGTTCTTTGAACTCGACGCCCATCTCGCGTAGATGCTGAGGGCTTACTCGAATGTCCTGAAGCATTTCCGGATAGTCGTGCGGAACCTGCCCGCCGCCCATGGCAGCACGGATATCGTAATGGGCAATCCATACCTCATCACCCACCGCACCTGGCCGGTAGTAATCCAGCTCGATTACGCCGCCGGCATCATCAGCCTCGGCGGCAGCCAGCAGACGTCGGCGAGCATTCTCAGAAAGGTTTTTTCCGCTGCGACTCAGCATGTCGCGGACTACATCGGCTGCTGACCCGCCAACGGTGTAGCTGACACGCTCCTCCCGTACAACCGGCGCGCTTGTCATATTCTGAATTTCTTCAGCCAGGCGAGGACTGAACGCTTCGACTGGCTCCTCAATAAGGCGAGCCAAAACCGCTGCGAATTGGGCGTTGAGCGGGTTGATTCCTTTGAAATAGAGATTCACAGCAGCCGGTGTCATACCGGCCGCATCGGCGATTTTCTTCTGACTCAGCTTCAGCTCGTTCTTCTTCGAGAGGAATAGCGCGTGCGCGGCCTCGCACTCGGCCAGGCGGTCAGGAGGGAGGATTCGTTTTTTCGTCATCGCGCGAATGTATACCAACGGTTAAAAATAAGAAGAAACCATCGGTATTGATTAAAAATTAACAGATGGTTAATATCGGCCTCATCTACAACCGAGGCTTGATCATGACCGAGACCCCCCTCGACAAGTTCGTGGCTGAAAAAGGGCAGTCAGAGGCTGCACGGCTTCTTCGTGTCACAGCCCCTGCAATTCATAAAGCACTCATTGCGAAACGAGATATCCGCGTCCTTGAGCTTCCTGATGGGAGTTTCCAGGCAAGTGAGCTGCGGCCGTTCCCTTCGCAGAAGTCGGCTGCTTGATCGGCTGAACAAATCATCGCTCACGCTTCGCTGGGCTTCTACGGAAACAAAATCGAGGTTTTACGAATGGAAAATTTCTTGAGGGCTTGCCACACCACCGTCAAGGAAAGCGGGGCAGAGGAGCTTGCGGGGAAAATGTGCCTGGCCCACGTGAGCCTGCTGCAGCGATCCAACCCCGATAACGCTGCGCATCACCTGACCATCGAGCATCTGTTCGGCATTTTGCTGCACACCGGAGACATGCGGCCGCTCGTTACCCTCGCTGACCAGTTCGGCTTTGAGCTCGTCGCTCGGGAGAAACCAACCGCCAAGCCGTTGATGGTCGCGCTGGGTCACCTGTCCGCTGAATGTGGAGATGTGGGTCGACTGATATTCGATGCCGCTGCTGACAACCACATTAGCCAGCACGAGAAAGCCCAGGGCGAGAAAGCCATTCAAGAAGCCATCGAGGCGCTTCACGTACTTCGTGAATCGCTGAAGGCGGCCTGAATCGTAGGCATAAAAAAACCGCCTGGCAGGGCGGTCCTTTCAACAAAGCAATAACTCAGTGGGGCCATTATGAACATCAACACCGCTCCCGGCAATACCCGCCATGTCGCGACACTTTTGGGACCATCGCAAAAGGTGTCGTGTCACACCATGTCGTCACGCGAGATCGCCGAACTCACCGGCAGCAGCCACGACAACGTCCTTAAAACCATCCGCGCTTTGGTCGCGAAGGGTGTCGTTTCTTCAAACGATACCCCCTATGTCCACCCGCAGAACGGCCAGGTCTATCGTGAATTCCTGTTGACCCAGCGTGACACCCTGGTGGTGGTCTCGGGTTACAGCGTTGAGCTGCGCGCCAAGATCATTGATCGCTGGCAGGAGCTGGAAGCGCAGGTCGGACAGTTCCAGATCCCGGCGACCTACGCCGAGGCGCTGCAAGCTGCTGCTGATCAGGCCCGCGACAACCAGTTGTTGCGTCTGGTGATCCTGGACCAGGAACCCAAAGTCGCTGCCATCAAGCGCCTTGCCGCTGCCGGCGGTGCGATCTGCATCACCGATACCGCCAAGCAGTTGCAGGTCCAGCCGGCGAAGCTATTCGCCTGGCTGGAACAGCACCGTTGGATCTACCGCCGCAAAGGCTCAAGGCGGTGGGTCGCTTATCAGCCTCGCATCACCTCCGGCTACATGGTCCACAAGGTCACCGCGTTGAAGCCAGACCGAGAGACCGGCATCGAGCGCGCCGCGTTCGACCCAATGATCACCCCCAAAGGCCTTGCCTACTTGGCCGAAAAGAATATCGGAGCCTTGCTGTGAGCGTTCAAGCAATGTCGTGGGCGCTGTCGTTGCCCGTTCAAACCCTGAAGGATTCCAGCGCCCGCCACGTGCTGCTGTGCCTTGCCAACTATGCCGGGTCCAACGGCGCCGGCGCCTTTCCATCGGCCACCACCCTGGCCCAGGACACCGGTCTGTCCGAGCGCACCGTGCGTTACAAGCTGGACGTTCTGGAAGAGTCGGGTCTGATCAAGAAGGGCAACCAGGCCATTGCCGCGGTGCATATCGATCGCCATGACCGCCGCCCAGTGGTTTATGACCTTCAGCTTATGCGGGGTGCAATTCCTGCACCCCGTACAGAGCGGGGTGCAGATGACGCAACGGGGTGCAACTCACAACAGAACGGGGTGCAGCCTGAGACAGAGCGGGGTGCAGAATCTGCACCCAATACGTCAATTAACCATCAAGTAACCGAACAGCAGCTGCAGCGCGAGATTTCCGATGTGGTTGCCGAGCAGGACGGCCAAGCCCTCAGAGGCACCGATTCCCGTCAACGCTTCTCCATGTTCGCCGAGTGGGCCTATGAACCCAAGCAGCTGGAAAGCCAGCTCAAGCTGATGGGCCTGAAATTCGAGGCCGTCACCGATGAAACGGTCGGCTCGTTCAAGGGTTTTTTCATCGCCAAGAGCGAAACCCGCGACTCGGACAGCGGGTGGTGCTACCGCCTGGCCAAGTGGATCAAGCGTGACAGCGCCGTGAAGCGCGGCGAGCCTGCCGACGACATGGACGGTTCCGGCGACTGGACTGCCAAAGGGGTGCGCCTGTGAAAACCGCAACCCACGTCAGCGAACTGATCGCTACCCGCCGAACTGATGTGACCTACCAGCCGCCAGCCGATCCGGTTGTCGCTGTAGTCGACCCCGCGACGAAGGCGGTGATCGACGACCTTTTCCTGCGGCTGCGTGGGGCGTGCGGCGCCTGGCGCCAATCCTGGTCAACCGAGGCGGTCATGAATGCCGCCAAGCTGGAGTGGCTGGGCGAGTTCATGCGTTCCGGGATCACCCGAATGGAGCAGATCGACCACGGCATGCGGGTACTGAGCGCGAGCAAGGTCGCATTCGTCCCGGCGCCCGGGGTTTTCGTCAGTTGGTGTTTCGCGCCTGAAGGCCTGGGCCTTCCGAGTGTGGAGAAGGCTTACGCCCAGGGCCTGCGCAATTGCCACCCGGCGATGCGCGCCTCGGCAAAGTGGATGCACCCGGCCATTTATCACGCCACGGCCGCCGCCGGCTTCCACAGCCTGCCGCTGCTGTCCCGTGAACTGGGTCTTGCCAGCTTCGAGCGGCACTACCTGGCCCAGTGCCGGAAGATTTGGAAAGGCGAGGCTCTGGGACCGATCCCAGCCGCCGAGCTGGCTGCACCCCAAGCAAAGCGAACCCCTGAAGTTGGCAACGAGGCCCTGGCCAAACTGCGCGCGACCCGCGCCGGAGCATCCCAATGAGCGCATTAGATACCCAGGTGGCCGGTGGTCATTACAAGTCACTGAAGATCCAGCCGATCGAATATATCCATGCCAACGGAATTCCTTTTGCTGAAGGTAGCGTGATCAAGTACGTGACGCGGTGGCGTGACAAGGGCGGCCTTGCTGATCTGGAGAAGGCGAAGCACTTCCTCGAGCTGCTGATCGAGCTGGAGCAGCGTGCGAGGGGCCTGGAATGAAGGTGAGCTCGAAGAAACTCAGGGCCTCGGCCAACGGCCAGGACTGCACCGTGCGTATGCCGGGCGTTTGCAACCACAACCCAGAAACCACCGTCCTGGCGCATCTGCCGTGTGGGCAGAAGGGCATGGGCATGAAGGGCTTCGGCACCGTCGCGGTGTACGCCTGCAGCGCGTGCCACGATGTCATCGACGGCCGGGCCGCCGGCGACGTTGAGTGGGCGGACATGCCGCGGGCGATCGCCGAAACCCACGAAGCGTTGATCCGGGCCGGGATCCTGACCGTCAAGGGGGCCGCATGAAGGCGTTCGGGTTGAAGCCAAAGCGCGCCAAGGCCATCGACCGCGAAGGCCTGGAGCAGGCCGCGCTGCTGAAGGAGGTCACCCTGCGTTACCCGGCGGCTGCGAAGCTGATCTACCACGTCCCGAACGGTGGACACCGGCACAAGCTGGTGGCGATCAAGCTGAAAGAGCAGGGCGTCAAGGCGGGGGTTCCTGACCTGGTGCTGCCCATGGCCCGCGGTGGGTATTTCGGGTTGTACATCGAGTTCAAGGCCATGCCGCCGTTCGATGCCGCCGTCTCTGCAAGCCAGGACGCGTACATCCAAGCGCTGACCGAGCAAGGCTATCTCGCGATCATCTGCCGTGGGCACATCGATGCGCTCGAAGCGATCCGCGCCTATCTGCTCCAACCGCCAACGAGGGCCGTAGCATGATCACTGTCGCCGTGAAAATTTCCGATGCCGAAATCGCGCGTCAGGCAGCGAACGCAGACGTTTACAGTCTTCGGGACCCGGGCAACCCGGGGCTCTATTTGCGATTTTCCACTGATCGTGCCCGGGGCTCCTGGTATCTGCTGGTCAAACGCCAGTGGTACAAAATCGGTGCGTACCCAGGGCTGAGCGCGAAGCAGATGATTGGGGCGCTGCCTGATATTCGCCTGCGGATCGCGAGCCACGGCGGGGCGGTGGTGTCCGAGTGGGGCAGTGTCGGCGAGGTGCTGGCATGGTTCGCTGAGCGCATGGCCAAGGACCGCAACCTATCCGATAAACGCAAGAAGACGGCCGCCTCGGCGATCAAGTGCCATTTGATACCGCGCCTCGGGGCCGTTCCGCTGGCCAACCTGGACCGCCAAACCTTGGATCGGTTGCTTATGTGGCCGCTTCAGGAGGTGCTGAAGATCGATACGGTGCGCTTGGTGTTCCAGTTGCTGGCTCTGGCCTTTCGCCAAGCGATGGTCCTACGCCTGATCGACAAGAACCCGATGCAGGGCATCAAGTTCAGCGACTTCTCCAAGGCCAAGGTGCGCGTGAAGCCATCTAGGCTGCGTGTCTCTCACTTGGATGAATTGCTTGTGAGCCTGGCTCAGGAGTTCTCGGTGAGGCCTGAGGAGGCATCGCTGGCCCTGCTGATGCTGTGCCATGGAACTCGTCTAGGGGAAACGCGCTTGGCGGAGTGGCCCCACCTGAGCATCGCTGAGCGTACCTGGTTCATGCCGCCGGAGAACACCAAGACCCGAGTTGAGCATTCGCTGCCGCTGACCGAGCAAGTCTGCGCGCTGCTTGCCAAGCACAGGGCCAACCAGCAGGCCGCCGGCTACACGGGCCGCTATCTGTTCCCAGGGCGCAACGGCAAGCCACTGAGCGAGAGCCAGGCCAGTGCAATGTTCCGGCGGATGGGCGGGGGAGAGTGGACCAGCCACGACCTGCGGAAGCTGGCTCGCACGGCCTGGGCAGATATCGGCGTCGACCATCTGATCGGCGAGCTGCTGATCAACCACGCCATGGGCCACAACGTGAAGGTGTACATCCAGTCCGACGTCATGGCCCGAAAGCGTGCAGCCCTGGAGCTGTGGCACGCCTATCTAGACAGCAAGGGTTTTGCCCTGATTTACGGCTACACAGGTGCTACATCTGGTGAATCTGATAATTCGCTAGAAGCCGCGCTGCATAAGGGCTGCGAGGCTGCTCACGAATCAACCGTAGGCGAGGTTTCAAAATGATGATTTTGCTCGATCCGAACACCGGCCTCGCCGTGAACCCTGCCTTCGTGGCGTCGATTCGCCTGGCCAACTACTACCAGAACGATCACCTGGTCATCACCATGAAGGACGGCTTCGAGATCCAGATCGCCAACAACCGTGCCCAGGGCGTCAACGTTCATGAGCTGCACCGCCAGCTGCTGGAGGCTGTATGAAGCGAACCCATGGCCCAGCGCTGCGCCGCCAGCGTAAGTCGATGATGGAATGCGGCGCATGCCGCGGTGCTGGGATTGTTGGTGGCGTGTTTCATGACCTCGACTGTGTCACCTGCGACGGCACTGGCTGGTTGTGTGCCGTCACGGGCAGTCCACTTGCGCTGCCTGAATTGGTGCTCGAGCTCAATCGCCGCCTGCGCGATGCCCTTGCTGAGGTTGGGCGTGCGCGACACCAGATTGGCGGTGCCCAGCAGCAATACAACGAAAACAACCGTCGCGGCGCCGGCGGCACGAACTACACAGGGGATTGATCATGGGCATCTATAAAGACGTGATGAGCACACTCGTTCGGGTGCTGGCCGCCGACAACATCGACAACAGCACAAAGCAGTCTTGGCAAAAGTTGATCGACGCCGAAATCCAGAAGGGCGGCAATGGAAGCTCGCTTTCGCCACGGGATAAATTCGATTACGACTGCTGCCTCTATGCGCTGCTGCACCGTCAGCTCGATCCTGCGCAGTGGGATGTGCTGGTGGCCAAGTATTCAACCCACAAGGCCAACAAGGTGGCAGCCATCGGACGCCTGGTCGCGCGGATGGTTTCGCCGGCTCCCCAGTTGTTCGTCTACAAGGCCTTGACCGCATGGGCGATCCCAAAGATGAAGGGCGTTCAAACTGTCAAGCGCTCGACCGACATGATCGTCCTGCCTGCTGAGTTCTACGACATGAACACCTGGGATACCGAGGGCAAGCCAGAGTCGACGCGCCGGCGCTGGAGGACTGGCATTGCCAAGCGTCTTGAGTCGCTGGAAGAGGCCGCGGTTGTTCATGCGACGGAGATTTTCGACAAAGAAGAGATCTTCATCGACGCCGCTTGACGTAGTGGCGGAATGGTCATAAATTAGCCCCATCATGTCGATCTTGCGCGTTATGAGAGACGACCAAAAAATTCTGAGCCCCGCCACCGTGCGGGGCTTTTTCGTTTCTGGAGTATCGGATGGATCCTACTGACCTCGGTCCAGGCACAGCCACCTGGCTTGGCGGTAGCGTCACTGTCGTACTCGGCGGTCTCCTGTGGTTACGCAAGTTTCTCTCCAAGGATGCCGCTGACCGGGCAATGGATAACGCCGACATCGGTACCGTCCGCCGCTTGAATGAACTGCTCGATTCAGAGCGAACCGCCCGAAAAGAAGCCGAGGCCCGTGCCGATCAATTCGCGAAAGAGCGAAACGACCTGGCTGCCGCTGTCGGCCGCATGGAAGGGAAGATTGAAGCGCTGACCAGCCAGGTCGCCCAGCTCACGGAGCGAGTGACCCTGCAGAGCGACGAGATCAACCGCCTGCGGACAAAGCTTGGAGGAGCTGCCTGATGGACAGATGCGCACTGGAATTCATCGCGCGCCGCTGGTGGAGGCGCACTGAGGTTTGGGCCATTGCCGTGTTGTTGGTAGGTGGTGGCGCGGTCCTTGGATACCAGGCCGCGTACTGGTCTCTCGCGGAGAAGCAGAGCAGCCAAGTGCAGGACATCCGCAACGCTTATGGCGCTGCAATGGGTGAGCGTGACCGGTTGCTGGAGGAGCTGACTCGCAAGACGGGCACCGCTGCTGACAAGGCATCAAAGGCCGCCACCACTGCCGCCCAGGCAGCCGACAAGGCAGATGAGGCTCTTAACCGAGTGAGTCAATAACCATCTGCAGTGAATGCTCAGCCCAACCCAAACAGGAAACAATCGATGCCACCAAGACCGCAGAAGCCTTGCGCTGCGCTGGGGTGTCGTGCGCTCACACGAAACCCCAGATACTGCGATGAGCATGTCGGCTTAGCCAAGGCACAGGCAGAGCGTCAGGCTGCCAAGAAGCGTGAGAGCAGCACACAGCGCCTCTACACGTACAAGTGGCAGAAGGCGAGCAAGGGCTTCCTCGCGCGCTACCCACTGTGTGCTGAGCATGATCGCCAGGGCGAGGTGGTTGCCGCCACAGAGGTCGACCACATCGTGCCCCACAAGGGTGACGCGACGATCTTCTGGAACCGAAACAACTGGCAGTCGCTGTGCCATAGCTGCCACAGCCGCAAGACGGCCCGTGAGGACGGCGGATGGGGCAACCCGAGGCGCTGACCGTCCAAAGTGCCCGGAAACTGGCCTAAATGAGAGAAATTCCCATCCATGGGGAGGGGGAGGGTCAAAAGTCCAGGGCTTTTGCCTTCTAGACCGTCCGCCCAGCCTTTCTTTCACGACCGCGAAATTAAAAAATCAGGAGTTGCGCGATGGGGGGCACCGCCACGGTCGCCGGCCGTGGTCGCAAACCCAAGCCAACGGCCAAAAAAGCACTCGCCGGAAATCCCGGCAAGCGTGCGCTGAACACGGATGAGCCGCAGTTTTCCACGGTCACGAACATCGACCCGCCGGATTGGCTGAGTGATCGGGCGGCCACGATGTGGCGCATGTTGATCCCCGAATTGCTCCGTGAGCACGTCGTCGCGCTCACCGATCTCCACAACGTCGAGGCCTTTTGCACCGCCTATGACAAGTGGCGGATGGCTGAAGAGGCCGTCCAGCAGTTCGGGATTGTTGTTGCGTCTGCCCAGGGCAGCCCCATGAAGAACCCGGCGCTCACCGCTGCGAACGAATCCATGCGCCAATTGGTCACGTTTGGGTCATTGCTCGGCCTGGATCCCTCCAGCCGCTCTAGGATCATCGGCGGCAACAAGCAAACTTCAACCAACGAATTCGCCAAACTACTGAGTTCCTAATGACCAAAGCCGCACACCCCAACGTCGACAAGGCGATGGCGTGGGGGCGGTCTGTTCTGCGCGGAAAAGTGCCTGCCTGCCGGTACGTTCACCAAGCAATTCAACGTCACTTTGATGACCTGACTGCCAGCCGAAAGCGCGGGTTCCGCTTCAAGTTCGATCCGGCAAAGGCTGAGAAAAAGCTCAAGCTGATTCAATTGTTGCCGCACACAAAAGGCGAGTGGGCTTTCAAGCGTCAGCTGATAACCCTGGAGCCGTGGCAGTTGTTTGGCCTGGCTGTGACGTTCGGGTGGGTCAAAAAGAAGGGCGGGCACCGGCGTTTCCGCGAAAGCTACTGGGAGGTGCCGCGCAAGAATGGCAAATCGGTTGTCGCGGGTGGCGTCGGCATCAGTATGTTCGTTGCTGACGGTGAGTTCGGCGCCGAGGTCTACGCGGGCGCGACTACTGAAAAGCAGGCCTGGGAGGTTTTCCGCCCCGCCAAGCTCATGGTCAGCAAGTCGCCCATGCTGGTCGAGGCGGCAGGTATCGAGGTAAACGCCTCGAATATGAACATCCCTTCGGACTTCAGCCGCTTCGAGCCGCTGATTGGCAACCCTGGCGACGGCGCATCACCAAGCTGCGCGATCGTCGACGAGTATCACGAACACCCATCTTCAGCCCAGTACGACACGATGCTTACCGGCATGGGCGCTCGCCGCCAGCCGTTGATGTTCATCATCACTACTGCGGGTGCGGACATCGAGGGGCCATGCTACGACAAGCGTCGCCAAGTTATCGAAATGCTCGAGGGCACGGTGCCCGACGATGAACTGTTCGGCTGGATCTGGACGTTGGACGAGGGCGACGACTGGACCGATCCGAAGATGCTGGCCAAGGCCAACCCCAACCACGGGGTATCCGTCTTCCAGGAATATCTGGAAAGCCAACAGGCGCGGGCTATCCGCTCCGCCAGGTTTACCAACACATTCAAAACCAAGCACCTCAATCTGTGGGTGAGCGCGAAAGCCGGCTTCTTCAACATGGAGGACTGGAAGGCATGCGAGGACACCACGCTGACCCTGGAGCAATTCGAAGGGCAGGAATGGATCGCAGGCTTCGACTTGGCGCGCAAGCTTGATATGAACTCCAGGGCTCGTCTGTTCTGGAGGGTGATTGACGGCAAGACGCACTATTACAGTGTCGCCCCGAAGTTCTGGGTTCCCTACGACACAGTCTTCAACACCGACAACAAGCGCATGTCCGAACGCTTCCAGGCGTGGATACATTCAAAGCACTTGGATGTGACGGACGGCGCCGAGATCGACTATCGGGAAATCCTCGAAGACACCAAGGAGGCCAATCATCTGGCGCCGTTGCGCGAGTCTCCGATTGACCCTCACGGAGCGACAGGGCTTAGCCATGAGCTTGATGATGAGGGGTTCAACCCGATTACGATCACCCAGAACTACACCAACATGTCTGACCCAATGAAGGAGCTGGAGGCGGCCATCACTGCCGGCAGGTTTCATCATGACGGGAATCCGATCATGAGTTGGTGCATCAGCAACGTCATCGGAAAAAACCTGCCCGGCAACGATGACATTGTCCGTCCGATCAAGCAGGGCGATGACAACAAGATCGATGGCGCGGTCGCGCTGATCATGGCGATAGGTCGGATCCTCCTGAAATCGGAGGTTCAAGGATCTGTTGACGACTTCCTTTCCAGACCGATGAGCATGTAATGGCAGACACCGACTACAGCATTGACCTGCGCACCCGCAGCCCATTCTGGGCGCGCATGGCGAGCTTTTTTGTCGGCGGCCGCCTGGTCACTCCCGATAAGGGCTCGCAAACCGGGCCGATATCAGCGTCCGGGGTTGTGGGAGACTCGGTCGTAAACGACGAACGTTCGCTGCAAATATCTACTGTATTCGCGTGTGTCCGGCTGATTTCCAGCGTCACAGCGTGCATGCCTCTGGATGTATTCGAAACGAAGGGCGAAGACCGAACCAAGGTGGGGTTGGATAACCCGCTCGCTCGGTTGCTGAAATACAGGCCAAACGACTTCATGACGGCGTTTGATTTTCGAGTCGCCATGACGATGCAGCTCTGCTATTACGGCAACGCTTACGCACTGATAGAGCGTAACGCGGTGGGAGACGTGATCAGCCTCGTTCCACTGATGTCAGTCAATATGGACGTTCGCCTTGAAGGCAGGAAAATCGTCTATCGCTATCGACGTGACACCGAGTACGCCGACTTTAAACAAAGCGACATCTTCCATTTGAAGGGGTTCGGGTTCAATGGGCTGGTAGGACTTTCGCCCATTGCTTTTGCCGCTAAAACTGCTGGCGTCGCTGTTGCGATGGAAGACCAGCAACGCGACTTCTATGCCAACGGTGCGAAGTCCCCACAGTTGTTGATGACTGGCGAAGGAAAGGTTCTGAACAAGGACCAGCGCGCTCAAGTAGAGGAGAACTTCAAGGAGATCTCCGGCGGCCCGGTCAAGAAGCGGTTGTGGATTCTCGAAGGCGGATTCACTACGCAAGCAATTGGTGTGAGCCCGCAAGACGCCGAAACGATGGCAGCTCGCAAGTTCCAGGTCAGTGAGCTTGCTCGATTTTTCGGTGTTCCCCCGCACTTGGTCGGAGACGTGGAGAAATCTACCAGCTGGGGCTCCGGCATTGAGCAGCAGAACCTAGGGTTCCTGCAGTACGCGCTCGACCCTTACCTCAAGATATGGGAGGGCTGCATCCTTCGCTGGCTTGTAAAGCCGAAAGATCTGGGAGTGATCCACGCCGAGCACAACCGAGATGGCCTGTTGAGCGGTGACTCGACAGCCCGTGCCAACTACTTAAAAACCTTGATCGATACCGGACTGTTAACGCCAAACGAAGGCCGCCGCATCAGCAACCGCCCGAAGCTTCCCGGTGGTGATGTTGCGACCCGGCAATCGCAGAACGTGCCGCTCGATCAACTTGGCAAACCAAACCCCGCCCCTAGCGGGGTTTAGTTTTTCTGGAGCTTCCCAATGTCCAATATTCAAAAGACCTTGGCCTTTGATCAGGTCGAGATCAAGTTCGATTCGTCTGGTAAGACGGGGACCTTCGAGGGTTACGCCAGCGTCTTTGGCGTCGTCGACAGCGACGGCGACATCATAATGCCTGGCGCTTTCAAGAAAGCTCTCTCAGGCCAAAGCCGTCAGGTTGGAATGTTTTTCAACCATCGCACCTGGGAGCTTCCGGTAGGCAAATGGCTGTCGCTGGAGGAGGACAGCAAAGGTCTGCTTACTCGCGGCGAATTGACCCCCGGCCTTTCAATGTCTACCGATCTGCGGGCAGCCATGGAGCACAAGACAGTTGAAGGGATGTCCGTCGGATTCACTGTGCTGAAAGACGACTTCGACCTGATCGGAACGGGGCGAGCCTTCAAAAACGTGCAAGCGCTCCGCGAAATTAGCATCTGCACTTTCCCCGCCAATGAGCAGGCGACCGTCGAGTCCATGAAGAGTCTGGAGTCGATTACCACCATTCGCGACGTCGAGCACTGGCTGAGGGATTCGGCCGGACTTTCAAAGTCGCAAGCCCTGGGTTTCATCGCCCGGATCAAGTCCGCAGTTCGGAGCGATTCCGAAGGTGGCGAAATCACCGCGATTCTCAATCGCCTCAAAACCTTCCCAACTGTAGGAAACTGAACCATGTCCGAATTGGCCCAGATCCAAAAGGCAATCGAAGAAGCGCAAACGAACATGACCCAACTGTTCGAGGCGCAGAAAAAAGAGATCACCGAGACCGGTGCGATCAGCAAGAAACTGCAAACCGATCTCCAGACTGTTCAGGAAGAGCTGACCAAGTCTGGTACTCGACTGTTCGATCTCGAGCAGAAGATGACCAGCGGCAACCTGGATAACCCGGAAACCAAAAAGTCCTTCGCCGAGCAAACCGCGCTGGATCTGCAAAAGTCCTGGGACGGAAAGTCGTCGGGTAAGGTCGACGTCAAGAGCTTCAACAAACAGCTCGGTAGTGGTGCGGGTTCTGCTGGCGCCCTGATTGAGCCGCAACGCAACGCCGGCATTTTGATGCCAGGCCTGCGCCGCCTGACCATTCGCGACCTGCTCGCCCAAGGCCGTATCAGTTCGAACTCGCTGGAATATGTTCGCGAGAACATTTTCACCAACAGTGCAGCCCCGGTCGCAGAGGGCACGCTGAAGCCTGAGTCCAACCTGACCTTCACCAAGGAAACCGCGAACGTCAAAACCATCGCTCACTGGATCCAGGCATCTCGCCAGGTCATGGACGATGCGCCGATGCTCGAGTCCTACGTGAACAATCGTCTGCTATTCGGTCTCGCGCTGGTCGAAGAAGGTCAGTTGCTGAATGGCGACGGTACCGGCGACAACCTCGTCGGCCTGAACACCGTTGCCACCGCATATGACGCAACCCTGAACGTCACCGGCGATACCCGTGCAGACAAAATCGCTCACGCCATTTTCCAGACCAGTGAGTCCGAGTTTGAAGCCTCCGGCATCATCCTCAACCCCCGCGACTGGCATGCAATAGCTCTGCTGAAAGATGCCGAGGGCCGCTACATTTTTGGCGGTCCGGCTGCTTTTGCTGCGAAGGTGATGTGGGGTTTGCCGGTCGTAGCGACCAAGGCCCAAGCATTGGGCACCTTCACCGTTGGCGGCTTCGACCTGGCCTCTCAAGTCTGGGACCGCATGGATGCAACCGTTGAAGTAAGCCGCGAAGACCGCGACAACTTCGTGAAGAACATGCTGACCATTCTCTGTGAAGAGCGTCTGGCCCTGGCGCACTACCGGCCAACCGCGATCATCACTGGTCCTTTCGCCACCGCACCGTAACCGAGGGCGGGGCAGGCAACTGCCCCGTTTGAATCATGATCAAGATTCGCGCGTTGCGCCAGTTTTCACACTATCACGCCGGTAACTTCAGCCAGTTCGAGATCCGAGAGGTTAAAGAAGAATATGCCGAGGCACTGATCGGAATGGAGTTGGCGGAGTACGTCGATGGGCCTGCGGTGGGATCTGACTCAGGCCATCAAAAAGTGCCGCCCAAGAAACCAGGTACTAGAAAATGAGCGTAGCCCTTGCGGAACTGCTCTCTATTGAGTTGATCCGCAAGCATCTGCGCGTTGACCATCTCGACGAAGACGACCTGATCCTGCTGTATGCGGAGTGCGCTCTGGCATGGGCTCTTTGGTATTGCGACAACCCGGACCTGGTCGCTGCTCAGGACTTTCCAGCAAGCTTCAAGGGAGCTCTCCTGCTGCTTATCTCCCACTCGTATGCAAATCGTGAAGCGGTGGTGCTCGGTAGTTCAGGGACGGATGTTGCGACCTTGCCCCTCGGGGTTGAAACGCTTCTATGGTCCTCAAGGAATTTCAGAGGGCCGCCTGATCCTGCTCCTGAAACTCAACCGTAGGGGGAGTCATGGCTTATAGAGATTTGGGGGCGGGCGAGCTGGACCGGCGCATCGTGATCCGCCGGCGCTCCGACCTTCCGGCAAGCGACATGGGCCTCGACTCTGTGATTCTCGAGCCGACACCTCGCTGGGCGAGAATCGAAGCCGTAGGCACTGCTGTTTATACGGAAGGGGTTCAAACTGATAACAAGATCACCCACAGGATATTCATTAGATACATGACTGGGATCACTACCCAGCATGAGATCGTCGAAGGCGGTGTGATCTATCGTGTGAAGCGAAACGCCCAGATGAATGGGCGAAAGCGCTTCACCATCATCGAAGTAGAAGAGCTCGGGCCGGCCAAGGCTGGAGGGGGCATCTATGTCTAACTCCGCCTCGATCGACGGTTACCTACACGTCGAAGGCTTCGACAACTTCGAGCGTGACGCCTTCGACAAGCGAAAGATCCGGGCAGGCATGCGTAAGGTCGGCTTGCTGATCACCCAGCGCGCCCAGATGAACCTGGTGCTTGGCAAAGGCCAGGAGGGATACCCAGTCAATCGGACCGGGGCGACGGTCGAATCGGTCTCCTTCAAGGTGTCCCGTTCCGGCTTCCTGGTGCGGATCTCCCCCACGAAAACGTCGGCCATGGAAGAGTTCTATCCGGCATATCTGCATTACGGCGTGAGGAAGGGCAGGAAGCTCGGAAAGCTCGCTCCAGGCCAAGGCAAAGGCCGTTCCAATCGAAGGGCAAAGGGCGGTAGAGCTGCTGCCCTGGCTGAGCGCGCTGCTGGTGAGTGGCGCATCAAGCCTCGCGACAACTACATGGCTGACGCCCTGCAGGACTCGGCCTCGCAAGTTCAATCGATTCTCTCGGCAGCGTTCGCCGCCGCCCTGGGCTGATCGCTGCCCCAACGGACTCAAGCATGAAACTGAACCCCATCGTTGCCCATCTGCGGCTGACGTGCCCAACCTTTGCCGGTCGGGTCTCCGGCGGTATCGACTGGGATGCTGTCGTTGACAGTGCCCAGCTCGCGCTGCCGGCTGCCTACGTCATCGCGACAGCAGACGCCGCCACGCCGAGCAAGGCGCAGAACATGGTCATCCAGGACATAACCGACCAGTTCAACGTGGTGATTGTCCTGGCAACGTCGGATGAACGTGGGCAAGAGGATAACGACCTGCTACACGACATCCGCGCCGAACTGTGGCGCGCTTTGGTTGGCTGGGAACCTGGCCCGGAATACAGCCGCATCGAGTACGGCAAGGGCGCACTGCTGCACATCAGCCGCGCCCGGGTCGTTTACCAGTTCACCTTCTTCTCGGAATTCCAGCTTGGCCGAAACCGCGAGGGCGATCCGCCGGAAACCTGGCAGGAATACGAGCTGGACGGCCTGCCGGGCTTCACCGGTGCGAGCATCAAAATGGACTGCATCGACCCAGCAGACCCGAACCTGAAACGACCCGGCCCGGACGGGCGCATCGAAGCGCAATTCACTGGAGACGTAACACCATGACCAATCGCATCACTGTGGTGCCGGCCTCTGGCCGTTCTGTGCCCGACCCGGAGGCTGGCGACCTGCTGCCGCCGGAAGGCCGCGAGGTTCCCGATAACGCCTGGTGGCGCCGCCGTCAGGCCGATGGCGACGTAACCCTGAAGGCCGACAAGGCTCCATCCACCAAAGCCGGCGCGCCGGCGAAAGCTGAGGAAGCGCAATAATGGCTATCGGATTCAGCAACATCCCGGCCGATATCCGTGTGCCGCTGTTCTACGCGGAGATGGATAACTCGGCGGCCAACAGCGCATCGTCGGCCATGCGGCGGCTGATCGTCGGCCAGGTCAACGACAACGCGACCAGCGAAAGCATCGGTCAGTTGGTTCTGGTGTCCAGCGTGGCGCTGGCTAAGGAAATCGGCGGCCAGGGCTCCATGCTCGCCGCGATGTACGAAACCTGGCGCAAGGTCGATCCCATCGGCGAAATCTGGTGCCTGCCGTTGCAGAACGACACCGGCACCGTGGCGACATCGACCGTCACCATCACTGGCGCCGCGACGGAAGCTGGCCTGCTGAATCTGTATGTCGGTGGTACCCGGGTGCAGTCGGTCGTGGCCTCGGCGGCAACCCCAACGGTGGCCGCTGCCGCCCTGGCGGTGAAGATCAACGCAACCCCAGACCTGCCTGTCACGGCTGCGGCGGTCGCCGGAGTGGTGACGCTGACCTGCAAGTGGGCGGGCGAAAGCGGCAATGACATCTCCATCGCCATGAACCGCCTGGGCAAGTCAAACGGCGAAATGACCCCGGCCGGCCTCACCGTCGTCACCACGGCAATGGCTGGCGGCGTCGGCGTACCGGATCAGGTGGATGCCACGGCGGCCCTGGGTGATGAACCGTTCGAGTTCATCTGTATGCCATGGTCCGATACGACCAGCCTGAATGTTTGGAAGGACACGATGGATGACAACACCGGTCGGTGGTCCTGGGCGAAGCAACTGTTCGGCCATGTCTACAGCGCCAAGCGCGGCACCATCGGTACCCTGGTGGCGGCAGGCCAGGCGCGCAACGACCAACACGTCACCATCCAAGCCGTCGAGACGGGCGTTCCGCAGCCGGTATGGGTGCAGGCGTCCGCATTGGCTGGGCGCACGGCTGTGTTCATCTCGGCGGATGCCAGCCGGCCTACCCAGAGCGGTAGCCTGCCGGGCCTGGACCCAGCGCCGGCCAGTGAACGGTTCACCCTGACCGAGCGCCAGTCGTTGCTCACCTACGGCATTGCCACGGCGTATTACGAGGGCGGTTACGTGCGCATTCAGCGCTCGATCACCACCTACCAGAAAAACCCCTTCGGCCAGGCGGACAACTCCTACCTGGACAGCGAGACCATGCACCAGTCGGCGTTCATCATCCGCCGGATGCGCAGCGTGATCACCAGCAAGTACGGTCGCCATAAGCTGGCGAGCGACGGCACCGCGTTTGGCGCCGGCCAGCCGATCATCACCCCGGCGGTTGTCCGTGGCGAGCTGATCGCGCAGTACGCCAAGCTCGAGCTGGAAGGGCACGTGGAGAATGCCGAGCTGTTCGCGCAACACCTGGTGGTGGAGCGTGACACGCAGGACCCGAGCCGGGTCAACGTGCTTTTCCCGCCGGACTACATCAACGGCCTGCGCGTCTTCGCCTTGCTCAACCAGTTCCGCCTGCAATACGACGAAGCGGCGTAACCCCGACCCAAGACACCCAGCCCGCCCTGTGCGGGCTTTTTCATTCTGGAGACACAGACCATGGGTCAAAAAGTAGCGGGAACCGTCTACGTCAAAGTGGACGGCGAACAACTGATCATCACCGGGGGCGCCGAAGCCCCGTTGATGGACGTAAAACGAGAAACTGTCTACCCGGGCTACTACAAAGAAGAGGCTATGACGCCTTCTTTGAAAGTGACCGCGGTGCACACGCCGAACTTCCCGATCAAGGCGCTCACCAACGGTCGCGACATGACCGTGACCTGCGAATTCAGCAACGGTTCGGTCTACGTCCTGGCCGGTGCTTACCTGGTGGATGAACCATCGTCAAAAGGCGATGACGGCACCATTGAGCTCCAATTCGACGGCATCAAGGGGAGCTGGCAATGAGTCACGTTCAGAAGCTTCAAGTCCCGATCGAGGCCCACAGCGAGCCGGTGACTGAGCTCACCTTGCGCCGGCCTACCGTGCAGGAGGTACGGGCGATCAAGGCGCTGCCGTACAAGATCGACAAGAACGAGGAGGTCAGCCTGGACATGGACGTCGCCGCGAAATACATCGCGGTTTGTGCCGGCATTCCACCGTCATCGGTCAACCAGTTGGACCTGTCCGACCTGAACGCCCTGAGTTGGGCGGTTGCCGGTTTTTTCATGAGTGCGGCGTCGCAGCCATCAGCGACCTGATTGCAGCCGCCTACGACCTGGCCTGGTTCTGGAAGGTTGATCCCGAACAGATGATGGCCAGGCCACTGGATGTGCTCCGTGAGTCCCTGGAGCACGCCCAACGAATTAACGCAGCCCAGCAGGTGCAGTGATGGCGGACAAGTTCCAGCTCAAGGCGTTGATCACCGGCGTCGACAAGCTGTCGCCGACGCTGGCGGGCATTCGCAAAAACGTTGCGGGTTTCCGCAAGCAGATGAACAGTTCGGGCCTGGGGAATATTGGGTTCAAGGATCTGGTCCAGGGCGGGGCCTTTGCGGCGCCATTCATTGCCGGCGCAAAAGCAGCGATGGAATTCGAAACGGCCATGGCCGACGTTCGAAAGGTCGTCACCTTCGAGACACCCAAGCAGTTCGAGCAGATGGGACAGGATGTTCTGGACATGTCGGAGCGGCTGCCGATGGCGGCCACTGGCATTGCGGCCATCGTTGCCGCGGGCGGCCAGGCAGGTTTCGCCGCGGGTGAGCTGAAGCAGTTCGCCGAAGACGCGGTGAAGATGGGTATCGCTTTCGATCAGACCGCTGAGCAGTCGGGCGACATGATGGCGAAGTGGCGGACGTCTTTCAAACTGACACAGCCTGAAGTCGTCAAGCTGGCGGACCAGATCAACTACCTGAGCAACATCGGGCCTTCTTCGGCTGCGCAGATCTCCGACATCGTGACCCGTATCGGTCCGCTCGGTGCCATTGCTGGCCTCGCGTCCGGGCAGATCGCAGCAATGGGCGCAACCCTGGCGGGTGTTGGCGTGCCCAGCGAAGTCGCCGCTACCGGCATGAAGAACTTCATGCTGGCACTGACCAAGGGCGGTTCGGCCACGAAGCAGCAGGCCGAGGCCTTCAGGTCGCTGCGCCTGGATGTGAAGCAAGTAGCCCAGAGCATGCAGAAAGATGCTCAAGGCACGATCGAGGATGTGCTTGCGCGCATCGCCAAAGTCGATCCTGCCAAGCAGGCCGGCCTACTCACTGAGTTGTTTGGTACCGAATCGGTGTCCGCAATCGCGCCGCTCTTAACCAATCTCGACCTTCTGAAAAAGAGTTTCGGCGCAGTAGGCAAGGACGGCAAATTTGCCGGCTCCATGGCGGCAGAATTCGCAGCCCGATCTAAAACCACAGCCAACGCCATGCAACTTCTGACCAACAAGGTCACGCGGTTGGGTGTCGAGGTGGGAGCCGCGCTGTTGCCACCATTCAACGACGTCATGACGTTGATCGGTCCGCTGGTTTCCGGCTTGTCCTCCCTCGCGGCGCAACATCCTGGCTTGATCAAGGGCGTGTTGGCGGCGGGCATCGCATTCGGTGTATTGCGCGTTGCCGTTATGGGTGCGGTCATGGCGACCAAAATCCTGAGCGCTGTCATGGCGCTGTCACCGGTTGGCTTACTCGTCCGGGGGATCGCTCTCGCCGCCGGGATTCTAATTGCCAATTGGTCGGTCGTTGCTCCGTACTTCGACAAACTCTGGGAGAAGATTCGGCAGCCGGTTCTGGCGGCGTGGGAATGGTTCAAGGCTTTCGCAGCATGGACGCCCCTAGGGCGCATCGTCGAGAACTGGGGGCCGTTGACCGGTTTCTTTGGTGCGTTGTGGGATCTGCTGGTGGCGCTGTCAGTGCCAGCCATGGATTTCCTGAGGGTGATCTTCGACTGGAGCCCGCTTGGCATGATTGTCAAACACTGGGGGCCGATCACCGCCTGGTTCCAGCAGCTCTGGGAAAAGCTGCGGCCCATCATCGAGCCGATCATGAAGTGGTTCGGCGGAGGGGATGGCGGCGAAGGCATCATCCAGACGGCAACCGACAAGGTGAACGCCTTCACCGAAGCCCAGCAAAAACGCAACGCGGGCGCCGGTGGCGGTACCGGTGAACTGCTGATGGCGGATGCCGCTCAATCAGCCGCAGCCCGCCAGGCGATGAACAATCAGGCGTTCGGCATCAGCAACAACCAACTCCTACAGCAGACCGCTGCCACCAACGGGCAGAAGCTCAACGGCGAACTCAACATCAACCTGAACGGCGCTCCGCCGGGCACGACGATTGAGCAGCCGAAAACCAACCAGCCGGGGCTGAACATCAAGCCCAACGTCGGTACCCGTACCGTGGGCGTCATGAAGGGGTAAGCCATGGCTCGCAATTGGCGCGATGAACTATTGCCGGCGTCGTTCCGTGGGATCAGTTTCTTGATCCCGCAGGCGTCGGTGCCGGTAGGCCAGAAGGGGCAGCTTCACGAATACCCGCAGCGGGACGAGCCGTTCTTTGAACAGCTTGGGAAACAGGCCCAGGTCCACACCATGACGGCCTGGGTCATTGGTGATGATTGTTTCGAGCGGCGCGACAAGTTGCTTGAGGCATTGCAGACCCCGGGCCCTGGTGAGTTGGTCCACCCCTGGCTTGGCCGCATGCAGGTCAAAGCGGGTGATTGCAAGGTGTCCCACGAGCTCACCGCCGGCGGCATGGTCAGCTTTGACCTGACGTTCTACCCGGACAAACCGCTGACGTTTCCGACGGCCAAGGTCAACAGCCAGCAGCAGGTGGTGAAAGCGTCGGACAGCATGTTGGGTTCGGCCTTGGAGCGGTACAAGCAGGCAATGGCCAAAGTCGATCAGGCCCGCCTGGGCCTGCTCCGTCTACGCAACAGCCTGTCAAACGTCTACGCGGTCATTCAACAGCAATTCGCCCCTTTCGTGGGGGTGTTCACCAACCTGACCGGGTTTGCTCAATCGCTGATGAACTCGCCGGGAGCGCTGTCTTCGCTGTTCTCCAGCTACTTCAGCGACTTTTCGTTGCAGGATAGCGCTTTCGCTGACACCGGTTCGAGCTACAAGAATGCGGTGGCCACCACCACACAGCAAACCGAGTCGGTGACCGCCATCAACACCATGAGCCAGTCCGGCGGCATCGATTCGGCGGCAGCCGCCCAGGCCACCGCAAACCTGGTACAGGACGCGCTGCTGGTTCAGATGGCGCTGATCATCAGCGAAATGCCTATCGCCTCGCAGCCCGTCTCCAGCGGATCAACGCCCAGCGTCGAGCAACAGGCAATCTTGCCAGTGGAGCGGCCCGAGGTGCCCGTGGCGGACGACGTGCTGCAGCTACGCGACAGCCTCAGTGACGCGATTTTTGAAGCATCGCTGAAGGCCGACCCCGCTCATTACGTCGTGATGAACACGCTGCGCCAGGAACTGGTGAAACACCTGACGGCGGTTGCCGAGTCTGGGGTGCGGCTGGTTGACATCACGCCGTCCGAAACCATGTCCGCCTTGGTGCTGGCTTACCAGCGCTTCGGCGATGCAACACGCTCGGCTGAGGTCGTGCAACGCAATCGCATTCGGCACCCGGGCTTTGTTCCGGCGGCATCGATCAAAATCGCCAAGAGGTAATCCATGACCGAAGATCAGAACATCGTCAGCCTCACGGTTGACGGTCTGGATTATTCCGGCTGGAAATCGGTCGAGATCGCCGCCGGGCTCGAGGACCAGGCCCGGTCGTTCACCCTGAGCATCACCTGGGAGTGGCCGGGGCAGAACGTCGCGGTACCGATCCGGCAGGGTGCCAAGTGCCATGTGCGTATCGGTGGCGACCTGGTGCTGACTGGCTGGGTGTTTTCCTCACCGATCGACTACGACCACCAGCAAATCACAACGACCATCAGCGGCCGGTCGTTGACTGCCGACCTTGTGGACTGCGCGGCCGTGAACAAGCCAGGCCAGTGGAACAACCAGAGCGTGCTCACGATCGTCAGGGCGCTGGCGGCCCCGTATGGGATATCTGTGCGCACCGAGATTCCCGAAGGGGGAAAACTGTCGGACCACACCATCGAGCCAGGCGAAACGGCTTTTAAGTCCATCGACCGCTTGCTGACGCTGTTCCGGGTGTTCTCCACCGATGATGTGCGCGGCATGGCCGTACTGGCTCGGCCTGGGAGTGAAGGGCGGGCCTTCGATCATCTGGAGGTCGGCAAGAATATCCTCACCGGTAGCGCGCCGCTGGATTTCTCCGGCGTGTTCTCCGAATACCAGGTGCTCGGCCAGCGCTCGGGCACGGATGATGAGTTCGGCGAGGCGGCGGCAGAGGTGTCGGCTGTCCTGACGGATGATCGGACAACCCGCAAGCGTGTGTTGATCATCCAGGAAACTGGGCAGATGACCAGCGAGCTGGCGCAAGCCCGGGCCAACTGGGAACGCGGTACTCGCATGGGCAAGGCGCTGACGACCACCTACACCGTGCAGGGCTGGCGCCAAACCAACGGGGCGCTTTGGAAACACAACACCCTGGTGCGAGTGATCGACCCGATCATTGGTTTCGACCGGTGGATGCTGATCGCCCGGGTGACCTACACCCTGACCGAGGCCGGCATGATCACGAAAATGGAAGTTGGCCCGCCAGACAGCTACGAGCCGGAACCGCATGACCCGCACAAGAACCGCAAGCTGAAGAAGGGCGGCAAGGCCGACAACTTCGAATACCTGATTCCCGCCGACTACGAGCCAAAACAATGACCGTGAAAAACATGCTGGCCCGCGGCACCGTGGTGCTCGTCGACGCCCTGAAGAAAATGCAGTCCTTGCAGATGCGCCTCACCGCCGGCGAACTGAAGGACAACGCCGAGCACTTCGAACCCTACGGCTTCACCAGCAACCCGCTGGCCGGCGCCGAAGTGCTGACCGCCTTTATCGGCGGCGACCGCTCTCACGCCGTGGTGCTGGTCGCGGCTGATCGCCGGTACCGGATCCAGTCCATGAAGCCCGGCGAAGTCGCGATCTACACCGATGAGGGCGACAAGATCCACTTCAAGCGCGGCCGGATTATCGACATCGAAACCGGCACGCTGAACATCAAGGCCACGACGGCCGTGAACTTCGAGACGCCGGTGATTAACCAGACCGGCCAGATTGTCTCTGTAGGCGACCAGCTGGCCGGTGGCATCAGCCAGATCAACCACGTACACACCGGTGTACAGGCCGGTAGCGGACAAAGCGGCGCGCCCGCTGCGGGGGGCTGATGCTTACTCAAACCTCCGTTGAATCCGCGCTGATTCGCGCGGTGGTGATCAGCCTGTACACCTGGCGCCGCGCTGATACGGATGACCCTGTAGACGATGACCAGTTGTACGGCTGGTGGGGCGACAGTTACCCGGCCATCGCCGACGACCGCATCGGCTCGCGCCTCTGGTTGCTGCGTCGGGTCCAGCTGACCGACGCCACCCAGCGTGACGCGGAGTTCTACGCCGCCGAGGCGCTGCGCTGGTTGATCGATGACGGCCATGTCCTGGACGTTTCCATCAGCAGCAACAGGGCGGACACCAACCGATTGGACCTGGGCGTCGTGCTCACGCTGACCACCGGCGCCAAGCTTGAAATCCAACCCACCCCTTCCTGGCAGGTGATCTATGCCGTTTGAAACGCCCTCGTTGCCGGTGCTGGTCGATCGCACCCAAAGCGACCTGACCAGCGATGCGCTGCGCCGATCCGACGCCCAGGTCTTGGCCCGTACCCTGGCGGGCACTGCGTACGGGCTGTACGGCTATCTCGATTGGATTGCCGAGCAGATCCTGCCTGACCGGGCCGATGAGGAAACGCTGGAGCGCATCGCGCAGATGCGCCTGGCGCAGCCCCGCAAGCCCGCCCAGTCTGCCGAGGGCTCGGTTAGCTTCCAGGCAGCGGCTGGCGCTGTGCTCGACGCTGACGTGGTGCTCCAGGCTGGTGATGGCCGGAGTTACCGTGTCATTGCTGGCGTGACCACCGTTACCGGCTTGAACACCACCACCATCGCCGCCGTAGACGCTGGGACGCTGGGCAACGCCGATGCGGGGCTGGCGCTGACCCTGGTGCAGCCTGTGTCGGGCGTGACCAATGCATTCACGGTGCTGGCGCCAGGCCTGATTGGCGGTATTGCTGAGGAAAGTGTCGAGGCGCTGCGCGCCCGGGTCGTCCGGTCGTACCGTGTCATCCCGCATGGCGGCTCGGCGGATGACTATGAAACGTGGGCCCTTGAAGTGCCAGGCGTCACCCGGGCCTGGTGCCGAGGCAATTACCTTGGGCCCGGCACTGTGGGCTTATTCGTCATGCGTGACGAAGACCTGGACCCGGTGCCCAGTCCCGAACAATTGGCCGAGGTCAAGGCCTACATTGAACCGCTGCGGCCCGTGACAGCGGAGCTATACGTGCTGGCGCCGATACGAGTGCCGGTTGCGTACAGCATCCACCCGGTGCCCGACACCACTGCCGTGCGTGCCGCGATCATGGCAAACCTGATCGACCTGCACGACCGTGAAGCGGGGCTTGGGGAGACCTTGCTGATCAGCCATATCCGCGAAGCAATCAGCGGTGCGGCGGGGGAAACCGACCATACCTTGACCCTGCCAGCGGCCAACGTCACCGCCGCGGCGAATCAGTTGCTGACCTTTGGGGGCATCACATGGCTGTAGCGCGAACCGCCGAACAGTACCGCCGTCAGTTGCGCGGCCTGCTGCCCCTCGGCCCTGCCTGGGATCCGGAGCTGGTCCCGGAAATAGACCTGGTGCTGTCGGGGGTGTCGGTCGAGTTCTCGCGCCTTGATGCCCGGGCTGTGGATCTGCTGAACGAGATGGATCCGGCCGGCGTCAGCGAACTGGTCCCTGACTGGGAGGCAATCATGGGCCTGCCTGATCCGTGCCTGGGGGCTAATCCTGCTTTTGAAGATCGCCGGCTAGCGGTCCGGCGGCGCTTGGTCGAGGTGGGTGGGCAGAGCCGGGCCTACTTCATCGATATCGCAGTAAGCCAGGGCTACCCAAACGCCACGATTACCGAACATCGAGCCCCGCGCTTTGGCGGTGCTCGCTTTGGTTCGTCGCATTTCGGCACCTGGAACGCACAGTTCATGTGGACGCTCAACACCGGCGGTCGCCAACGGCAGGGCCGGCGTTTCGGTGTCAGCTACTGGGGCGAGCGATTCGGTACCAATCCGGGCAACGCGCTGGAATGCCTGATCCGCCGACCGGCGCCCGCGCACACCGTTGTGCACATCAATTATGACTGAGGGGTAAAAACGTGGATTTTCCTAAAAGTGTACCCAGCGTGGGGCTGGTCGACGGCCAGTTTGTTGATGAGAATCCAGTGGCCGGAACGCCGGGCTCATTGATCCCCTCGGCGTGGGGTAATGCGATCACCCTCGAACTGCTCACCGTGATCGAGGCGGCGGGCCTGACGCCTGACGAAGACAATCTCGCGCAACTGCTCCAGGCCCTTCGCCTGATCAGTCGGCAGCCGATTGTGCTGGCCGATACCGGCGTGGCCAATGCCTACACAGCGGTGAATACCCCGGCCCTGACCGCGCTGCCGGCGACCGGGACCCTGCAGAAGGTCAAGATCGCCAATGCGAACACTGGCGCCTCGACCTATGCGCCTGATGGCCTGGGAGCCAAGCCAATCTATGGCCTCGGTTTGCAGCCCCTTCAGGGAGGGGAACTTCCTGCAGGTGTCGCCGTACTGATGTACCTGGTGCAGGCCAGCGTAAACGGCGGCAATGGCGCCTGGATTGTTCTCGAATCATTGGGCGGGGCGTCACAAGTCGCTCCGGCGTCCAAGAGTCAGCACGCGGTGAATGCTGGACAAATTCAGGGCCAAGTGCTGACGGCCTTCACTGCCGCCGGTGCGGCTCCGACATTTACGCTGACGCCGGTTCCGGCCATTGCCGCCTATGCTGCCGGGCAGCGCTTCCGGGTGAAATTCAACGCGGCCAGCGCCGGAGCGGATACGCTGAACGTCAGCGGGCTCGGCGCGAAGAACCTCAAGCAGTACGACTCGATCGGCAATAAGGTGCCTGCGGTTCTGGCGCCCAACCAGTTGGCTGACGTCGAATACGACGGTGCGGATATGGTCGTGCTCGATCCATTACCCCTGGCAATGAACCAACTAGGCATTCAAGGTTCGGCGAAGAACCTCGCAGGCTCCGCGACGGGCATGAGCGCTGCCGTGGCTTATACGGCGGACGAGATCATTGTCGAGAGTGCGGCGAACACCTATCAGGTTCTGCGCGGGGTCAACATTGCCCCAAGTTTTGCCAACCCTACGGGGGCTAATGGCCTGGATGTGGGGGCTGCGAACAGCCAGGCCGCATCGACCTGGTACAGCGTCTGGGTAATTTGGAACGGCGCTACGGCTGCCGGATTATTGTCGCTCAGCGGAAACGCACCAGCAATGCCCGCCGGGTATACGCATAAGGCCAGGATCGGATGGATCTTCACCGATCCGACCGCGAATAAGCACCCTTTGTCGTTTGTCCAAGTCGACCGAAAAGTTCGCTACAAGGTCGTTGTTGGATCTAACACCGCCAGCATGCGGATCATGGCCAGTGGCGTGCAGGGCAGCGTCACCGCTCCGACATGGGTTGCGGTTTCTACCTCTCAGTTTGTGCCACCAACCGCTACAGCAATTGATGTGGTCATAGGCGGGACGTGGACGGCAAACACTGCCTACCAAATTATGGTGGCCCCAAACTCCGCATACGGCGATATCCGAAGTACCAGCAACCCTCCGCCGCTATCCGACAATAATATCAACCAGACCGTCGCCGCCAACGCACGGAGGAAGCTCGGGACCCTATTGCTGGAAACCTCGAACATCTTCATCGCGTCAGCACCAGGGTCCGGTACTGCTGAGCTTTTCTGCGCTGGTTGGGAGGATTCGTTATGAGTTGGGCGGTCAGAAAAGACAACTTAGGCGTAAGAGCGGTCAGCTCTGGCGCTGAAATCGATCCGTCTATCGAGATCTACTCCACTGAATACCCGGAGCTTTCCAAGCCGTTACTTGTTCCCGAATCTGTAACGATGATGCAGGCCCGGTTGGCGATGTTGAACATCGGAATCCTTGATGACGTCACATCTGCAATCGCCGCGATGACTGGTGATGAGGGAAAGGAGGCCCAAATCCAGTGGGAGTACGCTATGGATGTGCGGCGTGACTGGCCACTTGTTTCCGCGCTTGGATCGGCGATGAGCCTCACGGATAAGCAAATAGATGATTTGTTTATGGCTGCGGGGGCTATCCAGTGACGACACCCTTGGGACGGTTCAGCGGAGGGGCTGCAACACGTTATGTCGCTCGGTACAAGTTCAAGATGCTGGAGCCCTTGACGTGGCACGACCCTGTCTACGGCGAGCTAACGGCTCCTACTGGCTTCGTTAGCGACCTTGCATCGGTCCGCATTCTGCGTGAAATTGCCGCTTGGATGCTGCTGCTTGCAGTGATATGCGCATGCGTACCTTCGCTGGCTGTGCGTTGTTTCGCCGTCGCTTGCTTCGTTGTGGGCTTCGTTGCCATGGGGCTGTACGCGTTGGTAGTAGGCTATTGCATGCAAGCCGCAATAATCCATGACTGGCTGTACCAGACTAAAACATTACCGCGCAGGTCGTCAGATGCAGTGCTCTATCGGGCAGGGCATATAGGTGAGGGTACTGCGGCGTGGCGAGCGGCCCTGTTTTGGGTTGGGGTGCGTGTTTGCGGTGCGCCACACTACGGAACGCCCGGTTGAGGGGGCCCGCCTCTCCGGCGCGCGCTTACGGAAGGAGTTTTTGACCCCAGCCGCCTTGAGCGGTTTTTTTTCGTCTGGAGAAAATGATGTTCTATTTCGAGAAGGATCGCGACATCCTTGCCCGCACGCTGTGGGGAGAGGCACGCGGCGAACGCCTGGCAGGCCAGATCGCTGTCGCCTGGACCGTCCGCAACCGGGTGAATGATGGCAAGGATAAGTCGTGGTGGGGTGAAGGTTACGTTGGCGTGTGCCAGAAGCCCTACCAGTTTAGTTGCTGGAACAAAAACGATCCGAACTTCGCCTACCTCAGTGGCGCCAAGGAGATCCCTCCGAAGCAGTTCGCCCAGGCCCAGCGGGCGGCCGAGCTAGTGATTTCTGGCGCTGAGCCTGACATCACTAATGGCGCGACCCACTACTACGCAACCACGATGCCGAAGCCGCCGGCCTGGGTCAAGGACGCGACCGAGACCTTCCGCCTTGGCAACCACATCTTCTTCAAGGACGTGCCATGAATCCCGCCAGCCTGAAGCTCCTGATCGCAGGTGTGGCCGTGGCGTTGATCCTGGCGATCAGCGCGACGTGGAAAGTGCAGGACTGGCGGTATAGCGGCCGACTGGCCGAACAGGCCAACGCGCATCTATCCGACCTCGCCAAGATCGGCAGCGCCGCCGCGGACCAGATTCAGGCAGAGCAGAGCAAGCGCCTGGCCCTGGAGCAACGGCTGACCGCCAATGACCAAACCCACCACAAGGAACTGAGCGATGCTCAAACGAACCAGGCTCGCCTGCGCGATCGCCTTGCCACTGCTGATGTCCGGCTGTCAGTCCTCCTCGACGATTCAGCCAGTTGCAGCCCAGTGCCTGCCGCCTCCGGCGCCGGCGGCGTGGTTCATGGAAGAGCAAGAGCCCAACTTGACCGAGCGCATGCTCAACGAATTATCGGCATCACCGACGCCGGCGACCGGGGACTGATTGCGTTGAAGGCGTGCCAGGCGTACGTCAAGGCATTGGATCATCCATAGCGTCAGGAAGCCGCCCAACCATAGGCCACCGGTCATGGATCCAGGCGAACTCATCCGGTGGCGACGTCGTGACGACATACACGCGCCGGTTCTCTTCCTCGCCCAGCACCAGGCACTCGAGCCCGTAGCCCTCGTTCATCTCGAACCAGTGGGATACACGCTCGCCGTCCTTCTCCATATACCGCTGCACCAGGCCCAGGGCCCGCTGTGGCTTATATTTCTCCCACCCGCCACGCTCGACTGTCTCCAGCTTCGCCCATCCCCCTGATGGGCCGGTTCCTTTCTCCTCACGGCGCCGACCCCATCGCACCCATCCAAGATCCGTCCCGTCTTCAAGCACCACGGGAAACGCTGCCTTGGGATTCGGGAAATAGACCTTCACTCGTTCGTACGCCCGATTTTTATCTACTGCCTCAACTCCGCCGCACATGCTGTTCCCCTGGTTGGCTGGCCGTGCTCGGTTGACCTTGGCATGCCGCTGGAAGTTTTCCCGGGGGACGGGGTTTCTCGACGAAGCCAAAGCCGCTGCAGGTTGCGCAGTCCTCACGCCGGCCGAACCGGTCGTTACATGACGGGCATTCGGCGAACCTCGCCAGTTCGAAGAAGGGCCGTACCTTTTGCATAATCGCGAGCTGCTTGTTCTCCATGGCCACCTGCAGGACGTCCAGCATCCAGCGGTACACGTCCGGGTCTTCTATCGGCTGATACACCACCCCCGAAACCCTTCGCTCAGTTTCGATCAGGTCAAATTCCTGGCCGTCGTCCAGCGTCAGGGTCAGACCTTCGACGCGACCCCTGGTGCTGGCGTAGCTGTATCGCAGTGCCAGCCCTTGTTCGTCCCGGTACACCTGCCCGTCGTATGGACGAAGCCGGTCGCCGTGGCTCGAATCGAGCCTCAGTATTGAATGGACAATTTTTCCAAGCCTTGGGCCGCCACTCTTCGGGACCACGTCATATCCATATGAGGGCCTGAAGAGAACGGGCTTTGCATGCAACTCTTCAACGGCGAGCCAGTACGCGGCGTTTGCCAATTCGTCCATCTCGAACTGTTCGATTCGATCAATGAGCCCTTCCTCGGCCAGTCTGGCGCTTGCATCGAGCAGGCGGGCTCGGTGGACCTCCGGGCTCTGCATTCGGAAATCGTCTTCGTCGAGGGTATCGCGCCACAGCTTGATCCTCAGCGCCTTGGCCTGTTCAAAATTCATGATGGGGTTCGCTTGCTTAATACTGTTTGTATATACAGTAATCGAGGCTATGGGACCCCGGCGAGGATGAACCGACGAGCAGCGTTATTTCATTCCGGCGCCATCAGCACGGCAAGTGTCAGCTTGATGAACTCTTCGTTCTTGTCGATTGTGTCCAAGGCGCCGCGCACGTTGTCGGCAACCTCGCCCGAGCCGTGAGCTTCGACCCAGTTGGAAAGCTCCATGATGGCCGCTTCGAGCGCTAGCTGGTTTTCGTTGATCTTGTACAGCAGTGAGGGAAGCAGGTCTGAGTTGGGCAATTGATGTCCTCCAGTGATGAGGACAGGGTAGCAGTTGGGAGACGTGCGTTCGGTCGGCAGGACGCCGGAGGAGGGGATTACTGTAGGAATATCCAACGCTAAGTTATTGATTCATATAGGGCGATACGGCGCTTTTAGTTCACTTGCTTTGGCTCGACTTTCCTTTATTTTTCATGGTGTTATGATTACTTCACGGTCACCTTGACATGGTGGGGGTCGTTGGTTCGAGTCCAATCGCGCCTACCAAACAAAATCCGCTCTGCTGGGCGGTCTAGAAGGGCTCACCGAAAGGTGGGCCCTTTTTTGTTGTCTGAAGCTTTAGATGGCTGAGGCTGGACGTTTCGGGCGAGACGGAACGGCGAACATCAACTATCCGCAGTATCCCCTGAAGTCGGCGAGCTTAGGCATGCCGCAGAGAGCTTGGCCCAGTCTTATCCAGTAAACATCCCTGCCCTTCGGAGGGGGGAAGGGGTATACAAAGAGGTCGTGACCGAGTATCGAGTCAGGACGGATCTGCCATTCCAGATTGCGACACGTGGCGCGACCATTGCGGCAATGGTAGTACTTACCGGACCTGCGGTGGCCAGGCGCTTGTTTACAAGCTCGAGCCGAGAGAAGACTACGAAGCTGTGGTAGGGGTGGATAGCAGTCTAAACAAAGATGGCGAGCAAGCACTTATTTGCGTATTGGCAGTTCTCGAACTGAGCGCGGTGCCTGGCACTTCAATTATGATTCCCCAAAAGCTGACCCCAGCGGCGCCTCCGCAGGTGGCCTGCAAAATTTGATGACAGGGAAATAAGCGGGATCTGGTCTTTGAGTGAATTACTGAGTGTACTGGCTGATTATGTTTTCCAAGCGATTTTCTTCCCTATCGGCTGGCCTTTGATGAAGATCCTTACCCTAGGGAAGTACCCCACCAAAGGCTCTTGGTTTTCAGAAAGCCCTTCAGCCCAATGGACGTCTGCGATTGGGCTAGCCGTGTTGGTCATTGCGATGATGGCAGGAATGAAGCAGTTCGTGTTTGCTTAGCAAATAAAGGGTAGGGGCGTTATGAAAAGCTGTTTGAGGACGCTCGGAGCTAGCCTCGCTAACAGTGAAGTGATCCCCGCCGCTTGGTTATCGGGGCTTGCGACGATAGGACTCTTGTGGGGCATGATACGGTTTTCGCCCGATAAGCTTACAGCCGAAGGACGTCAGATCTTCCTGGCTTCCATTTCTATTTTTTTGCCTCTCCATATGGCACCTGATACGGCGCAAGCGGCGAGCAAAAGCACTTGTAGCATCCATCAACCTAAAAGAAAGTCTGAGCCTTGATGATACTTAGATGCTCGGTTATTCAAGCCCCCTATTTTTTGTCTTTGACCTCTCCAGCAAGAAACTCGCTCAATGCCAAAGCGCCACCGGCGACTATCAAATTCAAGACTCCACGTGGGTAACAGGCTGGCAGTGAGAGTGGCAACAGATTGACAGCAAGGTATCGGGCGGCGTTCTTCAAATAGTCGAAGGGGCAGGCACGAGCGTTCCAGCCGATGAAATTCGGCGCAGATTCATAAGATTCTCTCTGGTTTTGACGGTTGCCGATACGAGTCATCCTCCCCTCCGTTTTCCAATGAACCGGAGCGCAGCTGAAGGGTGGTGTGCCCGATGCGATGTACTTTTCAAGTGCTGAA
>Ga0307412_10000174_pt1 | contig 45787 bp, 40 predicted proteins | sample DK1Cmetagenome_3_FD_203823 | JGI IMG/M metagenome (GOLD analysis project Ga0307412, IMG submission 203823) | Maize rhizosphere microbial communities from greenhouse at UC Davis, California, United States - DK15-C-1 | ecosystem: Host-associated > Plants > Roots > Rhizosphere > Soil | place: USA...
TATTGACCCCGGCGGACGAAAGGTCAAGCACCTGCGATACACGCTGATCGCGGTCGTTTCGGCTGTCCTGATTTTTTACATCTTTCGTCATGGCTTCGACTTGCTCCTGCCTGTCGGTTTATTGGATTTCTAGGGGACGGCCATGATTGAGCTCATGCAAACAGGCTTCGCAGCCGTACTGACACCCTACGTTTTTCTGTTGATCACCCTCGGCGTTGCGGTGGGGATCGTTTTTGGAGCGGTGCCCGGCCTCTCGGCCACCATGGCGATCGCACTGTGCTTGCCGCTGACTTACTCGATGGGGCCCGGTCCTGGCCTGGCACTGCTGGTGGCTTTGTTCGTTGGCGCCACCTCGGGAGGGCTGATATCGGCGATATTGCTCAACATACCGGGAACGCCGGCCTCCATCGCGACGACGTTCGATGGCTGGCCACTGATGCAGCAAGGCCAGGGAGTGAAGGCCCTTGGGGTTGGCGTGGTGTTCTCGTTCCTCGGCACGATATTCAGTATCGCGGCGCTGATGTTCATCGCCCCGATCCTGGCGGAACTGGCCCTGAGCTTTGGCCCGCACGAATATTTCTCTATTGCGATTTTCTCGCTGACGTTGATCGCCACGTTGTCCACCGGCTCGCTGGTCAAAGGTTTGTTTGCCGGTGCCCTGGGTTTTGCCTTCTCCACCGTGGGGATCGCCCCGGTCGAGGCCATCCGTCGCTTTACCTTTGACCTGCCGAGCCTCAATGGCGGCTTCGCCATGCTCACGGTCATGATCGGCATGTTCGCCGTCGCCGAAGTGTTGAAGTTCGCCGAGAGCGCGCGCCTGAGCCACCGGGCCAGACCTCAGCACATCAGCATGAAAGGTGTGAAAGGTTTTGGTTTTTCGATCAAGGAGTTCATCGGCCAGTTGCCCAACGCCACCCGTTCGTCCGTGATTGGCCTGGGCATCGGTATCCTGCCCGGTATCGGTGCCGGTACGTCGAATATCGTTTCCTACATCGTGGCCAAGAAGCGCTCCAAAACCCCTGAAGAATTCGGCAAGGGCAAGATCGACGGTGTGGTCGCCAGCGAGACGGCAAACAATGCCGGCATTGGCGGAGCGATGATTCCATTGCTGACGCTAGGCATTCCCGGTGATACCACCACGGCGGTCATGCTCGGCGGTTTCATGATCCACGGCCTCCAGCCCGGGCCGCTGCTGTTCATCAGCCAGGCGCCTCTGGTCTACTCGATTTTCGCCGCGCTTATCCTCGCTTCGGTGCTCATGCTGGTGCTGGAGTTCTATGGCCTGCGCATGTTCATCAAACTGTTGGCGGTGCCCAAGCACATCCTGCTGCCGATTATCCTGGTGCTCTGTGTGGTCGGCGCCTTTGGCCTGAACAGCCGGATATTCGACGTCTGGGCGGTGCTGCTGTTTGGCTTGCTGGGGTACGGGTTCGTCAAGGCCGGGTTGCCGATTGCGCCGTTCATCATCGGTTTCATCCTCGGTCCGATGGCTGAAACCAACTTGCGCCGCGGGTTGATGCTGTCCGATGGCAACTTCGGCGGCTTCCTGACCAATCCCATCTCGGCGGGTTTCCTCATCCTGGCCGCCGCGTCCATCTCCTGGCACCTGGTGACGGTCATTCGCAACCGTAAAAGTGCGGCCATTGAATTGATGCGCAGCTAGCCCATCGCATCGGCTGCTGCAACGCGCCTGTGTTGCAGCAGCAGAACCCAAACGTTCGGAGCATAGCCATGCAAGACAAGCCTCAACTGTCTTCCGCCGACGAGGACCGCATTGCCTGGGTGCGCGTGGCCTCGGTATTCCTGCCGCTGGCCAACCCCATCAGCGACGCCAAGGTGCTGACCGGTCGGCAAAAACCCATGACCGAAATCGCCATGCTGTTTGTGGAAATCGAAACCAGGGACGGCCACCGTGGCCTGGGGTTCAGCTATTCCAAGCGCGCCGGTGGCCCTGGGCAATTTGCCCATGCCCAGGAACTCGCCCCCAGCCTCATCGGCGAAAATCCCAGCGATATTGCCAAGCTCTGGGACAAGCTCTGCTGGGCGGGTGCCTCGGTTGGGCGCAGCGGCCTGGCGACCCAGGCGATCGGTGCATTCGATGTGGCCCTGTGGGACTTGAAAGCCAAGCGGGCCAATCTTTCCCTGGCGCGTTTGCTGGGCGCTCATCGTGATTCTGTCCAGTGCTACAACACATCGGGTGGATTCCTGCACACGCCGCTTGATCAATTAATGATCAATACAGACATCTCTCGGGAGAAGGGTATCGGTGGCATCAAGCTCAAGGTCGGCCAGCCTGACCAGGCGCTGGATCTGCACCGGGTCAGCACCATTCGCAAACACTTGGGGGATGGTTTCCCCTTGATGGTCGATGCCAACCAACAGTGGGACCGCCCCACCGCGCAGCGCATGTGCCGCCAGTTGGAACAATACAACCTGGTCTGGATCGAGGAGCCGCTGGACTGCTACGACGCCGAAGGTCACGCTGCGCTGGCCCAGCAATTCGACACGCCGATCGCCACCGGCGAAATGCTCACCAGCGTCGCCGAGCACTGGGAATTCATCAAGCTGCGCGCCGCCGATTACCTGATGCCCGATGCACCGCGTGTCGGCGGCATCACGCCTTACCTGAAAGTGCAGGCAGCGGCCGAACAAGCGGGGCTGATGATTGCGCCACATTTTGCCATGGAACTGCACATCCATCTGGCCGCCACCTACAGTCGCGAGCCGTGGGTCGAACATTTCGAATGGCTGGAGCCGTTGTTCAACGAACGCATGGAAACCCGTGACGGAAGAATGCTGGTGCCTACGCGGCCTGGCCTTGGGCTGTCCTTGAGCGAACGCGTGGCGGGATGGACGGCGGACCAGATCGAGATCGGGCGGCGCCCGTGATCAGGTCGACGAGGAGCCCGGCATGGCGTTGAGTGCTGAGTTTATCCACAGCATCGAGCAGGTGGTCGGCGCTGCGGGCGTAGTGCGCGATCCGGCCCTCATGGCCAGTTATCTCACCGACTGGCGCAACGCCTACCAAGGCCAGGCCGCGTTGGTGGTCCGGCCCGCCACGACCGAGGAGGTGGCCGCAGTGGTGCGGCTTTGCCACGAGGCCAGGGTGGCGCTGGTGCCCCAGGGCGGCAATACCGGTTTGTGCGGTGGCTCGATTCCGGATGCTTCCGGCAGCCAGGTAGTGTTGTCTTTGACGCGCATGAAACGCATCCGTGAAATTGACCTGGCCAATGAAACCATCACGGTCGAGGCCGGGGTGATTCTGCAGCACCTACAGGAAGCCGCCAGCCAGGCCGGTCGTCTGTTCCCCTTGTCGCTGGGAGCGGAGGGCAGTTGCACGGTGGGCGGCAATCTGGCGACCAACGCCGGCGGCACGGCGGTGCTGCGCTACGGCAACATGCGCGAGCTGACCCTCGGGCTTGAGGTGGTCCTGCCGGATGGACGAATCTGGAACGGTTTGCGTGGGCTGCGCAAGGACAACACCGGCTACGATCTCAAGCATTTGTTCATCGGCTCGGAAGGCTCGTTGGGCATCATCACCGCGGCGGTGCTGAAGCTGTTTCCAGCAACCCACAGCACGGCGACAGCCTGGGTCGCGCTGCCCTCGTCACAAGCGGCGGTGGACTTGATCGGCCACGTGCGCAGCTTGTGCGCGGACCGCCTGACGGGCTTCGAGATGATGTCGCGTCAGAGCCTGGATTTCGTCCTGGACCATGTGGCCGGTTGCACGGATCCCCTGGAATCGAAGCACCCTTGGTACGCCTTGATAGAACTGCGCGACACGGTCTCCGACGCCCCCTTGGCTGCGTTGCTGGAAAACGGACTGGCCCATGCCTTCGAACGCGGTTGGGTCATCGACGCAGTTTTGGCCGGCAGCCAGGCGCAGGCCGCCGCATTGTGGGCGCTGCGCGAAGGTATTTCCGAGGCGCAGAATCACGAAGGTCCGAGCCTCAAGCACGACATCAGCGTGCCCGTGAGCCGCATACCCGAATTCATCGAACGCACAGACAAAGCCCTGCAACAGGACTTCCCGGGTGTGCGCATCGTTTCCTATGGCCACATGGGCGACGGCAACCTGCACTACAACATCAGCAAGCCGGTCGGCGATGAAGACGCCTCGTTCAAGGCCCGCGAACACGCGATCATGCAAGTCATCTACCGGATGACGAGTACCTTCAATGGCAGCATCAGCGCTGAACATGGACTGGGGCAAGCCAAACCCGACGCGGCGGTCCGTTTCAAGGATCCTCTGGAAATGGAGCTGATGCGTGCCATCAAACGCACGCTGGACCCGGCGGGGCTGATGAACCCTGGCAAGGTCTTTACTGCTGGGCCGGAGTGATCGAATCGGCCGTTACTGGCCTCCCCGCTGAATGCTGGACATCGAGAGGTTCCAGGGCGTCGTCAGGAAGTGGCCCAAGGTTGCGCGCTATCTGGGGATCGCCGCTAGCGAGCAGGAGCGGATAGCGCCAGCATTCGCCCTTGCCCGCTAAACGCTACTCCAGAAAACACCGATCAAAAAGATAAACGCTGGCCGGTTTGAGATTTTCCACCGTGCGTTGCGGGCGTCCGCCGTCGCCGGCTTTTTTGCGGCCGGTTTCCTGCAGATAACCCGCCTCGGTCATCTTCAGCAAACGCTGGCGCATGCTGGTCTTGAGCACCGGCCGATCGAGCACCACGGAGAAAATGCCCACCGCTTCCGGCGCACTGAATTCCGGGCCAAGGAACATCAGCGGCAGGCTGCTGTAGAGGGCTTTGGACAGCAACCGTTCCTGGACCGTGGCCACCAGGCTGTTGTGATCGAAAGGGAGTTTGATCGAGGCGTCAGCGACGTCCTTGAGGGAGAAGAATCCTTGGTGTTCGGCGAGCTGGACCGCTTCGCTGACAATCGCCAGGTAGAACGTCGAGGACGACCAGCAGCGCGGATCGCGGAACGCGTCGCCGACGGTGCCGACTTGTTCGATCCAGGCCAGTGGCATGCCGACTTTGCTTGAATTGCGCAGGCGCTCCACGGCGTCGTTCAGCGTGAGGTCTTCGACGTCACCATTGACCACGATCCCGGGCAGCGCCCAATGGCCGGCGAACGGCTCGGCTTCCCGTCGGTTCAGGAGGATTTCCAGCGCCTGGGTCTCCCGGCAAAAGCGCAGCACACAGAGGTCGATGGTGTGCAGATAACCGCGCGCAGGGGCTGTGCTAGTGGGCATGTCGATTTCCGTGGGTAGCGTAAAGGCCATAGTTTAACGGGTTCATGCCGGGTGCCATCCAGTCGATGGGCAGCGGCTCGCCCAACGCCAGTCGTTCGCGAACCACCGTACTGCGCACGTGGATCTTTTCCTCCACGCGAAGGATGGAAAACCGCTCCAGCAATTCCTGGCCGCGATAGAACGTCGGCAACAGATCCGCGACATCCTGGCCCACCACCAACGCGATCCGCTTGCCGTCCAGGGCCAGGCTGTCGGCGAGGTGAGCGAGCAGGGTGTAGCTGTAGATGGCGCCTTCGACGCCACGGGCGACGACCTGCTCCACCCGGCTCGCACGCACTTCGGCGCAGCACAGTGGCTGGACGTTCTCGACGATCGATTCCAGCCAGTTCAGGCGAACGTCATAGTCGACCATTTGCTTGCCGTAGGGATGCCGGAAGCTGGGGGCCACCAGCACGCGCCTGGCCTGGCGTGAGGCCTCGATCATCACCTGGGCGTGACCGGCGTGAGGGGGATTGAAGGCGCCACCATAAAGGGCAATCTCGAACATCGCTTCATCCTCTTTTGGTACATGACGTGTACTCTATCAGCAAAATCTTTTTGATGAAAATATGCTTCGTGCTGATCTGTGAGAACTAAGCATTAACGGCGCATCAGAAATAATTTCTGGAAATGGCTTGTTATGAAAGTACACCTTATGTACTCTCGTGACCATGAAGAGGAGAAACCCAGCATGAACAGCCTGACCCGGAAAACCGCTTCCTTCGATGTCGATGCGCAAAAGAGCTTCACGCCGCTGTGCCCTGATGAGCTTCCAGTGCCGGGCGGTGACCAGATTGCCGGTGAGCTGAATTTCATCGCCTCCCTGGCCAGCCTCCGCATTGGCAGCAAGGACGCTCATTCGCCCCTGGCCCCGTGGGTGGTCGCCGATCACACACAGATGTTCGTGCCCACTGGGCTCGAGCACGCCGACATTACCTGGGTCAGCCACTGCGTTCCCGGCACCGAAGGCTTCGCCCTGCTGGATCAGCTACCGACCCCGTACGACTACGACTATTTCATCTGGAAGGGTGTCGAGCCGGATCTGCACCCGTACGGCGCCTGCTACCACGACCTGCACGGCAAGCTGTCCACCGGGGTGATCGAGTACCTCAAAGGCCAGGCTGTGGAGCAGGTCATTGTCGGCGGGCTGGCGTTGGACTTCTGCGTCAAGACCACCGCCCTGCAACTGGCGGCTGCTGGCTTCAGGGTGATCATTCACCTCCCGGCCTGCCGAGCCATCAGCGAGGAGGGGGCCATCCAAGCCATTGCCGACATGCAGCAAGCGGGCGTCGCGGTTGCCGCGACACGTGAAGAAACCCTCCGCCAGGCAAACGCATAGGGAACAGACATGGACAGTGCATTCGATACAAACAGCGGCACCATCCAGAGCCTTCTGGATACCGATTACTACACCTTCACCATGATGCAGGCGGTCTTGCACCAGCACCCGAATGTCGAGGTGGAATATCAGTTCATCGTGCGTTCCAAGGAGCGGCTCGGTCACCTGATTCCGGACATTCGTGTCGAATTGGAGAAGCTCGCCGGGTTGCAGCTGCGCGAGGGAGAGCAGCGGTTTTTGTTCAACAAGCGTTTCCGTGAGTACCTGACGCCGGACTTCGAACAGTTTCTCGGCTTGTTTCGCTTCAATTTGCGCTACATCCACGTTTCGGAAGTCGACGGCCAACTGCACATCCGCGTCCGTGGGCCGATGCTGCACTGCATCATGTTCGAGCAACCGGTATTGGCGATGGTCAGCGAACTGCGCAACCGTGAGAAATACCCCGAAGTCGAGTTGGCCGACGTCACCCGCAAGCTGTACCAGAAATTCGAATGGCTGGAGAAGAATGCCAGCCGTGAAGAACTCGCCGAGTTTCGCGTTTCAGATTTCTCCACCCGGCGGCGGCTGTCGTTCAGGGCCCAGCGTGAAGTGGTGAATGTCATGCGCAGCGATTTCCCTGGGGTCTTTGTCGGCACCAGTAACGCTCACCTGGCTTACGAGTTCGATCTGCCGCTGATCGGCACCATGGCTCACCAATGGCTGATGGTGCACCAGCAACTCGGGCGCTTGCGCGAGAGCCAGAACGCGGCGTTGGAAAACTGGGTACGTGAGTATCGCGGCCGCCTCGGTATCGCCTTGACCGACTGCATCAGCACCGACTTTTTCCTCAAGGATTTCGACCTGTACTTCGCCAAGCTCTATGACGGCCTGCGCCAGGATTCAGGTGACCCCATCGCCTGGGCTGACAAAGTGCTGGGGCGCTACAAGGAGTTGGGCGTCGATGCGCGGACCAAGGACTTGATGTTCTCCGATGGCCTGAATTTCGAAAAATGCCTGCCGATCCTGCGTCATGTCCGTGGCAAGGCCAAGTTCGGTTTTGGCATGGGCACCAGCCTGGCCTGCGATGTCGACGGCGTCGAACCGCTGAGCATCGTCATGAAGCTGGTGCGGGTCCACGGCGAACCGGTCGTGAAGTTCTCCGACGATCCGATCAAGAACGTCTGCGAGGATGCCTCGTTCCTGCGGTATGCCGCCCAAGTATTCAACGTTGCCCTGATCAATCCACAATTGGGAGCCTGATATGACTTCGCTTGCGCAAGAACGCATCGCCCGGGAGCTGGGCATCGACCGTCAACTCAACCAGGGTGGCGAGGCCTTGGCGATTGCCCGCCGCATTGAATTCATCAAGCAGACCTTGCGTGAGTCGGGCTGCCAGTCCTTGGTGCTGGGGATCAGTGGCGGCGTCGACTCGCTTACCGCCGGTCGCCTGTGCCAATTGGCGGTGGAGCAACTGCGAGAGGAAGGCTACGCAGCGCGATTTATTGCCGTCCGGCTGCCGTACAAGGCCCAGGCCGACGAACAGGATGCCCAGGCTTCCCTGGACTTCATCCGGCCGGACTTGATCACCACCAGCAACATCGCCGCGTGTGTTGACGGGCTGATGGACAGCATCGCCATCGATGGCTTGCAGCCCTCGGCCGAACTCATCGACTTTGCCAAAGGCAACGCCAAGGCCCGGGCGCGGATGCTGGCGCAATATGCCATTGCCAATCTGAGCAACGGATTGGTGGTCGGAACCGATCATGGGGCGGAAGCAGTGATGGGTTTCTTCACCAAGTTCGGCGACGGCGCGTGTGACTTGGCACCGCTGTCCGGGCTGACCAAGACCCAGGTGAGATGGTTGGCCGACGCGATGGGCGCCCCCGCGCATCTGGTGCGCAAGGCACCGACCGCCGATTTGGAAGACCTGGCGCCCGGTAAGTTGGATGAAGTGGCGTATGGCTGCAGCTACGAGGAGATCGATGCGTACCTGATGGGCGAAGAGGTGTCGCCGCAGGCGCAACAGATCATTGAACGCGCCTACCTCAAGACGGCCCACAAACGAGCGTTGCCCCGCGTGCCGGTATTGTTGTAATAGATTTCAATGGGACCTTTGGCCTCGAACGGAGTGGCAAATGACACAGGCAATCGGCATCAAGGATCGTGTACGCATCAAGCACGTCGAAGTGCTCTCGGACAATTGGTACATCCTGCGCAAGACGACCTATGACTATCTCGGCCGAAACGGCCAATGGCGCGAGCTGACGCGCGAAACCTACGACCGCGGCAACGGCGCCACCATCCTGCTGTACAGCAAGGCCAAGCAAACGGTGGTGTTGACTCGGCAATTCCGCTTCCCGGCCTTCGTCAATGGGCACGACGGCCTGCTGATCGAAACCTGCGCCGGCCTGCTGGACAACGACGACCCGCAGACCTGCATCCGCAAGGAAACCCAGGAAGAAACCGGCTATGTCGTCCAGGACGTGCGCAAGGTCTTCGAAGCGTTCATGAGCCCGGGATCGGTGACTGAGCGGATCCATTTCTTTGTCGGTGAATACTTCGATGAAGACAAGCAGCACGAAGGCGGGGGCCTTGAGGACGAGGGTGAAGAGATCGAAGTGTTGGAGCTGCCGCTCGACCAGGCACTGGGCATGATCGAGGCGGGGGAGATTTGTGACGGCAAGACCATCATGCTGTTGCAGTACGCCAAGCTGCATCGGTTGCTGGATTGACGACGGGCTTCAGCAGTTGGCGATCCAGGCAGCTTGTTTGCTGATCTCGCCGCTGCCGAACCTTTCACGATAGGCGGAGGGAGCCAGGCCCACTGCGTTGCGGAAGGCTGCTCGAAAGCTTTCCACTGACCGGTAGCCACAGGCTTGTGCGATCCCAGCGGTGTTCTGGTCCGTGCTTTCCAGCAGTTCCCTCGCACGGTTCAGCCGTTCCTGTTGCAGCCAGACTTTGGGTGGCAGCCCGGTGGTTTCAACGAAACGCCGCAAAAACGTGCGCTCGCTCATGGCCACGCGAGCGGCCATGTCGGCCACGCTCAACGGTTGATCGAGGTTTTCGCGAATCCATTGCAACACGCGCGTCAGTTCGTTGCGCGGCGACTTGCACACGGGAGCGACGATGAATTGCGATTGCCCGCCGGTTCGTTGTGGCGCCATGACCAGGCGCCGCGCCACCGAATTGGCGATGTGCGTGCCGAAATCCCGGGCGATCAGATGCAGGCAGGCGTCGATGCCGGCGGCGCTGCCGGCTGAGGTGATCAGCTGCCCCAGGTCGACGTAGAGGACGTTGGGGTCGACTTTGATGCTGGGGAACCGCTCGGCCAACTCTTGTGAAAATTGCCAATGGGTGGTCACGGTCTGGCCGTCGAGCAGCCCCGTTGCGGCGAGTACGAAGACCCCCGAGCAGATCGACAGCAAGCGTGCCCCGCGAGCGTGAGCTCGCCTGAGGGCTTGGAGCAATGCCTCGGGAGGCGGCTCATAGCGACTGCGCCAGCCGGGAACGATGATGGTCTGCGCGGTTTCAAGCGCTTCCAGGCCGGCATCGACGCGAATCTGCAGGCCACCCAACGCATGCATCGGGCCTTGGTCGACCGCGACGATGCGATGGGTGTACCAAAGCACGTCCAGTTCTGGGCGGGGCAGGCCGAAGATCTCCAGGGCGATACCAAACTCGAATACGCAAAGGCCCTCATAAACAAGGATTGCCACTGTTCCGGGATGAGCGTGCATTTGGCGTAAATTCACCGTTTATTGTCGTCTGCTGCACTGTAGCGGACGTTCCCATGTCCCTACAATCGCTGCCAGGCAATCAGGAAACCAAGACGGCTGCGCCCCACAAAGGTGACTGTCGCGTTACCGGTAACCCACCCCATCGCACCGGTAGAGGATTGTCACTTCCAGATTTATTCCTGCTTCTACAGAAGTTCGATGAGTTCGAGCTGCGCGAGTGTGCGCATCTGATTGAGTTCTGTTAAGGGCGCTGCCAACGGATATCGGCGGTGTCGAGGAGTTGTCAGTTGTACCCGGATTAACCTGGACGTTGTAAGGGAATGGAATATGTTGCTGATCCAGATATTGTTTGTGATGTTGTCAGCAAAACTCCTGGGGGCGGTATTCAATCGCTTGGGGCAGCCTCAGGTAGTTGGCGAAATGATAGCCGGTTTTGTGTTGGGGCCGGTTGTACTCGGTCAGCTATTCCCCACCTTTCATCAACAGTTATTTGACAGCACTGCCGTTACACAGCTGAAAGTATTGAGCGAGCTGGGCATCTTGTTGTTCATGTTCGTCATTGGTGCGGAGTTTCGGTTTCCTCTCAAGCAGAGCAAGACGGGCTTCAAGGCCATGGTCATCGGCGCGTTCAGCATCGTTATCCCTTTTTCTCTCGGCGCCGCGATGGCCCCTTGGCTGTTCGAGCACTTCGCCATGCCCGGGACCTCTCGGTTGGGTTTCGTCCTGTTCATCGGCACGGTGTTCTCCGTGACCGCTTTCCCGGTACTGGCGCGGATTCTCAAGGAGCGAGGCATGCTCGGTACACAAACCGGTGCGATTGCCTTGCTGGCCGCCGCCATGAGCGATGTGGTGGCGTGGATGCTGATAGCGGCCGTGGCCATGGTGAATGGCCAGGACGACAACTGGATGGCCCTGTTCTTGCGAGGCGCGTGCCTGTTGTCGCTGGTGGTCTTTTCCTTGCTGGTGCTCAAACCGTTGCTGGCCCGCTGGCTTGCCGCTGAAGGAAAACTCGCGCAACCCATGGTGCTGGTGGCGCTGCTGGCCGGTGTGATGATCTACGGCAGCCTGACCGACGCTCTGCAAGTACACGCTGTGTTCGGTGCTTTCCTGTTCGGCCTGTGCTTGCCCCGGGACCAGCGCTTGCTGGACATGATCATCGAACGGTTGGAACACGTGTCGCTGATCATATTGATGCCTTGTTTCTTTGCCCTCGCAGGCTTGAGCACCACGTCTTCGGCTTTCTCGGGCCTTGGCGTCTGGGTGTTGCTGGTGATCCTGCTGGTGGCTGTCACCGGCAAAGTGGCCGGTAGCGCCCTGGGCGCAAGGCTGGTGGGATGCTCCTGGTCCAATTCCCTGACCGTCGGGGCCCTGATGAACACCCGCGGGCTGATGGAACTGGTCGTGCTCAAGATCGGCCTGGACATGGGCATCATCGGCAGCGAGCTGTTTACCGCCCTGGTGGTGATGACCATCGTCACCACGCTGATGACCGGCCCGCTGATGAATCTGCATAACAAGAAAGTCATCCCCACAGGCACTCCGTTAATCGCGCGAGTGTCGCCCCCCACGGATTTGTAACACCGACCGATAACAATGGAATGGAGCGATAAATGAGCGAACAAACATCCAGCTTGGTCATCGAAGTAATGGAGCAACAACTGGCCAAGCACTTCCAGGCTATTTTGCAAGATGAAAACCGGATGAAGCAGATTCGTAATGAATTTCGCCGCGACGGTTATTTCAACTTCAAGAATTTTTCCTTCCTGCCAAAAAGGATTCTGGAAAACGTTCACAGCGAAGTTCATGCGCTGTTGGATGAATATTCGGTACGTCGCGATGTTACTGTTCCGTCCACCGGTAATACTTACCGCAAGATGTACAACGTCAACCAACCTGAGATTGCCGAAGGCGGGACGTTCATTCCGGCGCTCTACCAATCCGAGTCGCTGCGTAATTTTCTCGGCAACATCGCTGGCGATGACCTGGCGTCCTGCTGGGAGCAAGAGCAATACCTGATCACCAAGCTGAGCCATCCGGGCGATACCCACGGCTGGCATTGGGGCGATTACCCCTACACCATGATCTGGATCATCGAAGCGCCCGAGGACCCTGCGATCGGCGGCGTGCTGCAATGCGTGCCTCACAGCGAGTGGGACAAGCAGAACCCGCAGATCTGGCAGTACATCCTCAACAACCCGATCAAGTCCTACCACCACCTGAAGGGCGATGTGTATTTCCTCAAGTCCGATACCACGTTGCACCACGTCGTGCCGATCCAGCAGGAAACCACTCGGATCATCCTCAATACCTGCTGGGCCAGCGCCCATGACCGGCGAACCGACGTTGCCCACGAAAGCATCGAAGTGATCTGGGACACCAAGGCCCGGTCTGCCGAAGAAGCCTGACGGCAAATCGGCCGGGCGGATGGCTGTCCGCCCGGCTTCATATTTGAAAATCAACGTTGCCCCCGGGGCTCAAGGAAGCAGGCCATGTCCATTACCCAAGAAACCTTTCAATCCGAAACCGCTTACGTCGTGCGCAACGAAGGTGTCGACCTGGAACTCCAGTCGTTCATGGATGAGCAGATCGACTACATCCTCAAGCATCGGGCGACCGAACACCCATTTCTCAACGCCTACGCCGAGCACGGCCTGCCGCCGGAGCAAAGCAAGGTGCTGTACTTGGAAACCCTGCATTACTTCAAGTATCTGCCGTTCTATGTCTGTGGCATTTCCACCATTACCCGTGACGAGGCGGTGTTGCGCACCATCGCGTTCAACGCCCGTGACGAGCTGGGCGAAACCCATTCTCACTCCGACCTGTATCGCAAGTTCCTGCACGACAAGGGCATCAGCGAAGAGCAGATCGAAGCCTACAAATGTCTGCCGAGCACCCAGGCATTGAATGATGGTATCTGCGCGCTCTACAGCAAGCCGCCGCTGCAAAAAGCCCTGGGCGGCCTGTTCGCCGACGAGGCGATGTCGGCCTCGATGGTTTCCAAATACAACGATGGCCTCATCAAGGAAGGCGTCGGCGAACGTGGACGGTTCTTCTGGACGCTGCACATGGAAGTCGAAGTCGGGCATTCCAACGCCGTGTTCAATGTCATGGAAAAACACCTGCAAACGCCGCAAGAGCGCCGTCTGTTCGCCGAAGGCATCGAACAGTACCTGCACCTGATGGAAGTGTACTGGGACGGTATCGAGCGCAAACTCAACGCTGGAGGACGTCAATGACCGCCAAGAATGAATCCGGACAAGGCGTGGCCTTCGGGCTCGGCGCCACGCTGCTCTGGGGCTCGTACCCTCTCTGGTACAAGCCCCTCGCAGGGCTCGATGCCTACCATCTGCTGTCCTGGCGCGTCGTCTTTGCCGAGCTGTTTCTCCTCGCGCTGGTGTTGTTGACCGCCCGGGTAGGAACGTTGCGTTCTACGCTCAAGACGGTTCGCCCGGTGAACGTGCTGACGGTGTCGGCGGTCCTCGGGCTGTGGTGGCTGATGTACATCTACGGGATCATGACCGGACGCGTGTTGGAGGTGGCTTTCGGCTATTTCCTCAGCCCCATCATGAGCATGGTGGTCTCGCGGGTCATCTTCAAGGAGCGCCTCACGTCATTGCAGACCTGGGCGATATTCCTGGCCGTCACCGGTGTGACGTTGATGGCATTCGAGTTGCTGAACCTGCATTCATTCCCATGGATCGCACTGGTCATCGGCTTCTGCTATTCCTTCTATGGCATCTTCAAGAAAAAGGTCCCCGGCGATCCGGTGGTCATCCAGACCTTGGAAATTGCCGTACTGCTGCCATTTGCGGCGCTGTTCCTGGTGCTGGCCCAAGCCCAGGGCGTAGGGCATCAGTTCCTGCAATCGGGTACCCGCGACCTGTTGCTGATCGCGACGGGCCTGATCACGGTGCTGCCGTTGTGGTGGTACAGTCTGGCGGCCAAGCAGTTGTCGATGATCACGCTGGGCTTCTTGCAATTTGTCCCGCCAATTTGCAATTTCCTGTTGGCGGCGTTCGTTTACGGTGAACCGGTCTCGTCGTTGAAACTGGCGGCGTTCTCGTTCATCTGGCTGGCGCTTGCGTTGTTCACGTTGAATTCAATTCGGGTCCAGCGTGCAGCGGCAGCCGCCAGGTTGTCCGTGCAAATGCGTACGGCATGACATACCCGCCCGCGCCGCCTGCAGGCGGCGCGGGTAATTCAGGATAAGGGAATCGAAATGAAGAAAGTCGCCGTGGTGGGTTGCACCGGTGCAGTGGGCATGACCATGCTGCAATTGCTTGAAGACACCGACTACGAAGTGGTCTGCATGGCCTCTGAGCGTTCGGCCGGCAAGCGCTTGAAGGCTGGTAACACCGAGCACCTGATCGAGCCGTTTTCGGTCGAAGGCTGCGCTTCGTGCGATATCGTCTTCCTGTGCGTTTCCGGATCGTTTGCCTTGGAATATGGCGAGCGCCTGGCTGAAAACTCATACGTTATCGATAACTCATCGGCTTTCCGTTATCACCCGGACATTCCGCTTCTGGTACCGCCGATCAATGGTCAGCGCTACAAGGGCGAAAAACTGATCGCCAACCCCAACTGCTCCTCGGCCATTGCGCTGATGGTGCTTGGGCCGCTGCACGACACCTTCGGGCTCGAAAGCGCGATCATTTCCACCTATCAGGCCGCCAGTGGCGCGGGGCAGCCCGCCATGCTGGAGCTGCGGGAAAAGGCCAAGGCGTTCGGCGATTATGGTGATGAAGACGGCAGCGAGAACTTTGCCCATAACCTGGCGTTCAACGTCATTCCCCAAGTCGATTCGTTCGAAGACAACGGTTACACCCGCGAAGAGATGAAAGTGGTCTGGGAGTTGCGCAAGGTCCTGGGCGAACCGGAGCTGGCCATCAGCACCACGGCGGTGCGGGTGCCGACCCTGCGTTCTCACGCCGAGAGCCTGAGTCTGCGATTCAGGAAACCGGTCCAGTCGCTGGCCCAGGTGCGCGAACTGCTTGCCGCGGCGCCGGGCGTCGAAGTGGTGGACGAACCCAAGCAGGGCGTTTATCCGATGCCCATGACGTCGACGTACAAACATGCGGTCGAGGTTGGCCGGATTCGCTACAACCTGATCTACGGCGAAAACGGACTGGACCTGTTTATCAGCGGCGACCAATTGCTGCGTGGGGCGGCGTTGAACGCCTTCGAAATCATGCAGTTGGTCAGCGATTGATCGAACCAGGCATCGAGTGAACCAAACGCGCAACCGCCCCAGCGGCTGCGCGTTTTTGCTTTCAGCTGGACTGCGCCTCGCTGTCGTCCTGCATGTCATCCAGGTATTCCGGCTGGTCCGATTGGTCGGGCAATTCGGTGACGACGCTGAAGTCGCTGATTTCGATTGCGCCAGCCCCATGGCCCAGCAAGTGGAAAGAGAACGCCTTGCGCGGTTGCGGATTATCGAAATGGATGTCCATCACCAGCGGTTGGTCGCTAGTCACCGCCACATCGGTGGGCAAGTCCATTGGCACGTCTTGTTCGAATTCCTTGGCCTTGAGGGAAATGTACGCAGCGTGGCCTTTATCCACGGCGCGAATGGTCAGGCTTACGCGTGTGCGGGTGCCCTTGGGCATCTCCAGATATTGGGCGCCGATCAGGTTGTCGGTCCAATCGTTGGAGACGTGGGCGGGCAACGGGATTTTTTCATTGCTGCCGAATTGGTAATGCTGGTTAAGGGGCGTTGCCAGCAACGTTTGGTCCAAGGCAGTGGCCCGTGCGGCAATCAGCCGGGCCCGTTGACCACCGTATTGCCCGGCGTAAGTGGCACGGTCGGCGATGAAGCCCTCGCTCTTGTAGTCACGGCAACGTTGCAGGAAATCGCATTCGGTGAAGGTGCCCTTGCCATCGTGATAACGCAGCTTGCCGTTGGTGAACGACATGATTTCCCGACCTGTCTCGTAATGCCTGAACATCGAGCGGCCGGACAGTGAAATCGGTATCTCGAAACCAAAGTAATCGAGCACCGAAGCGGTCAGGTCGACATGGCCATGCACCCCTTGCTTGATCGTCGGCAACGGCTCCGGCGCCAGCGTCAGGTTGAACCCCCAGGACGACGCCAGGCGCACGTCGTCGATGCCATGGGATTCATCCGAGGTGATGACCACCAAGGTGTTTTCCAGGATGCCCTGGCGTTCGAGGCCCGCGAGGAAGTTGTCCAGCGCGTCGTCCAGGTAGCCCACGGCGGCCTGCTTGGCGGTGTCGTAGCGCTCCAGGTAATCGTCCGGGGCCGAGTAGGGTTGGTGCGTGCCGACGGTCAGCAGGGTGAGCATCCATGGCTTGTCCGTCTGTTGCAGTTGCCCGACATAGTCCAGCGCGCCTTCGAAAAAAGTCTTGTCATCCTTGCCCCAGGGAAACTCCAGATAAGCCGGTCGAGTGAACCACTCCATGCCCAACGTCGTGTCGAAGCCGATGTGCGGCATGATCCGGTCCTTGGCCATGAAGCGCAGCCCGGCGCCTTGCAGGAAATGAGTCGAGAACCCGTTCTTGCGCAACTGGGCGGGCAGGCAGGCCTGGTTGCGCTGGGTCTGGTTCAGCATCTCGACGCCCTTGGGCGTGCCATCGTCGAGTTTGTCGTAGTCACCGCACAGCATTGCGTACAGGCCACGGATGGTCTGGTGGCTGTGCAATACGTAGTCGGGCGTATTCATTCCACGTTCGGCCCAGCTACTGAGGCGCGGCATCAGGTTTTCCTGGTAACGGCTTTGCAAAGCCTGGCGGTTGGTCTCCAGGTAGGCGCCGGGAATGCCTTCCAGGGTGATGATCAGGACATTGCGCGCGCGGCCCGGCGCGGCGAGCAGCTTTTGCCCTTCCAGATCCAGGCGCGTCAACCCTTCCATGGGCGGAGCCGGTTCCGGCGTGTCGCCTGCCAGCCATTGTTCGAGGTGCTCTTGCCCGGCGGCGACGCTGGCGGTCATGAGCTGGTGGGGCAGGTTGAACAGGTCCCACTGGTCTGACTCGCTGGGGCGCCAGCTTTGTATGCTGCCATGCACCAGCAAAAGCGCTACGGGCATGGCCCAGGCATGACGTGGCAGGGGCGGCGGCTGGCGGCTTCGATTAGCCCATTGGATGGCTAGGCAGAACGCCAGTGCTGCCAGTGTGGCGGCGGCGCCCCAAGGATGAGCGAAGCCGCCGCTGCTGGAGTTCTCGACGAACTGCGGGTCGATCAGGTACTGGATGTCCGCAGGGGTTGGCATCCGTCCTACTGCGCTGACCAGTTCGATGCTGGCGAGCGTCAATGCACACCACGCCAGCAATACAGGTAACGCGAGCCACCAGGGACGACGATAGAGCACCATCATCAACAAGGTGCCGATGGCAATATCCGACAGATACCCCAGCGGGTCGGACCAGCCCAGTGCGAGGCGCAGCCCCATGGGGATCAGCAGCACGCAGCCGGCCAGGGCGGCGAGGGTCGCGCGTGGATGGGTCAAGGTTCGGTGGACAATATTCACGGAAAACGGCCTTTCGGTTTTAACCAAACCATCGAAAAACACTGGCCCCTTGCCAGCGAGCCTGTGTTTGGTCATTAAACGGTCACAAAACTGTGCGGGATGGTACCAAGCCCAGCCGCCATTATTGGCCCACGATCTGGCGGCCGGCTGCGGTTCGCCGCTCAACGCCTCTACAATGGCGCCACGGCGCGGCTTTCGGCGTGCACAAAACTTGTATCAGGATTTCTCATCGGAGGATGGATGGACAGGTTCCAGGAAATGCAGGTGTTTGTTGCCGTGGCCCAGGAGTCGGGATTTTCATCGGCTGCGCGACGCCTGGGACTGTCGGCGGCCAGCGTGACGCGCGCAGTGGCGGCGCTGGAGCAACGCATCGGTACGCCGTTGTTGGTGCGTACCACGCGCAACGTCTACCTGAGTGAAGCAGGCCAGCGCTTTCTCGAGGACAGTCGCCGGATCCTCGGTGATCTTCAGGAAGCCGAGGATTCGGCCGCGGGCAGTCACGCCCAACCGCGTGGGCAACTGACCATCACCGCGCCCGTGCTGTTCGGACAACTGTTTGTCACGCCGGTGCTGGTGGACTTCCTGGAGCGCTATGGCGAGGTCTGCGTCAACGCCTTGCTGCTGGATCGCACCGTCAGCATGGTGGAGGAGGGAATCGACGTTGCCGTGCGCATCGGCGAGTTGCCCGACAGCAGCCTGCACGCCGTACGTGTCGGCGAGGTGCGGCGAGTGGTGTGTGGCTCGCCGGATTTCTTTGCCCGCCACGGTCGGCCGCAGCACCCGCAGGACCTTGAGCGAATGCCTGTGGTGTCGTCATCAGCAATCGGCCAGGTCAAGCATTGGACCTTCGTCGAGGCAGGCCAGCCATTGTCCGTCCGCCCCTCACCGCGGCTGGTGGTGACAGCCAACCAGGCCGCCATCACCGCGGCGTGCCAAGGCTTGGGGATGACGCGAGTGCTGTCCTACCAAGTGGCCGGCAACCTTGCAGCCGGTGAGTTGGAAGTCGTCCTGGCGGATTTCGAACTGCCGCGGCTGCCGATCCATGTCGTTTATCAAGGCGGGCGCAATGCGCCGGCGCGGGTTCGCAGTTTTGTCGACTTCTTGGTCAGTGCGTTGCGAGAACACCCAGTCTGGAAAGGCTGATGCATTGTTTCGCCAGCGGAAATAATGGATTGCGCCTACAGGTGATTCTATAGATCCGGGCTTGAGCAGAAGATGACGCCATCGACGCCGTCCTACCGATGGCGTCCTCTCTCAGCGGAGTCGACCATGAACCCGATCAAGCTTTATCACTTCCCACTCTCGGGCCACGCCCACCGTGTCCAGCTGATGCTCTCGTTGCTCGATTTGCCTGTAGAGATAAGCTTTGTCGATCTGGCCAAGGGGGCGCACAAACAAGCGGATTTCCTGGCAATCAACCCGTTCGGCCAAGTGCCGGTCATCGACGACAATGGTGTGGTGCTGGCTGACTCCAACGCGATCCTGGTGTACCTGGCAGCCAAATACGGCCAGGGACGTTGGCTGCCAACGGATCCGGTCGGCGCCGCTCACGTCCAGCGCTGGCTGTCGGTAGCCGCCGGACCACTGCATGCCGGCCCGGCTACGGCGCGGCTGATCACGGTGTTCGGTGCCTCTGCCAACGCCGAAGAGGTGATCGCCCGTTCCCACAGTCTGCTCAAGGTCATTGACCAAGCGCTGGGCAACAGCGCTTATCTGGTGGGTGACACCCCGACCATTGCCGACATCGCGGGCTATAGCTACATCGCCCATGCGCCGGAAGGCAATGTTTCGCTGCAGGACTATGCCCATGTGCGCGCATGGCTGGCGCGGATCGAAGCCCTGCCTGGTTTCGTCGGGATGCCGCGTACGGCTGCGGGTTTGCAGATAGAAGTCTGAGCTTCAGGCCGGTCAGGGCGGGGGACAACACCCCCGCCAGCGGTTTGTGTAAAAACCTGGAAGCGTTAATCTGCCAGCCTTTCTTGGTTGGCTGCGTTTCATGAACTTTATCCACAGGCTATCGCTGGCCGTCGCCGCGTTGTTTCTGAGCGGCTGCGACCAGCCCGCGCCTACCGTTCTCGACCAACAGCTCTATGTCTGGCAACGCCAGTGGACGCCGGCCCACGAAGGGGCTTTGCGTGAGAGCCGCCGCGATTTTTCCAGCCTGCGGGTGTTGGCGCTGCAGGCGTTTCCCGGAGCAGGTTGGAGCCGGGCGCGTATCGATCCGGCGTTGCTCAAGGCTGATGGTCGACCGCTGGTGGCGGTGGTTCGCCTGGACGGCCAGCTCAAATCCCTGGACCAGGACGAGGTGATCGCACAGATCCAGCAGATGCTGGGCGACTGGCAGGCCCAGGGCCTGGCGCCGTTGGGCGTCGAGATCGATCACGATGCGGGTAATGCCCGGCTACCGGCCTACCGGACCTTTCTCGCCCGGTTGCGACAAGTCTTGCCAACCACGCTCCAGCTCAGCATCACGGCGCTGCCGGCCTGGCTCGACAGCCCCGAGTTGCCTGGCTTGTTGACGACGGTAGACAGCAGCGTCCTGCAGGTCCATGCCGTCAGTGATCCCCGACAAGGGCTGTTCGATCCGGAGCAGGCCAGACGTTGGGCCGAACGCTGGGGCGACGTCACCACGCGGCCGTTCTACTTGGCTTTGCCGGCCTACGGCGTGGCGCTGCTGACCCCGGAAAACGGTGCGCCTGTGGTGGAAAGCGAAGTGCCCATCGACCGGGGCGGCGAACGTCGGGAGCTGCTGGCCGATCCGCAACAGGTCGCCGGCCTGACCGCGAAGCTGCGCGCCGACCCGCCTGTGCACCTTGCCGGGATCATCTGGTTTCGCCTGCCGCTGGCGGGCGATCGACGGGCATGGAGCCTGACCACCCTCGGCGCGGTGGCCCGTGGCGACAGGCTCGACAGCCGGATGCGATTGCACGTTGAGGAGCGGGGCGGCCTTTACGATATCCGCCTGGTGAACCAGGGCAATCTCGACAGCCCTTGGCCCCAGCGGCTCACGCTGGCGGTAGGCGCGTGTGACGGGGTCGATGCCCTGGCGGGTTATACGTTGCAACAAACCCCCGGAGTGCTTACCTTCACGCGCATTAAGGAAGGCCGCCTGGCTGCCGGTGCCCAACGGGCGATCGGTTGGGCGCGCTGTACAAAAATTGACCAAGGAGGATTCAATGTCTACCCGTAAGTGGCCTCGTCGCCTGCTATGCCTGAGCCTCGGTCTACCCCTGGGCCAGGCGCTGGCCTGCGGGCCGGAGTTCCCGATGCGCCTGCTGGATAACCGAGCCCAATCCTTGGCGGAGTTGCCCGAAGGTAGCTTTCGTTTCGAGGTCAGCCGTCTCGGCCAAGCCATTGCGGGGTTGAAGCCGACCACGGATGCGACGCGCAATCCGGATTACAGTTATGACGATGTCGCTTCCTACGTAGAGCAACGCAACAAAGCCGAACAGCTTGGCCTGACGCCACCGCAACAAGCCGTGATCGAGCGGCTGCGGGCGCTGGGTGATGTCGAGCAGGTCGCCAGCGACGCGGCGAACCTGCCCGCCGAGCTGCGCTTGTACGCGGTGGGCGCGGCGGCTTTCAACGCGGGCGATCACCAGCGCGCCGTCGAATCATTCCAGCAATTGCTGGCATTGCCAGCCGAGGAACGCCGCCTGCGTAGCACTTGGGCGGCCTATTCACTGGGCCGTGCGTTGTTCGCCATGGCCACCGAAGCCGGCCGTGGGGAACCGGCGGTCTTGCAGGATCAGGCGCGCCAAGCCTTCCGCCAGGCCCGCGAGCTGAGTATCGCCGGCTTCAGCGACCCACTGGAATTGGGCGTTGCCAGTCTCGGCGAAGAAGCCAGGGTGGCCTACACCGCCGACGACTGGAACAGTGCCATCGAACTGTACGCGACCCAGAACCTGCAAGGATCCCCAGTCGGCTACAGTTCGTTGCTGCAATTGGCGAGCAACCTCAGATTGGAGTCGGATGGACGCCTTAAAGAGCTGCTCAAGGCCAAGGCCGTCCAACGCCTGGCGACGGCGTACCTGCTCAGCCGCGTCGGCTGGTGGGACGGTGAGGAGCCTTCGGGCGAGAAAGAACTCGTCAAGTTGCTGCAGGCCAACGCCCAAGGCAACCTGGAGGATGCGGACCGCTTGGCAGCGGTCAGTTATCAACACGGTGATTACAGCGGCGCCAAGGCCTTCGTCGATAAAGCCGCGGACACTGGGTTGGCCTGGTGGGTACGCGCCAAACTGGCCCTGCGCGACGGCGACAAGACTGCTGCGGCGGCGGCTTATGCCAAGGCCGCCCAGGCATTTCCAAAAGAGGAATCCTGGGGTGACCGACGCACGCCGGACTGGGACTACGAAACGGTTCAACCCAAGTGCCGGGTCGAAGGCGAAAGTGCAATCCTTGCATTGCAGCGCGGCGACTACCTGCAAGCGTTCGATCAGCTTTATCGTGGCGGCAACAATTATTGGTACGACGCCGCGACAGTCGCCGAGCGCGTGCTGACGGTCGATGAGCTCAAGCAATACGTCGACGCCCAGGTTCCGGCGCCGCCGCCGTTGAGCCAGGAAGATCGGAACAATTACGTACCGTTGTCGGTGGCCGCGAATCTACGCAACCTGCTGGGTCGTCGCTTGTTGCGCGAAGGGCGCTACGAGGAAGCGCCGGCATATTTCGATAATCCCGAACTCCAGGCCAAGGCCCGTAGTTACGGCGAACTGCGCCAGGATGCCGAATCGAAATGGTGGCCGACGAGCCGGGCCGAGGCATATTTCAATGCGTCGGTTGTTGCCCGCAGATCCGGGATGCAATTGCTGGGTTACGAGATGGCGCCCGACTACGCGAGCCTGGAAGGTAACTACAGCTTTGAGCCGGTGGAGCTGAAGGTCGGTCCGCTGGTGTCCGACGCTGAAGTTCAACGGCAACAGGCCAGCGCCGCTCAACCGGACATGCGTTATCACTACCGTTTTGTCGCCACGGCGCTGGCAAGCCAGGCAGCCGATCACCTGCCGCACACCAGTCAGGCGTTCGCCGCAGTGCTGTGCAAAGCGGTGGGGTACAACTCGAGCCTTGCAGAGCAAAGCGCGTTGTATCAGCGTTATGTGAAAGAGGGGCCTTACGTGGAATGGGCATGGGACTTTGGCCATCAGTGCCCGGAACCGGCCTTCGACCAGGCCAGCAAGCGCTACGTGACCCAAGCCGTGGCGCCCGTACGCTCGGCGTTGCGGCCGTTCAAGATCTGGTTGCAAATCGGTGGGGCGGTGTTGGTGGTTGCTGTTGCGCTGGCATTGATCAGCCGTCGCAAGCGCAAGGCTCGGGTGGCGTCGAGCTGATTAAGAAGCGAACTTGCTAGCGATGAGGCCGGGTCAGTCTGACGCCATCGCGAGCCAGCTCGCTCGCCACCAGGGGAGTGCGGCGCTACATTTGCGTCGCCATCCCCTCCACGTTCATGGCCGCCTGGCGCAATGCCTCCGAGCGGGTCGGATGGGGATGACAGATCAGGGCGATGTCCTCTGCCGACGCGCCGAATTCCATCGCTACGCAGTATTCGCCAATCATCTCGCTGACGCTCGGGCCCACCAGGTGCACGCCGAGGATTTCGTCGGTGTGCTCATCGGCCAACACTTTGGCGAAGCCCTCTGTTTCATGGTTGATCTTCGCCCGGCTATTGGCCGTGAACGGGAATTTGCCCACCTTGTAGGTGCGGCCAGCGGCCTTGAGCTGCTCTTCGGTCTGGCCGACGCTGGCCAGTTCCGGCCGGGTGTAGATGACGTTGGGGATCAGGTTGTAATTGACCTCGCCGGCCTTGCCGACAATTTGTTCGATACAGGCCATGGCCTCATCTTCAGCCTTGTGGGCGAGCATCGGCCCGGACGTGACATCGCCGATCACCCAGACACCGGGCGCTTCGGTGCGGTGGCGTTTGTTGGCGAGCATGCCGCGCGGATCGGTCGTCAACCCGACGTTCTCCAGCCCCAGGCCCTTGGTATAAGGTCGGCGGCCGATGGCGACCAGCACGTAGTCGGCTTCTAGGGTCTGTGCGTCGCCACCTGTCGCGGATTCGACCTGCAACTGCACGCCACTTGCCGAGGATGTGGCGCCAGTGACCTTGGCATTCAACTTGAACTCGATGCCCTGTTTTGCCAGGGCCCGCTGCAAGGTCTTGCCGGCATCCGCGTCCACGCCCGGGCAAATGCGGTCGAGGTATTCCACCACGGTCACCTCGGCACCCAGGCGCCGCCAGACTGAGCCCAACTCCAGGCCAATGACGCCCGCGCCGATGACCACCAGATGACGGGGCACTTCGCCGAGGGACAGTGCGCCGGTGGAATCGAGGATGCGTTGGTTATCAATTTCGACACCTGGCAGTGGCGTGGGCTCGGAGCCGGTAGCAATGATGATGTCCTTGGCGTTCAGTTCAACCTGCGTGCCGTCTTCGCGGGTAACGGTCACCTTGCCGGGGCCGTCGATGTGACCCCAACCTTTGATCCAGTCGACTTTGTTCTTGCGAAACAGAAACTCGATGCCCTTGGTCAGGCCCGCGACGCTTTCGTCCTTCTGCTTCATCATCTGCACGAGGTCCAAGGTGGGGGTGACGTTGATGCCCAGATTGGCAAATTCTGCGCCCTTGGCCGCTTCGTACAGCTCGGAAGCGTGAAGCAGGGCCTTGGACGGCATGCAACCAACGTTCAGGCAGGTGCCGCCGAGTGTGGCGCGGCCCTCGATGCAGGCGGCTTTCAGGCCCAATTGGCCGGCTCGAATTGCCGCGTTATAGCCGCCGGGACCTGCGCCCAGAATGATCACGTCGTAGTTGCTCATCACTGTTCTCCCGCCTGGGTGGTTAAAAAATTATGCACGTAATATGGGCGCTTCCAGAGACGTCGGTCAAGGCCTGCGGGTCAGGCCTTGCATGAAAAATACAAAACGGAAATTTCACAGGGGCCGTTATAAGGTAACGGCCTAGCGGAGCGGTGGCGGCGTTTATCCACAGTCCTTTCTTTTTTCCACAGGCGCTGGAATGTCATGCAAGTCGATCTTGATATCGAAGGGGCTCGGGTGGCCGAGTGGCCGCGCTTCCAGTGCGCTGCCTCGCAAACACGCCGTTTGAAGCGGCTCGCGATGACGCTGGTCGGCTTGGCGGGATTGGGACTGGTGCTGGCGTTTTTCATCGGTTTATTTTCGCCGCGATCCTTGTGGCCCGCCTTGTTGGTCAGCCAAAGCGCAGGTCTGATCGTGCTGCTGGCAGGCGTGCACTCGGCCGGTTGGGTGACGCAATGGCGAAGCGCGGCGCTGGCGCCAGCGGTGGAAAATCTACTTGTTGAAAGCGAACCTGTTGATAACTCGGGTTGGTATGAGCGGATGCTCGAGCGCATCAGTGCGCGCTGGGTTGGCCTGCTCAAGCACATCGGGGCGCCTGCGTTATGGCTTTCCGGGTGGGCGCTCCTGGCGCTGCTGAGTCTTGAGCAAACCTGGAATCTGGAGTTGCCGGCCGCTTCGCTTGGCGTGTCGGGCAGTGTCGGTGCGGTGTTTTCGTTATCGCTGGCGTTCGGCGTGTTGGTGTTTGAACGTCAATTGGCCCAGCAGCCGCCCACCGAGTGGCCGGAAGCGTTGGCGTTGGCACAGCTGGCGCGGGTGGCGATCGTCGTATTGGCCTTCGGTGCATTGTGCCTGCTCTTCGCCGCCGATACGTCTATCTGGCCGATGCGCCTGGCGGTGCTGATCGGGGTGTTGCCAGGGCTGGTCGCGGTGGAGTTCCTGCTGCGCGCCGTACTTTCATTGTTCAGCCCGCGCCGCGACTCCTTGGAGCCGGCGTTGTTGGGCCGAAGTTTTGTCGCCGATCTGCTGTGCTGGCCACCGCAACCGCTGCGGGTCTTGCAGCACGAGTTGCACAACCGCTTCGGCATCGACTTGCGTCAGATCTGGGCGTTCAGCTATATGCGCCGGGCTTTCTTCCCGGTGCTGGCGCTGGTGGCGTTGGTGGGCTGGTCGCTCACCGGTGTGCATGAAGTGGCGTTACAGGAGCGCGGCATCTACGAGCGTTTTGGAGAGCCGGTGAAGGTCTTTGGCCCAGGCCTGCATGCGGGGCTGCCTTGGCCGTGGGGCAGGGTGCTCAAGGTGGAAAACGGTGTCGTGCATGAACTGGCGACCGGCGTCGGCGAAAACAAGGCGCCAGCGAAAGCTGAGCTGGGGGAGGGAGCGGCGCCGGCCATCGCCAATCGTTTATGGGACGCCACCCACGTCAACGACAAATCCCAGGTCATCGCCAGTCGGCATGCCGAACAACAGAGCTTCCAGATCGTCAACATGGATGTGCGCTTCGTTTATCGCATTGGCCTGACGGATGCCGCGGCGCTTGCTGCAACGTACAACAGTGCCGATGTGCCGGCACTGATCCGCAGCACGGCCAGCCGCATCCTCGTGCATGAGTTTGCTTCGCGAACGCTGGACGGTTTGCTTGGGGCGGACCGGGTCAATCTGGCAAACGAAATCGGTAGCGCGGTGCAGGCTGACTTGCAATCGCTCGACAGCGGCGTAGAGATTCTTGCAACCGTGGTGGAGGCGATCCACCCACCAGCCGGCGCGGCGAATGCCTATCACGGTGTGCAAGCGGCGCAGATAGGCGCCCAGGCACTGATTGCCCGGGAGCGCGGTGCCGCAGCGGAACAGAACAATCAGGCGCAACTGCAAGCCAGTATCGCCCATGACCAGGCCCAAGCCACCGCCAGGGAAATCAATGCTGCCGCCGAAGCCGCAGACCTGCGCTTCGATGCCGAACGCAAAGCCTACGCGATGGCAGGCCACGCCTTCGTCCTGGAGCAATACCTCAGCCAACTGAGCCAGGGGCTGGGCAAGGCCGATCTATTGATCCTCGACCATCGTTTGGGTGCTGGCGGCAACGCGCCGACCCTGGACCTGCGTAATTTCGCGCTGCCGGCGGATCCCGCGTCGTCACGTAAACCTGTCCAGCCAGGAGCTGCCCATTGAGCCAGTCTTCGTCACACGATCACCACGACCATGGTGGGCACAATCGCGGCCATGCAGGCCATCACCACGGGCATCATCATCACCACGGCGATTCGCAGCACACTGGGCCGTTTCCGTGGAGGCGTCTGGGCTGGGCGACGCTGTTGGTGGCGTTTGCCGTTGCGGCCGCCAGCCTGGTGCAAGTGCGCTCGGGGGAGGCCACCGTCATAACTCGTTTTGGGAATCCGGCGCGGGTGCTGTTGCAACCGGGCCTGGGTTGGCGCTGGCCGGTGCCTTTCGAGGCGGCGGTCCCGGTCGATTTGCGTTTACGTACCAGCTCCAGCGGTTTGCAGGATGTCGGTACTCGTGATGGGCTGCGGATTATCGTCCAGGCCTATGTGACGTGGCAGGTACAGGCTGACCCGGACAGTGTCCAGCGTTTCATGCGGGCAGTGCAGAACCAGCCGGACGAAGCCGCGCGACAGATTCGCACCTTTGTCGGCTCGGCGTTGGAGACCACGGCTGCCAGCTTCGATTTGGCGAACCTGGTCAATACCGATGCCAGTCAAGTGCGTATTGCCGATTTTGAAACTCAACTGCGCCGGCAGATCGAGCAACAACTGCTCGCGACCTATGGCGTACGGGTCCTGCAGGTAGGCATCGAGCGCCTGACCTTGCCTTCGGTGACGCTCGCTGCAACCGTGGACCGCATGCGTGCCGAGCGCGAAACCATTGCCACGGAGCGTACCGCGATGGGTAAACGCGAAGCGGCACAGATTCGCTCGGCGGCCGAACGTGATGCGCGAATCATGCAGGCAGATGCCGCGGTCAAAGCGGCCGAGATAGAAGCGCAATCCCGGGTCGAGGCGGCGCAAATCTACGGCAAGGCCTATGCGGGTTCGCCCCAGCTTTACAATTTGCTGCGCTCGCTGGACACCTTGAACACCATCGTCAGCCCGGGTACCAAGATGATTTTGCGCACCGACGCGGCGCCATTTCGCGTGTTGGTAGACGGTCCTCCGTCCTTGGAACCAAACGGCGGGTCCCAACCATGAGTTTGGTTCCACGTGGAACAAACGAATTATCCAATCCGTGGATTCAGGCCGGGCGCCTGACGTTCCTTGCGCTGTATGCGGTCACTGTCCTTGCCGCATTGGCCTGGATGTTCGCCAATGTGCGGCAGATCGAGCCGCAGGACCGTGCGGTGGTTTTGCATTTTGGTGCATTGGACCGTATCCAGAACGCCGGACTTCTATGGGCATGGCCTCGGCCTGTGGAACAAGTGATTTTGGTGCCAGCGGCGGATCGAGTCCTCGAACGGCGCGTAGAAAATCTGCTGCGCTCGGATGCGGCTCTACAGGCTGATCGGGTGGCCAGTTTCGCTTCGCCCGTGCCTGATGCCTTGGCGGGTTCTGGTTATTTATTGACCGGTGACGCGGGCGTGGTGCAACTGGACGTGCGCGTGTTCTACAAGGTCATCGAGCCTTACGCGTACGTGCTGCAGGGCGAACATGTGCTGCCTGCTCTCGATCGGCTGGCGACCCGCAGTGCCGTGGCCCTTGCCGCAGCCCGGGACCTGGATACGATTCTGGTGGCACGCCCCGAGTTAGTCGGCAGCGACAGCCAGGCCGCGGAGCGTCGGGAGCGCCTGCGTGGCGATCTGGTGCAAGGGATCAATCGGCGTCTCGCTGATCTTGCAGCGACGGGGCAGGGGTTAGGGATCGAAGTGGTGCGGGTCGATGTTCAGTCGAGCCTGCCGGGACCTGCCGTGGGGGCCTTTAATGCGGTGTTGACGGCCAGTCAACAGGCCGACAAAGCCGTCGCCAACGCCCGCACCGAAGCGGAAAAACAGTCTCAGTCAGCCCGCCAGGACGCCGACCATGCGTTGCAGGTGGCCGATGCCCAAGCTGGCGAGCGGCTCGCCAAGGCGTCGACCGACACCGCTGCGGTGTATGGCTTGGCGAAGACCCAAGGCAGCGATCCGCAAATGCTGCTGCGCCTGTATCGCGAACGTATGCCGGAGATTCTGCGTCGTGCCGGATCGGTGACTACGCTCGACCCGAAAGACGATTCCCGCCTGATTATCCAGGGAGCCGGACAATGACCGCTCAAGCCTTTGCCTCGCCCATGTTGTCTTCTGCCGAACAGCGGGCCGCCGCTCGGCAATTGACCTTGGCGATGCTTGCCCTCGGGCTGCTTGCCTTGGGGCTGGCATGGCGCGCTTGGTCGCCAGAGCAGAACGGTGTCAGCCAATTGCTGTTGGGATTCGCCTCGCTGCTGGTGGCGGTGCCCGTGATGCGTTCCGCCTGGTACAGCCTGCGATATCCAAGCTTGCACGGCATCACCGACCAGCTCATCGCCTTGGCGATGCTCGGTGCATGGGCCACCGGCGATCTGCTGACGGCCGCACTGCTGCCCATCATCATGATCTTCGGTCACGTGTTGGAAGAACGCAGCGTGATCGGCTCCCAGGAAGCGATCCACGCCCTCGGGCAATTGACCCGCAGCCAAGCCCGGAAGGTTGAGGCCGACGGTACGATCATCGAAGTCGACAACCGGACGCTGCGGCCGGGCGACTGGGTGGAGGTCCGCGCCGGAGACCGAGTGCCTGCCGATGGCCGAATCTTCTTTGGCCAAGCGAGCCTCGACACTGCGCCTATTACCGGAGAATCCGTCCCAGTGGAGGCTGTCGTGGGCATGGATGTATTTGGCGGCGCGATCAACCTCGATGGCTTGCTACGCCTGGAGGTGACGCGTATCGGCGATGAGTCGACCCTGGGCAAGGTGATTGCCCTGATGCAAAACGCCGAGCGTTCCAAACCACCGATTACCCGTTTGCTCGAACGCTATGCCGGTAGTTACCTGGTGCTGGTGTTGCTGCTGGCCGCGGTGACCTGGTTTGTCACCAACGATGCCCAGGCGATGCTCGCGGTCTTGGTGGCGGCTTGTCCCTGCGCGTTGGTGTTATCAGCACCGGCGACAGCCATTGCCGGGATTGCGGTGGCAGCGCGCCACGGGATTTTGATTCGCAGCTCGGCTTTTTTGGAGGAGCTGGCGGACCTGACCTCACTGGTCATCGACAAGACCGGGACCCTGACCTACGGCACGTTGCAATTGCAATCGATCCAAAGCGCCTTGGCTGACCGCTGCGAGCTGCTGCCTTTGGCCGCCAGCCTTGGGTCGGCCAGCAGTCATCCCGTCAGTCGCGCGTTGGCGGGGCAGGTGGACCCGCTGCATTATCTGCCGCTTAGCGATGTGCACGAGCGCCAAGGCTTGGGTGTCACCGCCAACACCGGAAGGGGAGAAGCCGCACTCGGTCGCCCCGAGTTGTTTGCCCGGTTGGGTATCGACACGCCAGCCATTCCCGAGCATGACGGCCCGATCGCCGGCCTGGCGCTGGATGGGCAGTTTCTCGCCTGGCTGCTGTTGGCGGACAACATCAAACCGGAAGCACGGGCGGCCATGGCTGAGTTGCGCGAGCTTGGCCTGGGCCGCCAAGTATTGTTGACCGGAGATCGCCAGAGCGTGGCCATTGCCGTGGCACAGCAGGTCGGCATTAACGAATTGCAGGCCCAGGCCTTGCCGGAAGACAAGCTCCGGCGGGTCGAGGCTGAAACAGAGCATGGCTTTCGGCCCATGGTGGTGGGTGATGGCATCAATGATTCCCTCGCGCTCAAAGCCGGCGTGGTGGGTGTCGCAATGGGGGCCGGCGGGGCAGATATCGCGCTTGCATCGGCGGATATCGTCCTGATCGGCAGTGACCTGCGGCGCCTTGGTACCTGTGTGCGGCTGAGTCGGCAATGTCGACGTACACTGCAGGTCAACGTGATCATTGGCCTGGGCTGGACGCTGGCCATCGTAATCTTCGCCGCGTTTGGCTGGCTTGGCGCGGCGGGTGCGATGATCGCTGCGTTGCTGCACAACTTGAGCACGCTGCTGGTGTTGGGTAATGCCGGGCGGTTGCTGCGGTTCCAAGAGCCGTTGTTGAAGATCTAGCGGGTCAGTGGGAGCGAACTGTTCATGGCGCCCGCAGTCAGTTACGAGAGGGCACTTCACTTCCGGCGGTCACTGCTCAAGACAGTAGAGAAGAAGGCGATAGAAAAAGGCTATAAATTCGATAGGCTGCTATTTTTCTACCATGGTCTACCCTCAGTTCAGGCTTCTGAAACAAAGGGGGGATATTTTCATGTTCGCTCAACTTCCGCCGGCCTTGCAGAATCTGCACCTACCGCTTCGGTTGCGGCTCTGGGATGGCCATGAATTCACGCTGGGTGATGATCCCAGCGTCACAATTGTGGTCAAGGACCCACAAATGGTTGCGCAATTTACCCATCCCAGCCTGGATGCATTGGGAGCGGCGTTTGTCGAGGGAAAACTCGAGCTCGAGGGCTCGATCAGTGAAGTTATCCGAGTGTGCGACGAGCTGAGCCAAGCCCTGGTGGACGAAGACGACAGCAACCTGCCGGTGCGTAACGTCCATGACAAGGAAACCGACGCCAAGGCGATCTCCTACCATTACGATCTATCAAACGCCTTTTATCAGCTCTGGCTCGACAGCGACATGGTGTACTCCTGCGCTTATTTCGAGACCGGCAGCGAAACCCTTGAGCAAGCCCAACAAGCCAAGTTCCGCCATCTGTGCCGCAAGCTGCGTCTGCAACCCGGTGACTATTTGCTGGATGTCGGCTGCGGTTGGGGCGGGTTGGCACGTTTCGCGGCGCGGGAGTTCGGCGCCAGGGTGTTTGGCATAACCTTGAGCAAGGCCCAGCTCGCCCTGGCCCGGGAGCGGGTCAAGGCTGAAGGCCTGGAAGACCTGGTGGAGCTGCAATTGCTCGACTACCGCGATTTGCCACAGGATGGTCGTTTCGACAAAGTCGTCAGCGTCGGTATGTTCGAACACGTCGGGCACGCCAACTTGGCCCAGTACTGCAAGACGCTGTTCGGCGCCGTTCGCGAAGGGGGCCTGGTGATGAATCACGGAATCACCGCCAAGCACACCGATGGCCGTCCGGTAGGGCGTGGTGCGGGTGAGTTCATTGAGAAATATGTATTTCCCAATGGTGAGTTGCCGCATCTCTCGATGATCTCTGCCGAGATCAGCGAAGCCGGGCTGGAAATCGTCGATGTGGAAAGCCTGCGCATGCATTACGCGCGCACCCTCGATCATTGGAGCGAGCGTCTGGAGGACAACCTCGAAACCGCCTCCAGGGAGGTGCCGGAGCGGGCGCTGCGGATCTGGCGGCTTTATCTGGCAGGCTGCGCCTATGCCTTCGCCAAGGGCTGGATAAACCTGCACCAGATCCTCGCGGTCAAGGCCCATGCCGATGGCAGCCATGAATTGCCCTGGACGCGGGACGACATCTACGCGCCCTAAAGAATCGGCGAAATGAGCCGGGCGATCCGCATGCCGATCTTTTGCAGGCGGTGGGTCTCCCGGCTTTCCTGTTTCGCGACTTCGTGGGCCTGGGCAAAATCTTTCTCGAGCATCTGCTCCACTTCGCTGGCGAATGCGACATCAACCGTCAGCAGCATCACTTCAAAATTCAATCGAAACGAACGGTTGTCCAGGTTCGCGCTGCCGATCGCGCTTATTTCCTGATCGATCAACACGACTTTCTGATGCAGGAATCCTGGCTCATAACGAAACACCCGCACGCCGGCCCTTACGGCCTCGAATGCATAAAGGCTGGACGCTGCGTAGACGATTTTGTGATCGGGACGTGATGGCAGCAGGATGCGTACATCCACCCCGCGCAAGACTGCCAGGCGCAGCGCAGCGAAGACCGCTTCATCGGGAATGAAATAGGGTGTGGTAATCCAGATCCGCTCGTTCGCCGCATGGATCGCCTCGACGAAAAACAGCGAGCAGGTTTCGTGCGCGTCCGCCGGGCCGCTGGCCAGTAACTGGCAGAGCACGCCGCCGTCCGGGTAAGTATCCGGCAGGATCAATGGCGGCAAAGAACGGGCGGCCCAGAACCAGTCTTCTGCGAACGACTCCTGCATGCTTGCCACCACCGGGCCGCGTACTTCGACATGCGTGTCGCGCCATGGCGCCAGCGGGGGCTTTTCGCCAAGGTACTCGTCGCCTACGTTATGACCGCCGACAAACCCCAGTACGCCGTCCACGGCTACGATCTTGCGATGGTTGCGGAAGTTGACCTGGAACCGGTTCAACCAACCGCTGCGGGTGGCAAAGGCTTTCACATGGACGCCGCCGTCGCGCAATGCCTGGACATATCGGTGGGGCAGGGAGTGACTGCCGATACGGTCGTACAGCAGGTACACCGTCACGCCTTCGGCCGCTTTCTTCAAAAGCAATGCGTGCAGGCGCTGGCCGAGGCGGTCGTCATGGATGATGAAGAACTGGATCAGGATGGCTTCCCGCGCGCCTTCGATGGCTTGGAAAATCGCTTCGAACGTGGCGTGGCCGTCCACCAGCAACCGCACCTGGTTATTCGCCAGGCAGGGTGCTCGCCCTAGCTTGGGCATGGCGCGCAACGAAGCATAGGCCTGGGAGGCGCGAGCGGTGAGTGCTTCTTCGACCCAGGGTCGCCAGTTCAGCTCGGAAATCGCCTTGCGCATTTCTTCGTTCGCCTGCCGTCGCGCCTTGATGTAGCCGTCGAAAGTGCTGCGGCCGAAAACCAAGTAGGGGATCAACGTCAGATAAGGAATGAACAGCAATGAAAGGGCCCAGGCAATCGATCCTTGGGCGGTTCGCACGGTGAGTACCGCATGGACGGCGGCGATGGAGCCGAGTGTATGGAGCAGCGCGATCAGGTAACCGAAAACATGCGGGCCGTAATAATCCATGGGGCAGCCGAGCTCCTGAAGTTTCATTGCTTAACAGACCATGTTCCGCAGCGAATGTCGCTATTTAATTCACCTGGCCGGCCCTTGAACCGAAGCCTGCGGGCAGCGTCTAACGGCCACTTGTCCTCTGGAGTTTTTGCAATGAAAGTTCGCTTGCTGGGTGTGGCCTTGGCTGTTGGCTTGTCGGTTCCTGTAGCGGCGCAGGCGCAGATGCTTCAACCAGGCCTGTGGGAACTGACGACAAGCAACATGAAAGTCGACAACCAGAACTTGCCAGACCTGCAATTGATCCTCGGCCAGTTGCAGAACCAGATGACACCCGAGCAGCGGGCCATGTTGGAAAAGCAAGGCATTACCATGGGCGGCAAAGGTATTCGGGTATGCCTGACCCCGGAGCAAGTCCAGACGAACGACATCCCGTTGCAGGACCCGCAGTCGGGCTGCAAGCAGCAGATCACCGAGCGAACCGGCAACCAGTGGAAGTTTCGCTTCAGTTGTCCGAAAGCCCAGGGCAGCGGTATCGCGACATTCCAGAGTGATCGCGAATTCACCACCAAGGTCAATGGCACATTCAACGCCACGGGCATCCAGCAGGACGGTAGCCTGGATACCCGTGCCGTGTGGCTTGGGCAGGAGTGCGGGACAGTCAAGCCGAGGGCTTGATTTCAGGGCCGGCTCAATGCCTCGTACAGCGTGTCGAGGTTGTACTCGAACAGTCCGGTAAATGTGCTGGCGGGACCTTTGGCGGCGAGGGCGTCCGAATACAACGTGCCGCCAATGTGCGCGCCGCTTTCATCGGCTATTTGCTTGAGCAGGCGCGCGTCCTTGATGTTTTCCATGAACACAGCCTTGACCTTGGCTTTGCGGATTTGCGTGATCAGCGCAGCGACTTCGGCAGCGGAGGGCTCGCGTTCGGTAGACAGTCCTTGCGGCGCCATGAACTCAATGCCATAGGCCTGGCCCAGGTAACCGAACGCATCGTGAGAGGTGACGATCTTTCGATTGCCCGGTGGTAACGCGCCGAACTTCGCTTTGGCATCGTCGAGCAGGGCATAGATTGTTTTCAGGTACGCCTGGCTGTTGCGTTCGTAGTCTGCTTTGTTGGCCGGATCGGCTGCCTCCAGCGCCTTGGTGATATTGCCAACGTAGAGCACGGCGTTGGCAAGGTTGTGCCACGCATGTGGGTCGGGGATCGTCTCTCCATCTTCGTCCAATGAGCGCGGAATCACGCCCCGGCTGGCACTGATCACCGGGGCACTGGTTTCGGTGCTGGTGACCAGGCGATCCAGCCAAGGCTCGAAGCCCAATCCATTCTTGATGATCACATTCGCTTTCAGCAGCGCCTTGGCGTCGTCTGGTGTGGGCTCGTAGGTGTGCGCATCGGCGTCGGGACCGACCATGTTGACGATCTGGACGTGCTCGCCGCCGACCTGTTGGGTCATGTCGGCAAGGATGCTGAAGCTGGTGACAACCCGCAGCTTTTCGGCGGCGGGGGAAGACATGGACAGCATCAGGCTGAATATCAGGAGCAGGGCGCGCATCGGCAAAACCTCATTGGGATGTAAGCAAGGGGGGCCGGCGCAGCAAGCCGTGCACCGGACCAAATACCACCGACAACAAATACAACGCCCCGGCCACCAGTACGATGGACGGTCCGCTGGGCAGTGAGTAATAGAAGGACAGCAACAGGCCAAGCCAGACCGAGAGGCAACCGAGCAGCGCGGCGATGAGCATCAGCAGCGGCAGGCGACGGCTCCAGAATCGCGACGCGGCAGCCGGCAGCATCATCAGGCCGACCACCATCAGCGCGCCGATGGCTTGAAAGCCGATCACCAGGTTCAGCACCACCAAGGTCAGGAACACGCCATGGGCCAACGGGCCGAGACGACTGACGGTCTGCAGGAACAGCGGATCCAGGGTGTCGAGCAGCAGCGGTCGATAGATCAACGCCATCGCCGCCAGGCTGGCGCCGGAAACCCACAGCATGCCGGTGAGTGTCGGGCCGTCTACCGCCAGGGCCGAGCCGAACAGCAGGTGCAGCAAGTCCAGGCGTTTGCCGGCCATACCGAGGATCAATACACCCGCCGCGAGGGAAATGGGGTAGATCGCCGCGAGGCTGGCGTCCTCCCTCAGCCCGGTACGCCGGGTAATCCAGGCAGCGAGCCCGGCCATGCTCAAGCCCGCGCCCAGGCCTCCGATGGTCAAGGCTGGCAGGCTCAGTCCGGCAAACCAGAAGCCCAAGGCCGCGCCAGGTAATATGCCGTGAGCCACGGCGTCGCCGATCAGGCTCATCCGCCGCAAAATCAGGAACACCCCTAGCGGAGCTGTGCTGCACGCCAACACCAAGCCACCCAGCAAGGCCCGACGCATGAAGACAAACTCTTGGAACGGTTGCCAGAGATGTACGGCAGCAAGCATCAGGCCACCCACGCATGGGGTTGTTGGGCGATCAGGTCGACACTGCGGCCCAACACGCAACCGGTGTTTTTGATGAGCAGTGTATGGGGAACATGTTGGCGTACCGCCGCCAGGTCATGACACACCACCATGATGGTCCTGCCTTCGGCATGCCAGCGATGAATGTGTTTCCACAGAAGGGCCTGGCCTTGTTCATCGAGGGCAGCGTGGGGTTCGTCGAGCAATAGGAGCGGCGCTTCGGCCAAGCTCAGGCGAGCGAGTAGGGCGCGTTGCAGCTCGCCTCCCGACAAAGCCATCAACGGACGATGCTGGAGGCCGCTCAGCGCCCAGTCGTCCAGCGCCGTCTGGAGCAACTGTCGGCGCATGGCTGGCGTGTGGCGATTTCCCCAGGACCCGGCGGCCACCAACTCTTGCAGATTGATGGGAAATTGCCGGTCCAGATGTTGTTGCTGCGGCAGGAACGAAACTCCGCCACGGCGTGGAACATCCAGGCAGACTTGGCCGGACAGCGGTTTTTGCAATCCTGCGAGCACTTTCAAAAGACTGCTTTTGCCCGAACCGTTGGCCCCGATGATCGCGGTGAGGCTGCCTTCCGCTCGCGCCATGACTAGCGGCGGCGTGAGTGGTCGTCCGGGGGCACCCCAGCGCAGTGCTGTGCAGCTGATCATGATGCGCCCCGCGTCCAGCTGCTTCGAGCCACTGCGTCGTGGGCATGCAGGCTCTCGGCGTGAACGACGCGCACGTCCAGCGCGACGATATGGGGTGACCGGGCCAGAGCCGTCGTTAATCGCCGGGCAGCGTCTTCGCAGAACATCAGGTTTTGGCCGTTAGCCAGTGCGAAGGCTTGTTCATCGGCGCGCTTCACGGCGGTTTGTACTGCGGTGCCGAGGGCGGCTTCAGCTTCGTTGATGAGCGACTGCAGCGCAAATTCCTTAACGGCGGCGTCCAGCCGTAGGGTCAATGTCGCCGTGCTGCGTTGGCTATGCGGGGTTGCGACAATGCCATTCGACGACCCCAGCCAAGCGAGGACTTCGGCATGCTCAAGCTGCTTGTTGGCAAAGTCGTCAACGAACTGCTGTTGCACCAGTTGCCGAGCAAGTGCTGCCGAACAGGGACACGTCGAAGAGTAGGGGATCTGAATCTGCAGTTCCACGTGGAACATTTTGTTTTTTAGCTGGGCTTCAATGCTCACCGGATAGCGTTTCCAGCCAGCCAAAGGACTTATAAGTGCCGGACGTTTAAGCAGCAGATCGGTATGCAAGTTGAGGGACGCTGTTTGGGACAAGCCTTCATGGCTATCGAGAAATTGCTGGAGGATTTGGCGTAACAGCGCCGGGGAAAGCGGCGTATCTTCCAACAAGCCCAGCGCCAGATATAAGCGTGACATGTGAATGCCTCGCGCCTCACCATCATCGAGGCTGACGCCAGCGTCGGCCATTGCGCTTAAACGTTGGCCATCAATCAATACCGGTGTCGCGACGCCACACATGCCAACCCAATCAAGGGGTAGGGGTTGACGTGAGATTTGGGCAGCCACGTCCGGCAGCGTTAAAGCGTTCATGGTCAAGATCCATCGAAGAGCTGAAATTCAATGTTATATTATAACAGTGGATTTTAAGAAACCTTTTCCATGAAACGAGTTTCATCTACCTCCCGTTTGCTCATGTTCCACGTGAAACGTTAGCGTGATGAATTCTGGCAACCGTTCATGCGACCACAGGTAAATGCGCCTTGGCTACCGCCCGAGCTAGAAAAGCGGTTGAGCGTCGTCCAGCCCACGCGCCGACTGTATCCCACCCAACTTTCACCATCCGAAGCCAATCCCGTGAAGAACGTGAGCTGACCGTAACGGCTATTCGTTTGTGCCCAGTAGCGCCGACCGACGGCTTCAAAACCTCGTAAGTAAGTGGTGTTGCCAGCCGTCGCGACGCTATAGGCATTGCCTTGCAGGTCCACACACGCGAGCAAATTTGCGCTACGGGTGCAGTTTGCCAAGAGCGGAGATTGGGCCGAAGCGACGAATGTCCATAGCAATAAGGGGCTCGCCACTATCAATTTCAAATGAATGCGCATGGATTGATCTCAGATCAATGGAACGGCGGGGCTGGCTGAAGTGCGTCGTTATACTATAACATTAGCTCGACCGAACCTTGAAAATAGCCAAACCCAGGTCACGAGCCGTCATCGAAGCGGCCGCCCGATGAGGATATACCGATGCCCAACCGCCTTCCCGTAACCGTACTGTCTGGATTTCTGGGTGCTGGTAAAAGCACGCTGCTCAACCACGTCCTGCGTAATCGAGACAATTTGCGGGTCGCGGTAATCGTCAACGATATGAGCGAGATCAACATCGATGGCAGCGAAGTCCAGCGGGACGTTACCTTGAACCGGTCAGAAGAAAAACTGGTGGAAATGAGCAACGGCTGCATTTGCTGCACGTTGCGCGAGGACTTGCTCGAAGAAGTCGGACAGCTCGCCAGGGAGGGGCGCTTCGATTACCTGCTGATCGAATCCACGGGCATCTCCGAACCGTTGCCAGTGGCCGAAACCTTCACTTTTCGTGATGAAGAAGGCCGAAGCCTGGCCGATGTGGCGCGACTCGACACCATGGTAACTGTCGTCGATGGGGTGAATTTCCTTCTGGATTACCAAGCTGCGCAAAGCCTGGCGTCACGGGGCGAAACGCTGGGAGATGACGACGAACGCTCGGTCACCGATCTGTTGATCGAACAGATCGAGTTTGCCGACGTGATTTTGATTAGCAAGATTGACCTGATCAGCCGGCAGGAGCGGGAAGAGCTGATCGCGATCATGCAGCGCCTCAACGCCCAGGCGCAGATCATTCCCATGGTCATGGGACAGGTTCCGCTGGGACGAATCCTCAACACGGGCCTTTTCGATTTCGAGCGTGCTGCCCAGGCGCCTGGCTGGCTACAGGAAATGCGAGGCGAGCATGTGCCTGAAACCGAGGAATATGGTATCGCCTCGACCGCCTACCGGGCACATCGGCCGTTTCATCCCGAGCGCTTCTTCAACTTTATCGACCGTCCCTGGCCCAACGGCAAACTCTTGCGTTCCAAGGGTTTCTTTTGGTTGGCAAGCAAACCTGAGGAGGCGGGCAGTTGGTCCCAGGCCGGTGGCTTGATGCGCCATGGTTTCGCCGGGCGCTGGTGGCGGTTCGTACCGAAAAACCAGTGGCCGCAGGACGAAGAGAGCACCGCGGCGATCATGAAAAACTGGCGTGCCGCCACAGGCGATTGTCGTCAGGAGTTGGTATTCATTGGCCAGGACATCGACTTCAATCAACTCACCGCCGAATTGGACGCCTGCCTGCTCACCGACGCGGAAATGGCCCTCGGCGTCGAAAGCTGGCGGCTGTTGCCCGATCCGTTCGGCCCATGGCATGAAGAGGCGGTAGCGTAATGCTCGCGCCGAATCTGAAAAGGACACTACGGACACGGCAGGTCCAAGGCGATACGCCGGGGATACTCACGCAGATCCTGGACGAGGGCACGAACCTGGCGGTCTGGCAGCGCCAGCTTCCCGCACACATCGGCGATTTTGCGGCACTGGTAGTTGCGTTGGACCAGCCGCTGGCCGAATCACGGGTGCTCGATCTGCCGGAAGAGGACACCCAGCCAGCGCTGCACGGTTTGGCTGCAGGTTTCAGCGACCTGCACGGCTATGAAGGTTTCATTGCCGACGTCTCCTGGCTGGTCAGCGCATTCGCATGCCTGTTGGGCGCCCAACGTGTCGGGCTGCGTCTGCGCACGCTGGATAAAGCCATGTGCCCGCGCTTTCACGTTGACCACGTGCCAGTGCGGTTGCTGACCACCTATGCGGGTGTCGGCAGCCAGTGGCTTGAGGAGGGGGTCATGGATCGCCGGCGCCTGGCGCAACCTGAGGCCGAACCGGTGGATCCGCAAATCATCCAGCAGTTCGGTTGCGGTGATGTCGGTTTGCTTAAAGGCGAAAAATGGCATGGCAATGAGGGCGCTGGCCTGATCCACCGCTCGCCGGAACCCGCACCGGGGGAGCGCCGGCTGATTCTCACGCTGGACTGGTTGGCTTAAGGCTTGAGCCAGGTGCCCTGGCTTTGCCCTTCGCAAAATGGCTGCAAATAAGCGGCATCGCTTGCTACGCCGTAATAGTGAATATCCTGGCGGTAGGGCATATTGGCGACTTGGGCGTTACTGCAAACGCCAAACGCGCCGCCAGGACATTGATCGAGGTATTGCACCTCGACCTTCTGGCCGGCAAGGTTTGGCTGGCAGAAACCATCGGCAAACAGCTTCTGTGGAATGTTGCGGTTCTGCTGGCAGACTTTCACATCGAGCCGCTCCGCCTGGCTGTGAACCACGCAGGCCTGGGCCAATGCCTGGTTCGACGTCAATGCCAGTAGTAACCAGCCGATCATCCGCATGTCCACCTCCATCGAAAACCGTCGATTATGTTGCAGCACATTCCCACCCATGTCATCGCCGGTCCCTTGGGCGCTGGCAAGACCAGCCTGATCAGGCATCTGCTGGCTCAGCGCCCGGCTAATGAGCGTTGGGCGGTGCTGATCAACGAGTTCGGTCAGATCGGCCTGGATGCCGCATTGCTGACCCAGGCTGGCGATGGTATCGCATTGGGCGAAGTGGCCGGCGGCTGCTTGTGTTGCGTCAACGGAGCGCCGTTCCAGATCGGGCTCGGGCGTTTATTGCGCAAGGCCCGGCCGGATCGCCTGTTTATCGAACCCTCGGGCCTGGGCCATCCGGCGCAATTGTTGCGCCAACTGAGCCAAGCGCCATGGCTGGGTGTGCTGGCGGTGCAACCCTGTGTGTTGGTGCTGGATGCCCGGGCAATGGCAGACGGTAAGCCGTTGCCCGATGCGCAGCGACAAACCCTGGCGGATGCTGGACTGTTGGTGTTGAACAAATCCGAGACCCTGACACAGGCTGACCGTGAACAGCTGTCGGCTCAGTTGCCTGGGCGGGCGTTGTATTGGACGCAGCACGCAGCGTTGCCGATCGACCGATTGCCAGGCCAGGCGGCTCGGGGTAGCGGGGCTGTGGATAACATGAGCCTGCCCCGAAGCCTGGGACAGATGCCAGCCAGATGGACCGATCCAAGGCTGCCGATCTGCCTGTATCAGCAGCAGGACGGTGCGTGGAGTATCGGCTGGCGCTGGCACCCCAGCCAACAGTTCGACGCGGCGGCGCTGGTGCGTTGGCTACAAGACCAGGACTGGAAACGCGCGAAGATGGTTATCCACAGCGTCGACGGTTGGGTTTCAGCCAATGCCCTGGAGGGGGCGGCGCTGGAGTGGCAAGCGAGTGAGTGGCGTGAGGACTCACGGATCGAGCTGATTTTCGATCAGCCGCAAGACATCGATCGCCTGCAAGCGGGCCTGATGAGCGCTCGGTGTGCCTGAATCAGCCTCGTTTCAAGGCTTCCATTTATTGTGTTCCTGGCGCCACTGGCTCAGCTCGATAACCTCAGCCCTGGGCCGCGTCTGGACCGGTTCAATCGGCGTAGGCGGGGCCTCTTCGAACGGCATCGGATAGGGGGCCAGTTCGATCTGTACGCTGTGGGCACCGAACTGAGTGACGGTGCCGCAATGACGGGTTTCGCCTGTCACCGTGAATTCGAAGTTATAGATACGCGCCAGGCGCCGCCGCCCACTGGCGTCCTTGACGAATCCAATCTTGCGCAGGGCCACGTTGCCGTCCAGCAGTTCGATTTTCAGGTTGGCACAATGTTGCATGACCCGCGCCAAGGCCCGCTCGCGCAAGCCATGGTTATGCCACAGCCAGGCGCCGCCGGTAGCCAGCAGCATCAGCACGAAGATGTTTCCAAGGGTCAGCATGAACAAAGTGCTCCAACAAGTTGCCCTCAGCTTAACTGTGTCGCCGGTCTGTCGTACAGGCTGTGTTTAGTCGCATACTGCGCGGCTTGAATTTCATTCGTTTTACGGAAATTTCCCGCATGAAACGTACGCCTCATCTGCTTGCCATCCAGTCCCATGTGATATTCGGTCATGCCGGCAACAGTGCCGCCGTGTTCCCGATGCAGCGGGTCGGCGTCAACGTGTGGCCTCTCAATACCGTGCAGTTTTCCAATCACACGCAATACGGGCAATGGGCCGGAGAAGTGCTCGCGCCGGCGCAGATACCGCTGTTGGTAGAGGGTATCGCGGCCATTGGCGAGCTGGGCAATTGCGATGCGGTGCTGTCCGGTTATCTGGGTAGTGCAGCCCAGGGACAAGCCATCCTGGCGGGTGTGGCGCGGATCAAGCGTTGCAACCCCAAGGCGTTGTATCTGTGTGACCCGGTCATGGGGCACGCGGAGAAGGGCTGCATTGTCGCGCCCGAGGTGAGCGAGTTCCTGCTGGAAGAAGCCGCTGTCGTGGCTGACATCATGTGCCCGAACCAACTGGAGCTGGATAGCTTCTGCGGTCGCAAGGCGCAATCATTGCTCGATTGCCTGGCCATGGCCCGTGCGCTATTGGCCCGTGGCCCGAAAGTCGTGCTGGTCAAGCACCTGGCTTATCCCGGCAAGCCCGAAGACAGCTTCGAGATGCTGTTGGTAACGGCTGAAGGCAGCTGGCACCTGCGCCGTCCCTTGCTGGCGTTCCCGCGCCAACCTGTTGGGGTCGGCGACCTGACGTCGGGGTTGTTCCTGGCACGGATACTGTTGGGGGACAGCCTGGTGGCGGCATTCGAGTTCACCGCTGCGGCCGTGCATGAAGTGCTGCTGGAAACCCAGGCGTGTGCGAGTTACGAATTACAGTTGGTCCGCGCCCAGGACCGCATCGCCCATCCGCGCGTGCGCTTCGAAGCCACGCCGATCAGCCTTTGATCGATGGAACTCCCCGTGGGAGCGAGTTCGCTCCCACAAGGCTCGCGGCGGCTGGTTAAGGCCCGTCCGCCTTGATTTCCTGATAGCGCCTTTCCAGTTCCTGGCGAATCTGGCGGCGTTGCTGCGCTTGTTCGTAACGGCGTTTCTCTTCGCTGTTCTGCGGTTGCAGCGGCGGGACGGGGGCGGGCTTGCGCTGGTCGTCCACCGCAACCATGGTGAAGAAACAGCTATTGGTATGGCGAACCGAGCGCTCACGAATGTTCTCGGTCACGACTTTGATGCCCACTTCCATCGACGTGTTGCCGGTGTAGTTCACCGACGCCAGGAAGGTCACCAACTCGCCGACATGAATTGGCTCGCGAAAAATCACCTGGTCTACCGATAGGGTCACCACGTATCGGCCGGCGTAACGGCTGGCACAAGCGTAGGCCACTTCATCCAGGTACTTGAGCAAGGTGCCGCCATGGACATTGCCAGAGAAGTTGGCCATATCGGGGGTCATCAACACCGTCATCGACAGCTGGGCGTTTCCGGGTTCCATAACGTTCTCACGGTTCAAGGCAGCAGTTTCAAGGGGGCGCCTCTGCGGGCGCTGGAGTGTGGTTTACCAAGTACCAGGTTCAAGCCACTCCTATCGGGACGCTGCGCCAGGGCTTGCCGTCACGCTTGGGTGGATCTGTTTCCATATATTGCACCGTCTTTTTGCAAGAAATCCCGGTGTTAACCTGCAAAAGCCCGTCAATGCCGGGTAATTCCTACAAAAGGAACGGATCTACCCGACTCCCCAAAGAGTCGTTTCGACAAGGAGCCCCACTATGCACGCCATCAGTTTTATTCAAGACCTGGCGATCATCATGCTGGCGGCCGGGTTGGTCACCGTACTTTTTCATCGCTTCAAGCAACCGGTGGTGCTGGGCTACATTGTCGCCGGCTTCATCATCGGCCCCCATACACCGCCGTTCGGTTTCATCCACGACGAAGAGACGATCAAGACCCTGGCCGAGCTCGGGGTGATTTTCCTGATGTTCTGCCTGGGCCTGGAGTTCAGCCTGCGCAAGCTGTTCAAGGTGGGAGCCACGGCGTTTATCGCGGCGTTCCTCGAGATCGTATTGATGATCTGGATCGGCTATGAAATCGGCCGCTGGTTCGATTGGAGCGCCATGGACTCGCTGTTCCTCGGCGCGATCCTCGCGATTTCCTCGACCACGATTATCGTCAAGGCCTTGAATGACTTGAAGATGAAAAACGAGCGGTTTGCGCAGTTGATCTTTGGGGTATTGATTGTCGAGGACATCCTCGGCATTGGCATCATCGCGTTGCTGTCGAGCATCGCCGTCAGCGGTACGGTGAGTCCCGGCGAGGTATTTTCCACGGTCGGAAAGCTGTCGTTGTTCATGATCGTAGCGTTAGTCATCGGCATTCTGCTGGTACCCAGATTGCTGGCTTACGTAGCGAAGTTCGACAGTAACGAGATGCTGTTGATTACCGTGCTGGGGCTTTGTTTCGGTTTTTGCCTGCTGGTGGTGAATCTCGAATACAGCATGGTGCTCGGTGCGTTCCTGATCGGCGCGATCATGGCCGAGTCCCGTGAGCTGTTGAAGATCGAACGATTGGTGGAGCCGGTCCGCGATCTGTTCAGCGCGATATTTTTCGTGGCCATCGGGCTGATGCTCGACCCGGCCATTTTGCTTCAGTACGCCTGGCCAATCGCAGTGATTACCTGTGCGGTGGTACTGGGCAAGATGCTGTCTTGTGGGCTGGGTGCTTTTATCGCGGGCAATGACGGACGCACCTCACTGCGAGTCGGGATGGGACTTTCGCAGATCGGCGAATTTTCTTTCATCATCGCTTCATTGGGGATGACCTTGCAGGTCACCAGCGATTTTCTTTATCCAGTGGCGGTGGCCGTCTCGGTACTCACGACATTGCTGACCCCGTACCTGATCCGGGGCGCTGATCCGTTATCGGTCAGGTTGGCGTCGGCGATGCCGCTACGATTGAAGCGTGTGCTGGGCATGTATGGCGAATGGTTGCGCAGCATCCAGCCCCAGGGTGAAGGCGCGATGCTGGCCTCCATGATCAGGCGAATCATGCTGCAGGTCGGCGTCAACCTGGCGTTGGTTATCGCGATTTTTGTCTCTGGAGGATATTTCGCCGAACGAATGTCAGCGTATCTGCAGGCATGGGTCAGCAATGCCAGCTGGCAAAACGCGTTGATTTGGGGCGGCGCGCTGTTCTTGTCCCTGCCGTTCCTGATCGCGGCGTACCGCAAGCTCAAGGCCTTGTCGATGCTGTTGGCCGAAATGGGCGTCAAGCCGGAGATGGCCGGCCGCCACACCCAGCGAGTGCGACGCGTGATCGCCGAAGTGATCCCGCTCCTTTCGCTGCTGGTGATCTTCCTGCTGCTGGCAGCCTTGTCGGCCAGTATCCTGCCGACCAACAAGTGGCTGGTATTGATCGCGGTGGCGGCGATAGCCGTGGCGGCGCTGCTCTGGCGCTGGTTTATCCGCCTGCATACGCGGATGCAGGTCGCCTTGCTCGAAACGCTGGACAATCACAAGGGATCGTCCGGGCATTGACCTGCACCGGACGCTGGCGAATCAGCTTTCCAACCAGACATCCCGCGCCCAGTGCCAGACCGATTCCCAGGTCTCTTCGGCGATCAGTTCTTCGTCTGCTTGCCACAGCACCACGGTGCCGTCTTCTTCGACGCAGTAATAGTCGTCGCCGTCCTGGCAGATCGGAATCAGGCTGCGGTCGACACCGGCATCCCAGGCGTTGGCGGCCACATCCGGCAGGTAGGTGTGGGATTGCGGATCGGTGACGGTCACCGGTTCCAGGCTTCCATAAACGACATCGCTGACGGTCAGCAAAAACTCCTTGAAGACGAATGGGATATCGATGAACAGTTGTTCCTCGATCTCGACCAGCAAGTCTTCGTCGGGCAACTCCAGCGGGACCGGTACGGGCTCGTTG
>Ga0307412_10000175_pt1 | contig 45704 bp, 43 predicted proteins | sample DK1Cmetagenome_3_FD_203823 | JGI IMG/M metagenome (GOLD analysis project Ga0307412, IMG submission 203823) | Maize rhizosphere microbial communities from greenhouse at UC Davis, California, United States - DK15-C-1 | ecosystem: Host-associated > Plants > Roots > Rhizosphere > Soil | place: USA...
TTACATTCTGACGGAACTTTTGCTCAATATTTTCATTTAAAGCAAAACGGAGTAAAAGTAAACATTGGTGATCAAGTGAAAAAAGGTGAAGTGATCGGATTTAGCGGAAATACGGGTTGGAGCAACGAACCTCATTTGCATTTTGTGACTTATCTTCCGAGTTCTACGGGAGAAAAGCAGAGAACTACGGTTAAAACACTTTTCAGAACCGGAAACGGAAGTAAAGTTGAATATATTGCCGAGAAAAAAAAATATTCAAAGGAGTATTAAGTTCTTTTTAAATTTCTCTATTTCTCAAAAAAACACGACCTTTGTTGGCTCAAAACTGTACAACTAAATTGTACTAAAATTCAATTAAATTTTCAAAATATATCAGATGAAAATATCAAACAACTGGCTGAAAGACTACATAAAAACGGAATTAAAAACTGAAAGAATCGGTGAATTCCTTACGGATATAGGTCTTGAAGTTGAAGGGATAGAAAAATTTGAAAGCATTAAAGGCAGCCTGGAAGGAATTGTTGTAGGTAAGGTTTTAACCTGCGAAAAACATCCGAATGCAGACAAATTAAGAAAAACAACGGTAGATGTAGGAAACGGAAAGGTGCTGAACATCGTTTGTGGAGCTCCCAACGTTGAAGCAGGACAAACAGTTCCTGTAGCAGTTGTCGGAACTAAAATCTATGATAAAACAGGAGGTTTTTTTGAAATAAAAGAAGCTAAAATCAGAGGTGAGGTTTCTCAGGGAATGATCTGTGCAGAGGATGAATTAGGACTTAGCGACGACCACGGTGGAATCATGGTTTTAGATGAAGAAAAATATGAAGTCGGAAAAGATTTTGCTGATTATTTTGAATTGACAAACGATGAAGTTTTTGAAATCGGTTTAACACCGAACAGAACCGATGCTATGTCTCATTACGGCGTTGCGAGGGATTTATACGCATTCCTTTCAACCAATCAACAAAAATCTACATTTGAAAAAGCTTCTTCAGAGGTTCTAAATAATGAGGGTTCCCATGAATTCACCTTAGAAATTGAAGATGCAGAACTTTGTCCAAGATATATTGGAGCAGTAATTGAGAATGTGAAAGTTACAGACTCTCCGGACTGGATGAAGGAAAGATTAAAGGCTATCGGATTAAGCCCGATCAACAATATTGTAGACATTACAAACTATATTCTTCATGGCTTGGGACAGCCGCTTCACGCTTTTGATGCAGATAAAATTGCCGATAAAAAAGTAAAAGTTGGAACGGTAAAAGAAGGAACAAAATTCACAACTTTGGATGGCGTAGAAAGAACATTGAATGGTTCTGAAATCATGATCAAAGACGGAAAAGATAACCCGATGTGCATTGCCGGAGTCTTTGGTGGTGCCAATTCCGGAGTTTCTGAAGAAACAAAAACGATTTTCCTTGAAAGTGCTTATTTCAATCCGGTTGCGGTAAGAAAAGGAGCAAAATTTCATGGTTTGAATACAGACGCGTCTTTCAGATTTGAAAGAGGTGTAGATCCAAATATTACCAGAACGGCGATTACTCATGCGGTTAAACTTATTCAGGAATTAGCGGAAGGTAAGCTAGTTGGGGAATTATTAGAAGAATATCCAAAGAAAATAGAGGATAATTATGTGATCATCAGATTCTCAAAAATCGAACAGATTTTAGGAACAAAAATTCACAGGGAAAAAGTAAAAGAAATTTTAAAAGCTCTTGATATTCAGGTTTTAAATGAAATTCAGAACGGCTTGGAAATCTCTGTTCCTGCTTACAGAGCAGATGTGACAAGAGAAATTGATGTGATTGAAGAGATTTTAAGAATCTACGGATATAATAAAATTGATGCTCCACAAAAGATTTCATTTACTCCTGTAAAATTGAATGCACAGGATCAGGATGAGCTAGAAAATAATTGGGCAAGAACTTTACAAGGCCTTGGTTTCAATGAAGTTATGAATAATTCATTAACCTCTGTAAAGGATGAAACTGATGCTGTAAAATTACTAAATCCTTTGAGCAATGACCTGGCTTTCATGAGAAAGTCTTTATTGGAAGGGCTTTTGGAAAATGCAATCTATAATATCAACAGAAAAAATCAGGATATTAAATTCTTCGAATTCGGAAAAATTTACCATAAAAAAGAAAAATACGAGGAAAGAAAACAGTTAGCTCTTTTAGTTACAGGAAGAGAAGTTGCGGAAAACTGGTTACAGCCCAAATCTGCTACAAGTTTCTATAACTTAAAAGCTTATGTAAAGGTTTTATTGCAAAAACTAGCAATTGATTATAAGGAAGTTCCAACGTCAGATGAAAGATTTTCTGATGCTTTGGCTTATGAGGTAAATGGGAAAACTTTGGTAAGAATCGGGAAAGTAGCTCCTCAAATGTTGAAAGATTTCGATATTGACCAGGAATGCTTCTATGCTGAAATAGAGCTTGAATATGCTCAGGAGTTACGTTCTGAAAATGAATTGAAATTTAAAGATATTCCTAAATTTAATAAGATCAGAAGAGATTTGGCTTTGTTAATTGATAAAAATATAAATTATCAGGATCTTTATCAGACGGCTAAAAAGAATAAGTCTCCTTACATTAAAAATATTAATTTATTTGACGTTTACGAAGGAAAAAATCTTCCCGAAGGTAAGAAGTCTTATGCTATGAGTTTCGAACTTTTAAATGAAGAAAAAACGCTGGAAGAAAAAGAAATTGCAGCCGTGATGGATTCTTTGATTAAATCTTTCCAAAAGGAATTCAATGCGGAATTGAGAGGTTAATAAACCAACATTAAATTTATATAGAACGGGCTTTTTGAGTCCGTTTTTTTGTTTTTTAAATATAATCTAATAAAAATGAATTCTAGTGATTTATAAGTTAGAAGTAATCATTACCGTAATTTTAAAGTTTAAGTTAATGATATGAATAGATATAATTATTTGAGGTTGAAAAATTTTAAATAAATTTCAGGATGGTAACTGTTAAAAAATAATAAAACTTTCTGAAAGCAGTTTAAATAATAGAATTTATGTAAATTTGTTTTAATCAAAAATAAAAAAATGAAAAATCTTTTTCTAGGAATATGTACAGCAGCTGTTCTAGCGTCATGTGGAGCAATGTCTGGTTCATCTGCTTCAAAAGTGGGTAAAGCACAGCCTTCGTTAGCGGGAACAAAATGGGCTTTGGCTGATAATGTGAAAGGAAAAATTCCTACTTTGAATATTGAAGGTGAAAAAATCAACGGAAATGCAGGATGTAACAATTACTTTGGAACTGCGAAAGTTGATGCTTCTACCGGCAATTTTTCTGCCGGACAGATGGGATCTACAAAAATGATGTGCGATAACATGAGTGTTGAAAACAACTTCATGGATATGATGGGAAAAGCTAATAAATATGTAGTTTCAGGAAATACTTTAGAATTATATAAAGACAATCTTTTATTGTTAAAATTCAATAAAGCTGAATAAAAAACAAAAGGAACTCAATTGAGTTCCTTTTTTATGTTTGAATTGTTAATTATTCTTCCTCTTCGTCGTCGTACTTAGCCAACTCTTCATCACACCATTTGAATGCAGCTTCTACTACCTTTGTAGCTTCATCTGCCATCGTTTCTTCATCATCACCTTCCAAATCATCCAGCCACTCAACTTCTTCTTCCTCAACGTTTAAGATAAATCTTGGATATTCTGTATGAACTACGAATAAATCTTCTGGAAATTCCGAATTATCTGCTAATAAAAACTTTGGTAATTTCATTTTTTTAATGTTTTAACTTTAAATCAAAGATAATAAAATTATTGGTATTTGTTCCTGTCGATCTTAATTTTTTGCAAAACTTTATGCCTTGTTAATGTAGTTTTCTGTAAAGTATCTTTTGGCCTAAAAGTGAGGTTAATATTAGGGTTAATAGTACTAATCAGCTCAGCAACCTGTATTTTTTCCAGATCTTCTGTGTTTTCCAGGTAGAATTTCAAGGGAGCCTTGTCCAGGCTTTCAGATTGTAAAAATTGAGTCATTATTTTCCTGTTTTCCAGATAATCACCTTTTGAAAGCCATGTGAAGAGAATTCCGGACATGAGGCTTAAAATGCCGACAGCATATGTTTTAAAGTCAAAAATCCCGAATAATTTTCTGAAATAAATCAGCCAAACCGGAAAGCTAAACGGTGCCATCAACCTGTAATCTATAGCATTAACGGGATAAAAATATTGTATAAAATAAGAACAGATAATTCCCGTGATACTCACAAAGAGAAAGAATTTTTCCGTATCTGAAAGCTTATATTTTACAAAAAGATACGCGATCAGAAGAATGTTCAAAAAGCCAATTCCATAAATAAAATAATTAATCATTCCGCGACCCGGATCTGCAATATGAATAAAAGGATTGAAGGTGGTACACAAGCCCTGAAATAATTCTCTCAATAATTTTGAAGTTGGATAAAGTCCAATTGTTAAAGCATCTTTTACGTAGTTTTCATTAAAATAATCAATAAATAAGAATTTATATAAAACAACAAAAGCAAATGATATTATTCCTGAAATTATAAAAATTGATGAATATTTCTTTTTCCAAAAAATAAGTCCGTAAAGTCCGGTGCCTCCAATAATAAAAAGTGAACTATACCTTATGTTGTACAAAGCAATTAAGCTTAAAGTAAGGTAAAAAACAGCTTTTCTTTTTTCCAGTTTCCCTGTAATAATCTTGGATGCCGTATACAAAAACAATATAACAAATGGCAGAATTAATGCCTCACTCATCGTATAGGAAAAGATGGAAAGAAAGCTGAATAATGCACATAAAACAACAGATTCTTTAAAGAAAAACTTTTTTTTCCAAGTGAAAAATATAATGAATAGAAAAGCGAGGATTCCAATAACTTTACTGCTCCAAAACTCATCAAAACCAAAATATGTGAAGAATTTTATAGCCGCCGGATAACCAAGCGGAGTAGTAGTATTGTCAATTTCGGGAAGATTATGTGCAAATCTCATATATCGGATGGAATCTGGATTTGTCCTGCCTTTTTCATTGAGTAAAAAACGTAAAATGGTCATCACTAAAGTAATGATGACCAATGATATTTGAATATATTTTTCTTTAAATTTCATCGAAGAAAAATAGTGAATTTTGTAACGCAAGTCAATTTTCTTCGAAGTGAATTTATTCAAGTCAAATTTAAAAATTCACTTTTGACAATTCACTTATTGACTTTCTTATTTTGAAAACATTTTCGCTACTTTTTCAGCTTTTTTGCTTTCCGAATAATCATAGAAACCTTCTCCCGATTTTACGCCCAATTTCCCTGCCATCACCATATTTACCAACAATGGATTCGGTGCATATTTGGGATTTTTGAAACCTTCGTACATTACATTTAAAATCGCCAGGCAAACGTCAAGACCGATAAAATCTGCCAGTTGAAGCGGTCCCATCGGATGAGCCATTCCCAATTTCATTACCGTATCGATTTCCTCAACACCTGCAACACCATTGTAAAGCGTTTCGATAGACTCATTGATCATCGGCATTAGAATTCTGTTGGCCACAAATCCGGGATAGTCATTTACCTCTACAGGAACTTTTCCTAATGTTTTGCTCATTTCATAAATAGCATCAAAAGTTTCTTTAGAAGTAGAATATCCCTTAATAATTTCAACCAATTTCATAATTGGAACAGGATTCATAAAGTGCATTCCAATTACTTTATCGGCTCTTTTTGTAGAAGCCGCAATTTTTGTAATAGAAATTGATGAAGTATTGGTCGCCAAAATACAGTTTTCAGGAGCAAATTCATCCATCTGACCGAAAATTTTTAACTTCAATTCCTGGTTTTCAGTAGCCGCTTCTACGATTAAGTCTGCATTTCCGACAGCATTTTTCAATTCTGTGAAAGTAGAGATATTTCCTAATGTTTCAGCTTTTTGTTCTTCCGTAAGGTTTCCCTTTGCAATTATTCTGTCAAGATTGGTAGTAATGGTTTTCAACCCTCTATCCAAAGCGTCTTGAGATACATCTACAAGATTTACTGTAAACCCGCTTTGTGCGAAAGTGTGTGCAATACCATTTCCCATGGTTCCTGCTCCGATAACTACAATGTTTTTAATCATTTTTCCTTATTTAATTAAATTTATTTTTTATAAATAGTTAAATTTCTTGCGTTGGTAAGATCAGCTTTTTTCACCATTTCATTTTCGCTGAAGTTGACGATCCCGTCCCTGTTTTTGCTTCTGGAATTATTCTGGCTGTCAATAGCTGTCCTTAAACCTTTTACAAAATTTGTTTTTTGTGTTCTTGAAAGCTTATCCATTCCGATATACAGATTGTATTCTCCCTCTCTTCCCAAGCCACTTTGCTTATAAACTTCAAGTTCCTTTACTTTATTTTTTTTCTGGAATTGATTCACAAAATCCATCACCGGTTTATCAGACGGCGTTCCACAGCAAATGCTTGAATAGCCGATTTGTAGATAGCTTTCACTCTTTTGTGCAAAAAATAATGTGCAGCTGAATAATCCGATTGTTAATAATATTTTTTTCATTTTAAATTGTTTTTAAAATTAAGCTTAAAATTTTACTTATTAAAATAATCCCAGACTGTTTTCGAAATGTCTGAAATCATTTTACAGTTTGCAGCACTCGTTTCCATTGAATTACTGACGAATACAGATATTGCATAATGCTTGCCATTTGGTAAAGTGACGATGGCAATTTCGTTTTCTGCACCTGTTAAACCCGCGTTATTCTTTCCGGAAGCTCCCGTTTTCCTTGCGATAGGCGTGTTTTTTGGAAGTTGTTCAATTAATTTGTTTAATCCTGTAGAAGTTGAAAGCATCACTTTCATTAAATAATCAGTCGATTTTTTTGACAGTAATTTTCCGTCATAGAATTTTTTCAAAATATCAACAGTTGACCTCATCGTGCTGTAATTTTCATACTGAACATCCCAGTCTTTGTGCATAGCTTCTTCATTATATTTGATCTGAAAACCCTTCACACCTTTAGAATCCATGAATTTCTGAACGGTATTTGTACCTCCCAACAATTTCAGCAAGATGTCGCAACCATTATTATCGCTTTTAGCGACTGTAAACTCAATAATTTCGCTCAACGGAACTTCTACATTTCCATCAGGATATTTATCTCTCAGCGGAGACCACGTATTTTCTAGTAAATTCGATTTATCTAGTAAAATTTTCTGATCGAGTGAAAGTTTTCCCTTATCTACATAATCCAGAACTGCCGCCGCAATATGAAATTTAAAAACACTTTGCATCGGAAGTTTTTTGTCTCCATTTTTATAGTATGAAAAACCATTTTCAAAACCCAAAATACCAATTCCCACCGTTGCTTTTTTATCTTTTATAATTGAATTGATTTTTTGTTCCAAAACTGATTTCTGGGAAAACACAACTGATGAAATTAAAAGAAATAATAGCCCTAACTTTTTCATATTATTTGTTCATAATTTTGTTTTAACCTTTTATTTAACCACAAAAGGGACAAAAGATATTAGATTTCATTTTATTTAATTGTAGAAAATCAAAGTTCTCAAAAGGATAAAAAATCAAGATTTTTGAAAGCTTATGTGTTCTTATTTGTAATTTACTAATGAACTTTTAAAATATTAAAATGTTAATCTCTTGCTTCTTTTGTGGTTAAAAATAAAGTGTTTAAAAGTTTTAAAAATAAATCCCTCTTAGAAACTAAAAGGGATTTGCAATTTAAGATTTTTATTTATTTTACTTCAAAATAATTGAGGTTGATTCCATCATTTTCAAAAAATATCCGGATTTTATTTTCTCCTTTTTTAAGGTTAATTCCTTTGGCAGAAACGGTTTTCCAGTTTTCATTTCCTCCTGTTGAAAAGAGTGAAAAAGTTGCCAGTTGCTTTCCCGAAGCATCCTCAATCCTGATTTTTGCATCACTGTTACCTGCATAATTGATGTCAAAAATATAGGCCTTATCGGCTTTTGCATTTATTGTATACTGAAGCCACTCGCCGGTTTCTGTTTTGCCGACATAATATTGATTTTCCTTTGTTTTATAAATATCAACACCGTCATTTCTCAATTGATTTCCTGAATTCCACTCCGATCTTTTTGCCGGATCACTTACCCAAAGGTTGACGAAATCCTTATCTGAATAAGCAGCTCCGATTCTTCCCAAATCATAATCTGTTGCGGAGATTTTTCCCGGAATCTGATGGTTTTTAAAAGGTTTTGTGGAACCGTCCGTCGTTTGTCTGAACATCGCATCAATCACATCATTTTTTATCTCAACATTACTGAATTTATAATTATCAGCGATTTTCATTAATGCTTTTGTGGCAAATTCTTTTGAAGGTTTTTCGCCACCGTTTTTCCAGTAATCCAATAATTTCTGATATTCCGGAGTGATTTTTACGTCGGTAATTCCGGCAATATTGTCGATCTTTTTCATGGGCCAGAAGGCATAACCAATATTATGTTTATCTAATAATTGAATGAGTTCCGTAAACCATACATTAGAATTTTCGCCAGTTTCTCCCAACCAGATCGGAATATTATGCTTTTCCCTTAAATCTAAGGCAAATTTTAATGTAGCATCATCTGTATAATTCCAATATTTATGGAAGCTGAACACCAGATTGTCGTCCCAAAGCGGTATCAGTCCGTTATAATTATTTCCCCATCCGTTTCCTTCAAGAATGATAATGTGTTTCTTGTCGACCTGACGAATTGCTTCCGTAATATCTTTTTGCAACTTCCAAAGAGGAGCGTTCGACATTTCGTCTGTTCCGTTCGGATTTTTTCCGGTGAAATTAATGTTGGGTTCGTTGATCAGGTCATATCCGCCAATCCAGGGCTCATCCTTATATCTTTCTGCTAATTTTTTCCAGAGGGCAATCGTTTTTTGTTGATTTTCTTCGCTATCCCAAAGTGACGGTTTTGATTTATCGTTGTCTGAAATATTCACGTCATTTCCCTGTCCACCTGGGGCTGCATGAAGATCCAGAATTAGATACATTTTATTGTCGGCACACCATTTCAAAAGGTCATCGGTCATTTTGAATCCTTCTTCCAGCCAGGTATTTTTTCCTTTTACAGGTTCTTTTTCGATGGGTAGAGTGTATAAATTATAATGCATCGGAAGCCTGATAGAATTAAATCCTGCTTTTTTCAAAAAGTCAATATCTTGCTTCGTAATTCCGTTTTTTAAATAAGCTTTATAAAAATTATTCATCCCATCTTCACCGATTAACTCTGCAATTTTTTGCTTAATTTTATATTGTGGGCCTGCAAAATCTGCAGTTTTCAACATGTATCCTTCCTGTAGCATCCATCCTCCCAAACCTAGACCTCTCAGTTGAACATTTTCACCTTTATCGTTGACGATTTTTTGACCATTTGTTTTTAAAAGCTGTGATGTCCCAAATTGAGACAATAAAAATGCGGATAATAGGATGGCTCTTTTCATAGTAGTTTTAATTTAAAATATTAAGGAGATTTGTTTTAAGAATTATTGTTTAGACAAATATATTTAAAAATATTTGAATTTTGAATAAAGAATAAAATACCTCTTCGAAATAATTCAAAGAGGTAATAAATTATTTTTGTAATTATATTTTAATTGATGTAGTTTGTTAATTATTACATGTATACTAATAATAAAATTGTATTATTGACTGATAATTCTCAAAGCGTGTTAAGTAATCATTTGAGTTATATTCTAGAAGATTATTAATAGTCTTAAATTCATTTACAGTATCATCAAAGTATTTAATAGAATTGACATTGTTCTTGCCAATTTGATTAAACTCGTTCAAATAAATATTTAAAACCAACGGAAATAAATAATAAGGACTTTTTTTGTTATCATACGAATAATAATTATTTTGATAACCATTATTGTAATAGTGATGAATCAAATTCATGTTGTTATCATACTCAAAGTAGGATTCTATTATAGAATTGCCAATATTATGATTACACTTAACAGGGAGTCCTAAATTATTAAGAAATAAAGTCATTTGTTCTGTATAGATGCCAGAATATAAATTCGAAACTATAATTTTGTCTGCAATATAATCATATTTCTTTGAGCTTATAGAAACTGATGGATTATCTATATAATAGCTATTAATCTGCACAATTCTATTTTGTGCATCATAGATTATATCAGTTTTCATTGAACTGCTAATCATTTGGGTGATCTTGTCGCTGTTATCATATTTTATTTCACCAGTTGCTCCAATATTATAGCCTTTTATTGTAGAACTAATTTTTTTTACATGTAATACAGGCTCTGTTTGTGAATTATTAAATTCGATATCTGAACTGTCATTTCTACAACTTGTAAATAAAATGAGAAAGGACACTAAAATAAGATTGCTAAATTTCATCATATGTGTGTGTTTAATTTTTTAACTTATTAATTTCATAATCTCCAGCGCCACTTTCAAAGCTTCCGTTCCGTCTTCAATAGAAACTTCAACATTTTTATTTTCCGTAATAGAATCTGCGAAAGAATTCAATTCATCCAGAATTGCGTTATTAGGCTGAATATTAGGGTATTCAAATAAAATTTGGTTCTTTTCGCCTTCCGCATTTTCAATAATCATATCGAATGGAGTAGGATTTTCCGGAGCATCTTTCATACGGATTACTTCCGCTTTTTTCTCAAGGAAATCAACCGAAATATAAGCATCTTTCTGGAAGAAACGGCTCTTTCTCATGGCTTTCATTGAAATTCTGGAAGTTGTAAGATTGGCAACGCATCCGTTTTCAAATTCAATTCTTGCACTGGCAATATCCGGAGTTTTACTTACTACACAAACACCACTTGCATGAATATTTTTAACCTTAGACTTAGCAATGCTTAATAAAATATCCAAATCATGAATCATTAAATCCAACACCACAGAAACATCCGTTCCACGCGGATTGAATTCCGCCAATCTGTGGATCTCAATAAACATCGGGTTTTTAATGAATTCTTTGGTAGCGATGAATGCAGGATTATATCTTTCAACATGGCCTACCTGTGCTTTGATATTATTTTCCTGACATTTCTGAAGAATTTCTTGTGCTTGTTCAAGCGTATGGGTTACCGGTTTTTCAATGAAAAAATGAAGTCCTTTTTCAATTGCTTTTAAGGCAAAATCATAATGGTAAACTGTTGGGGTTACAATGTCCAGGACATCGATCTGATCAAGCAATTCATCAAAGTTTTCAAAATATTTATATCCGAATTCAGCTTCCAACTTTTTCCCGTTCTCAATATCTTTATCGTGAAAACCTATAAATTCGTATCTATCTGATTGGTTAAGAAGCTTTAAATGTATCTTTCCCAAATGTCCGGCACCTACCAAACCTGCTTTTAACATGCTGTATTAAATTTTTGTAAATATAATAATTTTAAGGGTTAGGCAATAGATGATACCTTTTAGGTTGATAAATCATATTTGTTTTTCTATTTTTGTAGCAACTAGCGCTTCAACCTAATAACTACTATCTAATGACGCAAGATTCGTTTGTACATAAGGGAAAAAGAAAGATTTTGGTAGATTATCTACGAAATAGAATCGGGATTTCGGACGAAAATGTACTTTCTGCGATGAATGATGTTCAGAGACATCTTTTTATTGAAAGCATTTTTGAAGATTTTGCTTACGAAGATCGTGCTTTCCCAATCTTGGCGCATCAGACCATTTCCCATCCTTCAACTGTGGCGGAACAATCCGAACTTTTACAGGTAAAATCCGGTGAAAAGATTCTTGAAATCGGGACGGGTTGTGGCTATCAGACCGCCGTTTTACTGGCCATGAAAGCGTTGGTTTATACCGTGGAAAGACAGAAAGACCTGTTTGATTTTTCAAAAAAAAAATTACGTGAAATGCATCTGTATCCAAAATTTCAGAGCTTTGGAGATGGTTTTGCAGGGCTTCCGACTTTTGCTCCGTTTGATAAAATTATAGTGACTTGCGGGGCTTCCGTGTTACCGACAGAGTTATTGAAACAATTGAAAGTAGGCGGAAAAATGGTCATTCCATTGGGCCCGACCGATGAACAGGTTCTCTACAGATTTACAAAAATCTCTCAGACCGAATTTGAGAAAGAAGAATTTGGCGCTTACAAATTTGTTCCGATGTTAGGAAATACGAATCAGTAGCTATTACCAGTGAAATTCTCCTTCCTCAGAATGACAAAAGGAATTGGTAGACGCACTGGTCTCAAACACCAGTTCCCAACACGATAATTTGAATATTGATTTAATTATTTTTAACTTTAAAAGATAATAAATTGAAAATGAGTTCCGATATTCAAAAATACAACAGTTCACAAACGGAGTTTGATCACGAAATCTGTTCAAAATTAACTGAAATTATTGATGAAAACCTTTCCGATGCAGAATCAAAGATCTGGCATGCTCATCCGGTTTGGTTTTTGGAAGGAAACCCGATTGTAGGTTACAGTAAGCAGAAAAAAGGAATCCGACTGATGTTCTGGAGCGGGAAATCCTTTAATGAAGATCTTTTAAACGTTCATGGTGAAAAATTTCAGGATGCGTCCGTATTTTATAATGATGTTTCTGAAATTAATGAGGAAGATATTAAAAGATGCCTGAAAAAATCGGAAAAAATTCAATGGGATTATAAAAATATTGTGAAAAGAAAAGGCGAACTTATTCAGTTAAAAAAGTAGCAATATTAACTCTAATAAATTCTTATTCAGTTAATATTTTCAACTGTTTATAAACTTAATGGTTTACATTTTTCTTTAATTTTAATAAACTTTAAGTCGGGTTCGGAATGAATATTGGATTCAAAAAAGGACCTAATCACTTAAATCTTATTATTATGGACACGAATAGATTTAAATCTTCACACGATTTCAGTAATGTTCAGAAAAATCTACATAGTAACCCAGGCTATAGTGTAGAAAGTTATTCCCAACAGGTTAAAGATTACATCAATGACATGAAAAGTCAGAATAAAGAAGCCACAAAGCATGGTTTTATGACGCAAGCACAAAAATCTGCAAAAGATGTTTGGGAAGAAATTCAGGAGATGGCTTCCGAAGCTTGGGATAAACATAAAGATTCAGATGAAAAGCAGTAATTTTTAATATTAAAGTTAGAGAAACCTCACTTTTTTGCGGGAGTGAGGTTTTTTTATTTAAAATTTTAAAAAATCAACCATAATCATATTAAATAAGATGAAAATATTCATAAACAAAAGAATTCCCGAAAATGGGATTCACATGCTGGAAGAAGCTGGACTGGAAGTGTTTATTCCGGAACATGACAATTTATCTCACGAAGAATGGCTCAATTACTGTAAAAGCCACGATGCCATTTTAAGTGTCGGGATGGATTTTAAATTTGATAAAGATTTCTTCAACGAATGCCCGAATATCAAAGCAATTGCTCTGTATTCCGTAGGTTTTGACCATGTTGATATCAAAGAAGCCAGCCACAGAAATGTTCCGGTTGGGAACACTCCGGATGTTTTAAGCAAAGCCACTTCGGATGTCGCATTCTTGTTGATGCAGGCTGTTGCAAGGAGAGCCGGCTATAATTTTGAAAAAGTGAAAGTAGGAAATTGGGGAGAATTTGAACCGTTGCATGCATTGGGACAGGAACTATATGGAAAAACGCTGGGAATTTTTGGATTAGGGAGAATCGGTTTCGAGATGGCAAAAAAATCGCGGGCAGCTTTTGATATGAATATTATTTACCATAACCGACATCGGAATGAAGAAGCAGAAAAAGAATTAAATGCAGAATATGTTTCGTTTGAAGAACTCATTTCACAATCTGATGTATTAAGCGTTCACGCGAATTTTAAACCGGAGCAGGAAGAACTTTTTAATGCCGAAACTTTTGAAAAAATGAAAGAAAATGCCATATTTATCAATACGGCAAGAGGCGGCTTTCAGAATCAGAAAGATCTTTACGAAGCTCTTATTTCAAAGCAAATTTGGGGTGCGGGTCTGGATGTGACCAATCCTGAGCCGATTTTCAAGGATGATCCAATTTTGGAACTTTCCAATGTTTGTATTCTTCCGCACATCGGTTCTGCAACGGTTGAAGCCCGAAATGCCATGGCAAAATTAGCGGCGGAAAACCTTATTGCCTTTTCAAAAGGAGAAAAAATGCCGGCTTGTGCAAATCCTGAAATTTATTCTGAAAATAATTGATGACTTGGAATTATTTTTGTTTAAATCAATATAACACTAAATACTTTTATTATGATACCTGAAAATAGCGAACAAGAACAAGACAGAAAATTGGAGCAGATGGATTACACTCCCATCGAAGATATCTTTAATCAGGAAGAACATATTCCGCTCGACGGTGATGGAGTTCCATTTGAAGATGAAGATTTTGAAGAAGAAGAGGATAAAATAGATAAAGGACTGGATATTCCGGGAGTTGATGAAGATGCGGGAACCGATGATATTGCATTAGAAGATGAAGAGAACAGTTATTGGGGACTCAGTGATAATGAGGACGACCACGAAGAAGAAAACGACGACTTAATGCGTTAACCTTACTATTTCAGTAAGGTTTTTTTATGTGGTATTTTTTAATCGGCTGTATAACAGTGAAATAGCATTTAGAATATTAACTCAACATAAATAATGCTTTATCTTTAAAAATCTTTTAATTAAAATTATTAAATTTATCATCTACTAGTGATTAATTTTTTAAACTTATGATAAGATTTTTACGAATTTTTTTCATATTTATTGGTGTTTTCGGGTTTTCACAAGCACCGGTACATGTGAAAGTAAAAGATACAGCAGGAAATGAGAGCTTCAATGTGACTTGCACCAATGATCTTGACGCAAATGGATGCATCGCTCTTCACGTAGAATATCCTGTGCTGAAGCAGGCTACAAGCTATGAAGTAACGCAGGAAACATACAATCCGCCGGTTGCCATGAACCAGGGAACGTCACTCAATGCCAATTATGATGATCTTTTTGCGGCAAAGTTGGATTTACCTTTTAAATTCTGCTTTTATAACCAATATTTTGAAGCGCTTGTTGTGGGCTCAAACGGAATGGTTACGTTTGATCTGGGGCAGCTCGGGAATATCAATTATCCCAATATCCAATGGCAGAATCCAAGTACGAGCCTTCCAAAAAACTCAATTTTCGGGGTGTATCATGATCTGGTTTTTTCTTCCGGAGATCAGTCGGAAATTTATTATTCAACGATAGGAACTGCACCCTACAGAAAGTTTGTCATTAGCTTTTATGAAGGAAGGGTAGCCGGTTGTACAGACCGTTCTTCGTCACAAATCGTTTTGCACGAAACTACCAATATCATTGATGTTTTTGTTGATAAAAAATTAACTCCATGCCCTACAAGAAAGTTTGAAAATGCTTTAATTGGCGTTATTAATAACGACGGTACACAAGGCGTTTCTCCCGCAAGCCGAAATACAGGAGTTTGGCAGGCTTTGCAGGAAGGTTGGAGATTCAATCCGCTTGGAAACGAGATCCAGCCGCAGGTGACATGGACCAATTCTGCTGGACAAACGGTGGGAACAGGAGTTCAGACGACAATTTGCCCGACACAAAATGATGTTTATACGGCCAATGTGAAGTTCAATATTTGTGGAAACAGCGATCTCACGTTGACCGATGATTTCCCATTAACGTTTGATCCTACTTATCCGGCGGCAAAAAATTATACCCAGAATTTCTGCGGAAATACCTCTGTAAACCTTACTTTAAATAGTTTTCAAGCGAATTTAACTTCTCAGAATCCGGCAAATTTCACCTTTAGTTTTCACTCGACTTTGCTGGATGCACAGAATAATATTAATCCTTTACCGAACAATTTTGTCTTAAATGCAAACACGGTTTTATATGTAAGAATCCAGAATCCAAACGTGCCGACTTGCTACAGAGTTGCAGTTTTAACATTGAATTTGTTAAGTAAAAGCTTGCTGAAAGATATGGTGGAACTGTGCGATACCAATAATGATGGGGTAGAGCAGAATTATAACTTAAGCTTATTAAATACCGAACTTTTCACACCGGGAACGACGGGTATTACTTATTTCAATACTCAATCCGATGCGCAAAATAATGTAAATCCTATTACAACAGCCAATATCACGACGGCTACCAACCTTTGGGTAAGGCTTCAGGAAGGAAACTGTACCTATATTTTAGGGCCAATTCATTTCCAGTTCAAACCGGGAGTAAATATGAACTCACCTATTAATTTTACTCATTCTATTTGTGATATTAATGCTGATAATCAGGAACCTTTTGATTATCAGTTGACTATTGGCCCGTTGATTACCGCTCAAACGGGAGCTATTTTTACAGCTTATAACACGTATAATGAAGCTTATACAGGTTCAGGAACGGTTTTAAATACCATTAAAGAAGGCATTTACACAATTTATGTAAGAGTTGAAATCCCGAACGGCTGTTTTGCAGTGGCAACGGTAAATATGAATGTAACTTTCAACAAAATTGTCGCTAATGAAAAGAATGAATACATCTGTTTTAACGGAACGGATGATATTAATATCAACTTAAACACACTGTCAACCGGAATGCTGATTTCTCCGGCTACAGTTCCAGTGACGGAATTTTACGCTACTTCAGCGGCGGCCAATTTAGGTTTAAACCCAATCAGCCCGAATCAAACAATAACAACAAATGGAAATCTTGTAACTCAGACGTTTTTCGTTCGTTTTGAAATTTCGGATGACTGTTACACCGTAAGACCCATAAGAGTGAATTTGGTGCATCCGGTGATTGTTCAGTCTAGTTTTTCGGTTTGTGATTTTAATAATGATAATTCAGAAAATGTACAATTGTCGCAGTATTCATCAGCAATTGTAGGAACCCAAAATGCATCTGCAATTTTCTATCCGACTTTAGCAGATGCAACAAACGGAACCAATCCTATTACAACTATTACCGTTACAGGAAATCAGCAGATTTTTGTTAAAATTAATTCTTACAATTGCCAGCAGATTTATCCGGTTAATTTAAGCTTAACTTCAACTCCGGCTGTGAATTCTCCGGTTACCATTACGTTGAACAATATTTGTGATAATAATAATGACGGCAGTGAAATTTATAATTTAACATTAGCTCAACCTCAAATTTATACAGGATCAAATGTGAGTTTTGCCTATTACTCTAACTACGATCCTGCAACGCATACTTTTTCTAATCAAATAACAAATCCTGCACAATTTGTGGTTTCGGGAGGAAGCGCAACGGTTTTTGTTAAGGTTAAATTTAATAATAGCGAATGTTTTTCAGTCGGTCAGGTAAATATTCAAATGACATTTTTACCGCCGGTTGTTTTAAACAGTGCGACATTGGAAAAGTGTGACGAAGATTTTAATTTAAGTGAAACTTTCCAGTTGAATGATGCAATTCCGCAGTTATTTCTTCCTTCGCAAAATACGCAGCCGCTGTCTGATATGACGATTTCATATTACAACACCGCCGCAGAAGCGAACGCAGGAAATCCGGCCAATCAGATAGGAACTACGATTACAACGAGCATTTCTTCGGTTCAGGTTTGGGTGAGATTTCAGTCGCAGACGACGGGTTGTTATTCCGTTGCGTCGATTCAGTTGAATACGTATTTCCCTCCGAAAGCGATCAATTCTACGATTACGGTTTGTGATGAAAATTTGGATGGATCTTATGAAGTTAATTTATTGAATTTCACCAATATAATGGTTGATATTCCGAATCCTGCGAATACATTTACCTTTTATTTAACCCAACAAGACGCTCAAAATGGAACGAATCCGATTGCAAATCCGGCGAACTTTACAGCGAACCCTTTCCCAACACAGATTTGGGTGAAAGTTCAGAATATTCCGGGTTGTGATGATATTGCTACGGTGAATTTTGTGTTCGGGAATAAAGTGACTTTACAAAACGGAGGGCCTTTTCAACTTTCCGTCTGCGATACCGGAAATGATGGAATTGAGAATGTTAATTTAACACAATTCCAGACACAGATTTATACAGGAACGAATGTTACATTCACTTATTATCCGTCTTTGGCTGATCTTAATGCAGGCACAAATGCCATTACGGCACCTTCTAATTTTAGTTACAATCAAAGTACAGGTTCAAATATTGTTTATGTAAAAGTGAGTGTACCTGGTTTTTGCCCGAATGTTGCAGAGATTCATTTATCTTTAAAATCAACACCGATATTTGAGATTCCAACGCTGTATTTCTGTCCGGAAGGTTCTTTGGATTATACGGTTCATATTGAAGGTCATACGATTATAAGTTATGTCTGGACAAATCCTTCAGGGCAGGTTATTTCTACAACCGATACGATTACGGGAATCACGACTATTGGGACTTATACGCTTACTGTAACGGCCAGTAACGGATGTACTTACACCGAAACTTTTGAAATTAAGCATTATGATGTTCCGGTTATTCAACAGCTTGAATTTAACGGAAATAATGTCACCGTCCACGCGACAGGCTCACAAACGATTTTATATTCGATTGACGGAATTATGTGGCAGGGAACCAATACATTCTACAATTTACCCACCGGAATCACCACTTTTTACGTAAAATACGCAAACAGCGATTGTATCGTAAAACAACAGGGTGTAGTGTTGGATATTAAAAATGCCATCACACCAAACGGAGACGGCTTCAACGATAAATGGATCATCAAAAATCTCCATGTTTTCGGAGGTAAAATGTCTAATGTAAAAGTCTTCGACCGTTATCAGGCTTTAATTTTCGAACAAAGCTCAAGCTCAGAATTTGTCTGGGACGGAACCATAAAAGGCAGGGCCATCCCAACATCAAGCTATTGGTATGTGATCACTCTTCCGGACGGAAGAACCTTCACCGGCTGGCTTCTCGTGAAGAATAATAATTAAAAATCTTAAACATAGAATAAATAAACCTCATTGAATTTCGATGAGGTTTTTTATTTTTGAAAATTAAACACTTAGTATATCCCCAACGAAATTCCCCTCCTTTGGAGGGGTGGATTCGACCGAAGGGAGAAGACGGGGTGGTTAAGAAAGAAACAACAAATAATGAAAAAAATCCTCACAGAAATCAACGGAGTTCCTATCCGCAGGAACTTCGTAGAAAATTTACCTTACAATCCAAACCTAAAAAAGCTAATCAACGGAAAACGTAAAGCCGGAATCCTTGGTGAAGTCATCTTCTGGAAACTTGTTCGCGTAAAGACATTTCACAACATAGATTTTGATAGGCAAAGAATTATCGGAAATTATATTGTAGATTTTTATGTTAAAACTTTAGGTTTGATTATTGAAATTGATGGCTCCAGCCATGATGAAAAACAAGACTACGATGAAGTCAGACAGGAATATTTGGAATCTTTAGGCTTAAAAATCTTTAGAATTACTGAATTTGATATAAGGAATAACTTATCTATTGTGATGAAAGATTTGGAGAATTTTATTGTTACACACTATAAATATTAAACCAACCCCTTAAGATATCCCCAACGGAATTCCCCTCCTCTGGAGGGGTGGATTCGACCAAAGGGAGAAGACGGGGTGGTTTAAAATATAGTTAAAATAATAATTATGGAAGAATATAAACAAACCACCCCGTCAAAAATTCTTTGAATTTTCGCCACCAGTGCCTCACTCATTTTTATTTTTATAGTTTGATTCGGCGAATCTCGTTCCTCGATTTCCAGAGGAGGGGAATTTTTCATCCCATTGATTTTCCGAACTGCTTATTTTCACCGTTTATTTGCATTATATTTTCCAATTTGAATATCTTTAGAACTTTGAATTAAAATTAACTTTTAAGCGTTAACAAAAGAACTTTAAACCGTAATATGACATTCCAGGAACAGATACAGCAGGGCATTCCAAGCCAGTTACCACAGCCGAAACCATACGAAACCAATATCAACCATGCTCCGAAGCGTAAGGAAATTTTAGGTGAAGAAGAGAAAAAATTAGCCTTAAAAAATGCTTTACGTTATTTCGAACCTCAGTTTCATGCAGAATTATTGCCTGAATTTAAGGAAGAACTGGAAAAATACGGAAGGATTTATATGTATCGTTTCCGTCCGGATTACGAGATGAAAGCAAGACCAATCTCCGAATATCCCGGAAAATCTGAGCAGGCAAAAGCCATTATGCTGATGATTCAGAATAATCTGGATTATGCGGTGGCACAGCATCCTCACGAGCTGATTACGTATGGTGGAAACGGTGCGGTTTTTTCTAACTGGGCACAGTATCTTTTAACCATGAAATATCTGTCGGAAATGACAGACGAACAAACACTGACGATGTATTCCGGGCATCCGATGGGATTGTTCCCGTCTCACAAAGATGCACCGAGGGTAGTGGTGACCAACGGAATGATGATTCCGAACTATTCTAAACCCGATGATTGGGAAAAATTCAATGCGTTGGGTGTTACGCAGTATGGGCAGATGACGGCGGGAAGCTATATGTACATCGGTCCGCAGGGAATTGTTCATGGAACGACGATTACAGTTTTAAATGCATTCAGAAAAATAAATAAAGAACCAAAAGGCGGGCTATTCGTGACTTCAGGGTTGGGTGGAATGAGTGGAGCTCAGCCAAAAGCCGGAAATATTGCAGGCTGCGTTACGGTTTGTGCAGAAGTAAATCCAAAGATTACAAAAATCCGTCACGAACAGAAATGGGTGAATGAAATTCATGAAAACTTAAATGAATTAGTAGAAAGAGTAAGAAAAGCCCAGGAAACTCAAGAAACTGTTTCTCTGGCATATCTTGGAAATATTGTTGAGGTTTGGGAAAAATTTGATCAGGAAAATGTAAGAATTGATATTGGTTCAGACCAAACTTCGCTTCACAATCCTTGGGCGGGCGGGTATTATCCTGCCGGACAAAGCTTTGAGGAATCCAATAAAATGATGGCAGAAAATCCTGAATTATTCAAGGAAAAAGTTCAGGAAACGTTGAGAAGACACGCTGCTGCGATCAATAAACATACGGAAAAAGGAACCTATTTCTTCGATTACGGAAACGCCTTTTTACTGGAAGCTTCCAGAGCCGGCGCAGATGTAATGTCTGATAACCCGACGTTGGGAAGGGAATTCAAATATCCGAGCTATGTTCAGGATATTATGGGTCCGATGTGTTTTGATTACGGTTTCGGGCCGTTCCGTTGGGTTTGTACAAGCGGAAAACCGGAAGATCTACAGAAAACCGACGAAATTGCCTGCAAGATCTTAGAAGAAATCCAAAAAAATTCTCCTGAAGAAATCCAACAGCAGATGAAGGATAATATTCAGTGGATTAAAGGGGCGCAGGAAAATAAATTGGTGGTTGGTTCACAAGCCAGAATTTTATACGCCGATGCGGAAGGAAGAATGAAAATTGCAGAAGCCTTCAACAAAGCTATTAGAAATGGAGAAATAGGAGCTGTCGTTTTGGGTAGGGATCACCACGATGTTTCGGGGACGGATTCGCCGTACAGAGAGACTTCCAATATTTATGACGGTTCGAGATTTACGGCAGATATGGCGATCCACAATGTGATTGGTGACAGTTTCCGTGGAGCAACCTGGGTTTCTATTCACAATGGTGGCGGTGTCGGCTGGGGAGAAGTGATCAACGGAGGTTTCGGGATGTTGTTGGATGGCAGCGATGATGCCGACAGAAGATTAAAATCTATGCTGTTCTGGGACGTGAACAACGGAATTTCAAGACGAAGCTGGGCCAGAAATGAAGGCGCTGTTTTCGCCATCAAAAGAGCCATGGAAATGGAACCGAATCTGAAAGTGACGCTTCCGAATTTTGTGGATGAGGATTTGTTTTAAACCACTTTGTCAAAGTTTAAAATCTTTGACAAAGTTTAGATTATAGGAAAACCTGCCGTGAGGCAGGTTTATATTTCATATGCTTAGAGATCATAATTCAATATATATCAAGTTTTTGTAAATTAACTTTTTATTTTATTATTGAGGAACTATTTAATCTAATATTTTGATGAAATTTATTTTTTTTCATCTTCCTGAAACATACTAACTATCTTTTCATCTAATACATCCATATTTCTAATTTCTTCAAATATTGGCCATTCAAGATATTTTTCTTTATCGAGTTCTTCTAATATTATTGCATTTTTAATTTCCTTTTCTAAATCTTCATAATCATTAGATAAAATTTTGAATACAGCTTTAAAGATTGGTGTAGCTGTTCCAACTTTTATAGTTTTAAGTACCTCAGATAGCTTGGGATCATTAGTCCTTTTTAATGCGATTGCGTAATTCATTTTTATACGCATTAAAAAATCCTCCTGCTCATTATTTTTAGGAATTATTGCTTCTGCATATTTGCAAGTCTTTAACACCACATCATAATTTTTTTCTACTAGATCCTCATAAGATTGTGTCATAATTTCATTTATTGCTTCATCTGCTTTATCTTTATCCCAGTTGCCCCAGCAATTGAAGAGTAGTAATTGACCTGCTAATTTAAATTCTTTTAAACTATTCAAAAAGTATGTTTTATCAACACTTACTTTATCTCCAATATTAAAATTATAAGGATTATTTGTTCTAACTATATATTTTTTATTGACAATTGAGGAGTTATGCACAATTAAATGCCTTCTCTCTCTAATTTCAATTATATTTTCCCATTTGATTAAATCTTTTTCTAATGAAATTTTTAATTTATCTGTAAAGTGTTGTAGCAATTCACTGAAACTTTTTTCTAAAATTAATGTTTCAACTTCTTTTGTAATTAAATCTTTTATAGCCTCATTTATTGATTCATATTCAGATAATTCTTTTAAAGTAAATTTAAATTCTTTTTCGTTTAAGGAACTGCTATATTTATTGTAATAATAAGAAAGTAGATCTGTTAATAAGTATTCAAAATAATTATTTAGCATCAAAAAAGAGCTATTTGAAAGAATTTCATAATTTTTTGGAGAGAGACTTCTTCTTTTTTTTAGTTTTTGCATTACTTTTCGCAAATGTCTTTTGCTAAATTTTAGTATTGCTTCATCGTCCTCACCTTTTTCTTTTTTTATCTCTTCTACTTTATCAGTATACTCTGTTAATGTATTTATCAATAATTTATTTGAAGTGTCATTTATACTTTCGTCTTCATTTGTAGCAAGTTTGCCAAACTTATTAAAATATAAATTAACACTGTTTAAATTACTTATATAGTTATTAAAAATGGATTCAACTGATTCAATCATTAAATTTTCAGGTTTAGTTTTTATTAATTTAAGCTTTATGAAAAGGCTCTAAATCTATTTCAAATATAATAAAAAGTTATTATAGGTATTTGTTTTATTTATATAAAACTTTCAAAAATAGCATTGTTTAAATATTAAAAAAATATCGATTATAATTTCCACAACACCTCCGGAAAATTAAAACACCCTTGCAACAAACCTCCCAACTCCTCAGCTTAATTAAAACAAACCTATTTACAACCTCCCAATATCTCAGAAAACCACCCACAACTTGCCGAAAACAACCCAAGCTCTCAGGAGATTTATTTCAAGGCTGTTTGTAACTAAATAAAATTTTATATATTTGATTTCTAATTTATTAATAAAAAAACACAAACAAATGAAAATCGCACTCACTATGTTGAGCACTAAAGACCTTGCGACTTTAGCTCAAAGAATTCTTTCAAATTCTCAATCAGGAAAATATACTGTTATCACCAATCATCCACTTGCAGCGTCTTTACAGACTTCGTACACGGAGTATGATAAAGTTTACACAAAACAAGCCTTTAGTGGAAAAGGAAAAGATGTGGCGGCTGCAGACCGTGAAAGGGATCTCGCGTATTCCAGTTTCAAAGCGTTTTTGAACGGTTATCGACAGCTTCCTTCGGCTCCCAATGTTCAGTTGGCGGAAGACCTGTACGGGATATTTAAAACTTTCGGACTGAATATCGACCGTTTAAGTTATTCTTCACAGACGGCGCAGATGAAAAAGCTGATCGAGACATTAGAGCTTCCGGAAAATCAACAGAAAATTACGGCACTTTCTATCAACACAGCTTTTGCGGAAATGAAAGCTAAACAGGCAGATTTTGAAGCCATTTTTGCACAGCAGGCGGAAGCCAATGCAGACCTTCGACAGATGACAAGCGCTTCGGCCATTCGTAAGGATCTGGAGAAAGTATTGAAATCTTACATTAACCTGATCACTGCAATGAAAGATGTTCAGGATTGGGAACTGCTGTATTCCGATATGAATGAGCTGGTAAAGGCTGCGAAAAATTCTTCTGTGGCAAAAGGCAGTCAGGACAATGGAACACCGATAGCAAAAACGGTAGATTAATATTAATGCAAAAAGAAATTCTAAATCATAAACTCAGCTTTACTGCTGAGTTTTTTTATTAACATTCACATAAACCGCACAGTTTGTCATCCTGCAAGGATCCAGGCGGGAATTTTTCTATGCTGTTTTTTTAATACTATGCTTAGATCCTTTCAGGATGACAAACTTGTGGGAAATTATTTATGATGATAATAATAAATGATAATAAATATTACCATTAAAAGTAATATTTTTGAAGCCTAAATAATAACAATGAAAAAACTGGGAATCATCGGTTGCGGCTGGCTTGGAAATCATATAGCAGAAAAATTATCAGATCGATACGAAATTTTTGCAACCACTACTTCTCAATCGAAATTAGAAGATTTTACCTCAAAAGGATATCGCCCAACGTTGGCCAGCTTTCCTGATGAAATATCAGAAATAATTACAGAATGGGAAATGGCGCCACAGCTGGATGCCATCATTATTACTGTTCCGTTTTCAGGAATCCGGGGCGCTCAGATTTCGATGAAAGAAAGACAGGAAAATATGTTGAAATTTCTTGGAGATTACAAAGGTCAGTTATTTTTGATGAGTTCGACCGGAGTGTATCCTGAGACTGAGACTGATTTCACAGAAGACGATCAACCTGCAGAAAATGTTCCGAGCGAGAGTTTTATTACAAGCAGATTCCCTCAGGCTAATATTCTGAGATTAGCAGGATTGATGGGAGATCAGAGGTTATTAAAGAACTACAATATTTCCGGTTTGGATCTGTTGGTGAATCATATTCATTATGCAGATATTTGTTCGGTGGTTGAAAAAATGCTGGACAATCAATCTCAATCCAAAGTGTACAATGTGGTGGCCCCTGTTCATCCCAATAAAGAAGAGGTTATCAATGCTCAGAAAGATCTGCCGTATGTGGGAGAGCGAACCAATAAAGGCAGAACAATATCGGCTTCAAAATTGATTTCAGACCTGGATTTTGAGTTTCAATATCCGGATCCGCGGTATTTTCATTTGTAGTAAATTGCCTTACGATTATCTTTCCTGAACATTAAATACTGTTCCGGCAGGATCTTGTATCCAGTGCATATTTTCCGGAAGTTCTTCAATCTCATCACAGGTTTCCACAGCGTTGGCATTTAAATAGGCCGTGGCTTCTTCTATATTGGGAACCGTGAGCTGTAACCAGGTTTCAGAGTGCGTGTAGTTGTCAACGCAATCCAGCCAGATCACATTATTTCCGAACTTTACTTCGTGGGTTCTGGAAACGGTTGGATTGTCGATTGGTTTTTCTTCAACTTCCAGTTTTAAAATATCCTTGTAAAAGGCAACTGTTTTGTCATATTTGCTTTTTGGAATTTTAATGGCGATGTTAATTCCTGCTTCAAATTTTACATCCATTGTTGTGATTTTTATGGTTACTTATTTACAAAAAACTCCAGGAAAAAAGTCGAATTTTTATTTTGGTTTCATGTATTCTAATGCTTCAGGCCCCTTAATAGCGGCAAAAATAACTGCTCCAATAAATATCATCATCATAAAAATTATAAATCCTAAAATCATTAAACCTATCGTTACTCCAACCCGGCCAATTATACTTTTTAATGGTTTATCTGAATAGAATTCTTTAAAAAACCAAACTAAAATAAATGGGACAGTCAACATTGAAAAGTTCATCAAATACGAGAAATATTCCACATTATTTTTCATGATATACATCAGCGGATACACAATGAAAATATTGAAAAGTGTATAATAGCAAAGTATATACGAATTCATTACTACATGTTCGTAGTAATTGTGGCCCCATTTGTTGAATGCCAGTTTTGTGAAAAGTGCAAAAAACGGTATCAACAGAAGCATTATGATGGAATTATAACTTGAAGTGAACGTCATATAATCATTCATGAACGCAGAATTGATATTTTCTTTTGCGTAAAAAGAGGACATGATTTTTTGGAGTCCAATTATTTTGAATGATATAAAAGCCGAAATACCACTTAATACAAAAGCCAGTAAAATAGGCTTGTAATGATTGACGCGATTGCCGTCTATAAATTCTCTTGCTGTTTTTCCGGGATTTTTAATTATATTTTTTACAGAATACAGAAACCCTTTGTTGGTATGAAGAAAAGTATATTGAATTTCGTCCAGAATATATTTTCTGTCAATTCTTTTGTATTTCTTTTGTCCGCAATTACTACAAAAATGAGCAGTAATAATTTCATTGCAGTTTTGACAATTTAATTCCATATTATCTTTAGAAAATTAGAGATTTCTTGATTTAATTTCTTTATTAAGTAAACTTAAATTGATCAGCAAAGGAATAAAAACTGCAATCATTGCAAAAATAGGAATAAGTATCGTCGAAGGAACATTCTGAGTTCCTCTTGTGACGAAAAGATAAATCAAAATGGCGATTGCCAATATATAAACGATTCCAAGACCAATTGAGGCACTTTTTAATAAATCTCTTTTTTTGAGTAATTTTTCATCGTTCAATTCTTTGTTTACGTTTTTCATGGTATAATTGATTAGGTTTTTATGTAATTAAATCATTTGTTTTTAGGATTCATCATTTTATAGATGAAAAATAGCGGAATTAATATGAAAAAACCAAAGCCGTTTTTTGAAATACTGTAAATAACAATTCCTATCATTACCCCAATTAATAGTGCATTTAGAAGATTAGCTGATTTCTTCTTCTTTGCTTTCTGTGATAATTCCTGATCACTTTGTTCGGTAAATTCCTTTTCCACTTGTCTGGTTGTTTAGTAATTGAACAATGCGAATCTCTACTTTATTTTCTAAATATAAAAGAAATAATAGGATTTTTTTAAAGTTAATCACAAAATTAACATATATATTTAATTCAAAAACCTTTTAATAGAACAAATCTATCAATCTGCTCTTTTTAAAATCAATTGTAACGTCTACATTTATTCTATTAAAATTTTTCACTCACACTATTAAAAATAAAAACTTATGGAATCAGAAAAGACACCATCGTTTCATGAAATATTCAAATCCGAAAACGAAATTTCCGAAGAATATAAAGTTCCCGAAATCCATCAGAGAGTTTACCTTCTAAACGGCGAACTGGTAGAGTGGAACGGTGATGTTCAGAATATCTATTCGCCGGTCTGCATCCGCACGGAAAACGGTCTGGAAAGAAAACTGTTGGGAAGCATCCCGAATATCAGCCCGAAAGAAGCAATGGAAGTCCTGGAAGCTTCGGTAAAAGCCTATGACAACGGATTGGGAGAATGGCCGACCATGTCCGTGGAAGGAAGAATCAAATGTATGCAGAAGTTTGTTTATTTGATGATTCAGCAGCGTGATCTAGTTATTAAACTGTTGATGTGGGAAATCGGAAAAACACTGGGAGATTCTACCAAGGAATTCGACAGAACCGTAGATTATATTAACCAAACCATAGATGCATTAAAAGATCTCGACCGCGAATCTTCCCGTTTCCAGCAGGCAGAAGGTACGATTGCTCAAATCAGAAGGGCGCCGCTTGGAGTAGTGTTGAGCATGGGACCTTTCAATTATCCTTTAAATGAAATTTTCACTACGCTGATTCCCGCTTTAATTATGGGAAATACTATTTTGTTTAAACTTCCAAAACACGGTGTCTTAGCGCATTATCCTTTATTAAATGCATTCAAAGAAGCCTTCCCGAAAGGAACGGTAAATACGCTGTACGGAAAAGGTTCGGAAATTATCACCCCGATTATGGAAAGCGGAAAAGTGAATGTTTTAGCCTTCATCGGTTCCAGTAAAGTAGCCAACGGACTGAAAAAATTACATCCGAAAGTGAATCGTTTAAGAGCAATTTTAAGTTTAGACGCAAAAAACGCAGCGATTGTTACAAAACATGCCAATCTTGATGTTGCGGTAAGCGAATGTATTTTGGGTGCACTTTCTTTTAATGGTCAACGTTGTACGGCGCTTAAACTAATTTTTGTTCAAAAAGATATTGCTGAAGAGTTTACCCAAAAGCTGACGGCTGCCGTTTCCGCAATGAAGGCCGGACTTCCATGGGAAAAAGATGTAAAAATCACGCCGCTTCCGGAAGTGAATAAACCGCCTTACCTGAAAGAATGTATCGATGATGCTTTGGCGAAAGGAGCGAAAGTTTTAAATGAAAATGGCGGATTTACGGAAGAATCTTTTGTTTTCCCGGCGGTAGTTTATCCTGTAAACAACGATATGAAATTGTATCATGAAGAGCAGTTCGGGCCGGTAATTCCGGTTGTTCCGTTTGAAGATATTGAGGAGCCGATTGATTATCAGGTGAACGCTTCCCACGGAATGCAGGTGAGTATTTTCAGTGAAGATCCAAGAGAAGTTTCAACATTAATTGATTCGTACGTGAATCTTGTAAGCCGTGTCAACATCAATTGCCAGGCACAGAGAGGCCCAGATGTTTTCCCGTTTACCGGAAGAAAAGACAGCGCGGAAGGTACGCTTTCTGTGTTTGATGCGCTTCGTTCGTTCTCAATCAGGTCTCTTGTTGCAGCAAAACTGACAGATTCCAACAAAAATTTGTTAAATGCAATTGTAAGGGATCACGATTCTAATTTCCTGAGCACAGATTATATTTTTTGATTTAAATTCCTAATTTTCGATTATAAAAAGTCCACGGAGTATTTCTGTCGGGCTTTTTTTTATTATTTTACAAAAAAACTGTAACATTTTTTTCAGACTGACACTAACTCCATAGACTAAAGAAATCATGACCTCACTGGAACAAGAATTTTTAGGAAAAATCGAGAAGCATAAAGGAATCATTTTTAAGATTTCTAAAATGTATATGGATGAAAAAGAAGACCGCGACGATCTTTTTCAGGAGATCACCTATCAGATCTGGAAAGCTTACCCGAATTTTAAAGGTGAAAGTCAGTTTTCGACATGGATGTACAGAATAGCCCTCAATACCGCAATTATTTTTCTTAAAAATGAAAAAAAGCGAAGCTTTATAGCGAATGAAGATTTTACCGACTACAAAATCGCCGATGATGATCCTGACAATCAAAAGGAAGAAAAGCTGAATGCGATGTATAGTGCCATTCATCAGTTAGGCCCCATTGATAAAGCATTTATTTTTTATTATCTCGAAGATTTCTCAGGAAAAGAAATTGCTGAACAAATGGGAATTTCCGAAGGAAACGTACGGGTGAAAATGAACAGGGCAAAGAATAAACTCAAAGATATTTTAAACGTAAAATAACATCAAAATGAATATAGATGAACTAAAAAATAGCTGGAACGAAGATAATTCGTTTGAAGAAACACCGGAAATCAGCATCGAACAGAAAAATAAAATCAATCTTCCACTCGAAAAAATACGCAAGAATATGCGTCTGGAATTTTGGTCTACTATTGGGATTTTTGTTTTTGCCTTTGGATTAATTGGTTTATGCGAGGCACCGTTTAAGTTTAAATTTTACATTACAATCCTCATTGCTTCAATGGTTTTTGTAACTTTCTTCTTTTACAGTCAGTTTTTTAAGCTTTATAAAAGTATGAGTAATACGATGTTGAAAACGTATGACAGCTTGCAGGATTTAATGCATCAGTTTAATCTCAATAAACAGTATTATCTTTCATTTTACCTGGCTTTTGTTCCTTTTTTAGTCTGTGAATTAATTATAGTAATGGAATTTATTCCCCACCGACAGCCTTTATCCGACCTTAGGATTGCAACGACTTTAATAGGTACGCTCATTGTAGGGCTTTTTGCATTGTTTGTATTCGGAAGATACTGGTTTGATAAGTTTTACGGAAGACATATCAAGCAAATAGAAAATCTTTTAATGGAATTAAAAAGATAGGGTTTCGGGGTGGGCGGAGGCCACCCCCCAAACCAAAAAAAAAAAAAAAAAATTTTTTTTAAAAAAAAAAAATTTTTATTTTAAAAAAAATTTTTTGGGTTGGGGGGGCCCCCCCCCCCCCCCCCGAAACCCTTTAACAATAAGAATTATTTTTTTCTCAATACAATACTTTTTGCAGAATCAGAAGCAATAATAAAACCGCCCGCCATCATCATAATATCTTTCAGAACCATTCTTCCGGAACCTGAAAGTAAAGGGAAACCATGCTCGTTACCACCTAAATTCGGAACCCAGACTTCCGGAGTGGTGACAAGAAATGAAAGAGTGACCAGAGACATTCCCGCAGTTAATATTCCACCAATTAATCCAATTTTTGGAGAAAAAATTCCTAGTAAAACTAAAATTCCGATTAATACAATTACAGTTCCCAATCCATAGGAAAAGGTATAGGAGCCGTTGCATTTGTGCCATTTTACATTTTCGGAAATAACCTCTCCTTCCTTGTTTTTGTGAAGCTTGTAATTGTCGGTATCTGAAACCTTTTTGTTTAACATAAAGCTCATAAAAGATGAGTTTGCCACAAAAGGTACGATTCCTTCTGCTTCATAGTGAAAGGCTTTCAGGCCTCCGATCCAAGCCATAACAATAAAAATGCTTATTCTTAAAAAATGAATAAAGTTTTTCTGTGAATTTGCTAAAAGTTCTACCATGATTTATTTTTTCAACAAAGCTAAGCCGAACAAAAAGACAATGGAATGGACGATTGTGGATGTTATTTGTACAAATCTGCCACCATGGAAATTCCCGTTTCTTTTCGGAATTGTGTCGGTGAAACTCCGGTGTATTTTTTAAAGTATTTGCTGAAATGAAATTCATCAGTAAAATTAAGTTCCAAAGCGATTTCTTTAATTGATTTTCTTGTAAGATGAATTTGTTTTTTAGCTTCCAAAATTACTCTTTGCTGAATAATTTGCGAAGGAGTTTTATTAAATTTAGATTTAATTTTTTTGCTTAAAGAATTAGAGGTAACGTTAAGTAAATCAGCATAAAAAGACAGGTTTTTATGTGAAATAAAATGTTTTTCCACCAGATTTTGAAAAGATTTTAATGGATTAAGATCATCTTTTATTAATTCTTTATCTGGCAGTAATTTGTTCTTTTCCCGACTTGAGATCGCCAAAATCAATTGAAGATATGACTGCAGTACAGACCCCGAAAAATTTTCATGATAATCTACTTCCTTAATTTTTGAAAAGTAATGTAATATTTCCTGATAAATTTCTTCATTTAATGTAAAATGAGGAAAAAGATAAATATTGTTGAAAAGCAATCCGTTACAGGCCACTTCATTTTTATGAAATTCTATACAATAAAAATCACTGTGAAAATCAATAAGATGAACTTCAATATTATCATCACTTATAATCTGGATATTTTGAAAAGGCGAAGAAAAAAATACTGTTCTTCCGTTAAATTTATATTCCGTGAAATCAACAATAATTTTTCCGTTTCCCTTAAAAAGAAAAATATGATACATCGGATCACTTAAAATAGATTTAAAATATTCAGAGCTTTCTTTCCGAACAGAAAAAAATGTACTTTTCATCGGATAAAACTACATAATTTTCTTTTTATGAGCTAAACAAATTTTGGGGTTTCAGGGCGGGCCGAAGGCCCGCCCTGAAACCCTTTACGATTATTTATTTGATTTTTCTTTCTCAATTTCATTAAGAACCCATTCTATTTGAGGATCTTTTTTATCAATAATATCCTGCATTTTTTCAGTAATCGAAACATCAGGAAGGACACCCTTCCTGGTATGGGTAAAAGTGATATTCGGCTGTACCAGAAGCAATCCGATAGGTAAATTGATCTCGGAATTTGGTAGCGTCTGATAAGAATAAAATCCGGCAACCGTTCCATCATTCGCACCTCCCGTTTCTTCACCTACGAGAACGGCTCTTTTATCATTTTTAAGCTTGGAGGTTAAAATTGACGATGCCGAAAAACTGCCTCCATTAATCAAAACGAAAATTTTTCCGTTAAAAGTATGTTTATTAGGTTTTGCGGTTTTATCAGCCTTCATTTTATAATAAATTTTTCCGTCTTTTTTATAAGTACTGAAAGCCTGCGCAAAAAAGAAAGTAGGATAGGTAAGGCTTTTGTAAGCATATTGGAAAAAATTACTTTGTCGGAAATAGCTGGTTTTCAAAGGAGCTACTTTTGAAGTCACCTGCGAAGGTTTTATAAGAACATAAGGATCAGAAGTAAGATAAGCATATAAATTATTAATCTCATCCAGAGAGCCTCCATAATTATTCCGTACATCGATGATGAGATAAGAAGACTTTGAATTTTTAATCTTTTCAAAGGTTTCTTTATAAAATTTTTCAGAATAATCCTTCGAAAAACTTTTCACTTTTATATAAGCAATAGTGCTGTCTTTATCAATAAACTTGAAATTACGGTTATAAGAATTATTAAAAGCTACATAATCGTTGATTTTTTTCTCGGCTGTTCGCTTTTCCAATTCCTTGTCATTTTTAAGGTCTGTTTCAGATTTTGATTCTCTTTTTAAGTCATAAACTTTTCTTTCCCCGTTGTAGAGGGTTTCAATTTTTGCACGATCTGTAAATCCGTTTTCTGCAACATAAAAATAGAAAAACCAATCTTTTAGGAAATAAGATTGAAAGGTTGTATTGAAACCATCGCTGCTGACTAGTTTTCTGTATTTTTTTAAATATTCGGAAACGGGAATATCATTGATAGTCAGGACTTCTGTTCCGGGTTTGATGTTTTCAATAGAATCTTTATTTTCGACAATAAAAAGGCGGTTGTTTTCCACGTAATATTCAAAACGGCTGAACATTCCCTTTTTATGCTCTAATTTTTTAATTTCATTTTTGGTGAATTTTCTTCTGGGAATTCTTAAAGAAAGATGTCCTTCATGAATATCCGCAATTACTGGCTGCAATTTAAAATAAAACTGAAGAGGAGTAAGTGGTTCATTGATAGTCTGCTTAATACTGTCAAACTTATGGTCGAGATTTTCTTTTGAAATGTACCAATATAGCTGCGGATGCATTTCTTTCAGTTTTGTATAGGCAAAATCTACATCCTCCTTCAACTTTTCCGGCTGAATACAGGATGCCCTTTGCTCGTTATGCCTTCTCACTGATGCACAGGAAGTTATCATAAGAAGCAAAAATAATATAAAATAATTCTTTCGCACTATTGGTTTTTCGGGCACTAAATTAAAGAGTTTAAAGTAATTCCGAAATTAAATCAATGATAAATTATTCAAAATTGATTATAATTTTAGTTAAAAATAAAGGTTTCTCATTTTCAAATCGTCATATCATATTAAAGTCATACATTTAAATCTATTTTTAAGAAATGATCTATACCATTATAGCAGTAGCTCTTTTAGCAATTTTATTATATTTACTGATTACCGGCCGGGAAGTTTTTGGGGCTGAAGCAAAAGGCGAAAGGCTGGAAAGAATGCGGCAATCAAAGAATTACAAAGATAATCAGTTTCAGAATCTCAGTTATACGCCGTCATTAGCTGAGGGTTACAGTATGACGAAAGTAATGTATGATTTCTTTTTTAAGAAGAAAAATCCGCTTTTAAAACCGTTAAAAAATATTCCTTCCATTCATACAGATCTGAAGAATTTTCCAAAAGATCAGGATGTTTTCATTTGGATGGGTCATTCTTCATATTATATTCAGACCGATGGAGTTTCATTTTTGGTTGACCCTGTTTTGAGTTCCTATGGTTCTCCATTTAAATTTTTCAATAAAGCTTTCTCCGGAGCGGATATTTTTAAGCCTGAAGATATTCCGGATCTGGATTATTTAGTTATCACTCACGATCATTATGATCATTTGGATTATCCGACGGTGAAGGCCATTAAAAACAGAGTAAAAAAAGTAATTTTACCATTGGGGGTTGGTGCGCATTTGGAACGATGGGGCTATAAAACCGAACAGTTGATCGAAGAAGATTGGGGCGGAGAAGCGGTTCTCAAGAATAATATTAAAATTACCTTTACTCCGGCAAGGCATTTTTCCGGAAGATCTGTGAAAAGAAATGGTACACTTTGGACGTCCTATGTTTTGGAAACCCCAACCAAAAAAATGTTTTTGGGAGGTGACAGCGGTTACGATACCCATTTTAAAATGATCGGCGACAAATATGGACCGTTTGATTATGCAATCATCGAAAACGGGCAGTACAATAAGGCCTGGAAATACATTCACGCCTTGCCGGAAGACGTCATTCAGGCGAGTATTGATGTAAAGGCGAAGAATATTATACCCGTTCATTCCTCCAAATTTGCGCTGGCTCTTCATGCCTGGAATGAGCCTTTGAAAAAGGTGACAAGTCTCGGGAAAGACAAGAATTTAAATATATTAACCCCAATGATTGGTGAACCTGTCGATCTCAACAAATCAGAGAATCAATTCAAAATCTGGTGGGAAGACTAAGCGTGCCAGATATCTTTATATCTCGCAGGATGATTCTCAAATTGTTGTCTCACGAAATCACATTCCGGGTCAATCATTAAGTCTTTTTCTTCGGCATAACGCACCAGTTCATCCAAAAGCATTTTGGCGTATCCTTGGCCTTCATGCTCCTCATCAAGTTTAGTGTAATAGACGATCAGCAATCTGCCATCTATTTCAATGGATATATAGCCGGCCTTTTTCCCATCAATTAATAGTTGCAATTCATCTTGATATGGAGATATTTCAAATTTTATATTTTCCATAATATTCAGATTTTGGTGATTAAAAATGATTTCCGAAGTTTTTCTCTTTTTAAAATTACAAATTAAAATTGAACCTAACCATAAATTATATTCAATTTAAAATAAACTGATGAATAGCGATATTTAATTGACTTAAATTAATTCTAATATCAAAATTTAAATTATTTTATCAATTGTTATTATTTTATAGCTAAGTATTGTTTGAATTTTATAATTTTGAATAATGGATTCAAAGGAAACAGTAAAAGGTTTTTATGAACGCACCGCTATACAGTGTATCAAAACACCGGGCGTAGGGCATTTTAATGTATTTACAAGAGATAATTGTTCGCTAATAACGCCATATAGTAGAAGAGATTACTATAAAATTTCCTTAATTATAGGAAAAGGTAAACTACATTATGCAGATAAATGGATTTATGTTGATAAACCTGCCTTGTTGTTTTCCAATCCAGTCATTCCTTATTCTTGGGAAGCTGAAAATGCAGATCAGAAAGGCTTTTTCTGCCTTTTTACAGAGCATTTCTTACATGACGGAAATCGTTTTGGAAACCTTCAGGATTCCCCGCTTTTTAAAATTGGTGGAACTCCGGTTTTCTTTATAGATGAGGTACAGCAGAGAATAGTTTCTGATATTTTTATCAAAATGATGACCGAAATACAGTCGGATTACCTGCATAAATACGATATGCTTCGGGCCTACCTTCATCTTTTGATTCATGAAACGATAAAAATGCATCCTGCAGAGAATTTTGAACCTTACCAGAACGCTTCGCAGAGAGTGGCATCTTTATTCATGGAATTATTGGAAAGACAGTTCCCGATCGACAGCCCGGAAAGATATTTGAGATTGAAAACACCCACAGATTATGCCGAGAATCTTTCCATTCATGTAAATTCGTTAAACCGCTCTGTGAAGGAGATTACGGGAAAAACAACAACTCAGCAGATCACTTCAAGAATTATTCAGGAAGCCAACGCCCTGCTGAAGCACACAGACTGGAATGTCTCAGAAATTGCTTATGGATTAGGCTTTGAGGAACCGGCTTATTTTACTAATTATTTTAAAAAACAGACTGGATTAGCACCTAATACGGTAAGGACTTCCGTTGTTTGAATTTTATAATTCTTCGTTTGAATTCTATATTGAAACCGGAACATCTCTGTTATAATTTTGTCATGTTAATTTTAAATCACAAACAATCATGAAATTTAGAAAATTAGGAAACACAGGAGAGCAGTTGTCTGCTATTGGTTTGGGATGTATGGGGATGAGTTTTGCGTACGGCCCTACGGACGAACAGGAAAGTATCAGGACCCTGCATAAAGCATTGGATTTAGGCGTAAACTTCTGGGACACAGCGGATATGTACGCAAACGGAGAAAATGAAAAATTGATTTCAAAAGTTCTGGTCCCGAATCGCGATAAAATTTTTATTGCTACCAAGTTTGGATTCAGGTTTAAAGACGGAAAAGCCAGTCATAGCGGTGCTCCGGGAACTTATTTCGATGGCTCGCCGGAATGGATTAAAAAAGCTATTGATCTGAGTCTTCAAAGATTAAAAATTGATGAAATCGACTTGTATTACGCTCATAGAGTTGACCCGAATATTCCTGTTGAAGAAACGGTTGGAGCAATGGCGGATCTGGTAAAAGCTGGAAAAGTAAAATATTTAGGATTGTCGGAAGCATCTCCAGAGTCTATTAGAAAAGCGAATAAAATTCACCAAATTACAGCTTTACAATCAGAATATTCACTTTTGACCAAAGATGTTGAAAAGGAAATTTTACCGACAATTAGAGAGCTGGGAATTACTTTGGTTCCGTATTCTCCTTTGGCGAGAGGACTTTTCTCCAATATCAATGATGTTCAGAATCTTGGTGATGAAGATTTTAGAAAATCGTTGCCGCGTTATCAGGAAGAATATCTTGAAAATAACAGGAATTTAGCAAAAGAATTCAACGAATTTGCACAGTCTAAAGGTGTTAAAGGAACTCAATTGGCGTTGGCCTGGGTTTTAAGCCAAGGGGAAGATATCATTCCGATACCGGGAACAAAACGTATAAAATATCTGGAAGAAAATGTTGGGGCCATCAATATTGACCTTTCTCAATCAGATTTGGAAACCATCGATTCTATTCTGAAAAAATACCCGAATGTAGGGGAAAGATACAACGAAGGTTCGATGAAATTAGTAAACAACTAAGATAATTATATCAAATTAGGTTTCTGAATATTTTTATCAGAAACCTGAATTTTTCATGAAAAGATTTAATGACAGGAATGGTTACATTAAAAGAAAAAAATAAATTTATTGCTACAATTTTAGCATTTGCCGTAATTCCGATGTCTGGGTTGGCGACAGATATTTATCTGCCTTCAATGCCGAGCATGGCAACAGAGCTGCATCAGCCGGAAAGCAATATCCAGCTTACTTTATCCATATTTTTAATCAGTTATGGGTTGACACAGTTTTTTGCTGGAAGTATTGTTGATTCATTTGGAAGATACAGGGTTTCAATGATTTCACTGGCTTTGTTTGTTGTCTCGTTTTTAATTACGGCAACAACTCAAAACATTTTTGTAATCTATGCCATGCGCGTGCTCCAGGGAATTTTGTCGGGATTTGCAGTAGTTTCGAAGCGGGCATTTTTTGTGGATGTTTATGAAGGCGACCAACGGAAGCATTATCTCAGCATTATGACGATTGTCTGGTCGGTGGGGCCTATTATTGCGCCTTTTATTGGTGGATATTTACAGAAAATTTTTGGGTGGCAGTCTAATTTCTACGTATTAGCCGGATATAGTTTATTGCTTTTAATTTTTGAATTAATATTTTCAGGCGAAACTTTAAAAAAGAGGAACCCTTTTCATCTTGAGTTTCTATTGAAAGAATATGATTCTATGTTTAAAGCAAAAGACTTTTTCTACGGAATGATCATGTGCGGATTGAGTTACTCGATGATAATGTTCTTTAATTTGTGCGGTTCTTTCATTATTGAGCATAAAATGGGGTATTCTGAAGTGGTCGCCGGTTATGTTTCATTGATCTTGGGATTTGCCTGGATGACGGGTGGGTTTTTAGGAAAAGCATTAATCAATAAAGCGTTTTTGCCTAAAATTCGTTATGCCAACTTTATCCAAATATTTTTAATTGTTTTAATGTTTATCGCTTCATATTTTTCAAATAATATTTATAGTCTGGTTGCTTTTGCGTTTTTAATTCACGTTACCGCCGGATTTATCTTTAATAATTACTTTTCATACTGTATCGGAAGGTTTCCGAATTCTGCGGGAATTGCCGGTGGTTTAACGGGTGGAGTTGCTTTTATTATTACCTCTGCAATCAGCTATGGAATTGTAGCAGTGATCAGGCCTCAAATGCAATTGGAAGTGGCAGAAGGATATTTTGTACTGGGGGTTTTAGGACTGTTAATTTTAAGTATGATTAAATTAAGAAAGGCGCATGCATAAATTGATTTAAAAATTTAATCATTTAAAATTTAAAAGATTCTAATTTTGATCTCAATCTCAGCCTCGGTCTTAAACTTTACCTTAATCTCAACCTCAATTTATATTTTTTCTATACATAATTCAACAATAAATCCTCCCAGCAATGAGAGGATTTATTTTTAACATAAGAATGCATGAAAAGTTGAATGTCGCACTATAAGTATGACGTTGAATGTTTATTTTTTACTTTAATTTAGGTTAAATTAAATTTCTACGAAAACCATATTTTGGGCGTATAATTTTCTAAACATAAAGTACGTTACCAAAAGTACTGTAAATGCTACAATCGCGTCAATCGTTGCCGGAAAGCCAAGCACTGCAATTTTTGAAAAGAATGCGAAAATAATATCGAAAAACATTCCCGCGAAAACCCATTCTTTTAATCTCAATAATCTGTTTGGAAGCAATAAAACTAAAATTCCTAATAATTTAAATACTCCCAAAATGTAGATAAAATGTGATGGATAGCCTAATTGCTGAGTAATATCCCAAACCAATGGATTTTTTGTGAGTTCAAAGAAGCCGCTTGCTCCAAACCATAATGACATAAAAATTGCTCCCGACCAATAGATGATTTTTGTTGTTTTTGTTTCCATTTTTTAGTTATTTTAAGTTGTTGATTTTTTATTTTGAATTAAATTTTTAACACTAACAGCACAAATATTTTACAAATAAGCACTATTAAAATTCGTGGAAATTAGCGATAAACATTTGTGTAATCTGTGTTAGAATGTTTTTGTAGAACCTAAGATTTCTCCTGTTTTCGCATTCTGAATCATTCCGATAATTTGCCAATCATTAATATTGAAATTTTCGGGCAGTTTGAAACTTGTAGTTCCTTCTGAAGAATTTTTTAAAGAAATCTGATTTTGCTGATGAACAATCTGCCAATGTTGTAAATGACGACCTTCATTTTCACCTTTTTGTACATTTGTAAAGGATTTTTTTTCAACCAGAGTAATAAGAAGCTTGTTTTGTGAATTATTTTCCGTTGTTTTATAATTTACATTAATTTCTTTCCCAATCACTTTTGCAGACAGGTCAACAGGAAGATTTTTAGAACTCAACAAAGCCGTTTCAATCGCGCTTTCAACCGCATTTCGGTCTGAGCCTACAAACTCTTTTTTACCATTAATAACCAATTGCGGAGTGTAAACCTGTGACCGTAATGTCTGGCTGTAATACTGCTGCCTCTGAGAATTTTCTACACTGCTGAATTTGTCTTTCCAACCCAGATTATTCCAGTAATCAACGTGATAGGCGAGGATATACACCGGTTGGTCTTTGTATTGTTTTTCGATTTCACCCATCAGCTGATCTGCAGGCGGACAACTTGAACAGCCTTCGGAAGTGAACAATTCCAGAACAGCAAAACCTTTGTTTTCTACCGGAATTTTTGAATGAGATTCTACAGTTTTATTTTTGTAAACAAAAGCGGAAAACGTGAACATTAAAGCTACGAAAGCTGCCGTCCCTATTAGATTTTTTAGTACCATTTCTTTTAATTTGATTCAAAAGTAGGTAGCTTTCCGTGGCAAAAGAATACAAAAAAGGTTCAACCGGACAAAATGAATGGTGAACCTGTATTTTATAAACTTGAAATTTTTGGATGTAAGTCGGAAGATGTAAGTTTGAGGTTAGCGATCCTCCAGCCAGGTGAAAAAACTGTGTGTTTTTTCTTTATTAATAAGAAGTTTTTCAGGGGTTTCAATAGTTAATTTAACTAAAATTTTACGCTGAAAATAATGCTCCATTTCTTTAATTGCCTTGAAATTTATTAAGTATTGTCGGTTAATCCTGAAAAATTGTTTATCAGAAACCTGTTCGGCAACTTGTCCTAAAGATTGGCTAAGCTGAAACTGTTCTTTATCAAAAGTTACAAGATGGGTGATCTCGTTATGAATGTAGAAATAAGCAACATTTTCCGTAAGAACTGTCGTATATTTTTGATTTTTAAAAACTAAAAAATTACTCTTTGTTGATTGTGTTTGGTTAATATTTTTCAGTAAAGATTCTAAATCCGATAATTCATTTTTCTGGAAGAATTTTTTTAACTCGTCCACTTTTCTCAATGCTTCGGCGATGTTTTCACGGGAAAATGGTTTTAGCACATAATCAACACCTTTGCTTTTAAAGGCATCCAACATATATTGATCGAAGGCAGTGCAGAAAACCACCGGACAGGTGATTTCAACCTGCTTAAAAATTTCAAAGGAAAGCCCGTCTGACAACTGGATATCCATGAAAATTATGTCAGGTTTAATGTTCTTTGACAAAGCTTCAACACTCATTTCTATACTGTCGTAAACTCCGAGAATTTTGGCTTCAGGTTTTAATTCCAATACTAAGTTTTGAAGGGATTTTGCTGCTCTAAATTCGTCTTCAATGATGATGATATTCATGGATGAAAGGTAGTTTTATTTGAAAGATTTTTTCGTCTGAATTAATTTCTATTTCCTGTTCCAGCAGGTGTTTGTAGCGCATTTTCACATTGTCAAGCCCGACTCCTAAAGAATCTTCAGTCACCATTTTTTTCTGAACAGGATTTTCAATGATAATTTTGTTTTCAGAATTGTAAATTTTTATATGCAAAGGTTTACTTTGTGAAACAATATTATGCTTAATACAGTTTTCGACTAATAATTGCAGGGTAAAAGGCGGAATTAATGTTTTTAAAACATCATTGTTTAATTCATTGGTTAGTGTAATTCCTTCACCAAAACGGGCTTTTTGTAGGAAAATGTACGAATCTATAATTTTCATTTCTTCCTTAACGGTAATTAAGTCAAGCTTTCTGCTTTCTAATGTAAAGCGATAAAAATCAGATAGTTTCATGATAAAATCCACGGTTTCTGAATCATTTGTTTCAGCCATTGATTTTAAAGTATTTAAACTGTTAAACAGAAAATGCGGGTTTATTTGCTGTTTCAATAATTCGTATTGTGCACCCAGATTATCACTTTTCACTTTTTCAAGTTCTAAACGTACCTGCTGTCCCGTATAGTTATTTTGAAGCAATGTCAAAAACATATAGCAGACAAGGTTGATTAAAATCCCGCGAACCTCGACCATCAGCATGGCCGGACCAAAATTGATATGCGACAAAATTAGCTGTTGAATCCACGCAAGACCAAACATGATCACCATCCCGAAAGCCAAAACAATCAATAGTCTCGAATAAGAAATTTGTTGTCTTTTTTTACCGGGATTTCGGTTGAGCATATAGATGTTGAGGTACCACATGATGATGGAAAAAGCAGCGGTAATGGCCGAATTTACTATGGCTTCCTCCCAATTGAAAGCATGGGATGCGAGTTGCGGAACCGACGATAATATTCCCAAAAACAAGGAACTTATCCAAATGACGGCCTGTGAAATTATTATTTTTTGTTGTTGCATTACAACGTTGGATTTTAAAGATGTTAAGTTATGTAAAATGCTTTAAATTTAGTAATGAATTGTGAATTCGTAAAATGAAAATTCGCAAGTGAAACGAATTGACTATTCACAATTCACCTCACAAAAATCCGGAGCCGATCTCTCAGCTCCAGATTACTACTTTCAAATTTACTATTATTATGGTCTTACGACGGGTTTGTAACTCATGAAATATTTTATTCTTTCTTCTTTATTTGATGGATTATTTTCTGGTTTTAAATTATCTTTAAATTGATAAGTAATTTTACCGTTTTTATCGGTTTGAAGAGTTTCAGTACTTAATAATTCTCCTGTAATTGTTCCTCCGATGTATTGTGGATTATCATGATACTTCCAAGTGATTAATTTAAATTCAGAATTTGCTTTTGGTTGATTATTTTCACCTGTCAAAGATTCCAGAGCTTCCTGATTCCCATACAAAGCAGACATAGTTTCTTTCTTCGGATTCAAGGAGTTTGTAATGAATTTTAAATTTCCGGGATCAAAAACAACACGCTTTAAATCTTTATCCGGCTCATCAATTTTGCATGCGGTAAATAAAGCACAAACTGACATAATGATGAATATTATTTTTTTCATTATTTCTGGAGGTTTTTAATTAATCTTTCGGTATTTACTTTCATTGGAACATCGAATAAAAATCCTGTTTTTTCGGCTAATTGTCGGTGACAAGCGATGCAGGATTCTTTGGCGAATGAGGCTGTTTTTCCTGTTGGGTGAAGATCTTTTCCTGAAAATTTTGCAAATCCCCAACCTTCCGTATCGGTATATTTTTTTGAATCTTTTACCATAAATTGAGCATTAACAAATTCTCCAGGCCTGATTTCTCCATCAGGTAATTCCTGCTGTTTCCAAACTGATTTTACGACGATGCTTCCGTCCGGCCACGGATGAAAATTGTCTGTTTCAACAGCTTTTACCGCGATATCATTTCCGTAAATCACACGAATTGATTTGTCAAAAAGCGTACTCATACTAATGACTTTCCAGCTTTTAAAATCATCTGAATATTGTACTCCATTAGGTGAAACCGGGGATTTTGAGTTTGTATTGTTTTCCGGTAAATTAAGATTCTGATGAATATTTTTTTCTTCCTTTTTAGTTGAGTTTACACTTGATAAAGAAAGTGTATATTTTTTAATCGTTTCAATATCTTTTGTAGTAATTTTTGCAGATGGGTGAAGCAAGGTATATTCATGAAGCGGCATTTTTCCGCTTTGCATCATGTTTAAAATGGCGTACATTTTTCCCTGATGTTCACCTGCAGAATAGTTCCATTCTGAAAAGTTCAGAACTTCTCTGGCTCTTTCCACATCTTTGTTTACTGCCCATGAAATCGGTGCAATTTTATCATACCAGCTCAAATTCTGCTGATTTGAATGACAGTTAAAACAAGAGTTTTCCAAAATTGCCAATACTTCGCGCGGTGCTTCGATTTTTTTAGGAGTAGGTTTTCCTTCCAAAGGTTGATTGAAAAGCTGCAATCCTACAAAGATTCCTAAAACTGCCAGAAATACTATGGCAATGGGTTTTACGTTTCTTTTTTTCTTTACTGAGTCCATAATGATTTATTTTATGGCTCAAAAGTAGATGCTTAAAGGAAATTTCGAAATGAGAAATCGGTCGAACCGGACAAATCGAAAGGTGAAAATAGAATTTTAGGGGTTAAAAAAGAAGCTTGGTAATAGAAGCTAGAAGTTTATTATCCCGATATAACTTCCAACTTCAATTCTTCCAACTTACAAAACCATCCCTCCATCAACAATAATTTCTGTTCCGGTCATGAAGCTTGAAACACTATTGTCTGACAAATAAACCACCAATTTTGCAACATCTTCCGCCGTTCCCATTTTCTTTAACGGAATTTCATTAATTAACCAATCATTGATTCCTTCCAATGCTTTTTCATCTAAACCGGCTTTGGTCATAATTTCTGTTTTTGTCGGACCAGGACTTACCATATTGACACGTATTTTCCTGGGTGCCAATTCTGCTGCTGCCGTTTTTGCAATTGAATTCAATGCTGCTTTACTTGCTTGATAAACTGAACTGTTGGGCTTGTAAGTCGTTGCAACAATTGATGATAACATCACGACAGAAGCGCCATCATTTAACAAAGGAATGAACTTGCTTAAAGTGAAATATGCCCCTCTGAAATTAATATTCATTACATTGTCAAAATTTTCAATATCCATATTTTCAATCGGAATCAAACCTCCTGTAATTCCTGCATTAATAAATAAAATATCAACTTTCCCGTATTGATTTTCAACTTCTTTTTTTAATAAATCAATATCATTAATATCCGCCTGATCTGCTACAAACGGGATTGCTCCCAATTCTTCCGCTGCCTTTTCTACGGCTTCTTTTCTTCTTCCTGTAATGATTACTTTTGCGCCTTCCGCGGTTAATTCTTTTGCGGTGGCATAACCGATTCCGCTGTTTCCACCTGTTACGATGGCTAATTTGTTATTAAATTTCATTTCTTTAAATTTTTTGACAAAGTTATTTCAAATTGGTATACTTTTGTAACCAGTATCACAGAGTATATCAGTATCATTAATTATATCACTTAAATTTGCGGCATGGAAAGAGATCAAACCGAAGAATTAAGAGCATTACAGGATACCCTTTATTTCATTGGTGGAAAGTGGAGAATTCCTGTTATCAACTCAATCTGTAACGGCAACAGACGTTTCCGTGAAATTGAAAGAAGCATCCCGGGAATTACAACAAGAATGCTTTCTAAAGAATTAAAAGATATGGAGTTAAATAAATTGCTGAAACGGAATGTCTACCCCGAAACGCCCGTCTTAATCGAATACGAACCAACGGAATATTGCAGAACTTTCGGAAAAATTATTTCAGAAATGATTAATTGGGGTAGGGAACATAGAAGGGTTATTGTGGAAGATAAGATTTAAATTTAACCACAAAAGTTACAAAAGACTTAAATACGTCAAAAAGGTTTAAAAAAAAGAGCACATAAGTTTTTTAAAATCAAAGATTTCATTTTGTCAACTTTTGAAATGCTTGGTAAAATAATTTAAGTAAAATATCTTTTGTGACTTTTGTGGTTAAATATTCAAGCCAATTACACAACAAAAAAGCCCCTTAAAAAAGGAGCTTTTCATTATATTAAATCAGGGAATTAAATTCCGTCAATAATTTCATTTAAAACTGTGCTAGGTCTCATCGCTGCATACGTTTTGTATGTATCAGTTTTGTAGTAACCGTCAATATTTTGAGGCTTACCTTGAGCATCAATTAATTCAGCATTAATTACTTCTTCGTTTTCATGCATTGCTTCTGCAACCGGAGCAAATTGTGCAGCTAATTCAGCATCAGCAGTTTGATTTGCCAACGCTTCCGCCCAATACATCGCCAGATAGAAGTGAGAACCTCTGTTATCGATTTGTCCGACTTTTCTTGCTGGAGACTTATCTGTAGCTAAGAATTTAGCATTTGCTTCATCTAATGCATCAGCTAAAACCTGAGATTTTGTATTCCCTTGAGTTTGTGCTAAATGCTCCAAAGAAGCCTGTAAAGCTAAGAATTCACCCAGAGAATCCCATCTTAAATATCCTTCTTCCAGGAACTGTTCAACGTGTTTTGGAGCAGAACCACCGGCTCCTGTTTCGAATAAACCACCACCGTTCATCAATGGAACGATAGAAAGCATTTTTGCAGAAGTTCCAAGCTCAAGAATTGGGAAAAGATCGGTTAAATAATCTCTCAATACGTTTCCTGAAACAGAAATTGTATCTTTTCCTTCTCTTGCTCTTTTCAATGTTTCCGTCATGGCATCTTTTACA
>Ga0307412_10000176_pt1 | contig 45638 bp, 76 predicted proteins | sample DK1Cmetagenome_3_FD_203823 | JGI IMG/M metagenome (GOLD analysis project Ga0307412, IMG submission 203823) | Maize rhizosphere microbial communities from greenhouse at UC Davis, California, United States - DK15-C-1 | ecosystem: Host-associated > Plants > Roots > Rhizosphere > Soil | place: USA...
GTCCCGCAGGGCGGTCCGTCAGGATCGGCTGACGTCCGGTGCAGCGAATGCGGACAGCCGTGCGAGGACGGCACGTACGCCTCGATCGGCCTCGGTGAGCTGACGTTGTGGGCGGCACACTTCGACACGTGCCCCCAGGGGGGTCGCTGATGAGCAGGAAGAGGCCCGTACCGCGACTCATGTCGGCCGACCGTCTCGCGATCTTTGAGCGCGACCGATGGGTGTGCGGCGAGCCGGTCGATCGGAACGCTGACCCAACTCGGGATGACCGGGCCCCGAACGTCGATCACATCATCCCGGTTTCGGATGGCGGGACCAACGATCCGGCCAACCTTCAAACCGCTCACCGGGGGTGCAACACGGCAAAGGCCGCCAGAAGGCCGTGGTGGACCGTCTGACGGCATGAAGGACCCCCCCTGGACTGGTTACCCAGGGGGGTTCCCGAAAGGCGCTCCTACGGCCACACAGGGGCTCCGTATCCGGCTTCCCGGTAGGCGTCCCGCGCGTCGAGCCGCTCGTGATACCTGTCGTAGCAGTCGTCGGAGCAGAAATTCGACTGATCGGCCGGATCGTCCGACGGCGGCCGGCCCTCGATCGGGGTGAACTCGTCACCGCACTCGCTGCACCAGGCGCTCATGATCAGTACTCCTTGACGGTGCGCGGGCGGATCGCGTCGGGGATGTAGACCCAGGTCGCCGGCCGGCCGGTCTTGGCCGACCACTCCTCGCGGTACAGGCGGGCGTTCCGGATCCGGGCCTGTTCCTCCGCGGACAGCGGGGTCACGAACCGCATGGGGACGACGACCGGCTCGCCCGACGGCCATTCGGGGGTGCGGACCAGCACGACGGCCAGGAACTGCCGGTCGTCGTCCACCGGCACCTTCCCCAGGCCGGGGACCGCGGTGCCGACGAAGTCCCGGTATCCGGGCGCTCCCTTGACGAGTACGTTTTCCATGATCAGATCCTTCCCTCGGTGGTTCAGCGGCAGCGACGGTAGCCCTTCAGGCCGAAGCCGAGGACCAGGACGATTCCGTACAGGACCAGGAACTCCATGATCAGTGCCTCGACTCTCCGTAGCTGTGGTGGACGACTAGCTCACGATTAAGGTATTCCCCCCGGGCAATGTCTCTAACCCTCTCCCGGGAATCGACCTCCGACTGTGACATCCGGCGGAGCGACCGAAGCCACTCCGCCACCTGTCTGTCAGACACCCCCGCACCCCCTAGGGCTTGTACCAGACGGTCTTACCGGAGATCATCACGACCTCGGACCAGAACACCGCCGTGAACGTCTCCGCGTCCACGAACGCGCTCCCCTTCCAAGGGTCGTACACCGCCCGGCGGAACCCCTCCAGGGACGTCAGCGGGGGCGCCCCGGACCAGCGCTGCACCTCCTCGCCCACCACCCACGCGTGGACGTTCCGGACGCCGTACTCCAGGCACCGCCGACGCCCCCGCTCGTGGACGGTGAAGCACGCGTTCCGCAGCAGCACGTCCGACCCATAGGCGATCTTCTGGCCGGGCACCTTGATCGACAGGCAGTCCCGGTCGCCGGCCGTCAGGCGCGGCAAGTGCGTGTGAACCCAAGTGGTCATGATCTTCACTCCTCTCGGCTGATCCTTCGGTGCCGGACCCCGGCGGGGACGGGGCCCGACGCCCACTGATCAGGCAGTGAGGCGGACGTCCGCTTGGCTCGCGATGTCGAAGAACGCCAGTTCGCCCCGCTCCCGGGCGAGCGCCAGCGCTTCGGTCTCGGAGGCCAGCCAGTCGGACGGTTCGATGTAGAACCTGCCCCCGTCCGTCCACCAGCCGATGAACCGGGTGTCGGGGTACAGGTGGACGAGGGCCCCCAGGACCACCGCCCGGGACGCCATGTCCACCGGGCAGACGAGTCCGCGGTGGCCGTGGCCGACGAAGTACCCGGACTCCGGGAGCGGGATGTCCCGGGCGGACATCCGCACGGTGCCCCCGTCGGGTGAGGCGAGGATCTTGGTGGCGATTTCGTTCAGGTTCACTGTCCGGCTCCCTCTCTCGGTTCCTACTTGGAGTATTCCCCGGAGGTATTACCCATAAACCTCCGGGGGGAATTCAGACCCGGGACCCGCGGGTGCCGACACCCGCGATGCTGTCCCGCCATGCCACCCACGTCACCGCCTGGACGGTGGACGGGAGTTCACCCAACGACCGGGCAGCTCGCCGGTAGGCGTCCGCCACCAGCGCGTACCGTCCGTACGCCGACAGGCCGCGCTCCCAGTCGCCGAGGGGGATGCCCACGCAGATGTCGTAGGCGTGCCGGTCGATGCACACCGCGTCCGCGTCCGACGGATCGGCGATGCACCGGTAGAAATGACCGGTCTTGCGCCGCATCGGCAGGACGTCCTCCGGGTTCTCCCCGGCCATGATCCGGTTGGCCTTGCTGCATGAGTCGGTCGTGTGCCGCCGCGCCGTACCCGCGTCAAAGGCGTCGCAGGCCAGTTCGACGTTGAGCCACCAGGACGTCTGGGGGGACAGGGCGGCCAGCACACCGGCGCCAGTGCGGACGTCACCGTCGGCGATCATCTCCGCCGTCCGGTTGGCAGTCTCGTACCATGCCCGGCCCGCCCTGTACTGCGCCTCGGACGCCGTGACGAACACGGACGTGATGTTCCGGACGTAGTAGGCGACGGCCCCGTCCTCGGGCTGGATCGGGATCATGCTCTTCCTCCCTCGGTGAGTTGAGAACCTGGACACCACCCCCGTGCGAGACGGGGATGATGTTCAGGCGCTCACTCGGTTTCTGCGACGTGGCGGTCGGTCTCCCAGTGACCGGCCGCCCGCTCGATGATCACCGCCGCCACTTCCGGCTCGAACGTGAGCAGGAGGTTGGCGATCAGGTCCTCCGCGTCCGTGGAGTCTCCGTCGCCCTGGTCACCGACGATCTCCCGGAAGTGGTTCAGTGCGGACACGGCCGCCGCCTTGCCCTTTCGGCTGTTAGCCATTCGGATCATCTCCCTCGGTTCCTACTTGAAGTATTCCCCGGAAGTGTTACCTACAAACCTCCGGGGCCAAGATCTTCCTACCGGCCGATCGCCGCCCGCCACACCGGCGACAGGTTCCGGCGCGACCCTGCCAACCGGCGGGCAGCACGCTGCGCCGGAACGGCCGACGTGACGAACCCGGGGGCCGACTCCTCGGGAATCCACAGGAACTGGACCTCTGTGGCCCTGGTCCCCCGGCACACCATCCCGCGACCGACGGCGACAGGGGCCGGGATCGGGCGGCCACAGTCCTCCGCCAGGTAACGCCACGCCTTAGGGCTGTAGTTGATCAGGATCCGGGTCCCGTAGGACTCGATCACCTCGGATCCGCCCGACGCCCGGTATGTGGCCATCTGTGCGAACGACAGCAGCCTGATCTTGACGGCCCGGCCCATGAATGCGATGTCACTCAGCGCTTCCAGCGCCCGGTACTGCCCCTGCGGCTTGCCGCGATCAAGGGCCCTGAGGCGGGACGTGGTGGCGTTCATCTCCTCGAATACCACCAGGATCGGGGGGCCGACCGGCGCGTCCTCCAGCGGGCCACCCCATGCGTCGACGACGGCGTTCCGCCGGTGGACCTCACGCCCCAGGTTGACCAGGGCGTCACCCACCGACGGAACGTCCGGCGCGTAGTGGACCAACGGGGCCAGACCCTTGGCCCACCGGTGAGAGTGCCGCTTGACGTCCAGCACGACCACCAGATCACCCCGCGAGAGGCGTTGGGCTGCCACGGAGCGGGCTACGGCCGACTTCCCGGCCCCCGTACTGGCGGATACCAGGATGTGCGGCGAGTCGACCGACAGGTCGATGTAGAACGGTTCCCCGTCGCCGTCGACGCCGAGGAACACGGACGATTCCGGGCACTGGTCCAGGAAGTCGGTGGCCTCACTCAACGGCAGGATGGACGGGAATTCGGACTGCGGTGTGCTCGCCCCGGAATACGGACCGGGGCCGTTCAGCCAATCCACTACGATCACCCCCTGTGGGAGTAGGGATCGGGACATCTGTCAGCGATGGGGGACGCGCGCACGCGCCAGTGAGGGGCCTCCCTATGGCCGCGCGTCCCCCTACCCGGCCGGGCGACAGTGAGGGAATACCCCTGTGGCGCCCTACCGTGTGGGTTGCTGAGTGGAGGCAGCAGGATTCGAACCTGCCGACTGCGCCGACTGCCTCCTGGACCGGTCTGGAGCGGGGGGACCGGTAACCCCTACATCTAGGTATTACCCCGTGGAGTACCTGATCAAACCAGCCACTTCACGGGAACCTCGGACACCCATTGCGGCAGGATCACCGCACGCTGCGGCGGGAACTCCCGGCCGCCGTTCACCCAGATGAACGCCGACGACTGTCCCCGTGTCTCGCTGGTCATGGCCCGACGCGCCTGACCGGCGAACATCTGCGAGTGACATACCCACGCCGCCTCTTCGCCGTGCCGGTCGAATCCCCGGCCGGACCGGAAGTGCCCGTAGTAGTCGTGGACGGCCCGGAACCGGTTGTTCTGCCCCGGGGTCAGGATCGGGTGACGCTGGTCCTCCTGCGTCGCGTACACCGCGAACGATCCCCGGCGGATGTCCCTGAACAGCTCCGAGGCGTCCGCGTACGGGTCATCGTCGGTGAACGTCACGCGGACGTCCCTCAGCAGCCACCGGTACTGGTCATCGATCTGTTCAGTGAAGCGCCGGTAGCACTCCGTGACCAACGGCGTGATCTTGTCCGGCGCCGACAGGTACAGGCGACCGATCGAGGTACCGACGGACGGGTCTGCCATGATCTTGCTGTAATCCATGATCCACTCCTTCCTCGTAAGTCCATGACCGACGACCGGTGGGGACGGCCGACGATCACGGACCGGCGAGTCAGATGCGGGTAGCGATCACCACATCGGTCAGGCGGTGCCCTCCCACGGTCTCCTCCCACGCCCACCGGAACGAACGGCCCGGCCCCATGCGAACCCCGGACACGACCGGGTCCCCGTAGTCACCCCTCAGGGTGGCGATCAGGCGCAACAGCTCCCGTTCCGACATGACGTCGTCGGTCAGGCTGGACCGCGTGCCGACGGCGACCCCGCACTTGTGGGACCCGTTGGTCAGCGTGCGAACCCGGTACCCGATCAGGTCGCCCCCGCCGGGGCGGGGTGCGGGGAGGGTCATGTACACGGAACCGTCCGGGTCCCGGATCTCCTGTGACCCGTCGGGGTTCGTGATCATCGACATGATGGCCAACCTCTCTCGCTTGGGTGTTACGCCTAGGTCATACCCGGAGTACTGCCCGGCCAAACCACCGACCGGATACATGCACGTACAATCAAGACATGATCACTGTCACGTCCCGGCCGACGGCGGCCAACGTGATCTTGGCCAGCCACGCGCCAGCGGCGAATGACGCCGTCAACGCGAGGTTGCGCACGACCGTGGAAACGATCAAGCGGACCATGATCACTACTCCGTTCAACTTGGACCGTAAGGCCGTAGGGCGTGCCCCGACTGTGGCCGGGTCACCCCTATGGTCCGGCGGTCTAGTTGGTGCCGGTCTCCTCGAACCCGGGGCAGGTGCAGGTGTCGCCGCGGTGCTGGCAGGTGTGGCAGTAGGGCTCCGGGGCGTCCAGGACGATGGCGGTGTAGCCGTCCCAGAGTCGGCCGGATCCGGGGGCGGTGATCGTTCCGGCGCTGATGACGGCGCGGTCGTAGGTCTCGGCGATCATGAACACGGGGATGGACGACTGGTCGTCCAGGTCGGCCATGAGGCAGGGGTACGCGTTGGACTGCATGACGATCACTCCTTGATCGGTTCAACCGGGCTGGATCACTGGGGAGTTGGAGGGAACCACCGACCGGGGCCGGTAGCTCCCCTCAGCCACTCAGTGAAGGCCGTACGCCTTGAACAGGGTCACTCCCCTGGTCAGGTGGGCCACGGGGACCGTGACGCTGTAGTCCGTGCCGTGCCAGACCACCGTGGCGACCGGACCGGGGGCCGTCCAGCCGACGGGGGGGAGGGACTGGAGGGTCACTTCGCCCGTGACCCGGGACGCGGTGACTGCCCAATCCGGCCCGTCGATCATGCGGACCACGCCCACGTGGACGCCGTCGGTGACGACTCGGCCGACCATGCTCAGTGCGTGCAGGTGCTCGCGGGTGGGGAAGGGGGTGGGTGCGGTGTCCATGGCCGGTACTCCTTGATCGTTGGTGAAAGTCCTTACTCCGTAAGGATTCCCGCCAGGCATTACCCCTAAACCTGGATCATGGGAAGTTGGGGCATGGATTTAAATACGTGGTGGCACATACCCATACATGAGGGTGCAATGAATGCATGTGCATGGGGTTCGCAGTATGCAGGTGCGAATTCGCTAGCAAATGTGCATGTGTGAATCGCAAAGGGATTTGCAGGTGCGCAGGTGCAAAGGTGCAAAGGGGTTTGCTGGTTGCTGTTGCAAAGGGTGCAAAGATGATCATCGGGCCCAGGGACGGTCCGATTTCTACCGAATGACAAAAAAGTAAGAGTAACACCTGTAGGGAATACCCGAGAGTGGGAGGCGACTGTGCCCGAGGAACACCCCGAATGCCGCTGCACGGTGTGCGGCTGCTGCCGGCACGACCACGGCGGATGGCGCCACGAGTGGACAGGAGAGCGCGATGCCCAGGAAGCCTGACGTGTCCGTCGAGAAGTCGGACGGCGACCCGATGGCGGCCACTGCCGCCGGTAAGGAGCTGGAGCCGCTGCGTGCGTCGCGGGCGCCGGCGAGGAAGGGGCACCTGGAGCGCGGCTGGGTCAAGCACCGGCTGATCCGGGACTTCGCGCTGGGCGAGAAGACGGGCCGGGAGCTGGCGGAGATCTACGGGGTGTCCGCGAACAGCATCTCGACGTTCAAGCGCCGGTACTCCCTGGAGATCGAGGAGGTCCGCAACAACCTGGCCGACGAGTACGCGAGCGTGTGGGTCGCGGACAAGATGAAGCGGATCGCGGAGTACCAGGAGGCGGCGGAGAAGATGGCCAACGGGTCGTCTCCCCGGAACGCGGAGGTGCTGGTGTCCATCCTGAAGGCGGTCGCGGAGGAGCTGGGCCAGCTCCCTGCCCGTACGCAGGTCAACGTGTCCACGGAGACGACGGTCTACGAGATCGTGGGGGTGTCCGCCGATGACATCTGACCTGGTGGTGGCGTTCCTTCTGGGCGTTCTCACGGGCCTGGCCGGGGTCGGTGTCCTGATCCTGGCGAAGACGAGGGGATTCTGACGTGAGCATGACTGACGGGGTCGATGATCTCATCACGGCCACGCTGGAGCGGACGACGGCGGAGCGGGCGGAGCAGCGCCGGCTGGCGAAGCTGAAGGCGCAGCAGAACTCCAACCGGCCCCGGCACCGGTACCAGCCGTTCGGCACCGCGGTGGACGCCTTCAAGTTCAAGGGCCCGGAGCTGCTGTACGCCGGCCCGGCCGGCACGGGCAAGTCGAAGTGCCTGCTGGAGAAGCTGCACGCGGTGGCCCTGAAGTATCCGGGGATGCGCGGCCTGATCGTGCGCAAGACCCTGGCGAGCCTCGGTTCGACGGCGCTGGTGACGTACGAGGAGCACGTCGCGAAGGAGCACCTGGCCAACGGTGAGGTGTCGTGGTTCGGCGGCTCGGCGAAGGAGGCGGCCTGTTACCGGTACCGGAACGGGTCGCGGATCGTCGTCGGCGGCATGGACAAGGCCATGAAGATCATGTCCTCGGAGTACGACGTGGTGTACGTCCAGGAGGCCACCGAGCTGACGGAGGAGGACTGGGAGGCGATCACAACCCGTCTGCGCAACGGCAAGATGCCGTACCAGCAGATCATCGCCGACGCCAACCCGGACGTCCCCACGCACTGGCTGAAGATCCGGTGCGACCTGAAGAAGACCCACTACATCCGCTCCCGGCACGAGGACAACCCGGTCCTGTTCAACCAGGGCCCGGACGGTCCCGGGGTGCTCACCGAGGTGGGCAAGGCGTACATGAGCAAGCTGGACGCCCTGACCGGCGTCCGGTACCAGCGTCTGCGCAAGGGCATCTGGTGCGCGGCCGAGGGCCTGGTGTACGAGGAGTTCGACCCCGCGGTCCACCTGCACAAGCGGATCGGCCGGCCGCCGATCTCGTGGACGCGGTACGTCACGGTCGACTTCGGCTACACCAACCCGATGGTGGTGCAGTTCTGGGCGGAGGACGAGGACGGCCGGCTGTACCTGTACCGGGAGCTGTACGAGACGAAGATCACCGTGGAGGACATGGCGCCCAAGATCCTCAAGGCGATGAACCTGACCAACGAGCCGAGGCCGCGGATGATCATCTGTGACCACGACGCGGAGGGCCGGGCCACCCTGGAGAAGCACCTGGGCATGTCCACCAAGGCCGCCAAGAAGACCATCGAGGACGGGATCCAGGCGGTCAAGATGCGCATGAAGCGCTCCGAGGTGGACGGCCGGCCGCGCATCTACCTGTGCGAGGACGCGATCGTCGAGCGGGACAGGGATCTCGCCGACCGCAAGAAGCCCACCTGCACGATCGAGGAGATCGTCGGCTACATCTGGGACCGCGGCACTACCAAGGCCCAGCTCGACGGCAAGCCCCCCAGGGAGCTGCCCGTCAAGGAAGATGATCATGGCTGTGATGCCATGCGGTACATGATCGCCGAACGAGACCTGAGGAGCCGGCCCCGTGTCCGCACCATCACGTACTGACCCCGACCTGACCCCGCTCCCGGTATGGCGCCAGCACCTGGCCCGGTATCGCGACACCTGGCGCCGGTCGAAGGATCGAAGGAAGGCCGCCCTCGCCGCCTTGCAAAGTGCTGTTACCCTGGGGCTGTCCCTTGCATTCTCAGGTGCAGGGGCTACCCTGATCTCGTACGGGGTGTGGGAGATGCACCGGCCGGCCGGCTACATCACCGGCGGACTCATGTGCTGGCTGCTCCAGTGGAGCCGCGAGAGAGACCGAGGGAGGGTCGAGTGAGCGTTCTGGGCAACCTGGGTACGTTCCTCAACCGTTCCCCCGTCCCTCAGGCGCCCAAGACCGGCGGCCGGGAGGTCTTCAACGTCCTCTCGGGCCGGGGGGCCTCCACCGAGTCCAAGATGAAGCGCGGCATGGAGCAGTACGGCGAGGTCTCCTCGGCGTTCGGCATCATCAGCCGCCTCGCGGAGTCCACGGCGGACCAGCAGTGGCACCTGTACCGCAAGCAGACCGACGGCCGGCGCGTCTACCGGGAGACCGAGACGCGCACCGAGGTCACCCGACATGCAGCGCTGGACCTGTGGGCGAACCCGAACCCGCTGATGGACACGATGGAGTTCGTCGAGACGGTCACCCAGCACTACGACACGGCCGGCGAGTGGTGGGCGGTCGCCTACTTCGGCTCCACCCGCGCGGCCGGCCCGCTGGAGCTGTGGCCGATGCGTCCGGACCGTGTCCGGATCGTCATCAACGACTCGGGGGTGCTGACCGGGTACATCTACGTGGGCCCGGACGGCGAGCGGGTGCCGCTGGAGAAGGACGACGTGATCCACGTCAAGCGCTCCAACCCGCTGGACATCTACCGGGGCCTCGGCCCCATGCAGGCCCTGGCGATCAAGCTGGACAGCAACCGGCTGGCCGCCGAGTACAACCGGAACTTCTTCCTCAACTCGGCGGAGCCGGGCGGCATCATCGAGATCGAGGACCGGCTCGACGACGACGAGTTCCGTGAGCTGGTGCACCGCTGGCGCGAGCAGCACCAGGGCGTGGCCAACGCCCACCGGGTGGCCGTGCTGGAGCAGGGCAAGTGGGTTGAGCGCCGCTACTCGATGCGCGACATGGCCTTCCCCGAGCTGGCCGAGATCTCCCGCGAGGACATCCGGGAGGCGTTCGGCTACCCCAAGGGCATGACCGGCGCCACCGAGGACGTCAACAAGGCGGTCGCCGACGCCAACGAGCGCATGTTCGGCCGGTACCTGATCCGGCCCCGCCTGGCGAAGCTCCGCTCGGCGCTGAACAACCAGCTCCTGCCGATGTTCGGCCAGACCACCACGCGCGGCCTGGAGTTCGACTTCGACGATCCGGTACCGGAGGACCGCGAGGCCGACTCCCGGGACCGGATCACCAAGGCGCAGGCGCTGAAGCTCCTGGTCGAATCCTCCATGGACTGGGACGACGCCCTGGAGATCGTCGGGCTGCCGCAGGCGAAGCGTGACGAGATGAAGCTCCGGATGGCGCAGGAGGCCCACGAGGCTGCCATCACGCCGAAGGAGGACCCCGAGTTCGGCCGTGAGCAGCAGGACGGCGACGCCGGCCACCGGCCGAACCAGCAGCCCAAGAAGCCCAGCCCCGCCAGGGAGGCGAACGAGCAGTGAGCAAGACGCGTGAGGATTTCCTGGCGCGCATTCGCCGGCCCCTGGCCCGCGAGCGCGCCGGCCGGACCGACTGGTACCGGCTCCAGAACAAGGCCGGCGAGAAGGCCGCCCTGTACATCTACGACGAGATCGGCTACTGGGGCGACACCGCCTCGGACCTGGTCGCCGCGCTGAAGGACGTCGACACCGACGCCCTGGAAGTGCACGTCAACAGCCCCGGCGGGGACATCTTCGACGGCCTTGCCATCTACCAGGCGCTGAAGGACCACCCGGCGCGGATCACGGTGAAGGTCGACGGCCTGGCCGCGTCCATCGCCTCGGTCATCGCCATGGCCGGCGACGAGGTCATCATGGCCCCGAAGGCGTCCATCATGATCCACGACGGCTGGACGATGGCCGTGGGCAACGCCGCCGAGCTGCGCAAGACTGCCGACCTGCTCGACAAGCAGTCGGGCGTGATCGCGTCGGTGTACGCCGACCGGTCCAACCGCGACGCCAACTTCTGGCGCGACGCGATGCGCGAGGAGACCTGGTACACCGCCGACGAGGCGGTCGACGCCGGTCTCGCCGACGCGGTGGAAGGCAAGGAGAAGAAGGCCGACGAGCCCTTCGACCTGGACGTCTTCAGCCACGCCGGCCGCGACAAGGCCCCCGCCCCCACGACTTCCCCGGCGGCCCCGCCGGCGGAACAGCCGAAGGTCGAGAAGACCACGTTCACCTGGGACTTCTCCGCCTTCAAGTCCGCTCTCTCGGAGGGAGTGAAGTAATGCCGAAGATCGCAATCCCCGCGACGCAGAGCGAACTCGAAGAGCTGCTCAGCGACGGGGCCAAGGTCCAGAACCTGATGGCCGAGGGCCAGTTCACGGACGCCGTCAAGGCGTACGCGACCGCCTTCGCCAAGAAGGAGACCGACGCCGCCCAGCAGATCCAGGAGCAGGTGCAGGCGGAGATCCGCGCCTACCTGAAGGAGAACGACCAGGGCAAGGGCCTGGAGCGTCTCAACCAGGGTGGCATCGACGCGGTGGCCAAGTCCGCCCGCCACGGTGCCATGTACAACGCCAAGGCCCTCGGCGCCCCGCTGGACGCCGACTACGCGGAGTCCGGCCTGTCCGGCTTCCTCAAGGACATCTGGCACAACACCTACCAGGACGCGGCTGTCGCGGCCCGGCGTGAGTCCCTGAAGGCCGCCGCGGCCTCCTCGGGCGAGCCGGCGTCCGGCGGGTTCCTCGTCCCGGAGGCGTTCCGCGCCGACCTGCTCCAGCTCTCCCTGGAGCGCGGTGTCGTGCGTGGCCGTGCCCGCGTCGTCCCGATGGAGACCGCCCGGGTCGTGTACCCGATGCTGGACGTCACCTCCCACGCGGAGAACGTCTTCGGCGGCGTCCAGGGCTACTGGACCCCCGAGTCGGGCGAGATGCAGGACGTCTCGGCCACCTTCGGCCGCGTCGCCCTGGACGCCTGGAAGCTCACGGCGTTCGCGAACGTCCCCAACGAGCTGATCCAGGACTCCGCCCTGGCGTTCGAGCAGTTCATCCGCTCGGCGTTCCCGGAGGCCCTGGCCTACTTCGAGGACGACGCGTTCACCAACGGCAACGGTGCGGGTCAGCCGCTGGGCTGGCGCCGCGCGGAGTCGACGGTCGTCGTCGCCAAGGAGTCCGGCCAGCCGGCCGACACCATCGTCTGGGAGAACATCGTCAAGATGTACTCGCGGATGCTCCCGCAGAGCCTGTCCACCGCCGTGTGGATCGTCTCTCCGGACGTCTTCCCGGAGCTGGCCACGATGGCCCTGTCCGTCGGTACCGGCGGGTCGGCCATCTGGCTGAACAACGGCGTGTCCGGCCCCCCGGCCACCATCCTCGGGCGTCCCGTCGTCATCACGGAGAAGGTGCCTTCCCTGGGCAACCAGGGCGACATCTCCTTCGTCGACCTCGGGTACTACCTGATCGGTGACCGTCAGGCCCTGACCGTCGAGTCGAGCCCCCACTACCGGTTCCAGAACGGCGAGACGAGCTACAAGTTCGTCTCCCGCGTCGACGGCCGGCCGTGGCTGAAGAGCGCGATCACCCCGCGCAACTCGGGCCCGACCCTGTCCCCCTTCGTCCAGCTCGCCGAGCGGGCCTGACGATCCACGGCCGGGTAGGCATTGAAACCCCTACCCGGCCCCGTCCGGCGGGCATTGAAACCCCCGCCGAGAGAGGAGAAGTCTCATGGCTTCCTTCGGCGACGGCCTCGGCCGCGTCTTCAACGTGATTCACGCCGCGAGCGGTGTGGACATCCCCCTGACGCAGGGCTCCTGCGTCTCGTTCATCCACGCGCAGGGCGGCACCGGCACGGCCACCCTGACCATCACCCAGACCGACTCGACGGGCGTCAACTCGGAGGCCGACCTCAACGTCGGTACCCAGTCGGCCGGTTCGGAGAACCTGGGCTCCCGCTACTACGTCGGTCCCGACGTCGGCGGCACCTGGACGGCGAAGGCGGCCACCTCCGCCAACGTCTTCACCCTGGGCGGCGCGACCAACGACACCGGCGTGGTCACCGTGCGGGCCGAGCAGCTCGCCGACGGCTACGACCGCGTCCAGGCCACGGCCTCGGCCGGTACGGTCGTCGCGATCGTCCACGACCTCCTGGTGCAGCGGAAGCCGAGCAACCTCCGCAGCTCCCTGACCGCCTGAGAGGGGTGACCTGACATGACCGTCATGATCCAGGGATCCCAGCTCCGGGACGTCGGCCTCGGCCGGCGGGTGACCAAGACGATCACCCAGTCGGGTGCCGGGACGCAGAACGTCTTCACCATCACCGGTGAGGTTCTGATCACATCCATCTACGGCAAGGTCACCACGGCCATCACCGTGGCCGGCACGACCAAGCTGACCGCCAACCCGACGGCCGGCACCAGTGTCGACCTGTGCACGGCAACCGACCTCGGCACCACGGACACCGTGGTGGGCGAGATCGTCGTCCCGATCAAGGGCTCGGCCATCTCCCTCGGCGCGAACGTGGCGACTCCGCACGGCACTGTCGTCGCGGCCGGCGTCATCGAGCACACCGTGGCAACCGGCGGTGACGGCGCGATCCAGTGGTGCGTGACCTACGTGCCGCTGTCCGACGACGGAGCAGTGACCGCCGCGTAGTCGCTCCACCCATCGGGGCCGCTGTCCTTCCCGGGCGGCGGCCCCCTTGTCTGTCGGGAGGGGCGGACATGGACAACGAGGAGCGGATCCTCAACAAGCTGGACGCGATCGAGTCGCGGGGCGTGGAGACCCTCGTGGCCGTGACCCGGCTCCAGGGGGAAGTGCGGGACATCCCGGACCTGAAGGCCCGGGTGTCACTGCTGGAGAAGTGGAAGTGGGGGACGATCGGCGCGCTCGCGGTGTCGGGGTCCTCGCTCGCCACGAACATCATCAAGGCCATCGGAGGCTGACGTGGGATGGGACCAGCTCATCGGGATGATCCAGGAGGCCCGGGACATCGACGCCGAGGAGCGGTCCCGTCCTCCGGAGGACTGCCCGATCTGTGCGACGACACTGACGGCCGGCCCGGACGGCGGGCTGTACTGCCCGTTCTCGGATCACTTCTTCTGGCCCGAGGATTCGTAGGCAGACCGGGCGTGTAGCCTTAGAATCGAAGAACAACTTCAGACATTCCCAACTGACCGAGGGTTCGATCCCCTCACCGTTCCAGGAAGCAGGACGAGGTAGATGGGTCGCGGACAGTACTCGAAGAGTGCTGACCATGGACGCGCGCTGAGCGTAGCCCTCCGGGGCAACCAGAACGGCCGCCGCCATGGCGAGCACACGCGCACCCGGCGCACGCCGGAATACACGGCCTGGCAGAACATGCGCGCCAGGTGCCTGCGGCCCTCTCACCCGTCCTTCTCGCGCTATGGCGGCCGGGGTATCACGGTGGACCCAGCATGGGACTCCTTCGAGCGATTCCTCGCCGACGTCGGTCGCCGGCCGGCCCCGGACCTCTCCCTGGACCGGATCGACAACAGCGGCAACTACGAGCCCGGCAACGTCCGCTGGGCGACGGCCAAGCAGCAGGCGACCAACCGGCGTAACCGCTGCGCCTCCGGGTGCTCCTGCGGAAAGCATGGGGTGAACCGTGGGTAGGGTCTGGTATGCGACCAGGGAAGAGGTGATGGACGCCTTCGACGTGAAGGAGGCGGCCAACCGATTCGCGCAGGTTGACTCTGCCATCGCCAGTGCGTCGGACGACATCGACGGCTGGCTGAACCGACACAAGCACGGCTGCGCGCCGGTGCTCGCGACCCGCTACTTCGACTGGCCGGCCGGCAACTACGCCCGCCCCTGGCGACTGTGGTTCGACGAGAACGAGCTGATTGACGCCGACACGATCACCTTCGCCGGCCAGACCCTCACCGTGGACACGGACATCTTCCTGGAGCCGGTCAACTCGGGCCCCCCGTACACGTACGCGGAGATCAACCTCAACGGCTCGAAGACCTTCGACAACGCCGGCACCCGGCAGCGTGCCGGCTCGATCCTGGGCACCTGGGGAATCCGGGACGACCAGAAGCCGGCCGGCACGCTGGCGGCGGCCGTGAACGCCTCTGTGACGGCCTGGGACGTCTCCGACGCCTCTCTGGTCGGGGTCGGCTCTCTCGTGACCGCAGGGACCGAACGGGTGCGCGTCACGGGCCGTTCTGCGCTCACCACCGGGCAGACCATCACGACCGACATGGACGAGCTCGACTCGGACCGGGAGATGACCGTCGCCGACGGCACCGCGGTCAAGCAGGGCGAGATCATCACCGTGGACACCGAGCGCATGAAGGTCCTCGCGGTCACCGGCAACACGATCCTCGTTGAGAGGGCCTGGGACGGCTCCGTGCTGACCTCGCACCTTACCGGGGCCACCGTGTACGCCGACCGCCGCCTCACCGTCGTACGGGCCGCCCAGGGCTCCACAGCGGCCTCTCACAGCCAGGGCGACGCCCTCACCGTGTGGGAGGTCCCGGACCTGATCCGCGACCTGTGTCGGGCCGAGGCCATCACCCGGCTGGAGCAGGAGTTCTCCGCGTACGGCGCCCGCGTCTTCTCCGACGAGGCCGAGCGCGACGCTTCCGGCACCGAGGTCGTGTCGGGCCGCGGTCTGACCGATGTCCGCAAGGCGTGCGCCCGCCGGTACAAGCGCAAGTTCCGGAAGAGGGCGATCTGATGGCCGCCGGCGACGGAATCGACTCGGTCGACATCGTGGACCGCCTGGCCTCGCACGCGAAGAGCCTGGGCGTGTTCGACCGCGTCACGAAGCACGAGCCGAAGAACAAGCCGGGCCGGGGCCTGAGCTACGCACTGTGGCTCAACCGGATCGAGCCGGCTCGCGGCCGGCACGGGCTGCGGTACACGGACGCCCGGATCGAGATGATCGGCCGGATCTACTCGAACATGCTCCAGGAGCCGCAGGACAAGCTCGACACGAACATGATGGCCGCCGCCGACAAGGTGTTCAACGCCTACACCGGCGACTTCGACCTGGGCAGCGAGGACCGGTTCATCGACCTGCTCGGGATCACTCAGCGCGACCCGCTGAAGTGCGAGTCGGGCTACATCAACATCGACAACATGGTCTACCGGGTGTTCACGTTCGTGATTCCCGTCGTCGTCACCAACGCATGGGAGCAGGTGCAGTGAGCAAGCAGTCCGGGCTGGGCGACCAGCTCTTCGTGGACGGGTACGACATCGGCGGCGACGTCCAGTCGATCTCTTCCCTGTCGACCCCGATCGCCACCCTGGAGATGACGGGGATCACCAAGAGCGCCTTCGAGCGCGACTTCGGAATCGCCAACGCCCAAGGGGAGTTCACCTCGTTCTTCAACGACGCGGACGACGCCGCGCACGAGGCCCTGAAGACCCTCCCCCGGGCTGACGGGCACCTGATGTACCTGCGCGGCTCCGGGCAGGGCAATCAGGCGATCGGCATGGTCGGCAAGCGCATCGACTACGCCGGCTCCCGGGGCGACGACGGGTCGTTCACGTTCGGCGTCTCCATGCAGGGCTCGGGAAACGTCGCCGACTGGTGCACGCAGCTCACCGACGGGAAGACCACCGTCGTCGCGGCCGGCGACCAGGCCGGCGTCGATCTGGGCGGGGGCGGCTCCAAGTCATTCGGCTGGCAGGCGTACCTCCAGGTGTTCTCCTTCACCGGCACGTCGGCCGACATCAAGCTCCAGACGTCCTCGGACGACGGGGCGGTCGACGCCTACGCGGACCTGACCGACGGCGCGTTCACCACGGTGACAGGCCGGACCGCCGAGCGGATCGCCTCCTCCTCGGACACGGCCACGGTCGAGCAGTGGGTGCGGGTGAGCGTCGCCGGCACGTTCTCCAACCTGGTCTTCGCGGTGATCATCAACCGGAACAACGCGACGAGGTACGTGTCATGAGCCGCATCACGCCCCGGCTGGGCGCCGAGCACATGCAGACCTTCGCCATTGAGGCGCCGACGGCCACGCACTGGCGTCCGGCGACGTGCGAGGAGGTCGGCTGCCGGGCGGCCGAGAACGGCTGGAAGATGCAGCTCGACCTGACCACCGACCTCGGAAAGGCGCAGGCCCGCTACATCAAGCACAGCTCGGGCCGGCGCTACGAGGTGGCCGAGCAGCGCGACGGTCTCGTCACCCTGATCTTCCCGGGCGGGCAGGAGTGCTTCCAGGCACACCGGGTCCGCACCGGGCGCCCGGAGAAGTACCTCGTCAAGGGGGGCGACTTCCGGGGCAACCCCCGCGGCCAGCAGGCCCGGGTCCACACCAAGCCGGAATTCTGGGTCGAAGAGTTCCAGGAGAACAGCGCCCGGCTGAACCAGCTCGCAGAAAGGGGCTGACATGGCAAAAGAGACTGGCCTCGGCTGGACCACGCTGGACGTGGACGACTCCAGCAGCGTCGCTCAAGACATCCGCAACGACGTGACGAACTTCGAGTTCTCCACGCCGATCGCCGTCCAGGAGGTCACCGGCATCGACAAGTTCGCCATGGAGCGGCTGCTCCTGCTGGCCGACTTCTCGATCACCCTCAACGGGGTGTTCAACGACGCCGCCTCCGACTCGGCTCACTCGGTCCTCAAGGACGTGGCCTCGACCCGGGTGCAGCGCACCGTCGCCCTCGCGGTGTCCGGGCAGACCCTGTCCAACGAGTGCCTGCTGACCGACTACCAGCTCACGCGCGGTGACGACGGGTCCCTGACCTGGTCCTGCCCGGGTGTGCTGGCGAACGGCACCGCCCCGACCTGGAGCTGACGGGAGAACCCCATGCCCTCCTACTTCCTGAGCATCCGTACCCGGATGCACACCTCGGGGCCGCTGTTCGACCACCGGTCGACGCGCGCCTTCGACGACTTCCAGGAGGAGCTGGAGGAGGAGGCCGCGGAGTGGGCCCTGGACCACATCCAGGACACCTACCACCGCAGCTTCAAGCACCCGACGCCGGCCTACGAGTTCACCGTGCGGGTGCGCAAGTCGCGCGGTGGCGCCGAGGTGTGGGACGGCGGCCACGGCGGTGCGGTCTACGGGCCGTGGCTGGAGGGTGTGGGGTCCCGCAACGAGACCACCAGGTTCAAGGGCTACTGGGCGTTCCGGAAGGCGACCGCCGCCCTGGATCACAAGATCGAAGAGATTGGCGACCGGCTGTTCCGGTCGCGCTACCACCGGAGGCTGGAGTAACGATGGGCTACCGCAAGGTCCCGAGGATCTACACCCTGACGTTCGACAAGGAGCTGGAGGGCCTGATCGTCCGCATGAAGGGCCTGAAGCTGGGCCAGATGCGCGCCCTGATGGCGATCCTGGACGACGAGGACACCCGCACCCTGGACGAACTCCCCCCGTTCATCGCCAGGCACATGGTGTCCTGGAACCTGGAGGACGAGCAGGGGGAACCGGTCCCCGCGACCGAGGCCGGCCTGGACGAGCTGGACGTCGACGAGCTCCTGGCGATCTCCAGCAAGTGGATGGACGAGCTGGTCGGCGTGAAGGACGACCTGGGAAAAGACTCGCCGAGTGGCGATCAGTTCCCGGGGCAACCCGTGACGATGGAAGCACTGTAGTCAAGCCTCCCGAGCTGGAGGACGCCGAGATGGTCCTCGGTCTCCTCGAACGGTTCGGGGGGTACACCCTGTCCTCCCTGATGGAGGAGGACGTCGAACTCCTCCGCTTGTGCGCGATCCACGCGGAGGGAACCAGGAAGGAGGCGGGCGGTGGCGAACCGGGTTAACGTCAACATCACGGCGCGCGACCTGACGCGCCCTGAACTGTCCCGGATGCGCCAGAACTTCCGGGCGCTCGGGCAGGACATGGACCGGGCCGTCGCCTCTCGCACGCGGCAGAACTTCGACCGGCTGAGCCAGTCCGTGAACCAGGCCCGAAGGGACCTGACGGCGCTGCGCGGCGCCATCCCGGACGACGAGTTCTTCCGCATGGACGCCGCGATCCGGCAGTCCCAGCGCACCATGCAGCGGGGCTTCAACCGGGTCGGGGACCGGGCCTTCGCCCGGGTGGCCGCTCAACTGAGATCGGTCACCGACGAGTTCGACCGGCTGGACCGGGACAACCAGATCCGGGTCCGGGTCGACAACTCGGCGCTGCGGCGGGCCGACGCCCAGCTCGCTGCGTGGCGCCGCCAGCAGGCCCGTAACGACGTCCGGGTGCGTGTGAACCCGGACGTGAACCGCGGCTTCGGCCGGCGCCTGACGCGGCTGCTGACGGCGCCGTTCCGGCAGGCGGGCTCGGTGCTCGGCGGCATCCTGTCCGACGGTCTGGGCCAGGGCATCGTGCAGGGCTTCACGTCGGCCGGCCCGGTCGGCATGGCCGTGTTCGCGGCGATCATCGCGGCGTCGCTGTCGGTGATCGGTGCCGCCCTGTCCGGCCTGATCGTGGCCGCCTTCGGTCTCGCCTTCACCGGCATCGCCGGCTGGAGCGCGGCGACGTCCAAGGACGTGCAGCGGCAGTGGTCGCGGACCCTGAAGAGCCTCCAGGCCAACTTCAAGGAGGTCGGCGAGCCCATGATCCCCGTGCTGGAGCGGGGGATCCGGAAGCTGGAGGTCCTGGGCGACAAGATCGCGCCGGTCTTCAAGCAGGCCATGGAGGAAGCGGCGCCGGCCACGAACCTGTTCATCGACAAGCTGTTCGAGGGCATCGAGCGGTTCGGCAAGGCCATGTTCGAGCCGATGATGGAAGCGTGGGAGGTCTTCGCGCCCGTCTTCGGTGACGTCTTCTCCGACTTCCTGGAGGACCTGGGCGAGAACTTCGCGGACATCGCCAACCTGGTCCGCGACCACTCGGTGGAGATCGAGATCGCCCTGCGCGCGGTCTTCAAGATCATCTCCGGCCTGGTGGAGGTCGTCGAGTTCCTCGGCCGGGCCTGGGTGAGCTCCCTGAACACCATGGGTGACGCCGTCGGGTTCCTGATCGAATGGGGCCTGCGCCCCCTGACCAACGCCGCCCTGACCACCTTCGAGGCGATCCTCTTCGCGGCCGACACCGCGTTCGGCTGGATCCCCGGCATCGGTGACGACCTGGGCAAGGCCCGGGACGCCTTCGCCGGCTTCAAGGAGACCACCCTCGCCTCCCTGGACGAGATGGCCGAAGGTGCCTACGGTCTCGACGACGCCCTGGACCGGATGAACAAGACCCGCAAGCTGAAGGCCGACATCAGGGACTGGGAGGCCCAGCTCGCACTGGCCCGCGAGGACCTGAAGACGACCACCAACCAGAAGGCGGAGGCCAAGGTCCAGGCCAATATCAAGGACCTGACCCGCAAGCTGGCCATCGCGCGCGGGCAGCTTGCCGACCTCAACGGCCGGGTGGCCCGGACGTACGTGTACACCACCTACACGGACATCCACACCTCGCTGGGCACCCGGCAGCGCCGGCACGGCCTGGCGACCGGCGGTGTCCGCGGCATGATGGCCGCCGCCTCGGGCGGGGTGCGCTCCCATCAGACCCTCGTCGGTGAGCAGGGACCGGAGATCGTCGACCTGCCGGTCGGCTCCCGGGTCCGCTCCAACTCCGACACCCGCCGCACCCTGGGCCAGTCCGCCCCCGCCGGCGGCGGGGGGTCCACCCTGGTCCTCCAGTCGTCCGGCCGGCGGGTCGACGACCTGCTCCTGGAAATCCTCCGCGAGGCGATCCACCAGCGCGGTGGTGACCCTGTACGCGTCCTCGGAGGCCGCTGATGACCGCCACGATCCGGAACTACACCAGCGCCACCACCACGTCGGGAACGAACTCGACGACGATCACCCTGAACTCCTTCTCCGACATGAAGGAGGGGGAGCTGCTGCTGGCGTTCCTGAACCTGCCCGTCTCCACCATCACCCCGCCCTCGGGCTGGGAGCTGGTCGGCAGCTTCACCGCCAGTACCGGCAACCAGTCGGAGCTGTGGCAGAAGCGGGTGACCGCCTCGGAGCCGGCCAGCTACACGTGGACGTCGTCCATCACGAGCGCCATCGTCGGCTCCCTGCTGTGCATCTCCGGGGCGAACGGCATCCTCCAGTGGGACGCCATGACGCAGACGTCGGACGCCACCCCGAACACACGGCAGCTCGACGCCGCCCGGGACTCGATGTCCCTGAAGGTGCTCGCCTGGCGGGATGGGGCCACGGCCACGTTCAGCGGCGTGTCCGGGGAGATCATCGACACGGTCACCGCGAACAGCGGCAGCACCATCTTCCGCGGGATGGTCGTCGCCGGCCGGTCGCCGGGCGGCAACCTGAGCACCCTCGACGACACGATCAACGCCGGCGACTCGGAGAGCAACGCCACCTGGACGCCGTCGGCGGGCGCCATCGACTACTCGATCGGCTGGATCGTCCTGCTGGACAACGCCCTGCCCGACGAGGAGGAGTGGTCGTCCACGGAGGGCGACTTCACGGTGGAGCTGGAGCTGGACCGTATCGAGATGGGCTCCAACTCATCGATCAGCTCCCCGCTGAAGGGGGACGTCACAGGCCTGATCGAGACGATCACCTCGTCGGGCGACAACCCCCCGAACGAGATCGACGACAACCTGGCCGACGGCCTGTCCACCACGAAGTGGCTGGTGTCAGGCGACTCGGGCTGGGTGCAGTACGACTTCGGGTCCGGCAACGCCAAGACGGTGAAGCGCTACCGGCTCACCGCGGCGAACGACAACCGGGTGCGCGACCCGATGGACTGGATCCTGAAGGGCTCGAACAACGGCACTGACTTCACCGACCTGGACGTCCGTGAGGGGGTGGGCTTCGGCAGCCGGTACGAGGTGCAGGAGTTCCGCGTGTCCTCGCCCGGCGAGTACCGGTACTACCGGCTGGACATCTCGTCGAACTTCTCGCCGGCGTCGGCGTCCAGCGTGCAGCTCGCGGAGTGGCGCCTGTCGGTGCACGACACGTGGGAGGACGTGACGGAGCGGGTCCGCTGGGACGACAAGATCCGCATCACGCGGGGCTTCCAGGGGGCGGCCGGCCGGCACGACTTCTCCCGGGCGTACTTCACCCTGAAGAACGCGGACGGCCGGTTCTCCCTCAGTAACCCGGACAGCCCGTACTACGGGTCGCTCCAGCGCAATACCCGGGTGCGGATCTCGAAGCCGTACGGCGACCCGTCGCTCCAGCTTCAGGGTGCGGTCGCGCTGGCCGGCACGAACATGATCGGCGACTGTGTGCGCACCCCGCTCACCGACGACCTGATGGTCACCGGCGACATCGACGTGCGGATCGACCTGCACCCGGAGTCGTGGCGCGACGAACAGATGCTCGCCGGCGTCGACTCCCAGCAGACCGACTTCTTCGGGTCGGTGGAGTCCTGGGCGTTCTACCTCGACGACAACGGCCTGCTGAACTGGACGCACACCCCCAGCGGCGGCACCGCGCTCACCTACCAGTCGACCCGTTCGGTCCCCAACGGCGGCCGGCTGACGCTCCGGGTGACGCTCGACGTCAACAACGGCGCCTCCGGGTCCACGGTGACGTTCTACTACTCGTCCGACGGCGCCACATGGACGCGGCTCGGGGATCCGGTGACCGAGTCGGGGACGACGTCCATCGGCTACACCGGCGGAGCCCTGTGCGTGGGCCATGTGGGCGGCAAGGACCAGCGGGGCATCCACGGCCGGGTGTACTCGTTCGCCGTCTACGACGGGATCGCCGGGACGCGCGTCGCCGGCGCCACCCTGTCGTCGGTAGCCAACGGCTCCCGGTCGTTCACCGACCTCGACGGCAACCTGTGGACGGCGATCAACAACGCGGTGATCTCGAACCGGCGCTACCGGTTCCACGGCGAGGTCTCGGAGTGGCCCCTGTACTGGGACGCCACCGGGACCGACGTGAACGTGCCCGTGACGGCGGCCGGTATCCAGAAGCGGCTGGAGCGCGGCTCGTCGGAGCTGTCCGCCCTGCACCGGCACCACACGAAGGGCGTCATCTCCGACCCGGGCGCCTTCGAACGGTACGCGGAGCCGGTCGCCTACTGGCCGTGCGAGGACCTGAAGGACACCGTGCGGATCTCCTCGGCGATCCCGAACGCCCCGCACATGGAGGTGTACGGGGCCCCGGAGTTCGAGAACTACAGCGACTTCCCCGGCTCGCGTGCCCTGCCGATGCTGAAGAACGCCCAGCTCGGTGGGCGCATCGGACCCATCCCCCGGACGGGCTACGTGGACATCCGGTGGGTGATGCACGTCCCGGAGACGATCGCCACCAACTCGGTGATCCTGTCGGTGTACACGGTCGGCACGATGCGCAAGTGGGAGATCGTCTACACGGGCACCAACGAGTGGACGGTCAAGGGGTACGACGAGGAGGGCGTGGAGTCCAACACGGTCACCCACGGGACCGCCGCGCTGCCGGTGACGACCATCGGGCAGCAGATGTACTGCCAGTTCACCCTGGACGACTCGGGCGGGAACCTGAACTACGGCCTGGATGTGTGGAACCCGTACGGCGCCCGGCTCGGCGGTGACGACGGCCTGACACAGTTCGGCGGCGAGAGCTTCGTGCGCGTGTCCCGGGTCAACGTCAACAGCGGCACGACGAAGATGAACGAGGTGATCGTCGGCCACATCGCGGTGTACTCCAGCGAGGACTCCCCGCCGGCGTCGGTCGTGCTGGGAGCGTCCCGCCGCGAGGCCGCAGGAGCCCGTCTGGCGCGCCTTTCGGCCGAGGAGGACGTCGAGTACCGGTACGTCGGTGCGGAGGCCCAGAGCGCCCTCCTGGGGGCCCAGGACACGGCTTCCCCGTTCCCGCTCATGTCGACGTGCTCCGTGTCCGACGAGGGCTTCCTCACCGACCCCCTGGACGCCTTCGGGCTGGAGTACCGCACCGGCCGCTCCCTGTACAACCAGGCTCCGCACCTGACGCTGTCGTACACCGGCAACTACCTGTCCGGAGAGCTCACCCCGTCGCCGGACGACAGTCACATCGTGAACGACTTCACCGCCTCCCGCGGCGAGGCCGGCTCCGCTCGGTTCCGGCGCGACGACGGCCCCCTGTCGGTGAACGCCCCGCCGGACGGTGTCGGCGAGTACTCGGGCAGCCAGTCGTACTCCTTCGCCCACGAAGGGCAGTGCGTCCAGATGGCGTCCTGGCAGGTTCACAAGGGCACCCTGGAAGAAGCCCGGTACCCGCGGATCCAGATCGCCCTGGAGAACCCCCGGGTGGCCGCCGACCCGGGGCTCATCGAGGCGATCCTCACGCTGGACGTGGGCCGGCGGGTCGACATCACCGACCTGCCCGACTTCCTCCCCCCCGAGGACATCCGGCAGATCGTCATCGGGTACGAGGAGTGGTTCGACAACTTCCAGCACGACTTCACCCTGAACACGCTCCCGGAGCGGGTGTACGAGATCGCCGAGTACGACGCCGGCGACAACGTCGACACCTACGACACGGCGCTGTACGGGGACCACTCGGACACGACGACCGAGCTGACCGTGCTCACCTCCACCGGTCCGGGGATGACCTACGACCCGCGGGCGTACCCGTTCGACATCCGCGTCAACGGCGAGGTGATGCGAGTCCTCGCCCCGGGCAGCATGGTCACCCCCAATCCGCTGTTCACGGACGGCGTCACCGGCTGGACGGTCAGCTCGGGGGCCGTCACGCAGTCCACCGACTACGTCTTCCCGTACAGCCCGCTGGCGACCGCCTCGGCGAAATTCACCCCGGCCGGCGCCGGGGCGGCCTCGGAGGACATGGCGTCCGCGCTGTCCGGGGTGGGCACCGTCCAGCCGCAGCGGGACTACATCGTGTCCGGCTGGTTCTACAGCCCGACCGGGCACTCGGACATCCGGCCGGCGGTCCACTGGTACAACTCCGCCAGCACGTTCCTCAGTTCGGCCGGCGACGCCCAGGCCGCCCTGCCGGCCGGGGTGTGGACGTACTACGAGGACACGGTGACCGCGCCGGCGAACGCCTCGCAGGTCAAGGCGCGGGGCCGGATCGGCGGCACCCCGGCGGCCTCGGACATCTTCTACGTCTGGAACCTGAAGGTCACCGAGGCCAGGCCGATGTACGGCGACGACACGGCGGACTCCTTCAACCGGGCCGACTCGACGACCACTCCGGGCTCCACCGATCAGGGGACGGTCCAGGCGTGGACGGAGGACCTGGGCGCCTGGGGCATCAGCTCCAACCGTGCGTACATCTCGGCGGCCGGCAACTCGATCATGACCATCGCGGGCTCCTACGACTTCGAGGAGCTGTCCGTGGAGGTGCCCACCTGGGGCGCCGACGACGCGTGGCTGATCTTCCGCTGCACCGACGTCAACAACCGGGTCCGGTGGGGCGGCACGGTCGGCAGCCGGCCGCAGCTCCAGGTGATCAACGCCGGCGTGATCACCGTGGACCTGTCCCCCGACGTCAACCTGGCCAGCACCGAGCGGATCCTCGCCGCCGGCGACAAGCTGTCGGTCCGCTGCCAGGGGTCGGTGATCGAGTGCTTCCTGGACGACAAGCTGATCCTGAGCATCTCCGACGAGACCGAGCAGGGCACCAGGGTGGGCCTCCAGGTCGACACGACCGCCATCCGGTTCGACAACTTCGTCTACGTCGAGTCGGAGGCCACGCAGCAGCTCCAGGTCGAGCGGGCCGTCGGGACTCAGGCGTACCACCACAAGGCGGAGTCCGGAGTGTCCCTGTACCGGCCCCCGTACCGTGGGCTGTAGGAGGAGATCATGTCCAACGACCTGTCCGCCGGCACCCGGGTGCGAGCACTCGACTTCCCCGAGTCGAAGCAGGTGTATGACCACACCGACCACCTGAACATGACCGGCACGACGTACACCAACGGCAGCCCGGAGGTGGGGGTGCGCTTCCGGGCTGCCTCCTCGGGCCGGGCCGCCGTCACCATTTCGACGGGGATACGCAACAACACCACCGCGAACGAGGACCGGATCTTCTGCGCGTTCCAGGTGTACGTGGGCGACCCGGCCGACGGCGTCGAGTTCCAGTCGGAAGAGGTCAAGCTCGGCCTGTCGAACATGGCCGCCGGCTCCGACGACATCCACTACGGCGGCCACCTGACGATGCTGACCGGCCTGGTCCCGGGCGAGTGGTACTACGCCCGGTTCCGGCACCGCGTCACCCTCGGCTCCGGTACCGCCGACCTGACCTACCGGAAGATCCTCGTCTTCCCCATCCCGTAAGGAGTGACCATGGCCCAGCTCGCTTCCGGATCCCAGGTGTACGGCGTCGACTTCCCGCCGTCGCAGTACGACCAGGACTGGACCGTCCAGGCGAACATCGCCTCCACCTCGTACGCCTCCGGGACCCCCGAGGTGGCCGTGTCCATCACCGCGCCCACCTCGGGCAAGGTCCTCGTCTGCCTGGGCGCCGGCATCCGCAACAACGCCTCGCCGGCCACCAACGAGCGGGCCGTGGTCACCTACCGGGTCCTGGAGGACGGCGGCAACGGCGACGTGTTCACCTCCGAGTCCGCCTACCGCGGCATCATCTCCCCGGGGCCGGTCGTGGCGTCCACGTACGCCTACCGCGGCACGTTCTCCCTGGAGCGGGGCCTGACCCCGGGCCGGCAGTACTACATTCAGATGCGGCACCGGTCCACGTCCGGCGGCGGGGCCGTCGACATCGCCTCCCGCGACATCACCGTCATCCCCGTCCCCTGAAGGAGCCCTGCTGTGCCCGACATCAAGACCGGCGACCGGATCACCACCGAGTGGTGGCCCGAGTCCGTGGAGGCTGAAGACTCAGGCCAGATCGTCGACATCACCTCCACGACGTTCATCCCCGGCTCCCCGGAGGTCGGTACGACGTTCATCGCCGCCCGTACCGGCCGGGCCGGTATCGCCGTGTGCGGAGCTCCGACGGAGTCGGTGGCCGGCAGCCAGATCTTCCTGACGTTCCAGCTCTACCTGGGAACGTCCGCCTCGGGGACGCTGATCCAGGGCGCCCGTGAGGACCTCGGCATCTCGTCGGTGGGCGACACGACGGCCGGCGGCTCGGTGGAGATGTGCTGGGGCAACCTGCACATGGTGGAGGGGCTGGAGCCGGGCGAGACCTACTACGTGCGCCTGGTGTACCGAGTGGAGTCCGGGTCGACGAACGACTTGCGGGCCCGGCGGGTCACGGTGATCCCACTGGCCTGAGGTACTCTGGCCGCGAGGACCTCTCTGGGACCTCGGGATGGGTAGCTGGAACCCCCGGCGAGTAGGGCCGCCGGGGGTTCCTCCCTGTTCAGGGCATGAAAAAGCCCCGGTCCGCGTACAGTGCGGACCGGGGCTTGAGGCCCGGCTGGGGGTTGTCGGAACCTCATCTGGAAGGACCCGAGGGAGGGTCACACGTATGGTATGCCCGGCACCCGGCCGGCCAAACCTAGGTGCGCGAAGAAATCTTCGGCTGCCACTTCTTCAAGATCTCCATGACGAGCGCGTGCCGGATGCCCTCGTCGACCTGCGCCCTGACTTCAGGCCGGGCGTAGGCCGTGGAGTCGACCAGTTGCCGGACCGCGATCTCCTCCCCGTTGACGATGACCTTGCAGATCAGCTCGGTGACGGGGGACATCCCCGCCTCGGCGAGGATGTCCCGGTACCACTGCGGCGTCTCACTCATGATCACTCCTTGTGGAACGGCTGGTGCAGCGACACCAGGCCGCCGTCGCCGTCCGCGTAGATGATCCACCGGATCCGGGTCGAGCGCAGGATCTTCAGGCACCCGTCGCACGGCTCGGTCGTCACGTACAGGGTCGCCCCGACGAGCCGCTCCCGGCTGTCGACGTCCAGCAGGGCGTTCATCTCCGCATGGACGGCGTGGCAGGCGCCGGCCCCGGTGTCGTACGAGGACCCCGGCTCGACGTCGCTCAGCCCCCGCGGGCACTCTCCCCGCAGGCAGGACGGGCCGCCCGGGTAAGCCCCGTTGTAACCGGCCCCGCAGACGCGGTGCTGGGCGTCCAGGATGACCGCGCCGACCTGCCGGCGGGTGCAGTCACCGCGCGCCGAGACGGCACGGGCGACACCCATGCCGTACTCGGTCCAGCTCGGCCTACTCGACACGGTCGCCCTCCGGGACCTCGGACTCGTCGAGCAGCTCCTCACCGATGCCCCAGGAGTACTCCTCGTTGACCCGGTCCTGGCCGATCCGGTACAGCTCCTCCGGGGTGTGCTCCCGGTCGTCCAGCGGCTCGTAGAAGGTCTCGTCCCCGAACCTCCCGGAGATCACGACCTTGAGGTACTTCGTCACCGCCGCCCACCTCCGCCCCCGGAGAAGATCAGCAGGAGGGCGACGATCACAACCAGGGCAGCCCCGCCGCCGCTGATGGTGGTCGGGGTGTCCTCGACGGCCAGCAGGATGATCCCGTTCACGCCCGGTCCCCCTCCTCGTAGACCTGCGCGATGAGCCGGTCCAGGCTGTCGGCCACCAGGTCGGCCTCCTCGTTGCTGCCGGGCTTGCACACCTTGCCGGCGTCCTCCAGGAACCCCGACACCCGGTCGAACGGGAGCACCATGTCCAGGTGGTCGCCTGCGTTCAGGCACAGGACGACCTGGTCGGCGGTCCGGCGGACCTTCACGTCGCCGACCCCTATGGGCCTCGCGGACGCGACCCCCTCGGTGAGCAGGTCCCGGCTGACGTACCAGGTGACCGTCTCACTGGTCACCGGGTCGACGAAGTCGGCCCGGACGGTGAGCGGCGCGTCGGGGTCCCAGGAGATCTGGGTGGCGACCGGGATGCGGTGTCCGTCCTGGGTGTGGGTGAAGCTGAGGAACTTCTTCTTGATCATGTAGGGCTTCCTTTCTCAGGTCTCGTACCGCCGGACCGGGATCCCGGCCTCTTCGGCGATCCGGGCGCAGTGGCTCGCGCCGGCCGACCCCTTGTCGATGAACGCCAGGCACACGTCGGCGCCCAGGGCGGTCATCTCGTGGTTCCGCAGCAGGCCGGCCTGCGGGTTGTAGACGCCGTTCCTCCGCCACTGGGCGGGGTGCGGCTCCAGGGTCCACCGGAACAGGTTCCGGGCGATCCGGGCGACGTGACGGTCGCCACTGGGGTTGTCGCCGTGCACGAGGACGATCTCCTCACCGTGGAGCTCGTCGGCGACCCGAGCCAGGGCCCGGACGACGGTGTCCCACCGGCTGTACGTCCGCGAGATGGTGATCAGCACCCGCTTCATCGCGCCCTCCTGACGACGACCAGAGCCTGGCCCGGCCGCAGGCTCTGCACCGCGCGGATCAGCTCGCGGTGCGAATCGATCCCCGTACCGGTGATTCGCTGACCGTCACCCTTCTCCATCGAACCGACGCTGTACTCACAGATTGACTCGGACACGTCGACCGTGTGCAGCTCGAAGCGTCGCGCGTTGTAGCTGTCGGCCCACCCTCCGGACATGTCCGACTCGTCCCACATCCCCGGCAGTTCACTCATCGCCCCTCCTTGTGCCGCTGCACACGGTATCCGGACTCGATGGTCCGCTCGATCTCCATGTCGCCCAGGCCTGCGCCGGCGGCGGCCGGGCCGAGGGTGTCCTTGCACTCCTGCTCGGTGGCCCCCTCCTCGCACATGGTGCGGGCGGCCCACAGCAAGGCGTTGTTGCGGTTCCCCTGGCCCGCGTGACGGACCGAATCGACCAGCCCGGACCAGGAGATGACGCCCGGCTGGCGGAGCCCTGTGAGGCGCGCTGAGGCGGGCTGACGGGGCTTCTCCTTGACGAGCTGGACGATCCAGTCGGGGGCGAAGGCGACCGGCCGGCCCGGCGAGGTGTCATAGTACGGCTTCCCGCCGATCAGTGACCCCTCGCCGAGGACGTACCCGCCGTACTCGCCACCGTTGCCCCGGACGTCGATGACGCCCTTCACAGGGGACGCCTGCGAGATCCGACCGAGCGTCGCCGGCCACCAGTAGTACAGGTGGAGGCCGCCGGACGGCGTACGGACAGCGTAGGTACTCAGGTAGCTGGTGTACGGCTGCTCGCCGGCCAGCTTGTAGGCCATCTCCTCCAGGAGCTGCTCGCCGGTCACGTAGGGCCCGTAACCGCCGTGCAGGTACTCCCACTCGGTGCCGCGGAGCTTGCCCGGCTCCTTCGGGGTGTCCAGGTCGACGACCAGGAGCTGGCTCGGCTTGCAGGCGATTCCGAAGTTGGCCCCCGGGTCGACCTGCGTCCAGAAGTAGACGATCCGCGCGACGTCGTCGGTGGCGGTCTCCCCCCACCCGTGCAGGACGCCGGCGGCGTCCCGGTAACTGGCGGCCGGGTGGGGGACCTTCAGCCCCCGGGCCACCGGGAAGATGTGGAACCCCCGCCGCTGGGCGGCGAGGGCGGCGTGCAGCATGGTCACTCGATCACCACCAGGTCCCCGCGCTCTTCGGCGCCCCGGCAGGCGTAGCAGGTGCCGGTCGCGCTGACACCCTCGTGATCCCTCTTCAGGGTGAAGAACTCGTAACTCCCGTACGGCGGCACGAAGTGCTCGGCGTGCTCCAGCGGGTCGACGCTCTCCAGCCACTCGACGGCGGCGCGCTCCTCGGCGGTCACTTCATCCCCCAGTCGAAGGCGAGGACCAGGAAGACCAGGGCGGTCAGGGCGGTGATCAGGTACCGCCATCCGTACGGGGTCAGGCGGCGCATCACTCGCCTCCCTGCTGGACGTAGTTCTCGACGAACTCCTGGGCGTTGGTCTCCAGGACGTCGTCGATGTCGGCGAGCAGCCCCTCGTCGAGCTGGTCCTCCAGGACGTCGTCGATGGCGGCGACGGTCGCGCTGGCGGATTCGCTCACCTCGCTGTTACTGACACCGGAGTGAGTGTCCTCGGTGTGGTTCTCCTCGCTTCGGGCCTTCGACTTGACCTTGCGCTCCTGGGCCATGTGCCCTCCCTCTCCTCGGAGTTGATAAGGGGAACGCCCCCAGGAGTTACCTACCCGGGGGCGTTCTTACGGAAACCTTACGGAGCTACTGCGCGAGCCGCGCGGCCAGCTTGTCGGCGACCCTCTCCGCGAGGGCGTCCAGGTCGACGCCGCCGACCGAGATCTGGTCCACCTTCGCGGTGATCCGCGCGTTGACCTCCTTCAGCTCGGCGACGTCCCGGGCGGTCCGGCGCACCTCGGTGACCAGCGAGTCGTACACGGTCCGGCCGGACCACCAGTGGCCGCCGTTGTCGGGGTTCGGGTCGTAGTCCGAGGCGTCGTCGGGCGCCTTGTAGACCCCGTCGGTGCCGAGGAGCCGGTCCTCGATCGCGTCCACGATCTCCTGGACGGTGGGCATGTCTTCCTCCGGTTCTGCTGCCTGTCCCTGCCACCTGCCGGCGGGGAGCGCGAGTGCTGCCTTCACGTCGCTGCGGAAGCGGTTCATCGTGAAGTCGAACTTCTTGCCGTCGGGCCCGATGACCGGCCCCTTGGGGTCGATCTTGCGCCGGGTACCCTCCTTGTGCCCGATGACCGAGTCCTGGTTCCAGGCCTGCTCGCGGCAGATCGCGGTCGCCCACTTCACGGCGGCCACGTACTGGACCCACGGGTACGGGTCATCCCCGTCGCCCAGGTTCTCGATCTCCAGGCCGTAGTAGTGGTCGTTGCCGTCGACCGGCTCCGCAGCGTCCGGGTACGGATGCGTCGGCGACTCGTCCAGCACCGCCTGGTGGGCGTTGGCCGCGAACGTGCCGGCGTGGTTGGCCCGCTCGACGGACAGGATCGAATGCCGGCCCGTCTTGGCCAGGTGGTTGTGGCACAGCGGCCCCGGGAGCCCGGACATGCCGTTGTAGCACAGGGCCAGGGAGTTCCGGCCGGCGGTGTGGTGGATGACCACCCCGTTCACCGGCCCGAACGTCTTGCCGGTGGCCTCCTGCCGGCCGTGGGTGCGCCAGTTGCCGTACCCGGCGACGTCCAGGCCCTCGGCCCGCATGATCGCCAGGTAGCGGTCGGCACTGATCGGCCTCGTCGTCACCGCGCACTCCTCATGGCCCGCAGGGAGCGTCCGGCACGTTCACGCCGCCCGTCCTTCAGGCGCCGCTCGATCCGGCCCCTCACGGCCCCCCTGTGGGCCTGCTGACGTTCCTCCGTGAAGCCCGCCTGACTCCCCGGGACGCTCCCCGGCTTCGCCGGCCTCGCTCCGAAGTTGGCCACGTTCCTCCTCCTTGTCCCTGTACCGGAAGCCGGCGGCCTCCAGCACTTCCACGAACAGCCGCGAGGACCACTCCCCGTCCCCGGAGAACCTCGCGATGGTCCGCATCCGGTTGGGCTCTTCCTGCACTCCAAGATAGAGCCCCTCCCGGCCGGGCAGGCGGACGACGACCAGCTCACCCGGTCTCGCCTGCACCGCGCGCCTCCTCGACCTCGATCGCCTTCCTCAGGCAGTGCAGCGCCTTCTTCAGGTCCTCCAGCGCGGGGCCCTTGGAGCCGGCGCGGATCGTGTACTTGACGACGTGACCCCGGTAGTAGTCCAGGTCCCAGTCGTCCACGATGTCCCACACCTGGATCTTGTGGCTGGCGTAGTGGTTCCCGCCGACCTGGACATCCCGGACGCCGATGCCGTTCTCGGCCGGCTTCTCGCGGACCACCTCGGCCGACAGGGGCGGGTCGGAGAGCGGGTATTCGATCTCATCGCTCATCGTGGGCCCCTCGCGACCGCGACACCGGCCGCGTTCTCGACGATCCCGACCTTGATCCCCATGTCCTTCAGGGGCTCCAACTGTTCGATCAGGTAGTTGTAGTACTCATCGCCGACCGGTTCGGCCAGGGCGATGGTGAGCAGGTCGCCCGGCTCGGCGACGACGGCCGTGCCGATGACCCGGATGGTGACCTTCTGCGGGGCACGCCGGCGCTCTCCCCACCGGTGCGCCCACTGCGTGAGGACGGCCGTCGCGGCGGCCACGACGACGCAGGCGATGACCTGCGCGGTGTTCAGTGCGAACTGCATCTACTTCTCCGCTCGGTATGCGGCCGAGCTTTTGCACGACGGGTACGCCTCACCCCGGGTGCAGCGCGACCATGGGGCGAAGGGCTCCCTCACGGTCTTCTCGCCGGCCGGCGTGTTGATCAACAGGTAGTACTTGGTGCCGAGCTCGTTCGACTCGAACCACCGGTCGGCCACCGTGCCGACGACGCCCGGCGCGTTCGGGTCACAGCCCGCCAGGGCCAGGACCGTCGTCGCCAGGACCGGGAGGGCCCGGCTGTAGAAACCGCGGTGCTTTCCTCTTGCCATGCCTGAAGCACTCTCCTCGGGCGGCCCGCAGCCCGCACAGGCAGGCGGGGCCAAAATTGTTCTCCTGCGCCCAGTTCCGGGCGGAACGGGCGTCGGCCCGGATCTCTTCGACCCGGGCCTCCGCGATCGGCGGCCTGTCCGCCTTCTTCCGTGCCGCCATCAGACGAGCCGGCTGGCGGCCTCGCCGAGGGCGTACAGGGCCGACCCGCCGAGCGCGAGCAGGACGACGGTGGCCTTCCCGCACCCCTCGTTGCTGTTGCTCCCGCCGCCGGACTGGCCCTCACCTCCGCTGCGGAGGTCCCTCAGGTACTTGTCGTCCGCCCAGGGACCCTCGCCGCGGGCGGCGCGCTCCTGCCCCTTGCGCCGGCTGTCGTTGAACTGCCGGTCGAAGTCGTCGCCGGGGTTGCTGCCTCGTGCCATACCCTCTCCTCAGTTGGTCTGGATCCAGACCCGGTCCTGGTCGGCCAGGTCGTAGATGTAGTTGAACGCGGTCTCGTACGCGGCGGGTGAGTCGACCTGGAGCAGGCGGTCGACCGTGTCGTCCCAGGTGTGCGGGTAGGGGCTGAACGCCCGCCATCCGGACGCCTTCAGGATCCCGACGACCCTGCGGGCCAGCTCCTCGATCGAGAGGTTGCCCATCCTCCACGCCTCGACCTCGGGCGCCAGGTCGATATTCAGGGTCCAGTTCGGCATCTACTCCTCCTCCGCGATGTGGATCTCCAGCACCTGGGTCACGGCGTGGCTGTCGTTGAGGCCGAGCCGGTCGACGTACACGGTGATCTCGGCGGTCGGCGGCTCGCCGGGCACCCGGTGCAGTTTCACGCTCTTGACGTACCCGCTGATGTCCTCGCCGGCAACGAAGACCCTGGTGTCCTGGGTGTGTTTCACTTCTTCTCCTCGGGTTCGTGGATGTGCGCCGCGGCCACCACCTGGAAGCGGCGGCCTTCGAGGGCCGAGGCCCTGCCGTCCCGCAGCAGGGCCATCAGCTCTTCCTTCTCCTCCACGCCGGGCAGCGTCAGCTCCAGCGTGATGCGAGTGCGTATCACCTGAGGTCTACCCCGTAGCTGGCGGTGACCCGGCCCTTGCGCGGGTCGATGAACAGCAGCCACTGGGACGGTTCGGACTGAGCGGCCAGCGACTCGGCCGCGTAGGTGTTGGTGGACTCGGTGGACCCGTTGACCCACACGGCCCGGTGGTTGAGCGGCACCCGGGCGAGCTGGTGGTAGTGCCCCATGAAGACGTCCAGGAAGCCGCTGTCGTCCCCCAGGGCGCCCGATCCCCAGCCCTGGACCTTCTTGCCCAGCCCGTACCAGGGGAAGCCGCTGTGGCCCCGTATCTGGTCGCCGTGGATGAGCAGCGCCGAGTAGGCGCCGAGGTCCATCTTCAGGTACCAGTTGCGCTCCCCGCGCGGGTCCCGCATGTGCATCCGGAACCGGGGTTCGTCGCGGAGCATCAGCTCGACGATGCGGTACACCATCCGGTCGGCGTTGTCGGCCGGCCCGAAGGTGCCCTTGCGCCCGATCCGGCCGTGGTTGCCGTCGACGGCGTACACGGACACGGAGTCGAAGTGCGTGAGCAGGTGGCGGATGAAGTCCACGATGATCACGGGGGTGGTGTTGAGGAGCTGGTCGTACAGCGTGGAGTCGATCAGCCACTGCTGGCCGGGAAAGATGTCCACGCCCTCGACCATGTCGCCCAGCATGGCGACGACGCAGTGCCGCACCGGGTGGTGCAGCTCCTGGATCTTCGCCAGCTCGATGACCTTCTCCGCGTAGGCGGCCACCCGCTCCCGGCACACCTCGGTGTTGTAGTCCGGGGTGATCTTGCCGGTCTGGAGGTCGGACAGCAGCGCCACCGCATACTCCGCGCCGGTCGTCGTGTCCTGCCCCCGGGCCGTCCGCAGGACGCTGTCGGCCGGCAGCGGGACCGGGGCGATCTCGATCCGCTCAATCGAATCGCGGACGGCCCCCTCGACCGTGGCCAGGTAGTCGGCCTGCTTGTGCTTCACCTCGTGCAACTGCCGGGCCAGGCGGTCGCGTTCACGCTTCACCCGGGCCAGCTCGTCGTGGGCGTTCGCCTCGTCGGCGATACCGTCCCAGGCGGGGGCGCTCACGCCTCGTCCTGGCAGCGGCAGTTACCCCGGCGGTGGTTCCCCAGCGTCCACGCGGACGGCGCCCCCTGGCCGAGCCGGGTACGCAGAGCGCGGTGGATGGCGGTCGTCGACAGGTTCCCGTCCCCGAGGGCCTTCTCGATCTCCTCGCGGGCCTCGGGGTGCAGGCCGCGCAGCAGCCGGCCGACACCGCACGAGGGGCCCTTCGGGAGGGCCTGATCTCTGACCTCGGCCCCGAAATTGGACCAGTGCTTCACGGTTCCTCCAGATGTTCGGGGTGGGGCCCCACGAGTGTCCAGCTCCCCTCAGAGCACTATCGGAGTGCACGAGGCAGGGCCCCACCCCAGCCTATTACCTGGTCAGAATGCCAGGCGCCCGACGCCGACCACGCCCATGACGAGCAGGGTCAGCCCCAGCCAGATGACGATCTCCGCGTAGGCGCGGATCCGGCGCTGCCGCCGGCGTTCCTTGTCGGTCAGCATGATTCCTCCGGGTAGGGGAGAACCCCCCGGCCGTCACAGCGCGGGGGGTTCTCGGGTCGCCTTGCCTCGGTCAGGCGACGTCCGGGTTGCCCTGGACCATGGCCCAGATCTGCTCGGCCTGCGCCATGTCCGCTCCGGGCGGGAGCTGGACGCCCTTCTTGCGCAGGGCCTCCACCAGGCCCGGGTCGACGGTCGGGGCCTGGTAGCCCGGGACCGGCGCGGACGGGGTGGCCGTCGGGGCGACGGGGGCGGCGGCCGGGGCCGGCTGCGCGGCCGGGACGGCGTTACCCCACTGCCCGGCGAACTGGCTCTGCTGCGGGGCCGCGTTGTACTGGCCGGCCGCCGCCTGACCCCACCCACCGGTACCCGGCGCGGGCGAGGCGGGCGCGGGCGCCTGGCCCCAGCCCTGCTGCGCGGGCGGACCAGAAGGGGCCTGCTGCCCCCAGCCGTTCTGCGCCGGCGCGGGGGCCTGCTGCTGGGGCTGGCCGAACTGGTTGCGGGGGTTCGCGGCCAGCCACTGCTCGGCACGGGCCACGTCCTGCTCGGTGTGCGGGTGCAGGATCCACGGCGGGTTGTTGCCGCCCTTGCTCTGGCCCTGACCGAGCCGGCCCAGGACCATCCCGTCGGGGATGGCGCCCTTGAGCTGCGGCACCATCGCCTTGCCCCACACCTTCGCGTCGTCCAGCACCTGGCCGGTGTCCAGGTCGACGATGCGGGTGGTGACCGCGTCGGCGGTGCCGTTGACGGTCGGGATGTTCTGGTCGTACTGCGACGGGAAGAACAGCATCAGGTGCCCGTTGTGTGCGGCGGCTTCGAACTTGTCGCCGCCGGCGCCGGGCTGCTGGAACTGAGACACAGAGTTTCCTCTCCGGTGGACTCTCTGGGGTGGGTGCTTCACCCTACCCCGTGGGACTGACAGTGGGACGGGCCGATGGATTACTTCCCGGGACAGCCCCGGGTGAAACCCTTGTCGGCCTTGTTGTGGAACGGGCACCAGCGGCAGTCGTCGCCGGTCAGGAACTGCCGGGCCACGGTCATGGCGTTGCCGCCCTCGGTGGCCATGCGGCCCTGGACCTCGCGGTTGAGCCGCTCCACCCGCGCGATGGCATCGAGTGCCACCTGCCGGTCGTACGGCTCGACGTGGACGTACAGGTTCGACAGCGACGACTCCTCGCGCGGCCAGCCGACCAGCGCGATCTCCCTGACCTTCTCGCCGGCCAGCTCCGCCCCGTACCCGTACGTGTGGAGCTGCACGCGGTACGTCTCGGACGGCCCCTGCTCGATCAGCTTCTTCAGGGAGTACTTCCCCATCAGCTTGTGGTCCAGGAACATGAACAGCACCCGGTCGAGCAGGTCCCCGGTGCCGCGCGGCACCGTCGCCGACCCGAAGGTGAGCGGCATCTCCACCGCGAAACGGCCCGAGTTGGCTCCGTTCGCCCACTCGAACATCTCCGCCAGCGAAGCGTGCACCGCGGTCCCGACGAACGGAGCCCACGACTCCTGCGGGTTGACCGCCGGGACGTTCATCAGCTTCATGGCGATCCGCCGGTCGCACGGGGTGCCGATCTCGGACGGCCCGAGCGTCGTCTGCGCGCTGCGGTTGCCGGCCGAGTCCCGGTTCACGTACGAGTAGAAGATCTCACGCAGCCGGGTCGCGATCTCCCGCCCCCGCTCGTTCATCGCCTCCACGGTCTTCACCGTCACCGGCACCGGACCAGGCTGGAAGAACGGGCTGAACGGCTGGAGGAACGGCCCGCCGACGGCCGGCGCGAAGGGCCACGGGCCGGCATCCGCAGGCTCCGCCGGCGCATCCGACGACGTGTCCGGGGCGGGGCCGGTCGAGGGCTCCGAGGTAGGCGTCGACTCCGGGGAGGACCCCTCGGATGCAGTCGGCGCGCCCGCAGGGGCGTCCGGTGCCGCAGCACCACTGCCCAGCGGGAGTGCCGGCGGGGAAGAAGCCGCAGCGGCACTCGCCGACGTGGGCGCAGTGGAGGTGGCCTCCTCCCTCACCTTCGCCGCCAGGCCCTGGATCACCTCCTTCTGGGCGCTCACCGCCGGCCTGGTCGCGCTCATCGGCTTCCTCTCGTCGCCGGGCAGCACGACGTCTTCGGTCCGCCTCGCGTGCTTGTACCGCACGCCGCTCACTTCGCACTGCTCACCGCCCATCAGGGTCGTCGCGTGGGGCTTGAAGTAGCCCAGCCGGGTCAGCTCCGCCATCCGCCCGCACTGCGGGCAGATGGCGTAGTCGATGCCCTCGCGGGGGACGTCCGGGCTGTCGTCGGCACCGACGGGCTGCGCGAGGGCGTGCGGCGGGATCAACTCCGAGGACATGATGCACGGGTCGCCGTTGCCGTCCGAGTGCGACCGGTACCGGGAGTTCTTCGTACCGGTGATCTGCTTCTTGCATCCGGTGCAGTCGTACTTCATCGCTTCCTCTCGGGCCGGCACTCGCCGGCGTTGTAGCGGGGCTGACGACCGGGCCCGCGCAACCGCCAGGCGTAGTTGTCACCCTGGTAGCGGGGGCGGAAGTCGACCGGCCCGGCCGGGCCCACGATCAGGGCGCCCTCACGGATCGCCTGCTTCAGTTCGACGGACGTCACCCGGTCCCCTCGCGGTTGTCCTCGTGGATCGCGACGATCCCCAGCTTCTTCGCCGGCGGCTCGATCAGGTAGTCGTGCAGCCGGCGGCCGACCGACGGGTCGTCCCGGACGTAGCCCAGGAAGTCGTTGCAGGGCCGGCACAGCAGACCGCGGGTCAGGCCGGTGCGGTGGTCGTGGTCGACGGACAGCCGGCGGGTCGCCCCCGTCGCCCGGCCGCAGATCGCGCACCGCTTCCCCTGCACCAGGTACAGCCGGCCGTAGTCGCCCCGGGCGAGGCCGTACACCTTCATGACGCGGCGCTCCGCGGTGCCGCTCTTCGCTTCCCGCTTGCGCTGCTTGTCGTGGCTGTAGCAGCGGCGAGAGCGGGGCCCGCCGTACACCGCCGGACGGAGCGCGGACGCCGGCGGCACGGGGAGTCCGCGGCGTTCACGTTCGGCCCGGCAGTCGACGCACTCGGATGCGCTCACTTCGACCACAGCTCCCGGACGAGGCGCTTGAAGCCGCTGTAGGCGGCGTCCCCCTTCAGGCGCGGGTTGAGGAACTCGCGCAGCCCCAGGCCGCACTCCCCGCACAACTTGAACGGGCTGGTCGTCTTCAGTGCGACGGCCCGGTAGTAGCCGGTCACGACCCCCATCGCGGACGGCGTCTCCAGGATCACCTCCTGGCACCGGCCGCACCGGGCCTTTCTCGCGGCGTCGGCCGCCCTCTCCTCCAGCGTCACGCTGTACCTCTCCTCACATCTCGCAGACGTCCTCGTAGGTGGCGTCCAGGACGGACAGCACCCGGTCGAGCCTCCCTTGCCGCTGGGGCCGGCTGCGGCCCTCCTCCCAGTACTGGATCGTCGACGGGTCGATTCCCACCTCCTTGCCGAGGGGGGTCCTCGCCCACCCGCGTCTGACCCGCAGGGCCCGGAACTTCTCCCCGCTGAACCCCGGGTAGGGGTCGCGGTAGTCGTAGGCGTCCACGCATCGCTGGCAGGCCGGAATGCCGTCCCGCTTGTGGACGATCATCCCGAAGCCGGTGCCGCAGTAGCCGGTCCAGTCCGGCAAGGCCTCCGGGTCGCCGATGGTGTCCGGGTCCCAGCACATCCGGGGCGCGAACTCCTTCTTGCGAGCGAAGGTGGACACGAACAGGGCGGCCCGCGGCTCGATACCGAGCTCCTCGGGCCAGCGGCCCTCCAGCTTCTCGTACAGGTCGGCGACAGCGCTGTGCGTGCCGTAGGTGACCGCTCCGACTCCCTTGGTTCCCCGCAGGAGGGCCTGGAAGTAGTTGCGGTTGCCGACCCCGACCCGCTCGGCGATCCACGGCAGCGGGAACCCGTCCCGCCACAGGGCGGCCAGCCGGCGGCGGGTGGCCACCGGCGAGATCATCGCCGTCGGGTCGGGCTCCTCGAACCGCATCGCCATCAGCGCGGTGTACGTCGCACGCTTCATGCCCTTGCGCGACGTCATCGCCAGGTTGACGAGGGTCCGCTGCGGGACCCTGGTGATCCGGGACATCTGGTTGTACGTCATCCCCTGGGCGTGAAAGGAGCGGACCCTGGCGCGAGCCCGCTCCCATTCCGTGCCCTTGACCAGCAGGGGTCTGCCGGTGCTGCGGAGGTACTCCTCCCGGCGTTTGCGCCGGCGGTACGCCTCCCTCTCCGCGTCCAGCGGCACGTACCCTCCCTCGGGTGATTCAGCAGGCTTCCTGGACCTTGATCCACTCGACGACGTCGTCGCGGGTGGTGAGGTGGATGACGCTGCCGCCGACGAACCTGAAGGCGATCACCTCGGTGCTGCCGACCGGCGCGTACACGTCGACCACGCCGGTGAACTCGACGGACTTCACGGCCAGGATCTCCACGGTCCGGCCGCGGGGGGTGGTGTACAGGTCGCCGGCGGCGGGGCTTCCGCTCCTCATGGGCTACTCGGCCTCCGTGTCGGCGGAGGACTCGCCCCCTGCCTGCCCCCAGTCCGGCTCACCGCCGGTGGCGACGGCGTGGACGATCTGCCGGGCGTCCTCGTCGGTGGCGAAGAACAGCTTGCCGGCCTGCTCGGGGGTGATGTCCAGCAGGCGCTGGGCGACGGCGGAGATGTGCCACGGGTCGGAGACCCCGAGGGAGCTGGCGAGCTGCGCGCTCTCGCGGGTCGGGTCGCCGTGCCGATCGTACACCGGGGTGCCGGTGGTGAGGTGGACGGCCCAGCCGGCGATGCACCGGGTGGTGCCGCACTCGTTCACGCTCTCCCAGGTGCCCTGGTAGTGCCGCTCGGGGGTGTTCTGGATCACTTCGTCGATCTTGCTGAACAGCTCGGTGTTCATGCTGCCTGCTCCTGACTCTCTGGGGTGGGAAGCTCTATGACCTGGGCGGGCGGGCCGGTTTCGACCCGCCCTTCGAGGATGCGGTGGGGGCACTGGCAGCACGCCAGATACCAGCATCCGGACTCGTACTGACGGAAGTAGGCGTGCCCCCGAGTGCACACTTCTACTCGGCCCAGTCGAGCATGGCGCGGCGGAAGTTCTTGATGGCACGCCATGCGTCGCCGCCGGTGTAGAAGGCCTCGGTCAGGGCGTACTGCCGCTCGTCGTACTCGTCGCAGCCCTCGCCGTTCACGATGATCGGCCTGTCGGGCAGGAGGAGCTTGACCGCGACGCGCTCCCAGTCGGTGTCGTCGCCGAAGCCGAAGTGCTCACCGAGACGCCACAGGGTCTGCATGGGCGTCTCGCCCGGCTCGCGGTTGAGCAGGACCGCCCAGCCGGCGAGGCAGGCGCGGGTGCCGCACAGGCTGACCTCGACCCAGATGGCCTGACGGTGCTGCTCGGGGTGCTCGGCGACCTTGGCCAGGACCTTCTCGGCCAGTTCCCTGCCGGTGATCATTCACGACCTCCTGGTTGTAGGGGCGCGCTCCCGACGGGACTCGAACCCGCGGCCTTCCGGCTGACAACCGGGTGCTCTGGCCACTGAGCTACGGGAGCTGGAACCCGGACCCTCGCACGGATAGGGCCACGTGCGGGGTCCGGGGTCTTCGGGTGCCGGTCTTCGCTCTTTCGATCATCCGTGCCCTCGTGGTGACTGACGCGAACAGAGCCCTCGGGTTGCCGGCTGTTCCCTGGTATGGAGTTCTCAAGGTGTTGCCCGAGACTCCCGCTGTCCCCCGGTCTCCCGGCTTCCAGCGGCGCCTGACTGAAGTATCCCCTGGGGAACTCCTCCCAAACACTCAACAGGAAAAATCTCCAGGACTGCTCACGCTACTACTACGACCTGAGCAACAGCAAGACCCCGCACCGGAGTCGTGATGCGGGGTCCTACCTGCGGGTACTACTTCGTGGCGGTGGGGCGGTCGGAGTCGCCCAGCTTCTTCACCAGGACGCCGTACGCGGCCAGGGCGCCCGCCGTGAGCAGACCACGCAGGCCCGCCTGGGAGAGGTCGAGCCCGTTCTGCGCCACGTAGGTGCCGGCGCCGGCGAGGAAGCCGGCCGCGACGAGCTCGGCCTGGCGCTTCAGGTAGTCCTTCATGAGTCCTCCTAGAACCCGGGGAACGGCCAACCCCACAGGATGTGGCCGAGGAACCAGACGGAGAAGGAGCCCCACAGCCCGCCGAAGACGACGGCCCCGCGCCGGGTGTGCACGGCGAACGCCTTCCGGGTGGTCTCAGAGAGGGTGTCACCCGGCTTCTTGGTGATCAGGGCGTAGGTCTCGTACGCCGCACCGACGGCGATGATCCCACCCCACACGTAGTCAGACGCGGCCATCTGGGCTCCCCTCGGTGTGTTGTCCCTTGGATTGTAAGGCGGATCGCCATGAAGTCCTTCGTTTCGAAGGGTTTTGGAGGGATCCCTTAGGGCACACTTGAGGTATCACCTGAACATCCCCTCACAGGAGGAACTGATCATGAGCCAGAACGCCGCCCTCGACAACGCGCTCACCGCACTCGGTAACGCCGGCAAGCGGGCCCGCGTCCACGACGCGCAGATGGTCATCAAGCTCCCGGAGCAGGTCAAGAACCTCGTCAAGGAGTTCGCCGCCGCCGACAACGTCTCCGACGCGACCATCGTGCGCTTCGCCCTCGCCGAGTACTTCGAGCGCCGCGGCCTCGGCCGGTAACAGCCGACCATCACTCGACAGAACACCGAGGGAGTACCACGTGAAGGAGAAGTACGGCCTGTCGCAGCTCGCCGACACGGCCACCGAGCTGGCCGGCGGCCGGGGTCACTACCCGGTCCGCCGGCGGGGGGAAGTCCGCCGGCTCGACCCCAACTGGGCGGGCATCGCCTGGCTGGAGGCGCAGTCCCTGGACGACACGAGGGAAGCGGAGAGGTTCGCCTACGGCGACGACACGACCATGGCCGGCCTGATCAAGACCCGCTACGTCGGCCGGTGGATGGCGTCCCAGCGGGGCAGCTACCCCCGGCCCGTGTTCGAGGTGTTCGGCCTGACCTCCTCGTCGACCCTGGGGGTGCGTGTCGAGGCCCCCTGCCCGGCGTGCGACGACTTCGCGTACACCGCGCGCTGCCGGACCCACCCCGACAAAACCCCGCCCGAGCCGGTCAATGTGCCGGCCCGGCGGCGGGTGGTCGGCATGGAACCGGCCAGCAACTCCGCCCCCACCGTCGACATCTCGTTCAACTCGGCCGGCACCATGGTGATCTCGACTTCGCGGGAGGCGCGCGATGGCTACTTCAACCCGTTCTGAGGGCTCGATCCTGTCCCCGTACGGGGAGGGGTACTGCACCCGCTGCCGGTTCATCGTCGGGCTGGGCCCGGACGGGAAGATGGACCGGCACACCCGGGGGGTGCACTTGGGCCAGTACCTCGCGCCGCCCGCGTGCGGAGGGTCCGGCCGGCGGCCGGCGAAGCGCACCCCGTTCGCCTCGGAGAAGTCACGGTTCCGCCACAGGCCGCAGGCGGCGGTGTGCGGGTGCGGCTCCGAGGTGAAGCTGGTCCGGCAGGTCGACGACCGGTTCACCTACAGCCGGCACACGCGGCCGGGCCTGGCCGGGGGGCTGTGCCCAAACTCGTTCATGCAGGTACCCAACTGAGGTAACACCTGCACGGTTTACCGATCAGGGTCCCCTGGGCATCATGTAGCCTGGGGGACCCTGTGTCTCTCTACGAGGCAACGCGAAGGAACGAGGGAGAGTAATGCCTGAGCCACTCGCAACGAAAGAGCAGGTCGCCGAATACCTGGGCGTCCACCCCGGCACCCTCGACCGCTGGGTCGGCGAGAAGGAAGGGCCCGCGTACGTCAAGGTCGGGCTCCAGCGGCGCTACGACTGGAACGACGTCCGCGCATGGGTCGACTCCCGGAAGGTGCAGCACACCTCCACCACGCCGGCGGCGTGAAGTGTTCCAGCAGCCGGCCGAGGCGCCGGACACCGAAGAGCACCCGTGGCTGGGGAACGGAAACCCGTTCGACCCGCTGGAACTGGCCGTCATGCTGCCGCTGTCGACGGACGAAGTGGCCGGCATCACCGCCGGCCTCCCCCCGGACATCCGCCTGGCCGTCGCCCGGGACCTGCACGACCTGCGCCGCACCACCGCCGACGACCGGGCCTTCGAAGAGGAAGTCGAGCACGTCCGGGCGAAGAAGAGGGCGCGGCACGAGGCGGACCGCCGGGACCGGGAGGAACGGGACGCCTACCTGACGAGTGAGGCGGGCCTGGAAGCCGCCGCCGCCTCATTCGAGTCGGACCTGATCGATCTGGACGACATCCCGGAGCTGGAGCCGGTCATCGACGGCTACCTGCACCGGGAAACCCTCGTGCGCACCTTCGGGCCGCCGAAGAGTCTGAAGTCGTTCGTGACGCTCGACATGGCGGCGTGCGTGTCGCTGGGCATCGAATGGCAGGGCCGGCGCACCGAGCAGACGACCGTCCTGTACGTCGTCGCCGAGGGCCTGCGAGGGGTGAAGAAGCGCCGGGACGCCTGGAACGAGCACCACGGCACCGAGATGAAGGTGATCTTCTATCCGAAGCCGGTGCAGATCGGCGACCAGGAGGAGATGTTCCGCCTCATCGCGTTCTGCCGGCTGCGGCAAGTCGGGTACGTCATCTTCGACACCCAGGCCCGCTGCACCGTCGGCATCGACGAGAACGACAACACCGAGATGGGCGAGATCGTCGCCGCGCTCGACATCCTGAAGCGGGAGACCGGCGCCTGCGTGCACATGGTCCACCACTCGGTGGGATCCGACCCGAAGAAGGCGCGCGGCGCCACCGCATGGGACGGGGCCGTGGACGCCGAGTTCTACACCAAGAGGGAGCGGGACGCCGACCTCGTGGAACTCCACACGAAGTTCCAGAAGGACATCGCCGAAGCGGAACCCCTGGAGCTGATCACCGTGGAGGTGGGGGCCTCCCTGGTGCTGGAGCGGGCCGGCGGCGACACGGGGCGTGGGGGTGGCACCGGGGAGGTGGCGCCGGCGCTGGTCTCCGACGCGAACCTGATCTACCTGGAGTCGATCCGGACCTTCGGGCCGGGCGGAGCCACCGTCTCGGACGTGACGACCGACCTGGCGGACCGGAAGGTGAAGCGGACCCGGACGGCGGTCAAGAAGGGGTTCGGCGCTCTGCTGACGAACGGGGCCGTCTCCCAGACCGGACGGGGGACCGCGGTAGTGCTCACCCAGGCCGGTCTCGTGGCGCTCGACGAGCACCGGAAAAAGTCCCCGGAGGGCCTGTTTTCCGACCCTGGGGAGGACTGAATCATGGGTGTCATTTCGGGTGTCGCGCGACACCTACGAATGACACCTAGCGACACCCATGGGTGTCATTAGCGACACCCGCTCTGACCTGCGCAATGACACCTAGCGACACCTACGATGACACCCGGACCCCTCTAATGACACCCGACCCTCTCTCCCTACGTAGTGGGAGAGGGGGTGTCAGGGGGTAGGTGTCGGTGAGAGTGAAAGAAAGAAGGATCATGCCCTACGACGAACCCGTATCCCTGGCCGTGTGCCCGTCCTGCTCGACCCCCGTCTACCGGGTGAAGGTGGGCGGGATCGAGTACACGGCGAACCTGGCCGCTCTCGACGCCCAGCAGGCCGTGGCCGAGGTGATCGCCGGCCGGCGCCTGTACCGGCTTACGTTCGTGGGCGGGAGCCCGGTGTCGCTCCGCCCGGCGGACAACCGGGTCCTGGCCGCTCTCAACCGGGAACCGGACGAAAGGCCGACGGTGGTGTCACAGCATCCCTGTACGGCCGTCTCCCGGCCTCTCACGCCGGGAACGACCTCCGGGAGCACCAGCGGCCCAAAAGCCCGGCAGGCGGGCGTACAGAGCCCTGCGGTCCGTACGACTCCGTCCTCGGCGCCCTCGACGGAACGCTCTGGTGCCCCCGCTGCGGACCGGCGCCCTTCTGATGTCCGGTGCAGCGAGTGCGGACAGCCGTGCGAGGACGGCACGTACGCCTCGATCGGCCTCGGTGAGCTGACGTTGTGGGCGGCACACTTCGACACGTGCCCCCAGGGGGGTCGCTGATGAGCAGGAAGAGGCCCGTACCGCG
>Ga0307412_10000178_pt1 | contig 44983 bp, 75 predicted proteins | sample DK1Cmetagenome_3_FD_203823 | JGI IMG/M metagenome (GOLD analysis project Ga0307412, IMG submission 203823) | Maize rhizosphere microbial communities from greenhouse at UC Davis, California, United States - DK15-C-1 | ecosystem: Host-associated > Plants > Roots > Rhizosphere > Soil | place: USA...
TGGATACGACAGGTGGCGTACGTTTGGCGCGGGAGCCTCCATCACGCGGTCGGCAGATCGCTCGACCATTACCTTGAACGGAACGATCGGCCAGATTATCGAATCGCCCGATCTGGCCGGAGCAACGGTGACGGTCTCAGTGAAGAACCCGTCGGGGGCGATCACGGTCAATCTACGTCCGGACGCGACCACTGCAGCAGTAACTGGCGTCATCGCTGCTGGTGCGGGCACGAAGTCGGTCACGCTGGTTATCCCGGCATCGATGACGGGTAATGTTTTCTTGCAACTCGCCACGGCCGCCCCGGTAACGTTTGACGGCAGCGCGAAGCAGGGTGGTGTGCAGCTGGAGCTTGGATCGTTCGCGTCGGCATTCGAGCTACGCCCCGCCGGTACGGAATTTGGCCTCTGCCAGAGGTATTTCTGCAAGAGCTTCGATCCCGATGTGACGCCCGCGCTGAATCTGGCAAGCGGGACAGGTGGTCAGTCCACGCACATTGCCACGGGTCTCAGCACAGGAAATGCCCGAACGGAAGGCATCCCGTTCCCCGTACAGATGCGATCGACTCCCGCGTTGACGCTATACACAACGAGTTCGGCTCCGAGTCAGGCGAATAGCTGGGCACTCTTCACGAGCTCGTATTTCACTTGCCCATCTCCGACCCCCTCGGTCAGCACAACCGGATTTAGCGTCACCCTCGTATTTGGCAGCGGCTTGGTGCAGGCATCGAGCTACACCGTAGCAGGCCATTGGACAGCGGACGCGGAGCTTTGATCATGGCGAAATATATCTACACCGACGGCAGCCACACTGCCGTTCGCGACATCGAGACCGGATCTATCATTCCCGTCGCCGGCGATGGTTGGCTTGGTGATGCATATCGCGATTGGGTTGCTTCCGGCAATGCACCCGACGAGCCTCCCGCACCGACATTCGAGGACTATGTCGCGCGGTTCACGCCAGGATTGCAACAATGGATGGAGGGTGTGGCGCGATCGAACGCCTACGACTCTGTCCTGTCATGCGTTTCGTACAAGGACTCGGGTGTCGCCCAGTTTGCCGGCGACGCCGCGGCGATGATCGCCTGGCGCGATGCGCTCTGGCAGTGGGCATCACAGTGGCAGGCTGGGTTCAATGGCCAGTTGCCTAATCCCATTCCCACGCTGGAAGAGATCATCGCCCTCGCACCCCAGCCTGCGGCCTTCGGCTGGATCGTGCACCCGCCCGGCCAGATCATCGAGTCGCAGGCTCCGGGCGAGCAGACCGCCTGACGCAGCCGTCACGCCTTGACGGTATGCTGCGGCCATGTGCGGCCGCTACGCCACCTTCGGACCTGTCTCCGTCTCCCGCCACGCGCGGGAGGTCATGGAGCAGATGGAGGTGGACATCATCAGCGAGATCAACCAGCGCGAGCCGCAGTACAACATCGCCCCGACCCAGAAGGCGCCTGTGCTCGTGCACGGAGAGGGTGGGTATCACGTCCGTGCCTACCGCTGGGGCCTGGTGCCGTCCTGGGCGAAAGACCTGTCGATCGGCGCCCGGATGATCAACGCCAGGGTGGAGGGCCTGCTTGGGGTAGCGGAAAAGCCCAGCAGGGCCTTCACCGGCGCCCTGAAGAAGCGGCGCTGCCTGGTCCCGGCCAGCGGCTACTTCGAGTGGAAGGGCCTCTCGCCCAACAAGCAGCCGTACTTCATCCACGATCCCACTGGCCACCTGCTGATGTTCGCCGGCCTCTGGGAAGGGTGGAAGGAGTCGCCGGACGCGGAATGGGTGCACACCTACACCATCATCACCGGCGAGCCCGGCAAGGTCTCCGGCGACATCCACGACCGGCAGCCGGTGATCCTCCCGCCTGACCTCTGGGAGGTATGGATGGAAGGGCCGCCGGAAGAGGCGCCGGCTGTGCTCGCCGCCGCGCCCGAAGCGGACCTCGTCTATCACCCCGTGCCCAAGGCTGTCGGCAACCCGCGCAACCAGGGGTCGGAGCTGGTCGAGCCGAAACGGGAATCCCCGTAACGACATCAATTCAATGGCTTGCACCCATAGATCTCGCTTTGGCGTACGTTCCATCCAGGTGGCATATCTCGTTGTGCATCGACGAGCCGTGCAGTTCATCCCATGGCGTCGCGCCCAGCTCGACCCCAAGCGTCCTGGCCAGCCGTAGCGTGTTGGTGGACCATTCGATCGCGTCGCACTGAATGTGCTGGACGATGAGGCATACCCGCCGGCGGTCTGGCGGCTTCTTTGCGACCGCCTCGTCGACCAGAAGCCCTTGGGCAAGCAGCACCGCCTTGATGATGCCGCTCAGCGCGACGTTGTAAGGCACGACATCCAGCCACGGTTCGGGCGGATCAATGTGCTGGGAGCACCAAGCCTTCATGGGGTGGCTTCCGGGCTGCCGGGGGACGCGATCCAGGCGCGCCCATAGCCGGGCCAGCGAGGCCGCCGTGCGGACCATGATCCAGCGGACGTCGTCGTCAGAAAGGTGAGAAGGGGAGGGCGAGGTGTCGTGCATGCGCCTATCCTGCCGTGCCGCCGTATCACCAGATGAGAGATGTGAAGACGGGGCCGGTCAGCCGCGCTTCGTGGCCTCGTAGCGGTCCGCCGCACACTTCGGGCACTCGCCTCGCCGCAAGCCGCCGAGCGTCTTCTGCCACGGGTTGTACCCACCGTGGGTCGGGCAGATCATCCAGGCGTTCTCCCGCTCGCGCTTCTCCTGGCGATACCGTTGTGCTGGGCGCCGGCCGTAGAACGCCATCAGCGTCGCACCCGGCGTCGGGGCGGTGGGGTCTGGTTTGGCACGCACACCGGACAGGCCGCGGTGTCCCGGTAGCGCTCACGGTGGCGTTCACAAAAGAGGAAGCCCGGGCCACCGTACGTCGTGTTGCCGAGCTTGCGATCGGGGAAGCGCTTGTCGCGCTGGAGGTAGCTAGAGAAGGTCATGGGCGCATTTTCCGCCCCTTCGATCTCAGCGATCGCGACCCTCAGACAGCCGTTTTTTTACACATCAATTTACACATGGGGCAAAAGAAAAGGGCCAGCATCACTGCTGACCCTTGAAATCTCTGGCGCCCGAAGTTGGACTCGAACCAACGACCCCCTGATTAACAGTCAAGTGCACGATGTAGATATATCAGGGCGATGCGCAGGAAAAATTTACACATAACGCCTACCTAGGCGGTAGATCTTTCAACTACTTGGGTGTCTTTTTTACACGCGTTCCGGCCACATCCACGACCGGAACCGAGTGGTCATAGTGCTGCACCATCTGGCGGGTTTTATGGCCGCTCGCCTGTTGCTTATCGGCCTCGGTGCCTTCGGTATCGGTGACGCCGCGGTGCTTCAGTCCATGGAGTCCGAACTTCTGGTCGGGCGCGATCAGCTTCGCCTCGATCGCCTGGGCGATCCCGCGCCGCCAGGCGCTGTTCATGGCGCTCTTGCTGACCGCTACACCGTCTTCAGAAATCACGAGCGGCCGGTCCTCGGCGCGCAGGGGTATCGGCATCTTCTTCGCCGCCCAGATCTTCGCCCGCCGTCCGATCAGCCAGTCGACCGCCTCCCGCAGTTCAGGACTCCAACGGACCAGGGTCGGCCGACTACCCTTGACGCGGACAACCATCAGCCCCTCATCGCCCACGCTGGCATCCGACAAGCCCCGCACCTCAACGCCGCGCATGCGGCACAGGTACGCCAGGTAGGCGCAGGCCCATAGGTACGGAGCCAGTGCCCCCTTCCGGCGCCCAGGAAGCGACCCACGCTGACGCAGGAACGCCTTGACGGACCACATGGTGTCTTCCTCCGGCATCCGATGGTCGCGCCGCTCCTTGGCCTCCTGGACGCCGATGGCCGGGTTGTCCTTGGGACAATGGTCGCGGCGGGCACCCCACGACCACGCTGATGAGACGTACCGCTTCAGGGCGTTGGCCTTGGTTGGGAACTCTTCGCCCACCTGGTCAACGAGACGCTGCATGAGCGGGAGCGTGATCGCCGAGAGGGGGAGGTCCGTGAAGGGGATGCCCAGCTTCGTCGGGTGCGCCCTGAGAGCGTCATGGCTGTAGCCATAGCCCTCCTGCGTCTTTGCCGCCAAGCCCCGGAAGTGGGGCGAGGCATCGAATAGGTTCAGAAGGTATTCGAGCGTGTCGGTCTTCACCCCGCGCACGGTCTCCATGGCCTTGTGCAGGTCGGACATCAGCGCGTCGCCCTCGGCGACTCGGACTCGCTTCTGCTTCGCCGCCCTCTTCTTGCCTGGCGCGACCGCGCCTTTCTCGGCCACCAGGGTGTACCAGTACCGGTCACGCCGGTTCCAATACACGCCCACGGGCAACTTCTTCTGGTCGATGTGCCCAGGTATCGTACGATCGAGCTTGCGCTTGCGCCCTCGGGTCACAGCACCTCCTCGGTGCGGTATCGCGACTCGTTTGACGGTGTCAGGCCCAGGGCCGCGTTCACCGCCTCGATCGTCGTCCAGGGGAGAGGGCCAGGGCCGAGCCGAATCCCTTGCTCACTGGCCCACTTCCGCACGGCCGACGGCTTCGTCTTATGAGACAGCCGGCAGAGGTCGTCGAAGTCGACGAGGTGGGTGTTCGTGCTCACGGCTTTGCCGCCTCCTGTTCCGCTCGCCATTCCGCCCAACTTGGGTCGGTGGCCTTGTGTTCGATCCACTCCGGCGTGTCCGGTGTGGGGTCGTAGGTCTTGCCTTTGTTGGCGTAGCACCGGGCGCATAGGGGCGCGTTGTCCCGTCGATCGCCGGCGTAAGTTCGGTGGTCGCTGCAGAAGAACAGCCCGCAGCCATACGTTCCGCCATAGGGCTCACCACCGCAGACGAAGGACAGCCCGCGGTCGATCTCGGCGCCGCACCCGGGGTGGTCGCAAGTCGCCGGCACGCCGTAGCCGACGTCCCGCTTCCAGTTCTCGTCGTAGCCCAGAGACCAGCCCATCAGAATTCCACCAGCGGTTCATCGCCGCGCACATAGAGCGGATGCCTAGGCGCGCCCGACTTGGTGGTGCCGAGGTGGTACAGCCCCGCGGCGAACGACCGGATGACCTGGAGCAGGGGCTTCACGGTCCAGGGATGGGCCGAGGCGTGCGCTCCATACGCAACGACGACGCGGCGCCCGCGAACGGTATCGGCAATGTGCATGTGGTTGTCCGGCCCAGTCTTGTCGTCATCCAGGATCGGCATCTCGTCGGGGTGTGTGGCGCGCCAGGCGAACAGGTTCACTACGGCAATGCCGCCGCATCCCTCGCGCTTCGCGAACCCTATACAGCGCCGGATCGTCGGATCGTCCTGGCTGGCATCCGCTGTGCTCGGGTTGAGCATGCAGAACACCAGCACCGGAAGGTCCTCATCCCAGATGCGCGTCAGCACGTAGCGGTAGCGCCCGCACGGGCTGATGATCGCTGTCTTATCCACGGGCTACCTCCTGACCATCGTCGACGTGAGAGAACTCCCAGGGCACAGATCCAGGTGTCCGATCGGCCACAGCGATAAGGGCGATCATGTAGCCGGTGCACAGGTGCTTCGCCTTTCCCTTGGCTCCCTGGTGGCAGTAGAAGTCGGTCTGCTCGACTACGCACTTCAGGGCGTCCATCACGGTCGGCAGGCATCGATTCGGAACCGTACCGAGTCTGAAGGCGCAGCTCTCGCACGGTTCGGCGTGGTCGGGAAACCGGGCCCGCAACCTGCTGAGGGAAGTCTCCGTCAGTCGAGCCAGCTGCTGGCCCAGCGCTTCGCCCACGGCGGAGGGTCGGTTGGGCACCATCACGACTCCACCTCCCCGTCATCCGCCGTGCCGATATCCGCCGGATATTCGGTATGCGAATGCTGCCGGTGCTTCCTGTTCCACTCGGCGAGAGCATCGATCGCGGGAAGGGTTACAACCCATCGCCCTTCGCTCAAGCAGGCGGCCGCTCCAGCGCGGTGCAACTTCCGCCAGTCCTGGGCAGTCGCCAGTCCGTTGGTAGCGCGGCGTATGGCCGCCAACGTCAGTGAATCGAAGGTCTTCGGCTTCGCCTTAGCCACGGGGCACCTCCACCGCGGTGTTGCGATAACGCCAGGATGCGGCGAGATCCTTTCCATTAATCATGCTCATTGCCACCCAGCCCTCCCACGTTCACATCGATCTCAAGAAACAGCCCGTTGTCCCATCGCACATCGCTGAGGATTCGCTTTGATTCCTCCATGGCGACCTGCACGTCGGGACGGAAATAGACGGCTGGCAGGTTCGAAATGGCTTCGTGCATGACGGGAACGGCACGCTCAAGGGTGGCTAGGTCTTCCTCATTGATGCGGAAGGACTTGATCCGGACGTTCACTTCGGCACCTCCGGGACGGCGGCGAGCGCATCGGCCCATATTTTTCGCGAGGATCGTATCCACGTCCGCCCGCGATCGATTGCTTCGCATATGCCATCGGTTGCATCAGTTGGCACGAGCTTCCACCCATCCGGCACCACCACTCGCGGTGCGCTAGGCGAGGCCGTTTCGTTACCGTACTCGCGGAGATAGGCCACCGCGGTCTGGATCGTCGCGGCTTCGTTCGCGTGTCGCGCAGGAAGCTTTTCGAGCAGATTCGCTGCTCGATGAATCTCGTCCGAAGCGGCGTGACCGATCGCCGTGAAACGAGCAGGCACCCCATCCCCAGCCGTGGCGACAGCCGGGAGCGAGCTGTGGTGTGCAGCCAGTTCAAAAGCCTTCGCTGCGAGGTCTTCGGGGACGTGGCCCGCAGCCATCAGAAAGTCGAGCGCCATGGCCTTCTTCGCCACCTCATCCACCCCATCGCCCACCGCCTGCTCGGGCTTCGGCTGGGCGCCACAGCACCCGTATCCCTCGTTCTCGGGGCAGCTCGACGGATCGCCGCTGCACTCGGGATACTCGCCCCTCGGCTGCTCGGCAGGCTGGGAGGCTAGGGCGAGGCGGACAAACTCCGGCGGCTCGTCATAGACGTTGTACTCATCTTCATCCGAGGCGACAGTGTCGTACTGATGCTCTTCCCACCACTTCAGGACGGCCTTGACCAGTTGGGTGCTCATGCTTTTAGTGCCTCCTGCTGCTTCGCCTGCTCGATGGCCCGGGCGAGGTGGGAATAGAGAGTTTCGGCCGCGGCGATGTCCATGCACTGCCACGCGGAGCCGACGAACACACGCACCTGGCCCTCACGGGCGATCGCAATGGGGCGGATGGGCTGGTTCATGGTCAGGCGTAAGCCGTGCAGATCATCTGCGGCAGACCCGTGCCTGGCTCGTACCACTCGATAAGCGGCTTGGTCGTGGGCTCGTCATGGATTGGCCGGTCATCTTCGTCCGTCTCCCTGATCGTCAGCGGGTGATCCGCCGGCAGTTCGCCCCACTGGTCGTCACGCGGCTCGTCCTCTTCGAAGTCATAGCAGCTGAATTCCAGCGCCTGGTCGAAGTCGGCTGCAGCGCAGATCTCGCTCTGCTCGCCGAACCAGAAGAAGCGGGGCATCACGGTGCTATTGGTATCCATGGTCAGGCTGCCTTGCTTGAATAGGTGGATGCATCGAACTGCTGAATCGCCCAGACGATCGCGTGGCAGTTCCATAGGAATCGAGTGGTGAAGCGCTCGCCGGCGAGTTCGCCGACATCCTCGAAGGTGAAGTTCCGGCGTCCACGCTCCGGCGTGAATGCGAACTCGTAAGCGGCGGCCATTGCTTCATGCTCGCTATCGGCGTATTCGAGGACATCCGCACGAACAAGGTCCCAGCACCTGCGGCGATCCTTGAAGTCGCCACGATCGCGCCACCAGTCCCTGAACCGCTGGATCACGTTCTGGCGGAAGGAGTTCTCGTCCCATTCCTTGATCCCGCCATGGCGGTCCTCGGCCTCGACCTTTTCCTGCCAGTACGACGGGTTGATCCGATCGGCACCGGACCTGAAGAATTCGAACATGTCCGTCACCCGCGAGAAGACGTAGGTGCCGCAGTCGCCGTGGATGCAGAGGGTCCCCGGCCACGTGATGATGTCGAAGCCGTAGGTGTAGGACTCTCCACCGCGCCGGAACCGAAGGTGCCGGTGAACGCCATCGTTCCGGACGACCTCCATCGTGTGGGCCGATACGTCGCGCAGGAAGACTTCCTTCGTCAGTTCCATGGTCACTCGTACTCCGAAATACCGTCTTCAGTGAGACGGGCGTTGTAGGCATCGCGGATGCGCTGGCGCTGCTGCTCCGCGTCGAGGTCGTATTCCGGCACGCCGTCCATGCAGTCCTTGAAGGCCTGGCGCACTTCGCTGGTCGAGCTATCGCGGGCCACGCCGAGGACCTTCCACCAGGGCGCGCGCACGGGCACCGAGGGTGGAGTCGTCACACCCTGACGGGCTGTCGCCGGCGAGGGCGTGGCGTGCACCGCCGTCGCCGACGGAGGAGGAACCCAGTTGCAGGCAGTCGGGATCACCTGCCGCGCGGGTGCTTGCGAGGCGAGCCCAACGAGCCACCAGCGCGTCCAGCTGCCGGAGGTTTCGTCGGTGATGACCTTCCCCTGGTCCCGAAGCACACGCATGCGCCGGCGGGTCCGGGGGATGGACAGGCCCGCCTCGCGCGCGATGTCCGCGAGCTTGGCGCCGCAGAGCACTGCGGACGCGTCGCCACACCGGAATGGCTCAACACCCAGATACTGGTTCGCAGCCTTCATGCACGCACGGGCCACGGCCTTCTCGAACTCGGCAGGGGTGATGGTGAAGGTGGTCATGCGGCCTCCTGCTGTCGATAGAAGGCGATGATGTCCGCGGCATTCGCCGCGACGAGCGCTTCCGATTCGGTAGGGCACACGCTGTTGCCGATCAGCTTCACCTGGTCGGTTTTACTGATGGGTTTCCAGATGAATCGGCCCGAGCCCTTCGCCGTCTCGAACAGGCCCCACTCGAGGATGGTGTCGTCGGGAATGCCTTGCGCGCGTGCCAGTTCGCGAGGCACGAGCATGCGGAGAGTGATGTCCGTCATGACGTAGTCGCCCATAAGCAACACGTCGAACGGCTCAGGAAAGTGTTCCGGTAGTTCCTCGTGGAGGAACGCGGCAACGCGGCGTGCACCTTCCAATTGCTCTGGGGTCAGGGCGGCGGCAGGAAACTGGATCGTCTGCACGACACCGATGCGGTCCTTCGTGGGAACCGTATGCATCGGCTCGTCGGCCGCCTGCCACTGTCCGCCGCAGCTGTAATACTTCACGAAGCAGGCGGTGACGAGACGTTGCTGCGCGCCGCTGGTCGTGACCGTGGACGTAGGGTCGAGGACGTCACGCCCGGCGCCATCGTAGAACCCGCCATTCGCCTGCTCGAGGAACGCGGAGACGAGAGCCTGCTCGCCGCGGTTCGCACCGGTCACAGTCCTGAACGGGTCGATCGCGGCGTACCCGGAACGGTCGCCGTGGTGGGTCAAGTGCGTGAGGTGTGCGCTCACCGCAGCTTGCTTCACGCCGCCGGCCACCACGGTTCCCAGCGGAGCGCCTGGGTCCAAGGCGCGAGGTGCCTGCCCGGAACGCTCGCCCCAGCCGACCTGGATCAGGCTGCCCGCGACGAGACCCATCGCATGCGCAGCGCCCGCCGGGCGCGCCATGGCACCGCCGGCCGTCACGGTATGGAGCGGTGCGTCGATTGCGCTGCCGGTGCTGTTTGCCCTGAACTTCGTGACGTGCGCACCCACCATAGCGAAGTGTCCGCCCTTCACCTGAGCGCACTGCGTGCGCAACGGCTCCTCGGCCGAGAACACCCGCTGGGTGCTGGCGTTGGCGAACTCGGTCAGATGCGTGCCGACCAGGGCGTGGTGCGTTCCTTGGCCACTGACGGTTGAGAGGGGCGCATGCACATCGTGCACGCTGTAGTGGCTGGGAGACGTGCCGCGGAGCGGGACGAGGAACGGCGTCGGCGTGTTGATGGTGAACTTCCAGAGGCCGCGAGCGATACGGCGCCGGGTGTTCTTAGCCAACGGCTTCTTGCGGCCGAAAATGGTCTTTCCGGGGAGATCCCAGTCGATGCAGTACTCCGCTGCCGAACGCCAGGGCTTCTTTCTCCCGGTCGGCACCTTCGCGAACTCGCCCTCGGGCCATACGATGGCCTTCCCATCGCAACGGGCCACGAGGTACAGACGCTTCCGGATGGTCGGCGCACCGGTGTTTGCGGCGATGCGCTCGCGCCATTCAACGTGATAGCCGAGCTTCCGCAGCTGGTTCACCCAGCGGCGGAACGTCAAGCCCTTACGTGCGGGGTCGGGCTGGCCTGAGGCATCGAGCGGCCCCCAATCCTCGAATTCCTCGACGTTCTCGAGGAAGATCAGGCGCGGCTTCACGGCCGAGGCCCACTTCACCACCACCCATGCGAGCGCGCGCACTTTCTTGCTGCGAGGTTTCCCGCCCTTGGCCTTGCTGTGGTGGCGACAATCGGGCGAGGCCCACAGGATGCCGACTGGGCGGCCCTTTGTGGCCTCCATGGGGTCGACCTCCAAGATGTCGCACTCGTAGTGCTCCGTGTTCGGATGATTCGCTCGGTGTACGGCGATCGCGACGGGGCTATGGTTGATGGCGATGTCTGCCGCGCGATAGGCCTCTTCAATGCCAATATCGGCACCGCCGAACCCTGCGAAGTGCACCACGACCAGTTCATGGCCGAAGTCGAGAAAACCGGAGTGGCTACCGTCAGCCATGGGCACGAAGCTCCTGTGATGCGTTGGCGTTCTGGGGAAGGTCGGGGTAGGTGCCCCAGGGCGCGCGGAGTTCGCGCCATGGGTTGTTCTCTGAGATCGCGCTTCGGTGCGCGTGACGCCCGCGCACTCCGTTGTCCCAGTACTCGCGATGCCTGGTGGTCTGGTTGTCGAACCAGCCGGTGAGCATGTCGGGGGTGCGCGGCATGGGTCAGCGATCCTGGGCAGGCAATTGGAAGTTGACGCCGCCGTGTTCCCAGGCGCGGTCCTCGATCGCCCGGAATAGAGCGCTGAAATCGCGGCGCAGAAGAAGATCGCGGCAGCTGTGCCAGAAGGCGCGTTCATGGTCGGGCGATGGCCGCTTACTCGCGAAGCCACCGCGGGTCATCGCCTCCGAAGCGGACGGGCGGCTGCGGTGGAGCACGCAGTCACAATCCTCGTCTTCACATTCGGCTGCCTCCAGCCAGGCCTGCTGCTGGAGAATCACCTCGCGTGCGATATCTGCATCGCGAAGCGACCGGAAGAGCCCGACGCTGGCGAGTTGATCGTCGGTAAAGCGCGTCGTCAGCTCAGTCACATCGATCGTGACGTTCACCTGTACGGACTCGCTGCGGGTGAGCTTCAGTTCGGACACGACGTTGAATTCCTTTGCCGGCGAGGCCGGCGCTGTTGAAGGTGGACAGATCTGACCGCTCGGTAGAGGCCGCTACACCTCTGGCCCAAACACGAAAGACACGTTTCGGAATCCCGGCACTCGCGCTCCGGGGTAAGCGCACACATCCGAACGGCCAGATCTGTGCCCTGTGCTACTCGACAGGGCGGCGAGCGTTAAAGGGAATTGCGCCTGCGCGCGTTGTCGGGGTTGAACGGGTTGGACTTGTCGTCATCGCTGCCGGTATTCATCAGTTCCTCCGTAGAAAGGGTTGCCGGTAAATCAACCGCCGGCGTCGGTACGCGCCACACCTCGGGGGAGGGAGGGGAAGGCGCGGTGCGTTCAGTGGTGGGAAGCGGGGTCGATCAGCCAGACGAGCGCGCCCAGGGTCCAGATACCGAGGACGAAGATCACGGCCTCGCGCTCGTCCCACGGCGCCGACATCCACCAGGCGATCAGGCGTCGCATCAGAAGGACCCCACGGGCGCGAACAGCGCGAAGATGGCGAGCCCGACGACCAGCATCAGCACCTGGCCGCGCGTGCTCTCGAAGAAGCGCTGCAGGTTCGGCGTGGACGACTGGGCATGACGAAGCGATTCAGCCGCGCGCAGGTCGCGATCGCCCTCGGCCTTCATCACGGCGAAGCGCAGGGCGCGCTGCTGTCGGACGTTGAGCGTGGTCATCAGTTGACCCTCATGTCTTTCATCGTGATGAAGGCCGGCTGCTCCAGCTGCTCCGTAGCGCCCTGGATGAGGCCGCGCACGAACTCGTCCTGCCTGCCTCCGTCTCGAAGCAATTCGAAACCAAGCTGGACAACGCTCGTCAGGTAGGGAATGACCTGGTCCGGCGGCAACTTCGTGATCTGCGAAAACGTCTCGCGCATCGCGGCGGCGGTCGCCTCTTGCATCGCCTGTTCGGCCTTGGCGCTCATGCGGCACCCCCGACGCGGGCGAGGGCTTCGCGAAGGGCCTCTGCGGCCTCCGTGCGTGCATCGATCTCCGAGGCGTGACCGACGCTGGACCAAGCAGCACCACCGGCGTGCAACACATACCAACTGCGGTTGATGTAGTCGACGCGGAGCCCGGCAGCCTCGATCAAGTCGGCCACGGCTTTGATGACCTTGCCCGTCACGCCCTGCCGCCGCAGTTCGGCAAGCACGTCCACCTTCTGCGCCTCGGTGCTCATAGCGCACCATCCGTGTCGGTGTAGCCCTTGGCACGAAGGCAGGCCGGAACCACGACGTGCTGGATGTAGTGGGCGCGATCCCGCTGGCGGATGTTGTGGGGGACGACCGTGCCGTAGGTGCACTGCTCGATGTCCCGCTCGCGCTGGGTCTTCTCGGGGAAGAGCGGCGTGGCGCAGCCGAAGGCGGCCAGGCAGAAGGCGATGGTGAAGACGAGGCGGGCGTTCATGCCGCACCCCCGACCGCTTCCATCGCCGACTCGACCGCCATCCGGCTGTAGTGCGTTAGCGCCCGGGCCTTGGCCTCCGCCTGCTCGGCAAGCAGCAGATCGACCTTCTTGACGGCCTCGTAAGCGACGTGGGCGGCTTCAACAACCTTGTCGCAAATCTGCTCGGACTCGACGTCCGCGACAAACTGGTTCACCAGCCCCGTGAGCGACTTCGCCTGGAGGCAAAGCCCGAAGGTGGGGGTGTGCGAAGAAACGAACTCGGTGCCCATGGTCCTCTCCCATCGCCGTGTGGTGGCGTGGAAGTGAGGTTATGGCATTCCATAGACACCTGTCAATGGGATTCCATAACTTTTTTCGGCAGGCATGAAAAAGGCCCGCCAGGGCGGGCCTTGGTCAAGATTGTCCGGGGATCACTCTGGAGGGTTGTCTATCTGGAACTCGTTCACCGCCTGCGTATAAGCGATTCCCGCGGGGCTCTGGCCTGCATCCAATGGGTCGGGCAGCGAAACAACAGCGTCGAGTTGCGTCAGCCATGCCGCATAGAGTTTCTTTGCGGCGGTCACCTGGTCCGGCTTCTTGCCGACGATCCAGGCGTCATATGCAGCCCGGCCATCCTTCTTCGCCTGCGCGACCGACGGTCCAGTCTGGGTCACACCGCTGAGGTCCGGGCCTTTGATTCGATCCTCAGCAATCATCCTCGAGCACCGCTCCCGCCCCATTCCGACGCAGGCGACGCGCTCGTTGTTGATCATTTTCTGCTGCGCTAAGCGTATGTCGAGCGATGCCTTCAGCGCCGCCGATTGGACTGGCGCGGCAGCCGATGACAAGTCCTTCACCAGATCGGACGCGCCCGCGGCAGCGACCGTGGATGCGTACAGAGCGACCGATAGAAGCCATATTCTCATGCTATGCATCCTTTCCTAGAGAGTTGTTGGGCTTAGCTCGATACCCGAGCCCTGGTTGATCGTGATTCGGAAGCGCTTCGTGTCACCGGCCCGCAGGACCGTGGATTGCTCCTTGCGGTCCTGACCTTCGCGATAACCGCACAGGCCCGATCCAGTGTTCCAGGCGCCGATGATGTGCTCGCCGGCGGGAAGGTGGAGGGTAGTGGACTCGCCCGTGGCGAGCTTTGCCGCTACCGTGCCGTCCACGAAGACGGCGATGTAGCAGGCGCTCATCAGGGCACCCACGTCTCGGGTCACGGTCACCGAGGCATCACCATTGGCGGGCGACTGGAACGCCAGAAGGCGTTCAGCCGGCGGGTGCCGGACCTGATCCGGGCGCGGCGGCTTGGTGGTGCAGGCCGAAAGGAAGATGATCGAGCAGGCAGCAAGAATCCATGTGTGACGCATTCCATTCCCCTGTGGCAAATCCCCGGCCCATGGTACGAAAAAGCCCGCCGGAGTGGGCTTAAGTGTCCTGGAGGGCGCCTTCGGGCGCTTCCCTGATAGTGAGTGCGGAACCCTTCAATTCCTCTCCATCACTGGTGTAGGCGCGCACTCGAATTTTGCACGGGCCTTCCAGATTGAGGGGAGAGAACGCAACGTAGGTCATCATCGTCGTGAACGTCTCGCCAGCGTCCTGATTCTCTCGCTCCCAGAAATCCGCGGGTGGAGGCGGCAGGTCACCTATTTCGACTTGATGTACGACCTCATCGTCCTTTAGAACTTTGAACGACATGCCCTGAACCGGCCGATCGTTCGGGATCACGGCCCACAGAGCCACGCACAGTTTCGGTAGGGTAATTGGAAAGCCAGGTACGTACATTTCAGCGTTGTACACGCCGATATAAGACAGCTTTCCACCGATTTCGTGCCTGATGTCGTCGCAATACAGCGCCTCAAGGGTTCTGTGAGCCATCAGCCCGCGTTCCTCATGCCAGCTTGCTCCTGGCGCTCAAGAAGCCGGTCGAGGGTGTTCATGTCAACGTCCAGCGCGACGCACAACCTCCGGCACGTATCCAGGTGCAGGTTCTCGGTGCCACGCTCGATCCTCGCGATATGGGGCTGGCGCGTTCCGATCAATGCTGCCAAGGCTGCCTGCGAGAGCCCCAGTTCCAGGCGCCGTGCACGAAACGTGGGGCCCTCTGCTGCGAGAGCATCTTCGGCGAGTTCCTTCCTGGCCTCGGCAATCGCAACGCGGCCGACCTCATCAGAGGCCAGTTCTGCCAGGAGGTCATCGATGAGGGCATACCCTTCCGGCACAGACGGTTTTGCCGCTTTATCGGGGATTTGTATTACGGTACCGCGCAGCCCTGGGCTGGGGTTGGTCCCTGTCAGGATCGTCCCTTTACCAACGACCTTCTCTGACGTCATCGTAAGCTCGCTCGACCCGGCGGATAAAGTCATCGTCGCGTTCATAGTCAATCTCTCGGGGCATGATGCCCAGCACATAATGGTATCCCTTTGAAGGGACGAATGCGTAGATCACCCGGTAGCGGTGTGCGCGTCGCTCAAGGTTCCAAACCTTGAGGCGCCAGAGGTTATGGCCTGCCTTGAACTGGCTTGCCAAGCCGCGAACATTGAAGTCATGCCGGCCCTCAATCCCAAACTTATCTTGGGTGAGCCTATCCATAAGATCTTGATTGCCCTGTAATTCCTGGAGGACAACAGCGATTCGAGCCGCCGCATAGGGGTCGCTTTCCTTGAGACGCAGGAGATCTTGCTTGGCATCTGGGTGGATGATCAGTACGAGCACGAATATAACTACCTAGTTATGAACGCGCAATGTGCCGAAAGTTCGATCCGTCGCATCAATCCTCCCAACTGCCGATCCATCGAACCCTGCCGTGGATCTCGAAGTGCCTGGTTTCATCGACCGCCACTGGCTTCCGCCACTTCGGGTCGTCCTTGTTGTCGCTCTGGATGAACCAGCGGCCTCCGAGCTCCACCAGGCGCTTGGCCATGAGGGCGCCTTCGTAGCTGATCACATAGATCTTGTCGTCACGCGGCTCGATATCTGAAGTGTCGAACAGGATGGCGTCGCCGTCCTTGATGGTGGGCGACATCGAGTCCCCGCGGCCGTAGAGCACGGCCAGCCGGTCGGCCCGCAGCTTCTTGCGGCGCAGGCTCTCGGCCCGGAACTTGAGCTTGTGGGTCTCGGCGTACTCGTCGACCACGGCGCCTTCGCCCAGGGCGGCGGCTTGGCGCACGCCGACGATATCGGACCAGCCTTCCTCAGGGACGGCCTCGTCCGGCGCCTCCATCGGCCCCTTGCCCGTCTCCAGCCACTCCACCCGTACGCGAAGGGCCTTGGCGAGCACATGAAGCTTCGTGCTCGAAGACTGGTCGCTATTCTCGATGCCGGCCAAAGTCGGATAGGGGAGGTCCGCAGCCTTCGCCAGGTCGGGCCGCGTCATTTTCAGGCGCTTGCGCGCTTCCTTGATTCGTTCACCCACGGTCATGGGCGAATGGTTATGGAAAACCGTTATGGGATGCCGTTGACAAGGAGTTATGGGATGCCATAGGCTGCGCTCCATGAAGCCATGGTCCGAACGAATTGCAGATCTCCAGCGCGCCGGCTGGTCGCTGACCGCGCTGGCCTCAGTCATCGGCTGCTCGCCCCAGGCCCTGTCCGACATCAAGCAGGGGCGATCGCAGGAGCCGCGCGGCATGGCCGCGGTCCGGTTGCACAACCTGCACTCGACGAGCGCACTGCCGCCGGTGACCGACGAGGACACAGGCCGACACCGAACCCCGGCCGCCTCGGCAGGGGCGACGGCCGAAGCAACTTCGACTGTTCTGAACGAGAAGGTGGCCTGACGTGGGCACCGACGCGCTGGCGCTCCTGGCCTTCGCGCTGTGCTCCTTCTGGCTGTTGCGAAAGCGGGTAGGGCGCTGAGGCGCCACCCAAACGAAGTCCACTGATTCCTTGCTCACCCTGATTTCCATGGTGAGGACTTTACCGGCGGTGATCCGCCAATTCTTCATGTGAGTGAGACCGCCATGCATGTTCTCGACGCCGCCGCACAAACCGTCCATGCCTATCCCGGGGGCGCCGAATCGCTGGCGCCGCGGATCGGGATCTCGGCCGGCATCCTGCGCAACAAGGTCAACGTCAACAACACGACCAACCACCTGACCCTCGCGGAAGCCGACGAGATCATGGGGGCGACGGGAGACCATCGCATCCTGCAGGCGCTGGCGCAGGAGCACGGCTACGTGTTGGCCCATATTGACCTGGGCGCGGGTGATGAACGAACCGTGGTGAACCACCTTCTGGACCTGGGCATGGCCGAGGGCGAACTGTCCCGGACGATCCACGACGCGCTCGCGGACAACATCATCACCTGCAACGAGATGAACGCGATCGCCGCGGCGGGACACGCCAACCAGGCGGCGCTGATCGGGCTCATCAAGCGCCTGCGCGCAGCGGCTAAGGCCGCCCCGATCGCCTGATGAGCAAGCCCTCCCGCATGTGCTGGTGCGACGACCTGACGTGCCGCTTCACGGACCCATCGTATCCGTGCCCTTCTCCGCGCCCGATGTGGGCCGACGAGAACGGCTATTACCCGCTGGCGCTGGACGCCACGGAGAAGTGGCACGGCCGCCTGTTCACCTGCTCCCCCTCGCTGAGCCCGGACCGATGAGCAAAGTCACCGACAGAGGCGCCGGCTCGCAGATCGAACTCGGCATGCGCCTGGAAGCCTGGTTCCGTGGACGCAACACGGACAACACCCTGGCGATCGTCCAGCGCCTGCGTGTCGCGTTCAACGTCTCGCGGGCCACGGCCTATCGCTACATCGCGGCCCACCGCAAGTTGGAGCGCGAAGGCACATGAACCGCCTGTCGTCCCCTGCGTACCTGCGCGCCCTGGCCATTGTGCCCAGCGTGCTGGCGCATGGGCCGACACCCGAGCAGCACGTCGCTGCTGAGATGCATCTTGCCTCGCTGGCGCCCTCGCCACAGGCCTCGTTGTTCAACCCGCAGCACGCTCACCCGGGGGTAGCTTCCCGGGGACAGCCGAGTCCGGTCGGTTGCGTGCCTGCACTTTCCCGGGACCCGGAGTAGGTATGCACGAGAAGAACCTGGAAGACCTCGCGACCATCAGCGCCCTGCTGGTGCGACTTGGGGCGCGGGCCACCATGGCTGGCAACGCATCCATGGCCGATTCGGTCAGCGATATTTCCGCCAGCTGCATGACGTGGCTGTGCCTGACGCTAGATGTAGATGGTGGTGAGGTGCGCCGCCTATCTGCCCAGCTGCTTGCTGATGCTCGCGCCATCCCGGGCGAGGCGGTGCACTGACATGGCAACGGAACACTGGTTTCGCTGGCATCACGGCACATTCAACGATCCGAAGCTTCGGACGGTCGCGTCACGTGCAAGCGCTCGCCTGTCACGTAATGTCACGGTTGGTCACGTTGTGGCTGTGTGGGCCGCGATGATGGAGAACGCGTCACAGGCATCGCCGCGCGGTGAACTGTCGAACTGGTCGAATGAAGACGTTGGCATCGCCCTGGATATCCCCGAGGAGGAGGTCGAGGCCATCTTCAACTCGATGCAAGGGAAGACCCTGGACGCGGAAGAGCTCATGGCCTGGAAACGTAGGCAGCCCAAGGCCGAGGACACCACGGCGGCTGACCGGAAGCGGGCTCAACGCGAGCGTGATCGCCTCGCTGATGTCACGGCAATGACCATCGAGTCACGCAATGTCACGGTAGGTCACGACAGAGGAGAGGAGAGGAGAGAAGAAGAGAAAGAGCAGAGCACGCCAACTTCGTCGGCGGCTGCTCCACTCGCTCTCGCCTCGGCCGAAGCCCCAGGCACCCCGAAGCCGGCGAAGCGGAACGGCACCCGCCTGCCGGATGACTGGCGCCCCACGCCGGAACTGATTGCCGCTGCCCGCACGGAGCGGCCGGACATCGACCTGCGGCTGGAGACGGCGAAGTTCCGCGACCACTGGCACGCCAAGACGGGCCGTGATGCGACGAAGCTCGATTGGGACGCCACCTACCGCAACTGGATTCGCAACGCCCGCAGCCCGAACGGCTTCGGCCAGCGCAACGAGCCCGTGCGCCACCGCGAGGAACTGCGCCGATGAACCCGCGCGACTCCATGCGGCTCGGCCTGCGCGTGCCGCCGCACTCCAACGAAGCCGAGCAGAGCGTCCTGGGCGGCCTGATGCTCCGTCCCGACGGTATCGACGTCGTGTCGTCACACCTTGACGCTGACGACTTCTACCGCGGCGACCACCGCCTGATCTTCCGCGCCATGGTCGCCTTGTCCGCCCGCGGCACGCCGTGTGACGCGATCACCCTGGGCGAGTGGTTTGCGAAGAACGACTTCGACCAGGTGCCCCCGGCCTACCTGATGCAGCTGGCCAACGACACGCCCAGCGCGGCGAACATCGTGGCCTACGCGCGGATTGTCCGCGAGAAGTCCATTCGCCGCCGCGTCATCGCGGTCGCGTCCGACCTCGTCGAGAACGCCTTCGGCGTGGAGCAGGAGGCGATGGATCTCGTCGACGGCGTGATCGGCCAGCTGATGGGCATGCAGCACATCGAGCAGAACACCGAGTACACGCTTCGTCAGGCCTTGACGATTGCCTACGAGGCGGCCACGGCGGCGAAGGAGCGCGGCGGCAAGATACCCGGCATCCCCACGGGCCTGACGGAGCTCGACGACGTCCTCGGCGGCTTGCACAAGTCCGACCTGATCATCGTTGGCGCCCGTCCGGCCATGGGCAAGACGGCGCTGCTGCTGAACATGGCACTCGGCCACGATGGCGCCGCTGGCTTGATCTCGACGGAGCAGCCGGTCGTGCAGATCGGTTCACGCATCCTGGCGATCGAGGGCGGGATCAACGCGTCGCGCCTGCGCAATGGCTCGCACGACGAGGACGACCTCGGCCGCATGGCGAACGCCGTGGGCAACCTCATGGACCGCGAACTCATGATCTGCGACCAGGCCGGGGTCACGATCGGCGAGGTTCAGCGCGTCGCGCGTCGGTGGAAGCAGAAGCACGGCATCCAGCGCCTCCTGGTGGACTACGTCCAGCGCATCAAGGGCAACGACCCTCGGGCCTCGCGCATCGATCAGGTGGGTGACGTCGCCATCGGCCTGAAGGACATCGCCCGCGAGTTGGACATCCCGGTCGTTGCGCTGGCGCAGGTCAACCGCGAGGTCGAGAAGCGGGCCGACAAGCGGCCCAACATCGGCGACCTGGCGAACTCCAGCGAGATCGAGAAGGAGGCCGACCAGGTCCTGATGCTCTACCGGGACGAGGTCTACAACAAGCAGTCGCCCGACAAGGGCATCGCCGAGATCAGCGTGGAGAAGAACCGCCACGGCCCGACCGGCTTCGTCCGCGCCGTCTGGCAGGCCGAGACCATGCGCTTCCGCGACATGTCGCATCACGGGGCCTATGACTACTGACCTTCTGGCGCGCATCGGCGGGGATATCCAGCGCTACGAGCAGGAGCGCGAGGCCAACCGCCTTCGCCATCCCTTCGCCATGGAGCTGTTCGACGGCCTGAAGGCTGCGGGCCTGGAGCCGAGGCTGCGTCACGCCGTGAACGCCGCAGGCGAGGTGCTCGGTCGCCCCGTGTCGCTGCCGGGCATTGCCGTGGACGGCGACAAGCTGGCGCACCTCCCAGCCTTCGAGGCCAGCTGGCGGAAGTTCTACGGCAAGCACGCCGACAGCCGCCAGGCCTACAACGAGCGCGCCCAGCGCGCGATCAAGCCCAATATGACCCGAGGCACCGAATGACCTCCACCACCCACCATAGCCGACGCAAGCTCACCGACCTGTGCTCCTACATCGGCAACTTCGATAACGCTGGCGCCGAATACCTTGCGAAGCGGATTCGCGTGGCGATCGCCGACCATGCTCGCGTGGCCGTGTTCGCCGGTGAGAACGGCGAGATTGCCGCGTACTCCTGGCGCCATATCGACTACGACCGGCACTGCCGCGTCCACGCCCACCACCTCGTGGGCATCTACCAGGCCAAGGACGACGGCGAGCGGTTCAAGCTGGCCGACCTGGACGCGATGGTTCAGGACCTCGTCGTCCATATGGCCGGGCTGCGAGGGAGGAAGGTGGCATGAATCGCCGTCTGTCGAACGTTGCGGACTTCGTCCTGCCCGCGGTCGCCGGCGCTGCGGTATTCGCTCTCATTTCCGGCGTCGGCCTCTTCATCGCTCTCGCCGCCGGCGTGCGTTGGGGTACTTCCGAGGCCGGGGGCGTCGCTTTCCTGACTTCGCTATGCGCGATTGCCGCGTCAACGTGCGTGGGATTGTTCGCATGGGAGAGCCGCCAGTGAAGCGCACCCCGCTGCTCCGCAAGACCCCGCTCAAGGCAAGGCGTGGCTTCGCCGCCATGACTGCCATCCGTCAGGCCTTGACGGTCTCCAAGGAGAAGCCGAGAGCCGTAGCGATCAGGACCTCCCTGAAGCGCAGCCGGAGCACCGGCAAGCCGACGAAGGCTGAGGCAGAACGTCTGGAGCGGATCACCCGGGGTGAGTGCATCTGCTGCCAGATGAATCACTCTATGGGCTATGTGCGCGCCACGTTCCATGGGTGCGACGCGCATCACCTCCTGAGTGGCGGTCGCCGCCGTGGCCACCGATTCACCATCGGTGCCTGCCCATGGCACCACCGCGGCGTTCGGCCGTACCGGGAAATGACCGATCGCGAAGCGGCCGAGATATTCGGTCCGAGCCTCGCGCATGGGTCGAAGCCATTCCACGCCGTCTATGGCTCTGACGATGAGCTGTTGGAGCTCCAGGAGCAACTGCTCTCCGCGGGGGCGAATATTCGATGCGAATGACATCTGAACACAGGGTGGCGCTCTTCTGGGCCAAGGTGAAGCTTGGACCGGAATCTGCTTGCTGGGAATGGATCGGAGCGCGAAACAAATGGGGCTACGGCGCCACCAGCTACCGGGGAAGGCAGTCCAATGCGTCCCGCGTTGCGTGGCTCATCGTGAACGGCCCAATCGCCGAAGGTTTGGTCGTATGCCACCGATGCGACAACCCTGCCTGCTGTAATCCGGCACACCTCTTCTTGGGAACCCAGGCCGACAATCTGGCCGACTGCCATCGGAAGGGCCGCGCACGGTGCTGCCCCTCGGGACGGGCGCATCCCCGAGGTGTGGCGAAGCTAAACGAGGCCAAGGTCATCGAGGCGCGGCGCCTGTATGCCAGCGGTATCCCGCAGACCCATATTGCCAAGCGCATGGGCGTCGATTCCTCAACGATTTCCCGCGCGGTTCGGGGTGAGCGATGGTCCTTCGTCGGGGTCGAAGCATGAAACCGCTGATCGTCGAAATCGAGGACATGCGCCTCAAGGGCGGGCAGAACGCGCGCGAGCACTGGCGCGCACGGGCAAGTCGCACGCGGCGAGAGCGCGAGGCGGCACACTGGACGCTGCTCGACGCCAAGCGCCCGAAGCTACCTGTGGTCGTGCGCCTGATTCGGATTGCGCCCCGCGCGCTGGACGACGACAACCTGTCAGGCGTGTTCAAGGCTATCCGTGACGGTGTGGCTGACGCCTACGGCATCGCGGACAACGACAAGACGAAGATCCGGTTCGAGTACGAGCAGGAGCGCGGCGCTCCCCACCAGTACGGCGTCCGGATCGAGGTCCACCCGGCATGACCATCCATTTCCCGGCCCGTGCCGAGCTAACGATCGCCTCGGTCACGTCGTCGCTCAATGCCATGGTGAACCAGCCCTACGAGCCCGAGGCTCTGGCGAAGCGGCTGGACAAGCTATCGGGAAAGCTCAAGCGCGCGGCCGGCGACCTGCGCCGGACGGCCAAGCAACAGAAGAAGAGCGGTGCCGCTGGCGCCGTGCACGACACGCGGAAGTAACCAGGGGAACCCCATGCACACCGGAAAACGACTCGCCATGCTCAACGCCAAGAACTGCCGGTTCGACATCGGGTCGGGCGGAATCCCCGACATCGTCGCCACAGACGTTGCCGCCGCCCTGGGCATGGTCTCGGCGGGCATTGGCCGGGAGGTCCTGTGTCGCGTGTGGTGGCCGGATGGCGCCAAGCTGTCGAAGGACCAGCTGAATGACCTGGTCGACTCGCTCATGCGCGACGAATGGGCGCGGCGCGAAGCCGCCATGCTCGATGGCCTGCTGGCTGTCGCCATGCGCGGTAGCAAGGGGCAGGGCGTCTACGCCACCGCCCACGCCAACCGATGGCCACGCCTGGTGATCACTGATAGGGGTCTGACGACGCTCGCCGAAGGTTATGGCAAGGTCCGCACGGCAGTGCTGAACGAGCTGGCGAGCGCCGGGCTGTGCTCAACCTGTGGCGGTCGCGGTATGACGGCCAACAGCATGTCGGTCTACAAGACCTGCGCTTCGTGCGAGGGCGCTGGCCACCTCCGCCTCAGCGAGCGCGGTCGCGCGGACCTGTGCGGCTTCTCGTGGAAGACCTACCGCGAGGCCTGGGCCGTGGTCTATGATTGGACGTTCCAGGCGTGCACCGACGACCTTCACAAGGCGGAGCGCCAGTTTCAAGGCGCGCTAGCATGAAGTTCCAGGTAATTCTCGGCGACGCAGACAATTTCGCCTTCCATGTCGCAACCTTCGACGCCACGGATCACGACGATCTCAGGCGACAGCTCGACGAAGCATTCAGGGACCCCGAATGGTGGGCTTCTTCGTCAGGGTTGCAGTTCGTCGCGGCCATTGAGGGCGACAGATGGATCGGTTTGCGGGATACCGTTCGCACGGAGTTGTGGTTCTTGTCCGGAGAATGATTCGCTGGGTGGGAGACCCCCACCCAAAAAATCGATATCCTCGCGCCTAGTGATACAACCCACTGAAGCCCGGCCAAGCGCCGGGCTTCGTCGTTTTCGTCCCGCCGCGGGGACGACCGGCCGCATCGTCACCTCCCCGACGATGCGGCCAACCTATTCGGAGCACTCATGGACGCCCAGACGCTGAGCAAGGCGGCAGGTATCTCGCTGCCGCGCGCCAAGGTGTGGGCACGGCCCCTGACCGACGCCATAGAGCTTTACGACATCGACCTGGACTGGCGCATGGTGATGTTCATCGCGCAGCTGGGCCATGAGTCGCTGGGCTTCTCGCGCACCAGGGAGATATGGGGGCCAACGGCTGCGCAGCTGAAGTACGAGGGCCGGACTGACCTGGGTAACACCCAGCCGGGCGACGGCAAGCGCTTCATGGGTCGCGGCCTGATTATGATCACTGGCCGCGCCAACTATGCCGCGGCGTCGACCGAGTTCGGCGTGGACTTCGTGCGCAGCCCCGCGCTGCTCGAGCGAGAGGATTATTCGGCCCTCACCGCCGGCTGGTGGTGGAAGGCCCACGGGTGCAACGAGATCGCCGATCAGCGTGACTTCGTGGCGCTGACGCGCAGGATCAACGGCGGCCTGACCGGCCTGGAAGACCGCACGCTTCGCCTGGAGCGGGCCAAGTTCGAACTGGGTGTGAAGTGACAGGAACGGATGACGAAGTCGCCATGGCACACGAGCGCGTTGAAGCTACCGAGGCGCATGCGACCGAGGTGGCGCTCCAGCACATCAGTGCGTATGCCCCATTCCTTGGCGCCATGGAATCGGTCGAAGACCGCGGCATAACCTCGTTCGAGCGCATCGCCTCGACGCGCGCCGTGAGTAAGGCCGAAATGACAGACCTGTTAGGGCACGACATCCGCCGTTTCGTTCGATCGCTTCGGCCGCGCACCGCCATCTACCCGCAACTTGGGTCCGTGCGCCTGGCCGTGCTGGCCCACGTCGCTATGGTCATCGGGACACCGGCGCTGATGCAGTGCCGCGATCTGTGGGACGCAATCAGCTTGTCGCGCTGGGATGATGCCCAGGATGTGCTGCTGATGACGAAGTGGCCCGAGCGAGCGACTGCTCATGATGAGCGCCGCCGCATGCTAGAACTCGCACGGATGATGCGGACCGGGCTAGTCCCGATAGCCTGGACTCACTGATGGCTATGGGCATCAGCCGCACCCGGGTACGGGACGCAAAGACCCTTCAAGGAGGCGTCGCCCTTATCCTGCTGATGATGCTATTCATCTGCATCTGGGCCCTGATCTATGTCCCTATCCCGGCAGCCAACAAGGACACGTTCAACCTGATCATCGGCGGCCTGCTCAATGCGATCGGCATGCTGACGGCTTACTTCTTCGGCACAAACCAGAGCACGGACTTCCGCATCTCGCGGCCGAAGTCTACCGAGGCGGACAACGCATGAACGCCTGGGCGAAGGTCGTCAGCTACCTCGTGGTGCTCGCCATGGGCTTCTCGGCTGGCTGGTACGTGCGCAGCGAAGGAGCGAGGGCAGACCTCGCGGAGGCGAACCGCAACCGCGCCGCCGACCAGGCCGGTTGGACGCTCGCAAGCGCACAGGCGGAAGCGGCACAGCGATCCCGCGAAGAACACCAAGCTGCTGGCATCCAGTCCGCAGCCGATAGCTACCAGAAGGGCATGGCGGATGCGGAGCGGGCAAGCAAGAAAACTGTGGCTGATCTCGCTGCTGGCAATCTCCGGCTGCGCGACCAGTGGGCGACATGCCGTGCCACCGCCAGCGTTGCAGTGTCGGCTGCCGCCGGTGGACAGCGCGCTGATGGAGAAGACGGACTACGTGCGGAAGGTATCGGAAGAGTTCTTCGAATCGTCGGGCAGTGCCAAGCCCAGCGTGACGCTCTCCAGCAAGCCTTGATGGCCGAACGTGCCGAAGCTACGAACGATCGGTAGTCGCGTTGCCATGGCACCAAGTAGGCAGCCAGCACCTCAGCGGTCGGCAGACAGGCGGATGACGGGTAGGGCATTGCAGGAGCGTCGCCTGCGTATCTGGTCGCAGAACCCGCACTGCGCTGAGTGCGGACGGCTGGTCGCCATGCATGAGTTCGAACTCGACCACAAGGTGGCCCTGCTCAACGGTGGCGCCGACGTGGACGAGAACTGCCAGGTGCTGTGCATCGGGCCGGACGGGTGCCACCACCGGAAGACGCAGGTCGACCTCGGTCGATCGACGTGAACGCGAATGAGTCGCAGCGACGAAGCTCGACCATCGGGCACGGCTGAACGCGAATGGGTCTCATCGACGAGGGTGGGGGCGCATCGAAAGTCTGGGCCGATTCGGACCGGAAACCGACTGTCCTCTCACGCACGGAAAATTTCCCCTCTTTGATTAATCGTAGCAGGGGACGGAAATCAAACAACCCGCACCGCACAAGGCTTTGAGCCTATTTCGGTGCACTGAGGTGATACATGCCACGCGGGGGTCCCCGCCCTGGCGCCGGCCGCCCGAAAGGCAGCGGCGCAAAGGGCAAAAAGTCGTCTGCTCCGAAGACGGACGCGAAGAAGACAAAATCGAAGGGCGGCAAGGTCACCACTCTTCCGCCTGGCCCGCCTCCCGGCGCTGAGGTGTTCGAGGGCGAGGTGCTGCCGGCGAACATGAGCCCGTTGGAGTACATGCTCCACGTCATGAACAACCGAAGTGCCGAACCGGACCGCCGCGACCGAATGGCCGTAGCCGCTGCGCCTTATGTGCACGGGAAGATGGGCGAGCAGGGCAAGAAGGCAGCGAAGGATGCCGCCGCCGCAGCCGTCGGTGGTGGCAGCCGCTTCGGCGCCGCGCCGCCGCCTCGCCGAAACAATGTGAACTGATCGGATGGACTGGAGTACCGCCTGTCCCGACTGGGCCGAACGCCTGGTTGCGGGGCAGTCGATCATTCCGCCGCCCATCTTCCCTGACGAGGCCGCCCGCGCGCTGGGTATCTTCAAGCAGCTCAAGGTCGTCGACCTGCCTGGAAAGCCTACTTTCGGCGAGTGCAGCGACGACTTCGTGTTCGACTTCGTGGCCGCCATCTTCGGCGCCTACGATGCGGAGACGGGAAGGCAGCTGATCCGCGAGTTCTTTCTTCTGATCAGCAAGAAGAACACGAAGTCGACCATCGCTGCCGGCATCATGCTGACCGCAGTCATCCTCTGCTGGCGCGATGACGAGGAACACCTGATCCTCGCGCCGACAAAGGAGGTCGCCGACAACAGCTTCAAGCCCGCTGCCGGCATGGTTCGCGCGGACGACGAGCTGACCGACCTGTTTCACGTCCAGGACCACATCCGGACGATCACGCGGCGGGATTCGAAGGCCTCACTTAAGGTGGTGGCGGCCGATACCGACACGGTGTCCGGCAAGAAGTCCGGAAAGGTCCTGGTTGACGAGCACTGGCTATTCGGCAAGCGCGCCAATGCCGAATCGATGTTCATGGAGGCTTTCGGCGGCCAGATTTCTCGCGATGAGGGCTGGGTGATCCTGCTCAGCACGCAGTCGGACGAGCCGCCGGCCGGCGTATTCCGGGAGAAGCTGCAGTATTACCGCGACGTGCGCGACGGCAAGATCGTCGACAAGAAGTCGCTGGGCGTGATCTACGAGTTCCCGCCGGACATGGTGAAGGCCAAGGCCTACCTTGATCCGAAAAACTTCTATATCACCAACCCGAATATGGGGCGCTCGGTTAGCGCCGAATGGCTGGAAGACCAGCTTCGGAAGAACCTGCCCAAGACTGACGGCACGCTGCAGCAGTTCCTCGCTAAGCACCTCAACGTCGAGATCGGCCTCAACCTCCGTTCCGACCGATGGGCCGGTGCAGATTTCTGGGAGCAGCAAGCTCGCCACGAGGTAACGTTCGACTACCTGCTGGAATGGTCCGAGGTCATCGACTTCGGCGTCGACGGTGGCGGGTTGGACGATCTACTCGGCGCTGGCGCCATCGGTCGGCACCGTGTGACCAAGGAATGGCTCGCCTGGACGCACGCCTGGGCACATCCATCCGTGCTTGCCCGGCGAACTGAGATTGCTCCGGCGCTTCGCGACTTCGCGCGGCAGGGCCATCTCACTCTGGTGACAAGGATTGGTGAGGACGTGGCCGAGTTGGCTGGGTTCGTGGCCCGTATTGAAGGCGCGGGCCGGCTCGACATGGTCGGCGTCGATCCGGCTGGATTGGGCGGCGTGCTAGATGCGCTGGAAGAGTCCGGGGTGCCGAAGGACAAGATCGTGGGCGTCAGCCAGGGGTGGAAACTCGGCGGCGCCATCAAGACGGTGGAGCGGAAACTGGCCGAGGGAACGATGTGGCACGGCGGACAGCCGATGATGAACTGGTGTGTAGGTAATGCCCGGATCGTCGTTACCAGTAACGCCATCAACATCACGAAGCAGGCCAGTGGCACCGCAAAGATCGATCCGCTGATGGCGGTATTCAACGCGGCGTCGCTGATGAGCCTGAACCCGGCGGCGCGCGGACCCTCGGTGTACGAGACGCGCGGCATCCGCTTTCTCTGAGGACTGGCATGGGCCTTTTCGACATCTTCCGGCGACCGGCAGCGCCGGAAGCTACGGCTGCTCGCGCGCCTGGTGTCCAGGCCGCCTTGGGCCAGTCCTTCGACGGTTTGAGCGACCCCGCTCTGTTGGAATACATCCGGACTGGCGAGCTCAATGGAGCTGCCGGTCGCAATCCCGTTGCGCTGCGGAACATGGCCGCTCTGCGCTGCGTGTCGCTGCTCAGCCAGATGGTAGGCATGCTCCCCTTGAGCCTGCTCGAGAACGGGCCAGACAAGAGATACGCCGAAGATCATCCGGCATACCGGCTGCTGAAGCTGAAACCAAACAGCTGGCAGACGCCGTTCGAGTGGAAATCGACCATGCAGATGGTCTGCCTTGAGGAAGGCAATGCCTACTCACGCGTCGTCTGGTCTGCCGGTCGCCCCATCGCACTGATACCCATGGCTATCGGCACGACCGTACCCCGGCTGACGGACCAGTGGGAAATGGTCTACGACTACACCCGTCCTGACGGCGTGCAAATCACGTTGCCAGCTTCGGAGGTGTTTCACCTTCGGGATCTCAGTCTCGACGGCGTTCTAGGTATGTCGCGTATGCGACTGGCGAAGGACGCCCTTGCGTTGGCTCGTCAGGCCGAGCTAGCCGCCGATCGGCTTCTTCGCACGGGCGTCATGGCCGGCGGGGCAGTCGAGGTCGCAAATTCCCTATCGGAGACTGCCTACGACAGGATGAAGCAGTCGCTTGAAAGCAACCACTCAGGCGCGGAGAACGCCGGCAAGTGGATGGTCCTCGAAGAAGGCGCTAAGGCGAACCAGTTCGGCTCGACAGCTTCTGATTCGCAGCACATCGAGAACAGAAATGCCCAGATAGAGGAAGTCGCCCGCGCTTTTGGCGTGCCGCGGCCGCTACTGATGATGGATGACACGAGCTGGGGCTCCGGTATCAAGGAACTGAACAAATTCTTCGTGAGTTACGGCCTCGGACCATGGTTCACAAGCTGGGAACAAGCCGCCGCACGTGTGTTCCTTCGCGGGAAGGACCTCGACAAGTACACGTTCAAGTTCAACGCCAATGCGCTCCTGCGAGGCACGCCGGAAGAGCAGGCTGACTACATCGCCAAGTCGCTCGGCGCAGGCGGTCAGGCCCCATGGCAGACCCAAAACGAGGCGCGAGAAACGCTGGACATGCCGCGCTCCAAGGACCCGCTGGCTGACCAGCTGCGCAATCCGATGACCCAACCGAGGACCGGCAATGAGCCTCCTGCAGCTGCCTGAGATCCGGGCCGATATGAGCCTGGCCGAAATGAATTTCGACATCCGCCCGGACGCCATCGAGCACTGGGAGCCCGAACTCCAAGCCGCTGCCGGTGATCAGTCCACATCTATCTCGATTTACGGACCGATTGGGGCAACGATGGATGGCTCCGGGGTGACTGCGCGCGGCATCGCCGCGGCGCTTCGCTCGATCGGCGCTAAGGACGTGACGGTCAACGTCAACTCACCCGGCGGCAACTACTTCGAAGGCGTAGCCATCTACAACCTGCTACGGCAGCACGAAGGGAAGGTCACCTTCAATGTCCTCGGGATGGCTGCGTCGGCTGCATCGCTCGCGGTAATGGCCGGCGACGAGATCCTGATGGGCGACGGAGCGCGGCTCATGATCCACAACGCGTGGGGCGTCGCCGTTGGAAATCGCCATGACATGGCGGCCGCCGCCGCGCAGATGGCTCCGCTCGATGCTGACATGGCGAAAGCTTATGCGACGCGCAGCGGTCTTCCCGAGGAGCGAATTGCGGCACTGATGGATGCGGAAACGTGGCTGTCAGCTAACGATGCGATCGGGCAAGGCTTCGCCACTGGCCACCTGCCCGCAGCGAAGGTGGCTCACGACCGCAATGCGGGCGGAAACCGCAAGGCCCTCGCTATGGTCGAGGGGGCCATGGCCCGTTCGGGCTACTCGCGCAGTTCCCGGCGCGAAGCCTTCAGATCCCTTTTTTCCGGCACGCCGAGCGCTGCCGAAGATGCCATGCCGAGCGCTGGCGCCGACCTCGCAGCATCGCTGCGAACGACCATCAACACCCTCAAGGGCACCAACGCATGAACATGAAGCACAACATCCCGCGCGGCCTGATGGCCGTTCGTGCCGACGCCACTGGCGCCGGTGAGGTAAAGGCGCTCGTCGAGTCGCTGAACAAGGCGTTCTCGGAATTCAAGGCCGAGCACACCAAGCAACTCGACGACATCAAGCAGGGCCAGGCGGATGCGCTGCAGGCCCTGAAGGTCGACAAGATCAACGACGACATCGACCGTCTCCAGGCCGCGGTTGACGATGCGAATACGCGACTGGCGGCGGCCCAGATGGGTGGCGGCGCCGACAATGCCGTGAAGGATCGCGAGTACTCGGATGCGTTCCGTGCCCACTTCGCGAAGGGCGACGTCCAGGCGGCTCTGAACAAGGGCGCCGACGCCGAGGGCGGCTACCTGACTCCGGTTGAGTGGGATCGAACCATTACCGACAAGCTGGTCGAGGTATCGGCCATGCGCCAGTACGCGACCGTGCAGCCTGTGTCGGGCACCGGCTTCACGAAGCTCTTTAACATGGGCGGCACCGCGTCCGGCTGGGTAGGAGAGACCGCCGCTCGTCCGCAAACCGCGACGGGTACGTTCCAGTCTCTCGGCTTCGGCTGGGGCGAGATTTATGCCAACCCGGCAGCGACCCAGCAGATCCTGGACGACTCCGAAATCGACCTGGAGTCCTGGCTCGCGGGCGAGGTGCAGACGGAATTCTCCAAGCAGGAAGGCAGTGCTTTCTGGTCTGGCGATGGCACCAATAAGCCGTTCGGCATCCTGACCTACGTCACAGGCGGTGCCAATGCGGCCAAGCACCCGTTTGGCGCCATCAAGGTGGTGAACAGCGGCGCCGCGGCTGATCTGACGTCCGACGGCCTTCTGGACCTCGTCTATGACCTTCCCGCCGCGTTCACGGGCAACGCACGGTTTGCGCTCAACCGCCGTTCGCTCGGCAAGATCCGCAAGATGAAGGATGGCCAGGGGAACTATCTCTGGCAGCCGTCCTATGTGGCGGGCCAGCCGTCGACCATCCTTGGCTTCGCTGCCTCGGAGACGCCGGACATGCCGGACGTGGCAGCCAACTCGACGCCGATCCTGTTCGGTGACTTCAAGCGCACCTACCTGGTTCTCGATCGCAAGGGCGTCCGTGTCCTGCGCGACCCGTACACCAACAAGCCCTACGTCATGTTCTACACGACGAAGCGTGTGGGCGGCGGCGTGATGAACCCGGAGCCGATGCGTGCGCTGAAGATCGCGGTCGCGGCGTAACCAACCACGACCGGGCCGCCTTGGCGGTCCGGTCCTTTCGAGGAATAAGCATGGCAAAGCTCACCAAGACCTTCCGTGGTGTCAAGGCAGGCGAGATATACCCGACCGAGTTCGCTCAGGGCGACGATTGTCCCAAGGAACTGGAGGCAGGAGCCAGGGCTTGCGGCGCCCTAAGCGGCGATGTTCAACTGAACCGCGGCGAGCAGTTCGTATCGGGCAATGCCGCGGATGTCATCGCGAGCCTGGCGGATCAGAAGGACTCCGACCTGCTCAACGAGGCGTTGTCAGCTGAAAGCGCCAAGCAAAGCCCTCGAAAGACAGTGGTAGACGCCCTCACCACTGCGATCGCCGCTCTCTCGCAGGGCTGATCATGGGCCTGATCACGATTGAGCAGGCGCGCGCGCACTGCCGGGTCGACCCTGATTATCCGGCGGAGCAACTTCAGCCGTACATGGACGGCGCGGAGAGCGATGCTAGCGCGTACCTCAACCGTGATCTCTTCCCAACTCAGGAAGCCTTCGACGCTGCACTTGACGCGCTACCGTCCAAAGCGGCGCAGGCATCAGCCGCGTACGCCGCAGCCGTGGAGGCCGCGTCGGGGATTGCCGATGACGACGAACGTCGATCTACCCTCGAAGTTGCGAATCTTCGCCGTAGCCAGGAGAGAGAGTCCGCGGCCCGAGTCATGGCTGGCATGGTTTCGAACGCGAGCGTCGTCAGTGCGATTCTCTTGACCGTTGGAAGTCGATTCGCGAATCGAGAAGGCACCGTTGTCGGCGCGCCAGCTACCGAGCTTCCACTCGGTGTGAAAGAAATACTCCGTCCATTCCGTCGGATCATGATGCCGTGACGCTTGCAGCTGGGACACTAAATCGTCCGATCAAGATCCAGCGATCCACGAATGGAAGGGACGGCGCCGGGCAGCCGATCAAGGTGTGGGTCGATGTTGTTTCGACCTGGGCGAACGTGAAGAGCCAGACCGGCATGGGAACGATCGTGGGCGATCAGGGCGGCGTGGCCACCTCGGTAACGCGCTACAGCTTCCGAATTCGCTACCGGACTGGCATTGACGCCAGCATGCGCGTGCTGATGGGCGGCATCCCCTACGACATCACGTCGGTCCAGATGGATGAAGACCGAAGGGAGTGGACGGACCTCGTTTGCAACCGTGGAGCGAACAATGGTTGATCCCAACATTCACACCCCGGGTGACGGTCGCGGGGCGCGCCGTGTCTATGTGGATGGCAAGCTCGTAGAGCGCGTCGTCTACGCCGATACGCGCCGAGGCATCGTGCGTTATGAAGTGTTCCCTCCCCGGCTGGACAAGTGGGGGCAGCGATTCATCATGCGCACCAGGCGCGGGAAGGTCCGCGTGGAGCCCATCAGTGTCTGATGGGTTCAGCGCGAAGGCGGATACGAGCAGCGCGTTGGCCGGCCTGAATCAACTGGTGGGGCCGCTGGCGACGCGCTTGGCGCGCTCCATGGCTGTCGCCAGCGGCACCGTCTACCGGGACGAGGCCAAGTTGCTCGCTCCAGTAGGCGAAGGCCTGCTGCAAAGCGCCATCTACCTCGCCTACAAGGATGACCGCTCCAACGAGGACAATGTCACCTACTCGATCACATGGAACGCGAAGAAGGCGCCTCATGGGCACCTTCTGGAGTTCGGTCACTGGCAGACTCATGTGACCTACAAGGGGGCGGATGGCCGGTGGTACACGCTGCCGGATGTCCCCCTTGCTGAGCCGAGATGGGTCCCTGCGCATCCATTTCTTAGGCCAGCATTCGACATGGCGCGCACGCGCGCGCAGCAAGCCGCCCTGGAGCGTGGCCGTGAGCGCCTTCCAGAATTGCTGCGCGAGGCCTATCAGCCGCCTGACGAGGACTTCGTGTGAGCTTGGAAGAAAGCCTCTACGCGCTACTTGGGCCGCTTGTCGAAGGGCGCTGCACACCCGACATAACCGACGACATCCCGGTTTACCCGTTAATCGTCTATCAAGGCGCGGGCGGCGTAGCCATCGACTTTTCGGAGCAGAAGCCGGCCGATAACGACAACGCGCGGGTGCAGGTTTGGGTCTGGTGCCACTCCCGGATGGAGGCAAGCGCCCTCGCACGCCAAGTTCGCGATGTGCTCCTGGCGAGTCCCTTGAAGGTGAAGACGCTCGGCGCAGCGGTTTCAGACACGAACGATGTCCTGAAGATCTACGGCGCCCGCACCGATTTCAGCATCTGGTACCCGCGCGCCTAGGCGTCGATCCACGATTTTCACGAGCCGCCGCGAGGCGGCTTTTTCATGCCCGCCGTTTGGCGGCGAACCATCCCACCCGTCAAACCATGAGGACTCGCAGATGAGCCTGAAATTCCCCAACGGCGCCGTGTTCGGCATCTCGACCGCGATCGCCGCCGCCATCGTCGCTTCGGCCGTATCGAACGCGAATCCCGCCGTGGCTACGCTGCCCACCGGCTCCGTCGACGAAGGCGACGTTCTCGTCCTTCTCTCGGACTGGGTCGAGGCGAACAACACCGCGGTCGAGGCAGGCACGGTCACCGCGGGTGCGTCCGATACCGTCCAGCTGCTCGGCCTCGACACGACCGATGTGGCGGTCTTCAAGGCAGGCCAGGCCAACGCCCGCGTGATGGTGGCCTCCGGCTTCGTGGACTTCAACCAGCAGGGCGAGCTCTCCACGAGCGGCGGTGATCAGCAGTTCTGGACGGGCCAGTTCCTCGAGGCCAACCGCCAGATCAGCGTACCCACGGTGAAGAACGCCAAGGTCTTCACGCTGCCGCTGTACTTCGATCCGAAGCTTCCGTGGTACGCCGCCGCGAAGGCCGCCGACCGACGCCGGGAACCGCTGGTCCTGCGCTGCGTGCTTCCCGATGGCGACATCATCTATCGCTACGGCTACCTGTCGTTCGATGCCGATCCGACCATGGCCGCCAACACGCCCATGGGCAACACGGCGACGTTCACGGCGCTGGGTGACTCCATCCTGGTGGAGGCGGCATGAGCCTGAAGAAGGGCAACGGACCGAAGAGCCTCCCGGCCACCCTGACCATCACTGGCCAGGGTTCCACCGACAAGCTGGACGTCACGTACCACAACCGGAAGCAGTCGGAGATCCGGGAGCGCCTAGAGGCCGGCGTCACCATGGCCTCGCTGATCGCCTTCCTGGTCGAGTCCTGGAACACCGACTTCGATCTGACGGAAGAGGGCGTCCTCGCCTTCGAAGACGAGTATCCCGGCATCGTCGAAGCGCTGTTTTCCGGATTCCACCAGGCCCGCCGGAAGGAACTGGAAAAAAACTGACGGCCGCCACTCGGGCGCTGTACTGGCGGCGCCCGAGTGAAGCGGAACTCGTCGGCACGGGCCTTAAGCCCAAGCACTACCAAGAACCGCATGTCGAAGTCTGGCCGGAGGCGTGGGACGCCATCCAGTTTTTCAGTCGGATCTGGCGGCAATGGAATGTCGGCGCGGGTGGCGCCTACAGCCTGAACTACGGCGTCCTGTTCCACGAACTCGACCGCATGAACCTTCCCCCTGACCGCTACGACGAAATGCTCGCGCAACTGCGGGTGATCGAAGACGCGGCCCTCGACGAAATCCATAAAGGCTGACGATGACCGAAGCAGAAAGCATCGGCACCGCCCGAATCGACGTCACGGTCAACACCGCGACGATGGAAACGGGCGTCGAGGCCGCAAAGCGGAAGGTTTCGGGCCTCGGCGCCGAGGCCGCTGCGCAGTTCGACAAGGCCAACGCGAGCACGAAGCGGTACGCCGAGAGCCTTCTCCGGCAGGCTGATCTCCTGGGTAAGTCACGTGCTGAGCAGATCGCGCACAACGCTCAGGTGCGTATCGGTGGCGAACTCGGCGACCAGATCGCCAAGAAGGCCTTGGCGAACGCGGCTGCGCTCACAAAGGAGACCGACGCCTACGTCATGAGCGATCGGGCTCGCGCGGCGGCCATGCGCGGCGTTCCCGCGCAGATCACGGACATCGTCTCAGGCCTCGCGACAGGCCAGCGTCCACTGTCCGTCCTGCTGCAGCAGGGCGGACAGCTCAAGGACATGTTTGGCGGCATCGCTCCTGCGGCAAGGGCTCTAGGATCGTCGCTCTTCGCCCTGATCAACCCCGCCACCTTGCTTGCTGGCGCTGCCGTCGCGCTCTTCGCCGCGTGGAAGTCAGGGAGTGACGAGCAGGTCGCGTTCCAGAAGGCCATCATCAACACCGGGAACTACGCTGGCTACACCGCCCAGCAGCTTCAGGGGCTTTCCCAGGAGCTCTCGCGCACGACAGGCAGCCAGCATGATGCCGCGGCCGTTCTGGCGGAGGTGGCCGGTTCCGGGAAATTCACCTCGGACCAGCTGCGCCTGGTCGCGTCGGCCGCGATCGCTGCCGGCGACGGCGCCGAAGACATGGTCGCCAAGTTCGCCAAGCTGGCGGACGACCCAGTGAAGGCGTCCGTGGAGCTCAACTCCACGTATCGCTACCTGACCGCCGCGGTATACGACCAGATCAAGGCGCTGGAGGATCAGGGGCGCACGCAGGACGCGGCCCGCTTGGCCATGGAGACCTACAGCACCGCCGTGGTCTCCCGATCGAAGGAGGTAAAGGAAAATCTTGGCCTCATTGAACGGTCGTGGGATGGCATCACCAGTGCCACGAAGCGAGCGATCGATGCCGCGCGAAACCTTGGGCGGGATCAGACCGACCAGGACAGGTTCGACACCCTGTTCGAGAATCGCGATGCCGCGAAGAAGCTTATCGACCGCGGCATGGGCAGCACGTCGTTCTACGGGAAGACCGCCCAGCAGTTCTATGAGGACGCCACGAAGCAACTCGGCGCCATGCAGGACGCTCAGGTTGCCGCCCAGAAGAAAGCAAGCCGGGATGCTGCGACCCAGCAGGCCAATGATGCCGCCATCACACTCGCCCAGCAGGCGCAAAAGTACGAGACGGATGAGGCGAAGCGCGCCCGCGAAATCGCGGCCATCCACCAGCAGGCGAACGATGCCATCGCCAAGGCGACGCTCGCCGGCGACAAGGACCTCGCCGCGAAGATTCGGGCGAGCGAGTCCGCCGCCGTTGCCGGGCTTATGGCCCAGGGACCGAAGGCTAAGGCAGACAAGGACCTGACGATCGACGTTTCGTCCGGCTGGAAGGACATGGTCGCCCAGATCGAGAAGGGCATCGCCGCCGACAAGAAGGAAATCGAGCAGCGTGCCCGCGCCACGGTCGAACTGAACTCGTATCGGGCGGCCATGCAGCAGCGCCTGGAGACGGACAAGCAGGCCCTCGACATCCAGGTGCAGAGCCTGGGAATGGGCCAGCACCAGATCGATATCCAGCGTCAGCTGTTGGACATCCAGCGGGATGCGGACCGAGAACTGGCCCGCCTCAACGAGCCGGCAAACCGCGCGAAGCTGACCGAGAGCGAGTACCAGGACCGCCTATCAGCCATCAAGGACTATGAGGATCAGCGGGTCCAGCTGGTTCACGACGCGGATTCACGGCTGGAAGCGGCACGCTCTGATTGGACGAATGGCGCCCGTCGTGCCATGGCCGACATCACCTACGACGCCGGGGACACGGCGACCAACTTCGCGAATCTGGTCCAGAGCACCTATGGGAGCCTCTCGGACTACATTACGAACGCGGTGACGAAGGGAAAGCTGGGGATTAAGGACCTCGTGTCCTCGATCCTGACTGAGGTGGCCCGCCTTGAAGCGAACAAGGCCGCCGCCGCCCTTATTAGCTACGGTGTCGGGCTCTTCACCGGCGATGCTTCGGGCACCGCGACGGTGACAGCGAATGCCAAGGGTGGCGTATACAGCTCGCCGAGCCTTTCGGAATACTCGGGACAGATTCTCGACAAACCGACGCTCTTCGCGTTCGCTAAAGGCGGCGCGCTTGGTGTCGCGGGTGAAGAGCCCGGAAGGAGTGAGGCCATTCTTCCCCTTACGCGGACGTCCAGCGGCCGGCTCGGTGTCGAATCCATAGGCAATGGCGGTGGCGATACCAACGTGTCTATCGCAGTCACCGTGAACTCTGACGGGTCCTCGTCGGTCGACGCCGCCGGCAGCGATCAGGCGATGGGTAAGAAATTAGGGACGGCCATCGAATCAGTGGTCAAGAAGGTCATCGCCAACGAACAGCGGCCAGGCGGATCGCTCTGGCGCGCGAAGGCCAACGCATGACGGACACGTTCACCTGGCGTCCGGTCGGCACACCCACCGGACAGGCCACCTTTCGCGTGCGGAAGGCCCAGTTTGGCGACGGCTACTCACAGGAAGTGGCGGACGGCCTCAACAACAAGGTGCAGTCGTGGCCGCTGGATTTCGCGGGCTACAAGAGAGACATCGAGCCCATCGTGGCGTTCCTGGACGCTCACGCGGGCTACATCGGGTTCTTATGGACGCCTCCCCTCGGCGTCCAGGGGCTCTACAAGGTCACCGATTACAAGTTCACGCCCGAGGGCGGTGACTTCTACACCCTGTCCGCGACGTTCGAGCAGAAGTTCGCCCCATGACCTTCGTTGCCGATATCCAGCGCCTCGAGCCCGGGGCGGAGATCGTGCTGTTCGAACTCGACGCCCGGAGCATCACCGGCGGCGGCGAGGGCGACATCATCCGCTTCCACGGCTACACCCAGAGCGAATCGATCCTCTGGCAGGGCAAGACCTACGACCCGTGGCCCATCCAGGCTGAAGGCTTCAAGGTCGACCCAGCCCAGCCGACGGTCCCTACGCTGTCCGTGGGCAACGTCAACGGGCGAATCACGGCCCTGTGCCTCGCCTTCCAGGACATGGTCGGCGCGCGCCTGACGCGGCACCGCACGCTGAAGAAGTACCTTGACGGGCAGCCGGAGGCCGATCCGGAGCAGGAGGCCGCGCCGGACATCTGGTACATCGAGCGACGCGCGTCCGAAGACAGTCAGCAGGTGACGTTCGAACTGGCCAGCCCAATGGACCTGGGCGACCGCCAGCTGCCGAGCCGGCAGATCATCACCAATGTGTGCAGCTCGTTGGTGAAGGGCGGCTATCGCGGCCCGTATTGCGGCTACAACGGCCCGCCGGTGGCGAAACAGGACGATAGCCCGACCGATGACCCCTCGCTTGACGTGTGTGGTGGCCGCCTCTCGTCCTGTTACCTGCGCTTCGGCCGGTACAACCCGCTTCCCTACGGCGGCTTCCCGGCCGCGAAGCTGATCCGATGAACCCGAAAACGCAGTTGGCGGCACACGCACACGCCATCGAGGCATACCCGCGCGAGTCCTGTGGGCTGGTCGTGGTGAAGAGGGGAAGGGAGCGCTACGTCCGATGCCGGAACCTCGCCACGACGCCGTCCGAACACTTCGTTCTGTCTCCCGAGGACTACGCGGCCGCCGAGGATGCCGGGGAGATCACCGCCATCGTGCACTCGCATCCCGACGTTCCCGCGCGGCCGTCAGAAGCGGACAAGGTGGGCTGCGAGCGGTCAGAGTTGCCGTGGGTCATCGTCTCGGTGATGCCAGGCCCGGTTGTTGCCGAAACGCAGGTCATCGAGCCCACCGGCTACGAGGCCCCGCTGGTTGGCCGCACGTGGACCCATGGCGTATTGGACTGCTGGGCCTTGTGCCGCGACTGGTACCGCCATGAGCGTGGGGTTCTTCTTCCTGACCCGCCACGGTCCGACGAGTGGTGGAACGACGGCGTAAGTGACCTCTATGGCATCGCCGCCATGGCCGCCGCGGGCTTCCGCCGAATCGACCTTGCCGACCTGGCACGCGGCGACCTGATCCTCATGCAGATACGCGCGAAGAACCTGGTCCCGAACCACGCAGCGATCTACCTGGGCGACGGGCTGATCCTGCACCACCTGTACGGCCGCCTGAGCTCGCGCGACGTGTACGGTGGGTATTGGCAGGAAGTCACGCGCTCGGCATGGCGCCTCAGTGCGCCAACCCAGCCCCCTGGAAGCCCATGACCGCGACGACCATCATCCTCTCTGGGCCCATGCGGAAGCGCTTCGGGCGCGAGTTCCACCTTCATCTCGATGGCAAGTCGCCACGAGAGGCCTGCCGCGCACTTGCCGCTGTGCTTCCCGGGTTCCGCGACTACCTGCTGAAGGCCAAGGCCCGCGGCGTCGAGTTCGCGGTCTGGCGAGGCCGCGGCAAGAATGCCGAGAACATCGGCGTGGAGCAGTTGGACGAGCCGGCAGGCTCCACGATCCGCATTGCCCCAATCGTCGTGGGATCGAAGCGTGCTGGTGTGCTCCAGACGATCATCGGCATCGTGCTGATCGTGGTCAGCTTCTGGACCGGCGGCTCCACCCTCTCCATCGGTATCTCGATGGTCGCCGGAGGTGTTGTGCAGATGCTGACGCCCGTGCCCAAGCTCAGTAAATCCGCCGACTCGTCGGGAAACCAGTCGAGCTACATCTTCAACGGCCCGACCAACACGACGGCCCAAGGCGGTTGCGTGCCCGTGGCCTATGGCCGCGTACGTGTCGGGTCCGCAGTGATTTCCGCCGGCATGATCGCTGAGGACTACAGCAGCGCGACCAGCAACGTCGGCTCCGGCACGGCAGGCGGTAACTCAAAAAAGACACCGTTCGACGACTGATCGTCTCGACCTCCGGCCTTCGCATTCTCCAGCCCGCCATCGCGCGGGCTTTTTCATGGGACGCATATGGGACTCGATCCCCGAATCTCCGGCGCCAAGGGCGGTGGAGGCGGACACACGCCTGTCGAATCGCCCAACACTCTCCGGTCGATCTCGTCGTTTCGCATCCTCGACCTGATCTCCGAGGGGGAGATCGCGGGTCTGGTGAATGGAATGCAGTCGGTGTTCCTGGATGGGACGCCGCTGGCGAATGCCGATGGCACGCTGAATTTCACCGGCGTGGCGGTGCAGACGCGCCCTGGCACACAGGACCAGGACTATATCCAAGGCTATGGCGGCGTCGAGAGCGACACCAGCGTGGCCACCGAGCTCCGCTCGTCGACGCCATGGGTGCATGCGCTGACCGACATGGACCTGTCCGCCGTCAGGATCACGCTGCAGGTGGATGCGCTCCAGCGGAGCAACACCACCAACGGCGATATCAACGGCTTTACGGTCCAGTACGCGATCGACGTCTCGACCGATGGAGCGGCATACCAGACGGTCCTCAACACGGCGTTCAGCGGCAAGGCCACCAGCCCGTACCAGCGCAGCCACCGTATTAACCTGCCGCCGGCGACTACCGGCTGGAACGTGCGCGTCCGCCGACTGACGCCGAACCAAAACAGCGCGACCACCTCCGACACGACGCGCATCGTCTCGATCACCGAGATCATCGACGCGAAACTGCGGTGCCCGAATAGCGCCCTGGTCGCGATCAGCGGCGACGCCTCCCAGTTCACGAATATCCCGTCGCGGGCGTACGAGATCTTCGGCCGGAAGGTCAAGATTCCAAGCAACTACAACCCCCAGACCCGCGTCTACACGGGCGTGTGGGACGGGTCGTTCCAGACCGAATGGACCAACAACCCCGCGTGGATCTTCTATGACATCGTCACGCAGGACCGCTTCGGCCTGGGTGACCTGATCGACGCGTCGATGGTGGACAAGTGGGAGCTCTACCGCATCGCCGTCTACTGCGATCAGCTGGTCGACGATGGCAAGGGCGGTCAGGAGCCGCGCTTCACCTGCAACACCTACCTCCAGAGCCGCGCGGACGCCTTCAAGCTGCTGGGCGATCTCACCTCGGTGTTCCGGGGCATGTCGTACTGGATGGGCGGCGTGATCGCGGCGGTGGCCGACATGCCGCAGGACCCGGTCTATCCGTACACCGCGGCGAATGTGATCGATGGCAAGTTCACCTACCAGTCGTCGCCGCGCAAGACCCGCTTCACGACGGCGCTGGTCACCTGGAACGACCCTTCCAATGCCTACGGCCAGGAAGTCGAGTACGTCGAGGATATCCCCGGCCTCGCACGCTACGGCCTGCAGCAGACGGAGTTCGTCGCCTTCGGGTGCACGAGCCAGGGCCAGGCGCACCGCGCGGGCCGCTGGGCCCTGGTCACGAGCCAGCTGGAAACCGATTCTGTCACGTTCGCCGTGGGCATGGATGGCGTCATCGCGGCACCCGGCCAGATCATCCAGGTAGCCGACCCTGCGCGCGCCGGGGCACGGCAGGGCGGACGCGTGTCGGTAGCCACCCAGGTATCGGTGACGGTCGACCGTCTTCCCGACCTTGTCGAAGTGGGTCACACCCTGACGATCACGCTTCCTACCGGGATCGCTGAGTCCCGGACGATCGCCAACATCGATGGCCGGACGCTGGCCGTTGGGCAGCCGTTCTCGGCGGCGCCGGTGCCGGAGTCGGTGTGGACCGTGGAAAGCTCCACGCTGGCCACCCAGCATTTCCGCGTCCTGAGCGTCTCCGAGGACTCTTCGGACGACGAGATCCGCTACACCATCAGCGCCGTGCAACACGTGCCGGGCAAGTTCGCGAACATCGACGACGGCGCGGCCATCCAGATCCCGCCGATCAGCCAGCTTCCCACAGGCGTACAGCCGCCACCCACGAACGTCCGCCTGACTGGCCATGTGGTGGTGGAGCAGGGCATCGCGAACAACGTGATGACCATCGAGTGGGATAAGGCCGAGGGCGCGGCCAACTACAAGGTCGAGTGGCAGAAGGACGACGGCCAGTGGATTCAGGCCGGCACGGTGCCGACGACATCGGTGGACGTGGTCGGCATCTACACCGGTACGTACGTCGCGCGCGTCACCGCCTTCAACAATGGTCGAACGGCCTCACTCGCGGCCTTCAGCCCAGCCACCGCCATCACCGGCAAGACCGGCTCGCCGCCGCGGCTGGCGACCCTCACGACCGAGAGCCTGATCTTTGGCATCGGCATCCACTGGACCTTCCCGGACGGCGTCAGCGATACGCAGCGCACGGAGATATGGGCCAGCACGAGCGCGACACGGCCCGATCCGGACGAGATCAACCCGGATGCATATCACCTTGGCGACTTCGCCTACCCGGGCAACAGCACCGAGCTCCACGGCCTGATGGCCGGCACGTCGCTGTTCTTCTGGGGCCGCATGGTCGATAAGGCCGGGAACATCGGCCCCTGGTATCCCGAGACGGGCGCGGTCAACGGCCAGAGCAGCAGCGACGCGGGTCCGATCCTCGAGTACCTGACCGGGCAGATCACGAAGAGCCAGCTCGGGCAGGAATTGGCCGAAGCCATCGACTCGATCGACGGGCTCCAGTCGTTCATCCAGCCGCCCCAGGCGTGGGAGGACGACGTCGCTTACTCGACCGGCGCCTTCGTCAGCCATAGCGGCCGCCTGTGGCTGGCGCTGGAGAACGCTGCCGCGGGCGTCGAGCCGGGAACCGACCCGGAGGTGTGGCGCGACGTCGGGGCGATTGCTCAGACGGCCGCCGGGCTGGCGCTCCAGATGTCGAACATCAACCTCACGGTAGAAGAACTGGACGGGCAGGTCCAGGCCACGGCGGAGAAGACGGAATCGGTCTACGCGCAGCTGAATCCGAAGAAGATTGGCGCGCTCACCGATGGAAGCATCGGCGGTCCGAACGATCTTCCCCCCACCGCTGGGTTCTTCGCCCAGACGTTGGCGCAGGTCAGCGACAACCACGCGCTAGGGAAGCGCATCGAGACGGTTCAGGCGAGCCTTGGCGTCCTCAGCGCTGCGGTAACCACAGAGATCGAGACGCTTGTCGATGGACAGCAAGCGCTGGCCTCCCAGGTGACGACCGTAGTGGCCACCGCGGGCAGCGCGAATGCGGCGGCACAGCTGGCGTTCCAGACCGCCGCCAACATCGACGGGAGGGTCTCGGCGGCGCTGATCGGCAAGGTGGGCATCGCGACCGATGGGAAGTACTACCAGGCAGGTTTTGCCGTCGGCATCGACAACAGCGGCGGCACGGTTCAATCCCAGTTCCTAGTGACCGCCGATACCTTCGCGATCTTGCCTTCATCCGCCGGCGGCACAGCTGTTGCACCCTTCGTGATCCAGGGCGGCCAGACCTTCATCAGCCAGGCACTCATCGGCACCGGCTGGATCACCAACGCGATGATCGGCAACCAGATCCAATCGACGGCTGTGGACAGCACGGGCAATCCATTGTGGCTGCTCAATAAAACCACGGGACTCGTGATGCGCGGTTCCAGCGCGGCGGGCCGTACCGAGATCGACGGCAATGGTGGGCGGACTTACGACGCTGCCGGGACGCTTCGAGTTCGATGGGGCATCTGGTAATGCCCGCCGGACTTCAGACCTTCGATGCCGCGGGGAACATCATCGTTGACCTGACCACGCGGATTACGCGGGTAGGTGGAACGGCATCGATACCTGCAGGCAGCACGGGTTCGGTCACCGTCCCCAATGCATCGCAAGGCACCATCTGGTATGCCTTTTGCCATCAGTCGGGCGAACGGTACTACCCCGTGGTGACCGTCAGCGGATCGACCATTTCGTGGAGTCCGTCGACCCAGGGCACCCCTGCCAGCAAGACGATCATCTTCGGGGTCTACTGATGCCCGCCGGACTCCAGATCATGAACGCCGACGGCGTGACGGTGCAGGTCGACGACACGTACGCGAATCTTGCCGTCGTGGAGATGGGGACAAGAGCCACGGACACGCCAACGGCGGCCGGCGGCAATTCGGGCGTGACCTTCTCCCGTTCGGGGCTCAAGAACCCCCTTATCGCGGTAGCCGGAACGACGTCACAGGTGGCGGTGTGTTGGTTGCAGGACGCAGGCAGTGGAACCTGGGGGTTCAATATCGCAGCGGCCGGTGGCGTGGGTACCCAATGCAAGTACCTCATCTTCGATAACCCACCGCCATCGAATCCGAACTACGGCTTTCAGGTCTTCGACGCCAACGGAAACATGACGTTCGACGGCAGCCTTCGCTACCTCAGAGTTGTGGACATGCAACTCAATGTCTCGCCGGGCGCGCTGACATACAGCGCCGGGCTGACGTATGCCATCTGCCACCTCCGATTCGGGTTCCGTGTATGGAACCAGACGGGTTTCAACGATGTGGTGGCATCCAATGTTTCTGGCGGCACGGTGACGCTGGGCTATATGCATATAAGCGATGTTCCTGGCAGCCCTCCACAGCTGAACCAGATGTCGTCCTCGATCCTCGTGATCGATATCACCAATTACGGTCTCTGAGGCACCTCATGGCACTGAACATCCAGCGTCTCAACTTCGACCCGGTGACGGGCGACAACGCCAGCGAAGCCTTCATGAAGCTGGACCTCGACATCGGCGAGATAGCCCAGGCGATCGACGGTGATGGCAGTCCTGGCGCCGGGATCGATGGACGCCTCACCACTGTCGAGGCTGTCGTCGATGGGCTCGGCAACGCCTCGTCCAAGGACGTGGGAACGGCAGCCAATACGGTGGCCGCTGGCGACGATGGTCGGTTCACGTACCGAGGCATGCGGAATCTACTGATCAACGGTGGGTTTCGGTTCAATCAGCGTGGGTTTGCCGGCGGTAATCTCGCGGCCAACACGTATGGATACGACAGGTGGCGTACGTTTGGCGCGGGAGCCTCCATCACGCGGTCGGCAGATCGCTCGACCATTACCTTGAACGGAACGATCGGCCAGATTATCGAATCGCCCGATCTGGCCGGAGCAACG